>Ga0255055_10001214_pt1 | contig 19280 bp, 20 predicted proteins | sample JV7_2_27_MG_FD_188633 | JGI IMG/M metagenome (GOLD analysis project Ga0255055, IMG submission 188633) | Seawater microbial communities from Jervis Inlet, British Columbia, Canada - JV7_2_27 | ecosystem: Environmental > Aquatic > Marine > Inlet | place: Canada: British Columbia | collected...
GAGTGGTAGTGATGACCATCCCATCATTGAGAAGACCATCGGTTGTCTGATCGATCGACTGAATGCCGATCTTGCTCAGGAGGCAGGTGACCCAATTAGTCTTGCCGGAAGATGGACACCTCGCGAAAAGTCGAAGAAATTCGGCTGGATCTTCAAGATCATGGCAGAACGCATGTTCCCTGAGATCATGGCGACAGCGATATCCACCACCCAGGTCCAGAGGGCCCGTCGGAAGTGTAGGAGTCAACTCAAGCGGATCATTGTAGGGCTGAACAGGCGTCTAGATACACCTCAGGTGAAGATGTGTGCCAACCCGGGACGGTGGGGGGAACTGGATTTCAACAACTTGACTTCCCTAACTCTAGCAAAGAACCGCAAGGGAATTATGAACCTGACTAAGAAGCAGGAGCAACGGTCGGCTAAGGAGGATCGTATCAAGTGTGCGACTCGATTTGCTGCCCATATCCAAGCGGCGAAGAATGGGTCAACCGAACATAAGACGCATGGAAAGAGGTGCAATGTCTACGAGCTTGTCCGTGATGCTGTAAAGATCGACCCGAATGCTTCCGATCGGACAGAGATCGACACCATAGACCTTCAGTGGGAGAGCAATAGGTCTCAGAATGGGGCACTTGGGAAATACATCGTGCTCTCGGACGTATCGGGTTCAATGGAGACTGATGACTGTATCCCACTCTATAACTCCGTGGGCCTCGGGATCCGTATTTCAGAGATTACTCACCCTGCTTTTAGGGATAGGATAATGACCTTTGACACTAACCCCACATGGATTGACACGTCAGGAATGACAAGCTTCGTTGAAAAGGTACACAAGGTCAAAAATGACACCAACTGGGGCGGGTCCACAGACCTCTACAAGTGTTTCCATCAGATTCTCGACGTATGCGTGACGAAGAACATCAATCCTCGAGAGGTTGCTGATATGGTCATGGTGATACTATCTGACATGCGGATAGATCAAGCGGATCACTCCAACCTCGATACTGTGTTCGAACACATCACCAGTCTCTATACTGAAGCAGGAATGCGGTCATCTTATTGTATGTCTTACCCAGTGCCTCACCTCCTCTTCTGGAATCTTCAGAAAACAGATGGCTTCCCCGTTCTTTCAACGCAGAAGAATGTTACGACGATGAGCGGGTACAATGCGGTCCTTCTTAATGCCTTCTGCGAGAATGGGATGGGTGCTCTTTCCGACTATACCCCCCTCAAGATGATACAGAAGCTCATGGGGAATAAGCGATATCAGCCCCTCGAGGATGCTCTACTTCGACACATCTAGTCTATCTGACAACTATAAATTTTTATACAATCCAATTGATGGTATAAAATGTAATTAAAAGTTGCTCCACTATATACTACAATTATGTCAGGAAATGACAACGACTTATTCGACCCGTCGGGGAACTCCGCACTCATAGGTGGCGATCACCTCCACATAATCAACGAAGCATTGGAACAGATCAATAGTTCAGTTACGAACGATCTTTCTCGCCCCCTTCGCTTTCGCCGGCATAGTAGTAACCAGATAATAAATGACTCAACTACATTCCTGGGTCCACTGATGTCGAACCTCATAGATTATAACAGCATGAATGTCCCGAGGCGCCATCCCCGTGTACGAATACGTCAGATACCACCTGTAAGGAGGACCCGATCCACCACAACTCTCCGTCCCGGATCGACTAGATTCCGCCTTGGCCCTCTTGAAAGTATGCTGGACCGCTTAGGACCAACTGGGGGTAACGACCATACATCATTCTCGAGCCTTCTCCAGGGAATAGGTCCTCTCGGAAATATTTCTCGGTTTCGAGAGGCCCTGCGCAACAGTTTGGGACAGCGACCAACTCCATTTAAAAAGGTACTATCTGAAGAAGGAGAGAAATGTATCAAGGACTACTGTTTTGAAGTAGGGACACAAGAAGAAAAATGTTGTCCCATAACCCAGGTGGATTTCACTGAAGGTTCTGTTGTAGCGCGGCTTCCTTGCAAACACATATTCGATAAGCAAGCAATACTTAAGTGGCTTCGTGAAGAAAATGCTCGCTGTCCAGTTTGTAGATACGAGTTGCCCCATAAAGAGATGCGTATTACACCCCGAGGGGCAGCTGGAGATACTGAACCCGACCCATCTGGCAATGAAATTGCTGAGGAGACAGATCATGTTGAAAGCGCAAATATCCTCTTAGATGAATTACAGGAGCAGATCATGCAGATGGTCACACAACAGGAGGAGGCTGAGGATGAACGGCGTCTACAGGCGGCAATATTAGCTAGCCTCAGTGCCGATGGTGCAACGGAGACACCTGAGGTGATAGATTATAGCGATGATAGTGTTGACACTGATGATAGTATTGACACTGATGATGAGATGGGGACAGTAGACTAGATGTCATCGAAATCAATTCCTTCATCGTCAGCATTGTCATCGGTCAATATAGATGTGAGAGCTGGCAATTTGATGTTGGTTTCTGCGGCACTTCCCCCTACCACCATGTGGTCGGTTTCGTGTGAGAATTCGTACGGACCTTTGCTTTGGGACATATCGGATGCCCCCGGGAGGATTCTAGGGTTCATACCTGGTAGCTTTTCGAGGTCTTCTCGAGTAACACCAGAATAAACGCAGAGAAGATCGGCCTTCTGCTTCTTTTTTGCCGCTCTCACCTCCCATGTCCGCAGTCCGGCGAGGACCATGGTATCGATACTTACGGAATTATCACGGCGGTTCCTCCCCGTGAACTTTTTTCGGATGATGAGAAGTCGGACGACCATATCGTTACAAATTACCTCCGCCATTCCATTACCGTACATCGTTCGAACTTTAGCATAGATCTCATCGTCTGCTTTTGCGGCTCTGAGTCGCGGCGCTACGGCCGGGACCTTAGGATTTTTTTTTCGATGTTTATGCTTTCCGCCACCTTTATTCTTGACCATTGTGTAGTTTAATACGAATAAAAAGAGTTGGCCGTAATTCAATTTTATTCAATAGTAAGAAGTGATCAGTAGATCCGCAGCTGGTATAGAAGATTTGGGAAAGATACCGGATAGCCAGCTCTGGGCGGAAATACGCTCAATGTCTCTAACACTCATCTCCTGGACCGGAAGAGACTGCTCATCTGGTTCATAATTCCACTTCTCTCCAAATTCCTCCAACAGGTCGTCATTGGGGAAGAATACTTCGGCCTTACGAGGGTTAAATTTTGCTCCGTGTGCGTCGAGCCGTTTCTTCCAGATGGGTGTAAAATAGGCAAAGAATTCCCAGTGTCTGCGTAAAAGCGCATAGGCATCTCGTGGGCCCCGCTGCCATGGTAGCTTATATCGATCCAACCGAAAGCAACCGATATCCTCTGAGATTCTAAAGAGACGTTTTGCCGGTAGTGTCTTATAAAGGGGATCTATTGTCTCATCATTATGGGTGGTGACGGCCCCAAGCCATCTGGTTTCCAGTTTTCGGAAAACAACATGTTTTCGGGCTCGTTGATCCGGTTGGAGCAGCCGACTGAGTATAGAGAGAATCGTGTGATAGTCGTTCGCCTTGGACCCAGCTGGCAAGATGGGGACCTCGATGCCTTTTACCTCAGAATAATATACCCTCAGGAGCTCATAGAGTCTTTCGGCAGAATTCTTGAACTCGCTCACAGCAGTGGCAATAGCTGGGAAGCTTTCACTGTCCAGTGCTCGGAGAAACCTTTCCTCCTCATCGGGTAAGTCCAGATCTACGAGCCACTGCGGGGATGATGTCTTGGGTATTGGAGTATTAGATGAACATAGTCTTAGATAGAAGGTTTGCCAATTCGGAATAAGATGTCTGAAAGTTGCTACCGTTACCAACACATCTTCAATCCCGTTTTTCTTTTCCAACTTGGAGAGACGCTTCATGTGTTTTGGATACTGTGCGGCGAAGAAGTCATAATATACAGTCCAGAGGAAGGGCCAAATGGCGAGTTCCGAATAGAATATTTCAGCTGCCCAGAAGAGACATTCTTCTACAGCGGCCTTTTTGATGATGGCCGTTAAGAGGGACAGATAGACCTCATCAGCGAAATACAGATACCGTGTCAGGGCGGGCGGCATTGTGGTAAATACTGACCGTGGCCTCCTACAGATATCTGTCAATTTTACTATTTAAGGGTTTGCTACCATACTCTATTCAAGTATGGCAACAGACATTTGTGCGATTTGTCGTGAAGACCTAACGACGGATATTTACATCATACCAGAATGTTCGCATAAATATCATACGAATTGCCTTGTAACTTGGTTCAGATGCGGGCATAATCGTTGTCCTCTATGTAATGACCAAGGTATTAATGCCACGAATTCTATCGGGGTGGAGAACTCGTCCTGGTATGCCAGACAATCGGCGATAGAGAACTATAAGAGGTTGCGTTGTACGGCTCGAGGTAAAGATGCCCCGAAAGGGTTGAAAAAGAAGGTTGGAAGACTCAAGGTATCTGAGACCAAGCTTAAGGTCGCACAGCGGGAGCGTGCGGAGTTTCTGCAAGGGACTCATCCAGACTTGACTGGTCGAGAGATTATAGCGAGGGGTCGTAAATTTAGGCGACAAATTAGAGGGTTTCAGAGACGTATTAGGAGGATGAAGCTTGTGATTGGGTATAGGAGACCTACTCCCATCATTATCCCTATTAAACGCGAAGTGGGCTCAGCAACGATTGGTGGTCTTGCTTTAGACTCGTGAGCACCGGGCAGCGTTCATTGAGAAAGTAAATCTAACCCTATATTATATGCCATTTCAAAAAGGAGGCAAGAGAAAGAAGACCGCTTGGGATCATCATGTCGCAAAGACTAGGAGTAAGAATGCTGGTATGTCCTTTAAGGAGGTTTTGCGTCTAGCTGGAAAGACCTACAAGAAGAGTCCAAAGGTAACCCCGGATGTAGCCGCAGAAGGTGCAGCCACAGTGAAGAAGACGCGTAAGAAGCGTAAGAAGCGGAAGAGAGGGAAGAGTAATCAGACAAAAAAGAAACATCACAGACGTCGTCGGAAGCGCCGTAAGGGTCGTAAGGGGCGTAGTCGCAGCCGCGACCGTTAAAGAATATATAATCCCTATTTTCGAGATAATATATTCAGAGAACTCGTTGGGTTCTTTTTGAGAGCAGTTCCATATCTTTATTCGCTGTCCGGATAGACACGACTATTTCCTCTTTGTTGTTGGTTATATTCTCCACTATTTCATCGAAAACTGATGTCTTATCGATCTTTTGATTGTAGAGGAAGCGATTAAATGCTTTTAGGCTATCTGATGGCGTCATCCTTTTTGTGGGGTCTGGATGTATGTTCATTAGAAGCAGCTGCGTTGCAAATATAACAAACTCATTATCTATGACACCCGATCCCGGATTCCGCGTGAGATAGTAAAGCAACATGAGGAACTGTCCTGAGAGAGAGTAGTTGTCCCAAGTAGGCCAATGCTTCAGGGCACGCATGATAGCGTCATTTGAACTCAAGCCTTCATATCCCAGAAGTTCATCTGCACAGGCCTCCTCATATTGAGCCTTGTACTCTGAGGAAAACCCTCGAAGATACGCATTAGATTTTGTGCACGCCTTTGCTATTTCCTTTATCTCCGCCGCATCAGGCTCGGCATTTACATGTAGGAGATAGTTGATCAAATGAATCTCGGGAGCCCAGACATAGTAGTCAGGGACATACATATAGAAGTAGTTGTGCAAGCTGTCATCGGACAGCTTTTCGATGGGAATTGAGAGGCCGAAATCTATGATGATTGGTAGGGAGTTGGACTTATCATACATTATATTACCACCTTTGAGGTCATTGTGTACCACTTTTGCCCCCCGGAGAATCTCCAGGGACCTCAGGAGATGGTTGAAGCTTGAAATAAAAGTAAGAAATATAAGGGGGCTGCTTTGTTGCTGTGATAGGAATACATCGAACTCCTCAGCATCTATATATCGTATTTTGAGGAGGAGATATTCCTTTACATCCCGAAGCTTCAGCATTCGGCATTGACTTGTGTCTTTTACGTCTAGATTGCGGACATCGATAGGACAGCTGGCGATGACTGGGGCAAAGTAGCGTTCCCATTGATCTCCACTCCGGGCGCTAGAGGTCTTCCTTAGAGCCCCCATGACGATCTCCCCCACCAGAACCTCGTTTCTGGCATTAAAGTCATTTCGCTGTATCTTAGAAACATAACCGGTGTTTGTCGTCGTCTTCCCCTTACAAGTCATTTCCGGATGAAAAACACATCCATAACCGCCTTCGGATAACATTGCTCCACCTCGCTGCATGTACTATTAGATGACATTATAATGTCTTACCCTTATCGCTCCTGGATCTCCTTTGTTGGAGATAGTATCGATTCTTATAGGTTTTCTTGATCTTGGCGTCTGTTGCCGCCTCGTCTAGGCCTGTATCTTCGAGAACGATCTCGACTTCTCCCAAAAGCAGCATATGCTCCCCTTTAGAGATGAAATTGTTATAGGCATATGCTGGGCGCAGATTCTCAGGCATTGCCACCCCCTTAATGTGGACATCCATGGCTTCGATTAGCCGGGCTGGAACCGGGACATATGGTTTCCTCTCCTGAGGCTTCTTCTTTTCGAGAGTTTTATCCTTGAAGTAGTACCGGGCACTCCGAAATGTCTTCTTTATGATGTCACCCTTATAACCCAGAGAGCTTAGTCGCTTCTTTTCTTGTTCAAATAGCTCTTTATGGCACCCGCACCAGATATCCCACGCGTGTTTGAAATCGGAGGGTTCATCATAGCGGTGAACACAGGCAAATCGAGATAAGGATTCCTGGAAGGTAGTTGAGAGTTTGAAACGATATATTGGTGTTGTCATTTTGTATGTACTAGGTAATAGGGATGAGGTATGTACGTTCAATTTTATACATTTTCTTTTTAGGATATAAAATACCATTTCTGTACAGATGTACCAGCTAGTCAAGAAGGTTTATCTCGATAAGCAGCGCGGTTGCTACAGGGACATACTTGTTATTACACCCAAGCCAGAGAAGGGCGACGTATCGCTTTTGCCTATAACGAGGCTTTTGCATAGGGAGCGACTTTCTCCCTTTGATGTAGACCCCGAGTGTTGTTCGGAACCCCAGTGCTTTTATGCCATCCTCGATCCGCGCAACCCTTGTGAACTTCTATGCCTGAAAGATATCGGTGTCTTTTTTAACTATATTCTGGGAAAGGGTTATAGGCTTAATACTGATATCACGCAAATGATGCAGGATGGGGATGCTTACATTAAGGGGTTGGTTTGTTTCTTTTCAAAGAAGCTGCTATAAAATTGAATTAGGAATAGCTCCAATTACTACCAAGAAAGATGAATCAAATAGAAGATTATTTGGCTACACTGAATAGTAAAGAGAGGATAGCTCTCTCTATAGCTAAGGAGCAACTCGGTTCTTCCTTCTGTTTGGAGAAGAGCCTCGGCTATCTCGCATGGTTAGAAAAAAATCAAACGAGTATATACGATGAAAGTAAGAAGAATGTCACGTCGAAGAAAAAGAGGCGGATCAGAATCAAAAAGAAATCGAATATCAAAATCAAAATCACTTCCGGTTCTACCAGCGGGGAACGTGGAGGCGGAGATGCAGCAGCGAATTCACGCTAAGCTCGTGGCAATGAGTTCTGAGCAGCGGGATAAGCTGAAGAAGTCATTGTCTACTAAGTTGGTAGGTCTTGGACACGTGTCGCAGGCCCAGGCCCCCGTTACCTCCGATGCTATTATAAAGTATATCGAAGGTGAAGAGGGTGCGCTCATCGAATTGGCTGAGCACAATCCCCAAGTCAAGGTCATCATGGGGGAGACTCTCGTGACACCTGTTTTTGCTATAGTGGATGGTCTGGTCGGGGAGATCCCTGGTGCCGGAGGTCTCATTGATGGCGCTGCGGAGCTCGGAGAACAGGCGGGGGAAATTAGTGCGCAGGTCTATGCTACCCGAAAGGAGCTCAAGCAGCAGGAGGAGATGTTAGCGGCCGCAAGACAGGCACCAGTTGTGGCACAAGTACCAGCACCAGTTGCGGCACCAGCCCCAGCGCCAGCAGCACCAGCGCCAGCAGGACAGAAGGCCACTTTATCTGATGAGGGGGCACCAGTGGCGGTGGAAGAGGCACCAGAGGTGCCTGCCAAGACCCGGCCGCCAGGGAGGGGGAAGACGAGGAAGCGTAAGAAGAGGAAGAGGAAGAAGAAAGGAGGCCGAAGGAGGACGAGGAGGCGGCGGCGAAGGAGAGGCCATAGAACACGCCGGCGAAAGCGAAGAAGCGGGAGAAAAAGATCTAGAAGAGGTGGATCCTTCTGGAAGACATGGATTAAACCAGACACTTGCAATTCTGCCACGGATTGTCCTACAGATTACCCCTATTGTCATATAGGAAGACGGCGCGGAATGATCAATTTCGGATTATTAAGTGGCCAGCTAGGCCAGTGTGTCAGCTGATTAGTTGGACTCAAAAAAGAGAACCAAGAAAATGGCACTGAGAAAAAGGCACTAATTGTTAGCTCCCATGAGACGTTTCCAACCCAAGAAACCCAAGCTTTTAGCTCCGGATGCCTCTCCAGTTTTCCTCTGCCGAAAATCGGCCTCTGAATACTTTCCAAGATGAGTATATGTATTGGCTTCATCCATAATGAGATCTGCCTTTTTTATCTTCAGCCGTGGCCCATCACTGCTTCTGCTCCGGTCCCCTTTCCGATTATAACTCTTGAAGGATGCGAAAACATCTTCCTCATCCTTCTCTTCCTCTGCTGGGTCCTCCTCCTTCCTTGCCAGGCGCTCTCTGTTTTCCTTAACCTCCTCCTTGAGCTTGAAGAACTTCTCTCTTAAGAGAGCTTTACAATCGATATACATCTCTCCGCAATTGTATTGGATGACATAATTTCTGGCCGCCTCTTCTAGATACTCGTAACCGATGGGTTTATCGGCCCAATACTCGAACCCCTCTCGGTCCTCACTATATCTCATATAGAGTAGCCCATCAGGGGTCGTATGGGCGAGTAGGCATTTAGTCAGAGGCATCGCCTTTCTCCCGTCTGACGGTGTATCCTTGGCCCTGTCTATGGGGTATACGTACTTGGGCGGGCCCTGTTCCTCGAGCCAGGCTTCCATCTCAGCAGTGGACTTCTTGACGTAGGGTTCCCATACGAATTTTGCCACTACCCATGTAGATACGCTGACAGATACGGGAAGTGTGAATAAAAAGAGAATAAGTGTGTCCATTAGTCCAATCTCCATATAGCCTCTCAATAGCTTTTAATTTTAAGCTGTTTGCTTAGTATCCGATTCATCCATAAGTCGTATGGTCCTCTCCCGGCGGGCGAATAGGGTATTTACCTCTGAACTGAGGTCAGGTACGGGTAGTCGGATATAGGACTGGTTCTTGTTATTGGGATGGAGGCAGATCAGGACCATATCTGTGACCTTCCTCCCGTAATTCCTTTCCAGGATTGCCTTATAGGTATTGAGTTGGAGCGCATAGTGCCAGAAGTTGCTGTCTGGTAGGTGGTTAATGCATGGAGTTATTGCAGAGTCCCATCTATTGTCTTTTTTGATCTCTTTGCAACGCTTCCAATCATAGATCTGGAGAGATCCATCTGGGTTCTCAAATACCATATCAATCGACCCAGCCATCCTGAGCTTCTTGTCATAGATGGTCCATTCGGTCCTATATGGTTTGAAAGGCGCCTGATAGGCGAGGACGAAGCGTTTGAAGTAGGAAAACTCTGTAGACTCATTGCTAACCTCCATATTGTTGTAAAAGCACTCAATATCATAGTGCATCTGTGTGCCAGCCTCGGAGGCCTTCCGACCATTTTCCTTCCATTGCGCCTTGATCTCAGCTTTTGTCATCCCAAAATACTGGCTCTGCGACCACCGTTTCCCCTTCATCATTTTATTAATGATAGCATCGGCATTGAATCTGGGGAAGTGGCGATGGATCCAAGTTGTAACGGATAGATAATCGGAATCCCCATCGATGGTATAAACATGCGTCGCCTCGACGAAGTTGATGTGGGAATCCCTCTCATGGGGGTTCTTTTCGGCCAAATAGTTGATAGAATTCATCGTTTTGACAATAATACGCCACGCGTCATATTACATCAATTTTTACCGCCTACATTCTCTAGGTGGGTGGTTCTTATGAAGTCATTAATTTTCTCCTCCATAAAAGAAATGTTTAGTAAATGCAAAAATGGGTTACTCTGTAGATGTTGCTATCGATCTCCTTGACACCGGGGGTTTCACTTCCTTGACGTCTCGGATTGTAGAGAAGGCCGAGGAAAATAACTGTATTAGCCACTATAAGATGTATGAGCTCGATGGTACGGGTAGGCGGACGACCAGGCACCACCAAGTCCTGTCCTTTGAGTTCCCTTCGGAGAAGGAGCATGTTATTAGGTTCCTCAGGCAAGTGAGAGAAATGAGATATGTATTTACAGAGTCAGTCGTGTTTGAGGGAGTAAAGGTTCAATTGCTTTATGCATCACGCCATTACTTGACAATGATGAATAAATATCAGGCCGCCGACCATAACAAGGCCAAGGCTTCTATTATTGCGGGCCCACACGGTTCTGTCGTCAAGGCTGTTCGATGTTAATGTGATTTAGATGGACTCTTTCTCTGGGTCTGACGGCGTCTACTTGGGGATCTCCTTCTCCGCCTCCTTCTTTTAAGTGTCCTGTGGCGCTTCTTTGCACCTTGACCGAGCCACCCCTTGAGCATACCCTCTATGGGGATGCCCTGGCTAGGTAGGTCTTTGATAATATGCATCATATCTTGGTTGCTCATCTGGATATGCTTCCAATGACCTTTATCAAGTAATGACAGCCTTGTATCTAGATCATCCGATTCTCCAATGATGGCCCTAGCAGAGGTAACTTTACCATTCACTGTGGTCTTCTCGAATAGCGCACCATGTGCCTGCATTATTACATTTATTATATATTTTAATTGTAAAGATGGACGTCCCCCTCGCCAGCATAGCTCAACCACATTACGCTACACAACTCAAGGAAAAGAAAAAGGCCACCAAGGTTACGGCGCGCCCTAGGAAGAAGTACTTGGATGAACTCTTACCAAAGAAGTACCTGGACGACTACTTTAAGAAAAAAAAATAGACAAGGACTGTATATGTCAGTTACCCCACGGTTAGCATCTCAGAAAATCGAACAGACTTTTCGGCCGGTTACGGTAGCAAGAAACCGTACCGTGAAACTACCTAAAAGATTCAAACGTCCTAAGGTAATTATGAAATCTAAAACACTCAAAGTTAAACGTTCAGCCAAGGTGAGAGTAACCTCACAAGGCCATGTGCCAGCGTCGAGCATCACCACTGGAAAGCGCAAGTTCAAAAGACCTCGGGGCATTGTCATCAAGGCAGTTCAGCCGAGACCGGAGGTACTTATCGATCAGTCCGCCCTTCTCTCCTCGGCAGTCAGTGAAGTGAAGACTTCGCCTCAAGAGGGCAAAGGCAAGGAAACACTTCAATTTCCTGCTCCTACTCTCAATGTGAGATTGGAGAAGTTGCTCGGCCGGTTGGAAGATCTGATGACCAGGAAGGGTGAGCCGTTCCGTGCTCGAGCTTATCACAAGGCGGCTGAGTCTGTTATGTCCTACCCGAAGGATATCACCGATGTCAATGAGTTGAAAGGTCTTCCAGGGATTGGCAAGACGATCTTGGCGAAATTCAACGAATTCGTCGAAACTGGCACACTTCGAGTTCTTGAGAGGGCAAAGGGAAATCCAGCGTATCTGTTTGCCAAGATCTATGGTATTGGACCGAAGAAGGCCAAAGAACTTGTGGAAAAGAATGGGATCACTACGATAGCACAACTCGAAGCCAGGCAGGACGAGGTCTTGAATCGAGTACAGAAGCTGGGCATCAAATATTTTGAGGCTATTGAACAGCGGATCCCGCGTGCTGAGATTGACCAGTACCAGCTTGCCTTAACGGAAGTAATGGATAAACTTGGACGACCGAATGCCCAGTTCAAGATCGTCGGTTCTTATCGGCGGGGTGCGGCCACATCAGGAGACATCGATGTCATAGTTACAGATAGTCAAAATGACAAGGCGAGTTTTGACGCATTTATCGACGCTCTCATCAAGAAAGGTCTTCTTGTGGAGATTCTCTCCAGAGGCAAGACAAAAAGCCTTACTATAGGCCAACTTCCCGGTGGAACTCCCAGGAGGTTAGACTTCATGTACAGCACTCCACAAGAATATGCTTTCGCGATCCTGTACTTCACTGGAAGCAAGGCATTCAATGTGACGATGCGCCAGCGCGCCATTGATCTAGGATACACTATGAATGAGCATGCGCTCTACAAGCTTCAAGGTAAGAAGAAAGGGCCACCCCTCGACACCTTCTTTCCAATGGAACAGTCTATATTCAAATTCCTTGGAATGGTCTACAAGACCCCGGAGCAACGAGTAGATGGGCGGGCCGTGGTATTGGTCAAAGGCCAGCTGCCAGGTCGAGATGTTGGGGTGGTAGCACCTGCTTCGAAGGCTCCTAAGAATGTGAAGATTCGCAAAACGAGAATGATCGCACGGAATGCACGAGAGGCTGTCCCAGAGGAGGTGGTGGTGGTCGAGGCTAAGGTCCCAGCTAAGGTCCCAGCTAAGGTTGTGACTAAATGCTTGTCTAAGAAGAAGTTACGCACTCTCCTTGTCCAGCTAAGTAAGGAGGGGATTTCCCTTCTCAATTCCACGGGAGAACCAACTCTTGCTGCGATGATTCTCTATGCCAATGATTCATACTACAACAAGAAGTGTGTTGTCTGTGACGGGGTGTACGATATCCTGAAAGAGTTCATGGAGAGAAACTACCCGGGAAATCCTGTCTTAGATGAGATTGGTGCGCCTCCGAGCAAGGCCAAGGTAGCGCTCCCCTACTTCATGGGCTCAATGAAAAAGATCAAGCCAGACACACGTGCGCTGGCCAAGTGGGTTGCTAAGTATAAGGGACCCTATGTCATCTCGGGTAAGCTCGATGGGATTTCGGTGTTATATACTACAGAAGGAGGCACGGCACGACTGTTCACTCGAGGAGGAGCTACCCTGGGCATGGACATCAGTCACATGATACCATATCTACAGCTGCCAGATGAACCGGATATCACCATTCGGGGTGAGCTCGTTATGAAAAAGGCAACATTCGAGAAGAAGTATAAGGGGACCTATAAGAGCATGCGTAACATGGTCGGTGGCTTGGCTAATGCTAAGAAACGAGAGCCCGCAAAGTGGAGCGATCTTGACGCTGTTTGTTACGAGGTCATCAAACCTTCATTGAAACCAAGTGCACAGATGGCATGGCTCGAGAGTCATGGAGTCATCACTGTGATTCATCATGATGAGAAGAAGGTCAGTAACGAGCTCCTCTCAACTGTTCTAGTGGACTGGAGAGAAAACTACGCCTACGAGATTGATGGAATCATCGTAGTGGATGACAAGATCTATCCCAGAAGCAGAAAGAATCCGGATCATGCCTTCGCATTCAAGATGGTCCTGTCTGATCAGGTCGTGGAGGCAAAGGTCGTGGATGTCCTGTGGACTGTGAGTAAGGATGGATACTTGAATCCCCGGGTTCAGATCGAACCGGTGGACATCCGTGGCGCCACGATTGAATTTGCTACTGGTCACAATGCTAAGTTCATCGTGGACAACAAGATCGGCGTGGGTGCTGTCATCAGGATGATCCGAAGCGGTGATGTCATTCCGAAAGTCGATGCCGTCATAACTCCTGCCGCGGCACCGAAGATGCCAGACATTCCATGGAAATGGAATGCCACTCATGTTGACGCAATCTTGAAAGGAACTGAGGCGAGCACCGCCGTCAGGGACAAGAATATTGAATACTTCTTCAAAACGATCGATGTCGATGGCCTGGGCCCTGGGAACGTGGCGAAGATCATCAACGCTGGTTTCGACAGCGTTCCCAAGATTCTGGCCATGAATAAGGCTGACCTTCTCACCGTAAAGGGATTTAAGGCGAAGACCGCTGACCGAATCATGGGTGGAATGCGTCGGACAATCGCCAAGGTACCACTACCTATACTGGTGAAAGCTACGAATATCTTCGGTCGTGGCGTCGGCAAGTCTAAGATGACAACTCTTCTACGAACTCACCCTGACATCCTAACGTCACCCCTGAGCACTGAAGAAAAAGTGCAGCTAGTAGTGAATACCGAGGGCTTCAGCAAGAAAAGTGCTACACCATTCGTTCAAACTATCCCACTCTTCCTCGAATTTATCCGTGAAACAGGACTTCAACACAAACTTCAACAGACATCAGCCAAGATTGATGACTCACATCCACTCTTCGGTAAACGCATTGTCATGACGGGTTTTAGAGATAAGGCTCTTCAAGAGAGACTAGAAGAACTCGGAGCAAAGTTGACGGGATCCGTGAGCAAGCGAGTCTTCGTTGTTCTTGTGTCGGATATCGACAGTGATTCTGGTAAAGCTGAGGAAGCAAGACAGTTGGGTGTCCCACTAATGACTTCAGGAGAGTTCGAGGCCAAGTACCTATAACTCCACAACAACTAAACTAATTTTTATTGAAAAAATATCCTGTTATAGTAGATGACAACAGCGAAGCGAAAGAGACGCAGAAACGGCAGTACGAGAAAGGATCGTGCGCGTCGCAAGAGACGCAAATTGGCCAGGCGTTCGCGCCGTAAGCGGTATCGGGCCAAAGGGTCACGTAGTCCAACATCTGTGTCAGTATTCCCCGACAAGTCACCACAATTAGCGAAGGGTGAACTGGTTAGACTGAATAAGTTTACGACCAAAAATGTCATGGCGGCTGCCACAGGTGACCAGTTTTGGAACACAGTCATTGATGGCCATATTGCCTACAGGCGAGCGTCAAGAGGAGGCGAGTCAAGTGGGGGAGTAAAGAGCATAAAGGGACCGCGTGTAGAGCGTCTGACAAAGTCGAACTATAAGAAGCTAAAAAAAGGCTCAAAAGTGTTTTATGACAGAGGATCGGTGCTATTCCGTGGCCCGTTTACTTTCGTCCGTGAAACCAGAGGGCCTATTTTGGAATTTACCGTCAAGGATGCTGGGTATCCAGATATATATAAGTTCTCAATTCGTGTTTCTAATCTGTCAGATCAACCACTTTACATGTTGATTGGTAAGTAAGTTATGATACGAGGGTATATTCCACAATATGATCGCTATGAAATTTTACCATTTCATAGAGTTTAGCATTGAGTTTTCTTATGAACTGCTCTTCCTTGGACGACTCCCCAACCATCAAGATTCCCATGCGACTCCATATGAGCCCATCTACATCAGAGCCGGGGGCTGCTTTTCCTGTCTCTAAGAGGGTGTCCCTCCACTCGGCAAACGCTTTCAAGACAAGCATATGGATATGCCTATAGAGACCTTTCGCACCCTGTCGCCCATCTATTTCAGCATCAGTAAAAGGCACCCACGCATCACCGACATACGCGTATATCTTACCCTTCTTTCCTGGTTGGCCACATAATGGGGACAGGTTGGTCGTTTCAGCTAGACTTTTGCTCGCTACCTTCACTACTCCCTGAGCAAGCTTACTTTCGAAGATAGACAATAGTGCCTCCCTGTCCACGCTTATAGATTTTACCCACTCGTGGTAGCTTAGATCTGGTCTGCAATTGCTCTGCAGGTAGTCCTGAAATTTTATTTTGCTCTGTCGTGCCTCCAGTTTGGCTATCTTATCCCTCTGGCTCTTGACAGTCGCCTCCAGTCGATCTACCTTCTTTGAAACTGCGCGGAGCATCCGGAAGAGTTCTTGAGTCGGTGGTACCGTTTCATCAAGAAAACCCTGTCTTCCGACATTGCTCATCTCACTCAGTTCACATAGGGGGCGGTGCCTCTGTAAATCACCAAGCCTCTTATAAGATTTACTACAAGTACTACATAGATAGGGACTTGCCATAGTTTATTGTTCCCCAATGGACTGTTATACCATTCAATTTTATTATATCGAGTTACTACAAGATGACTACAGCATTACAACGGTGTGAAGTATGTTTCGCTTGTGTCGGGTCTTGTAGTATTTGCCCTACCCCCTGTCAGAAAAAGGGCAGTTTTAGGGTCTTGAATAAGGACCGAATTTGGAATAGGGTTCGGATGCCCTCTTCCCAGTACAGGCTCCGATTGAAGGCGATGAATGTAAGCAAGATGGTGGGACAGAGCGCTTGCCCCACACATCTCGAGCAAGCTGGCGGACCAGGGGACCTCCAGAAGGCAATTCAAGATTCTGGACGGGGGGCTTGTGGCACGAGCAGGGTATGCACCTACAATCCCGGCCACATTAGGGCCCGCTTATCCTACAATAATAAGAGTGGTGTGGATAGAAAGCATGGTTCATATGCCCGCTATTTAGCACGCCGTGTTGGAGGTGAGTTGCGGAAAGAGATGATGCCGTCTGTCAAGAGGCGGACGGCAAATAGACATCAGCCTCGCAACCGGACGAATACGATGGCTCATTATGGAAAGAAAACAAATAAGGAAAGGAAGGGTGGATACTGCTGCAAAGAGACGACACCCGACTGTTGTACTGATAAGAGGTTGTACTCAGTGGTGGTTGGCAAGGGAACGGTCGGCCAAGGCCAATTTTTTGGCTTTCATGTGGGTCTGACACCTCCATCTGGGGACAACATTGGTTCGGTCGCTCTCTCTGGGACTAAAAGCTGCTATTTCCCAGGATTCGCAAACATATCGACCCGTTTGAAGCAGATTGGATGGAAGGAGGTTGCTGGTGGCGGTGGTACCTATCGATTCACAATTGGGTTCAGCCAGTTGTCTGACGCAACCGCATTTGCGGCGGCGGTGGGTTATAAGGTCTGCATCAGTTCCTCCTTAGGTATGAAGGAGTATACACTTATCATTCCACCAGGGCAAACGGGGCAGATTATACTTGATGAGAGTGACCCTGGCCCCCTGCCACCGATGGCGGCTGCTGGCACTACCATTACTATAAGCGCCGGCTCCTGTAGCCAGTGTTGTACTAATCGTATTCCAAGCATGGAAAGCTGTGATTGTCTCCCTAATAGGCGCTTCTTAGGAGGCATACCGGACCCAAACTATCCAACTAAATTTGCCTTTACTGGCCGGCATGGCCATGATTCTAGCTGTGTTCCACTAGGTAATTGCCGGTGTTGTGGTGCCACAAACAGCAGACCATGATGAAGGTCCCAAGAAAATTGAGATCTAAAAGGGAATAAGTATAGGCCCACACAATATATAAAGATGGCAGACCACCGCATCAGTCAGATGAGAAAAGTTCAACAAGAGGCTCTTGAACTGTTCATGAAGAAAAATCGAGATTATGGGGACTCCTTTGCCAGATACGGCCCTGTCGGTGTATTAGTAAGACTTGGAGACAAGGTGAACCGACTCTCCTCGGTCACAAAGCGCGGGGTAACATTGGTTAGCACTGAGTCGATGAGAGATACCCTTATTGACATGCAGAATTATGCTGCGATGGCAATTATGCTATTGGACGAGACACCAGATGGGAAGCTAGCTAATCCTACTGTCAATGCGATAAAACAAGCGACCCCTCACCGGCCCACCACCAACCCACTCAGAGGCGCTTCACCCAGAAAACATAACCAGTCCCCTTGGCACTAAGGTCCCCAGGAGGCGGCAAGAAGCCTTTTATAATCAAGAGCACCGAGTCCGCACCCTGGGTCCCACTTGTTCGGTTCACCACTGGCCGCACCCGCTTGCTTTCTGCTGTAGCAGGAGAATCCCTTACATATATCGGTGCCGAGAACTGGTGCCCATGGCACGCCGCTCTTGCGCTGGCTAAAGTCGATGTCGTTGTTCCCCGCCTGAGAGGGTTTCCAGAAGGGGCTATTATTTGTGGCGCTCGTATTAGATGCCACATTATAGAGTATCTGCCGCATGGAATTGTTATTCGAAGCAAGTTGCCCTATCTGGGCAGCTGATGCATTACTGAGGACCACCGAGAAAAATGCCGCCATGACTGGTGCTGAGAATGATGTCCCCACATTCGTCGCCCAATATGGGTCAGCAGCCTGCTGACTGTCATAGACCCCAGCTCCATTGTGCATTATTGCAGCTATATCAGGAGTTCCGCGTGGAGGATTGTGTGTATTCCACTTGGTTGAATCCACTAAGGAAGCATCATTTTTTGTTATCTTCCATGGCGTAGTGGGTTTCCCTATTGTACTATCCGCGTACCATTTCTCAAGAAACGAGGCAGCCGGATCTGTCGGGAGGAATGTCGTCCATTCGTGGAACCCTGAGCCCGTTATAGCATTGTAATTGTCTATTGTCTGTAGACCACCTATGGTGAATAGGGGGGCTGTGGCGGGTGTAGTGGCGAGCGTCTTGGCAAATCCACTCGATTTAACGATTGCATCTTTCTTGGCAATTTCGTTGGCGAGATTTTTCCATGAGGTATTGTTTCGAGGGCTTTCAGCTTTCTCATAATAATCTATGCCACCCACCGAGACCACGTATTGTGAACAAGTAGGATAATCTACACTATAACAGCTGTCGGGGTCAACTGATCCGTCTGACTTAATTTTTTGCGAATAACAACCGGAATCCCCACTTGAGACGAAGAATATACACTTGTGATCCTCTGTCAGTTTTTTAAGTAAGGCCTCACATGCTAGCACGTACTGGCTTTCATTAAAGGTGAGACCGTCACATGTTTCAGTCGATGGAACATCTACTCCATATACGCTCTTCTCGCGATTAAGAGTGTAACAGATGTCGGACGTCCCCCATGAGAGACTTATCAGCCAGAATTCATCCAGAGGTTTTGTTGCTGTCTTAGTGAGTATCTGCTGTAAGTACCCATATAGGCCCTTTTTTGTCAGCCAATACTCAAAAGGTGCGCCCATACCGAATGTCCCTATTGTTGTCACATCGAGGCATATTTCTCCGGGGAGCTCCCCTACTGTCGAAGAACATGCCGGACATCCATCCCAAGGGTCCAGTATTATGACCATGGCCGACGTGGTGGAGTAGTTGGATATCTCCAGCGCCTGAGGGTCATACGCCGTGCCACTGAGGGAAGGAGATAGTACATTCGAGCTGTTTCCAGTGAGCTCCTGGATAAATGTGTCCTTCACACCGTCTTGCATCAGCCCGTACCAAGGGTTCGGCACTGCAGCAGTAGTGTCTTGCCAAGCGCTACCGGGAACCGAGATTATTATTTTTGCTGAATAGCCTGCTCCGGCAGGCCATACTCCTGTATTATACGCTGCGGGGGTGCCAAGGGTGGGG
>Ga0255055_10001215_pt1 | contig 19254 bp, 23 predicted proteins | sample JV7_2_27_MG_FD_188633 | JGI IMG/M metagenome (GOLD analysis project Ga0255055, IMG submission 188633) | Seawater microbial communities from Jervis Inlet, British Columbia, Canada - JV7_2_27 | ecosystem: Environmental > Aquatic > Marine > Inlet | place: Canada: British Columbia | collected...
CCACAGATGATGAAACCTTCCTCCTTCTCGGCCGTTTTAGTTGCTCGTAGAAGGGCTACGCCGGCAAGTATCGCTGCAGTCACGACCGCGAGCGGATTCGAACTCGCGACCTCCGGTGTGACAGACACCGCGCCACCTAAAGTGGGCAGTTTTCGACGCGTTCATATCTGAGGTCTACACCTCCTAACCTGTTGTGCCAGTAGACTTTAACAGCCGTGCCAGTGTGCCAGCATCCGACGAAACGTCATACCGCACGATGGTTTATGAGGGCTCCCGCGGGCTCTACGGTTCCGTTTCGTCAGACGAAAGGTCATACGCTCACGGCACGTCTGCACCGTATGAATTGCACTCTCCGAAGTATAGCCTCGACACTTCAGCCCACGAGTGCACCGGTGCGAGGCCCCCCGGAGAAAGGCGACCAGGGGCCAGACCACCAGATGCCGGCGAGAGCCAGAGCAGCGCGTCAACAACCAGGCCTGTCATCGCACACGGTCTCCTTGCCGCCCGGCGGAATCGAGCGTGTCGAGGTCGACGTCGAACTTCTGAGGGCGGCAGCCGAACCTGCACCTCACACTGGCAGCGAGCTGGTGCCTCCCGCACGGTAACTCACCATGTTCGACCACGTACGTCACGAGGAATTTCTCGAGAGCGTAGCGGTGAGCGTCCCGGATCGAGATGCCAACGGCGCCCGACTGTTCAGGCTCGTACTTCGCGACGATGCGCTCGATGTCCTGCCTGAAAGGCGCGATGAGCGGCGCCTCGCGCGCTTTCTTCTCCTGCCGCAGCCGTTCCCGTTCGAGCGCCTCCTGCTCTGCTCGCGCCTCCTCTTCCCAGAACGGTCTCATCTCCTGCTCGTACCAAGCCTCGGCACGCCCCTCGTAGTACGACTCCAACGCCGGGTAGAACGGTGAGCTGACGGTTATGAAACGGCGCATTGCATCCGGATCGGCACCACCCTCCACGTTCGAATCACGGATCCAGTCCACGTAACTCTGGTCGGGCCTGGTGTCCTCGGTCCTGATCGAGTCGATGAGCTGGAGCAACTCGCCGAACGTGAGCGGCTCCTTGGACTTTGCGGACTCGAGGGCGAATTCCGTCTCGTACTCATCTACCACTCGGTAGTGGATGCGACCATCTGCGCGGCGCGCCCGGATCGCGATCACGTCCATCGTGACTGACTCCAGCGTGATGCGCGCGATCTCCACCTCACCGCTGTCGTACGACGGCAGGTACTCGCCGCCCATGAAGTGCGGGTGTATTCCGGAAAGCTGGCCGGGGTCCTCCAGCTCATCCTGCAGCAGGCCCGGTGACACCTCAGACAACATTGCCTGCGTCAACTCATCGCTGCCGGTCTGCTTGGCCATCTCTCTGGCACGCCCGGTCACGATGTCCTCGATCATCTCGCGCCGCTTGGCGCCCTTGACGTTCTGGATCAACGCGGTCAACGGATCTGCGGGGTCCCAGTAGTCGGGTCGGAAGTCCCTGTGGGACTCGGGAGTGTCACTCATGGTGGTGTCCTTTCTAGTAACGGGTTCCATCTCAATTGCGCATGGTCGGCCGTGGATGCCCGCTGATATGAGCGGACGAACGCGAACCTGCCGGCTGTGCCACCGTTTGGACTACGGTTGGCGTGCGGGTCATCGAGCCGGTCCTCTCCCCGCAACTCTTCATGCCGGCAGCCTGAGACACAGCTGCCGTTGTCGACTTCAAGGTACTGGCTGGGTGTGACAACGCCGGGTCCAGTACTGTTACGACTTGCGGCTCCGCTCATCTTCCTGCTTTGCCCTAATCCCTCTCGCCATCTCGCTCGCCGCGCCTCCGCAGACAATGAAGCCTTCCTCTTGTTCGGAGGTGTTACACATTCTGAGCAGGATGACCGTCCATCCGATGGCTGATGCTATAACTGCGAGTGACGCAAGCCACTCCAATGCAAGCGCGATCAATTTGCTCATGCCCGCATCCCCTTGTCTTCGAAGCGCGAGCTCAGGTAGCACTTTCGACACACGCGAGCGTGCCGGTAGGTCGGCCAGCCGTTCTCATGCGCGCCCACTCGAAGCATGCTCAAGCGCACGTTGGTCCCTTCGATCCGGTGGCCCTTGGCACAGATGGGCGGGTTCCCTCTGAAGAACGCCTGTTCCCACAGCTCGATCATACGCTCTAGCTGTTCCGCTGCACGGCGGAGCGTCCCAGGCTTGGGTACGATGCCCGTATCCGCGCAGTGTCGCATCCAGTTCGCGTCAAGGGACGCCCAGATCAGGACATGGGCGGGTAGGTACGGAGTGACTACAGGTGTCGGTCGTACTTCAGCCGTGGGATCGATCCAGGTTGGGCTCGCCGCGAGGCCGGCGGCGAGGAATGCTCGGCGTTTCATGGGGGTGTCCTTTCTATGGTCGTGCCGTCTCACTCGCGCATGGGCCTGAACTGGTCGAGTTCAGTCGGCCTTACCACCGTTGGACAACGGTTGGCGTGGGGTCATCGAGCCGATACTCTCGCCCACTCTCCATGCTGGCACCCGAGACGGAGGGTGCCGGTAAACAAAGATACGCCTTTGGTTTACATGCCGCAGGCGGAGTAGTCGACCTGACCGCCGGGCAGTCTAAAGCTAGCGCACGGATCTACCGTCGACCCGCCGGTCACCTCGACCTGCCGAGGTAGCGCAGGAATTCGCTGTCGGTGCTCAGCACCATCACCGTTCCCGAGTCCAGGGTCTGCCTCAGCACCTCCATGGTCCTGAGGAAGCGGTAAAACTCCGGATCGCCGTTGTACGCCGCGGCGTAGATGTCCGCCGCCTCGGCGTCGGCCCGACCCTTGACTTCCTGAGCCTCACGATAAGCCTCCGACGTGATCACCCTGAGATCCCGTTCCCTCTCGCCGTTGATGCGGGCCGATTCGCCGGCGCCTTCGGAACGGAACTGTTCGGCGATCCTATTCCGCTCAGAGATCATCCGGGCATAGACCTCCAAACGCACCTCTTCGACGTAGTTGAGGCGTTTGAATCGGAAGTCGAGGATCTCGATTCCCAAATCCTCGGTGCGCGCCTGTGCAGCCGACAGCACCTCTTGAGCGAGTTGCCCTCTACCCTGTTCGATGGTTACACCGCTATCGGCCGCAGCGTCTCCGGCAATCAGTTCGGTGACCGCGAATTCGCGGTTGCTGCTCCGCACCAGCTCAATCAGGTCGTGATTGGCGATCACGTTACGAGTCTCACCATCGAGGATATCGTCGAGCCGAGACTGTGCCCCTTGCTCGTTGCGCAACCGCTGGAAGTACTTGAGAGGAGCGGTGACCCGCCAGCGTGCGTAAGTATCGACGTGGATAAACCGCTTGTCCCGCGTCGGCACCTCATTCGGGTCGCCATCCCATTCCAGGAAGCGGTTGTCAAAGTAGGTGACCTTCTGAATGAAGGGTATTTTCACCTTCAATCCCGGCGTAATAATTGGATCGCCTCTCGGCTCACCGAACTGGAAGATCACCGCTTGCTGGGTCTCGCCGACGATGTAGAACGCTCCGCCGGCGGCCGACAGGCCGAGTAGGACCACGACGCCAATAACGCCGATCAATGCCTTCTTCATGGCTTCACCTCACCACCCGGGGTCAGCGGCAACAGCGGCAGGATCCCTTTGAGAGTCTCGTCCAGTATGATCTTCTGCCGCACGTTCGGGTAAACTGCCTCCATCGTCTCGAGATAGATGCGCCTGCGGGTAACATCCGGTGCCCTGCGATAGGCCGCTAGCAGCGACGTGAACAGCGCGGCGTCTCCCCTCGAGCGATTGACACGATCGGTGGCGTACCCCTCGGCCTGAGTTATCGTCTGCTGCGCCTCGCCGCGAGCGCGGGGAATGACGGCGTTGTACTCGGACCTCGCCTCGTTGATCATCCGTTCCTTTTCCTGTTGGGCCTGGTTCACCTCGTTGAACGCCGGCCGGACCTGATCGGGTGGGTTGACGTCCTGCAGCACAACCTGCTCCACCTTGATTCCGGTCTCGTACTGATCGCAAAGTTCCTGCAGGCGAACTTCCACCTCCGACGCGATCTCTTGCCGGCCGATAGTCAGAACCTCGTTGACGCTGCGGTCCCCGATTACTGCCCGCATCACGGCCTCATTCATAGCGCGAAAGGTGTCTGCGCGACGTTCCCCTCTTGGGTCGAAGAGGTTTCTGACTTTGAACAAGTACTTGTACGGATCGCTGACCCGGAACTGCGTGGTCCATTCGACCACCGCGACGTTGAGATCCCCGGTGAGCATTAGTGACTCGTCATTGAACCCGCTTTGCGAATACTGGGTTTGCACGCCGGCACTTTCCGTGCGGAAGCCGAATTCGGCCTTTAGCTGCCGCTGCACCGGCACCTTCATGACGTTCTGAACGGGCCACGGCCATTTGATGCGAAGCCCCGGTTCGGCCTGGCGCGAGTATTTGCCGAAGGTCAAGACGACGCCAACCTCCTCAGCGCCCACCGTGTACACGGAACTCCAGACCAGAGCGATCCCCAGCGCTACCAGCGCCACAATGCCGGCGTTCCGGGGGGTCGAGATGTTTGGCGGCAGCAACCGCTGAAAGCCGCCCTCGCGAGGTCCTTGCGAGTTCATAAACGCCTCCTCTCATTCGGATTGGCGATGTGATGTCCAGTTGTGGTCCGGAGTCTAGCCCCTAGGCTCACTGACGAGAAGACCGAGCGATCGATGGCTAGTGAAACACGGATGCTTCGGCGGGTGGCAACAGCGGGCGCAGCAGCAATGAGTGCAGGCAGATCATTCTTGAGAGCCCCAACAAAAGCTGGACGAATTCTGTGGGTAGCACTTAGGGGCACGTGAGTGATCTGGCGCGACGCTCTGTCACATTCGAGTGCAACCCCGAAATGGTAGAGGTTGTCCCTCGACTGGCTGAGCCGGTCAGACAAGGACCGCGAGTGCAACATCACGGGCCGGTCTCCCTCCCGCTCCAGCGGACGAGCAATGGCCAGTCAGGCGTCATTGTGCGTGCTGCTCCGGCGTCAGGTACCGAAGAAGACAACCGACACCACCGACACCGAACAGAACATCGCTGTTGCGGATGATTTCCACGGTGGAGCCGAGCCGCTCTGCGGCTCTTATCATTTCTTCCTTGAGATTGAGCTGCGCAATGGCACGCTCACCGCATTGCGGACACCCCACAGGAACAGCGTTGACCCCGACGATTTCGCATCCGCTGCATTTCCATCCGGCTGGCGCGGCGTAGGATTCGGACTGCACAAGGATATCCACCTGCCCCAGGGCGAGTGCCTTTAGCGTAGCATCTGTTCCCGCCACGGCCAGTCCCCCGGTTCTCAGCTCATCCAGGAAGAGGTCGGCAGTCTCCATCGACTCTGTTTGCTCATGCTCGGCGAAGGCCGACAGTGTTGCGCTGACAATGTCAGCTGTTGAAGCGTTACCGGACGCTGGAACGAAGTCGACCAGCTTGTCCTCGAGGCGCTTGGGTAGGCTAGCGCGCACCCGCGCGACCGTGCGAGGATTGCCCGCTAGCACAAGATGGGTGTGTGCTTCCTGCGAGAAGAGACGATCCAGGATCTCGATCTTCTCCTTGATGAACTTCTGCGTCCGATCTCTACGGTGGCTCTGATAGTGTTCCTTTGTCCACTCTCTGCCGACGCGCTTGCGGAGTTCAGGGCGCTCCGTCCACAGCTCCTTGGTGACATTACCGACGCTAACCTCGATGATGCGAGCATGGGACTCTGTTGATATGAGTACGACGTAGCGATCGTAGGTGTCCTTGAGCAAGACCAGCTCGTAGATGTGCGGGACAGAATCCACCGACATGATGTTCGGGAGGGGCAACCTGAACTGGAGCGCCTGGAAAAATGGCGATTCGCCACCGCGGGAGAAAAGCGCGACGCCCTTTGCCTCAGGGTTGATGTCTGCAGCTAGGAAAGCCTCGATCCTTCCAAGCGCCTGCTCGAAATCGAGGCGCTGGTTGGAGGACAGCACCTCGCGGATCTCCCTGATCCGCGCGTCGATATCATCGCGGTAGCTCGCACGACCAGCCTCGTTGTTGATGTAGCAGCTGATCATTGAGCTCTCTGTCTCGCTCAAAACTGCGAGGTTTCTAAAGTGCATGCTCAGTTTCTCAAGATCCACAGACGTTCTCCACTTTTCTATTGGTGGGTTTATCCTCAGACTACAGAACCAAGCCCACGGTTTCCGCCAGTACGAATGAGATCATTGTTTCTCCTCCACGCCTGAGCTCGCGGTGCAGCCGGTGAGGCTTCTCTTTGATGATGACCTGAATCTCCTTATCATGACCGTGTCTCCTCGCTTTCGTCGATGAGTAGAGCATCCCGTCGTCGAGGCGGTACAGAAGTGGCGCAACCACCAACCTAGGGTACTGTTGCCGAAAGTGGCGCGCCTGGGCGAGAGTGTACTCGGTCGGGTCGCCGATCTCAAACCGTGCTCCATACTCATCGACGTGTCGCTCGGCGACGTGCTCCTCACTGCCATGGTGTCACGAAATGAACCTAACCCTCGAAGTCGACAATAGAAATACGAATATTTAGACGTCATGTTTCGAAAAACTCGAAGAACGAAATCTTTCATGTACTCACTTGACTACCAGCATCCTCGCTATTGGCCATTGGATCTCTCGTGCGTCACCGATACAACGAATCCGGTCGTCACATTCGTATCCTCGGACAGCTCTGCGGGAGGATCGAAGATGAAGACTTCATGGGGAATTGGATGGGCGCTGCGAACAAACTTGAGTTGCGAAGGACAGTCATAAGCGATAATCGTCTTCTGGCTCTGCAGGTCCGATCGGGCATACGGACTGAGCCACTCCTCAACTTGGCACTGGTCGATTTCGACATGCCCAAGGGCACTCTGGTCGCAACGGTACAACGCGGCGGGCAGACCCTAATACCGCGTGGACATATGGTGCTACTGGAGGGTGACCACTTGGCCATCATCGGCGAGCCGGGAGGCATCCACGACCTCATGGATCGCTTTGGTGCCATCAGCGCGCCGGATACGTGATGATCGTGTGTTGCCGAGGCCGGCGCTGGCAACAATTGAGGCAAACACCGATCCGGAACTCTGTGAATTGACCTATCCGAACAGTCGCGAGAGCGCGGCGTGACAGATTGCTACCACCGCCGGATGTTGGACCCTACGTTCAACTGAAATCGCGTACCAGCGTTCCACGATCTCAGTGGCCTCACCGAGCCTCCGAACCTTGTATTGCCGACGAGCGCCTTCCGCCACTACGGAAGGGACTGCGAAGACGCCAGCACCAGCCTGGCCGAACACCTTGAGGAGCGCACTGTCCTCAAACTCCCCGACCACGACGGGCCGAATACATAGACCGTCAAACCAACGCTCCAGTGAATGACGCAGTGTGGTCCCGCCGCCGGCAACAGAAAGGGAGCGCCTTCGAGCGAGTGCTGAAAGCCCTTGCGTAGAGCCGTAATAAGAGGGGCGGCGGCCACGAATGTCACGCCACACTCGCCGAGCAGGTGATTGAATACGCGGACACTGATGTTCGGAGGGACCGGTGCGTCTGACAAGACGACGTCGAGTTCATGAATCGCAAGCCTCGCCAACAAGTGCCCGCTCGTGTTCTCGACACATATGATCCGCAAGTCGTCTTCCCCGCGGAGCGCCGGTTCGATCAGTCGGTAGGCCACGAGCTTCGGCAACACGTCGGCCACGCCAATGAGCAGTTTGAGCGACCGACCTGCCGGTCGTCCTTGCAGCGTGTCGGTCAACTCTCGTCCCAACGTGAAGATCTCGTGTGCATAGCGGTACACCAAGTGACCCACGTCAGTGAGGACCAACTGCCTTCCCGACCGGTCGAACAACTCCTCGCCGAGCGCTTCTTCGAGTGTGCGAAGTTGGGTGCTGACGGTTTGGGGTGTCAGATGGAGCTTCCTGCTCCCCACCGTGAGGCTGCCTTCTTGTGCCACAGTCCGGAAGTAGAGTAGGTGGTGGTAGTTGAGCCAAGTCATTGTCACACCGCAGTTCCAAGACTTCGAGGATCTCGAAGTAAATATCACATAAATTCGACTTGTACGAAGGCAGACCGAAGACTAAGGTACAAGACAAAGGGTATTCAGTGGTGCAGATGGATGGGCCCATGCGGATCGTGATTTCGGCTTGGGAAGTTCGCGTAACGTGCCAGCCGTTGGATTATGTCCTTCGTCGCTTGCACTTAACACTTGGTCCGTTCTCAGATTCCGGATCAACCTGGTCCAGAATACCGGATCAACCTGGGCAGAGTCAGGACAGTGATCTGAAGGAAGACCCTCACCAGAGTGGCCAGCAACCCTGAGGAGCTAGATGTACCATGAAGCACAGTCGCCACCTCAACCCGCACACCGATTCACCCACTGAGCGCGGGGCCACAGAACAGGCCGGAGGTCTGGGATGCACGCACGGTACCGCGCGGTCGCGGACAGGCCAGGTCTTCCCTGGGTGTCGTGCCGTGCAAACATATGACGATGTCGTTCCTGCCTACCGTGGGACGCCGATCGAGGAGCTATTGGCTTATCACAACCTGGGGGCACCATTCCAACAACATCCCACAGCAAGACTGCTCGTTGGCATGTGTATGGACTACAGGATGTGGCTTCGCATTCCCCCAGACTTCGCGTACGTACTTCGGGTCGGTGGAGCCAATCTCCGGGGTCTCGACTTCCATATCTCCTCGGCTGTAGCGCGTGGGGTGACTGCTGTTTGCCTGATAGGACATGACCAATGTGCAATGGACGGGGTGGTCGAACGCGGCCCGGCATTTGTGCGTGGTCTGATGGAGCACGGTGGCTGGAGCAATCGTGACGCACGTAATCACTTTAAGACGCATGCTCCCCATTCTGAAATCGGTGACGTGATCGGCTTCGTGCTGTCGGAAACACAACGTTTGAGTCACCGTTACCCCCGTATCGTGGTGGCCCCACTCTTCTACTCCGTCGTGGAACGCGCACTTGACCAGATAGAGGTAACTGAGCTTAAGTGATGACTGGCCGACTGTGCACGAGGGAGAGGCTATCAACATGACCATGAAGATCCACGACCGTGGCGGATGATGCCCCTGTCCACGGCAATGATCTACAGGATCCGTGGCGAGCTTGACTGTGAATTGGCTCGGCCGAAGCGCAGTTTTGCAGAGGTGCGGTCTCACAAGGCCCTTGCGACATGCGAAGGCCGATACGACATGACCGTTGATCACATACAGGACGGGTTACGTGCGTCTGACGTGAAGCGACTCTTTAGTGCATTCCTCCATGAGGAAAGCGGGCCGGTCTCTTCTCTCACGTGGGAACCACTGTTCTTGCCAGGCACACGGGAGGTGGAAGACGCCTTAGCCGACATGCAGCGCCGGAAGGCCCATATGGCAGTCGTGCTCGACGAGTACTGTGGCACCACCGGTATCGTCACCATGGAAGACCTGCTTGAAGAGATCGTCGGCGAGATCTACGATGAGGACGACGAAGGGGAAGCAGCCCCTAACGCGGATACCGAAGGCCTGACGGTCCCCGGGGACACAGAACTGGAGGATCTGAATGAATGGATCCGGCTCCCGACCGAAGACGAGTACACTACCGGACCATCGGCGGATTGGTGTCCCGACCACCTCGGCCGGCTGCCCCGGCCTGGTGATCAAGTGGATTTGAACGAACTGACGCTTGCGGTCGTGGCGATGGACGACCCGCGCGTGACGCAGGTCAGGTTGGTGCGCGTTGAGAAACTGAATATATGCAACAGCTCGTTGAAGGCATCCATCAGTTTCAGCATAACATCTTCAGTTCAAGGCAGCAGTTGTTTGAAATGCTCGTCGAGCGGCAACAGCCCTCGGCGTTGTTTGTCACCTGCTCGGACTCGCGGATCGATCCGTCTCTGCTGACTCAAACCGAACCGGGTCATCTGTTCCTCTTGCGCAACGCCGGCAACATCGTACGGGACGATCAATGGTGGTGAACCGGCCACCATCGAATTCGCAGTGAGGGCCCTTGGGGTCAAAGACATTGTGATCTGCGGCCACTAGCATTGCGGAGCAATGAACGGACTGCTTATGCCAGAAACGCTGGACGATCTCCCGGCCGTTCGCGGCTGCCTGTCCTACGCCGATTCCACGCTGCGCATCATGCGAGAGAACTACGAACACATTTCGGAATCGACCGCCCGACTCACAGCGACGGTGAAAGAAAACGTGCTCGTCCAACTGAACACCTTCTAACGCATCCATCTGTGGCGGCAGCACTGGGGAGAAAGGAACTCAACATTCACGGTTGGGTCTATGGGTTTGAGACCGGACAGGTCTTCGCCTATCACCCTGATCGAGAGCAGTAGCTGCCGATCGAAGGCACGCGGGCACCGTCCTCCAGAATGGAACATCCCGCTATCTGACGCCTTTGAACGCGAGAGGGCCGCGGTGAAGTGGAAGGAGGGGAGGTAACAGGACTCCATTTGAGAGTGTTGGACATGATCAACAGAGCAGAAATCGGGATGCTCGTCTTCCAGACGAACATGCGAGGCTATCTGCATGGTGTTCGGCCACAGCGAAGGACGAGCGATCACCGTCGGCATGGAATGCCCACTGGACGAAGGTAGCCTATGAAACGCCTGCGCAAAGCGTTGATCGATGGGTCGTTTCTTTTGGACCTCGACGAGCGGGACATGGCGTCCATCTTGCATCGGGCGTTGGATTTCGTGGTCGCACGAGGTGCATTGCCGGCCGAGCGAGGAGATGAAGTCGAAACCAGGCTTCTTGAACGCGAGCAGCAAGTATCGACAGCCATAGGGAATGCTGTGGCTGTGCCGCATACCTATCTAAACGCGTTCAGTGAGCCGGTCATCCTTTTCGTGCGATTGTCCCGTCCGATTAACCTGGGTGCGCCCGACCGAGTGCCAACGCGATTCGTGTTCATGCTGCTGGGTCCGACTGGAGCACAGGTCCAGCACCTGGATACGCTGGCAAGTATCGCTCGGTTAATGGCGGACGACGAGTTTCGCTACGACGCTGGCGTGGCACGTACTCAACTTGATCTCCTCGCTGCGCTCGACCGGTTTGACGCTCGCAACAGGCCACCGCCGACAGCCCGAAAAGAGCCAAGACCGCAACCGCTGCCATACACGGGTCGGCTGTTCGGGGGATGGATCGATGACATCCGCCGGCGACTGCCACACTACGCCGGCGATTTTCGCGACGGCCTGCACACGAAGTGCGTGGCATCAACGCTCTTTCTCTTCTTCGCCTGCCTGGCTCCGGCAGTGACCTTCGGCGGCATCATGGGGCAACTCACCGGCAACCAGATTGGCGCGGTCGAGATGCTCGTCGCGTCGGCAGTTTGCGGGATCGTGTACGCCTTTGTCTCCGGGCAACCGCTGATCATCTTGGGTGGAACCGGACCGCTGCTCGTGTTTACTGCCATTCTGTATCGTCTCTGCATCGACCTGCAGATTCCGTTTCTCCCAACTTATGCCTGGGTAGGGTTGTGGACGGCGTTATTGCTGCTCGTGCTCGCAGCCACGGATGCGAGTTGTCTGATGCGCTATTTCACTCGCTTCACAGACGAAATCTTCGCTGCGCTGATCTCCATCATTTTCATCTATGAGGCGATCAAAGCACTGGTGCACATATATGCCGACCTTGACGTCAAGCAACATCATGACACCGCCCTGCTGTCCGTATTGCTGGCGTTCGGGACCTTTTATGTGGCCATGAGTCTGTCGCGATTCCGACGCAGCCGATATCTGCTTTCGTGGATACGCGAATTCCTGGCAGACTTTGGCCCCACCATTGCCTTGGCCGCAATGACGCTTGTGGCCGTATTGCTACATGAAGTGTATCTGGACGCATTGCCGGCACCGGAATCATTCGGCACCACAAGTGGACGAGCCTGGCTGATTGATCCATTCGATGCGCCCATGTGGGTCCGCCTTTCGACCGTTGTACCTGCTATTCTCTTGACCGTGCTCGTATACCTCGATCAGAACATCACCGCCCGATTGATCAACAGTCCCGACCATAAGCTTCAGAAGGGTGAAGCCTATCACCTCGACCTTGGCATCGTGGGTCTCTTGATCGGCGCGTGCTCGCTGGTTGGTTTGCCTTGGCTTGTGGCGGCGACGGTACGTTCGCTAAATCATGTTCGGAGTTTGGCGACTGTCGAGGAGGTGGTGTCTAAGAGTGACGAGACGCGAGAACGGGTGATCCACGTTCGGGAAAACCGGATCACGCCTCTTGCCATACACGTGCTCATCGGTCTGTCGTTGGTATTGCTGCCGTTGCTGAAAATCGTGCCAATGGCCGTGCTGTACGGTCTCTTTCTCTACATGGGGGTGGTATCCATGGTGGGGAACCAGTTTTTCGATCGTCTGAAACTCTGGTTCATCGATTCCACACTTTACCCCACAGTGCATTACGTCCGCAAGGTTCCTCAGTCGACCATTCATAAGTTCACGCTTCTGCAACTTGTGTGTTTGGCAGTTCTTTGGATCGTGAAGGCGAGCGTGCTCGGCCTCCTGTTTCCGTTATTCATCGCCGTGCTGGTTCCGATTCGCTTCATTGCTGGGCGGTTCTTCGCACCGGAACACCTAGCCGCACTCGATTCTGAGGAAGAACCGGAAGAAGAAGAAACCCATTGGGCATGAACATGCAAGTGCCGTGAGCCGCATGGAGTTTCGGTCAGACAACGCCACCGTTACATACCGCTCCGACAGGCCTACGGGTCCCACCGCGGGCAGCGAGACGATTGACGCCATGGAGCTTCTGGCAGGGTTGTGAGTCACATTCCCAACAAAGGCCAAACCTGGCAGAGTTACCTTGGCTAGTTCACGACACGGGTGCGCGGCACACTGTGCGGGGCCAACGCAGAGGAACAGCCAATTCTGGATGGAAAATCGGTCGCATTGTGACAGAAAACGTCACAACGCCCACCGACGCTCAGCGACGAAAAATGGACGCACCTCGGCCGATTCTCGGGGCCTTTCTGACGCCCACCAGCGTTCACCGACGCGACTCCAGTCCTCCGGAGCCAACGCTCCACGGTTCAGCATAAGGATTCATAATCCCTTAGCCCCGTCAGCTATCAGCTGGAGTTGACCCGAAGAAGTGGACACACAGTTAAGTCCGGCTGATTATTAGACGAGGAGGTGTATTCATGAAAGGTAGTGGCCGGCGGTTCAGTCGGGAGTTCAAGGTTAGTGCATCCGGCATTGCGCAAAACCTCATCTCTCCACCTGCTTTCACAGAGGGCGCCCAAGTGTTCCTCTTGCCCTACGCGGAGAAGCCAAGAAAGGCACTGAACACGAGGCCTCCAACCGCGAACTGCAGGCACGTCTCGCACAGTGCCTTGCGGCGAGCGCGCTTCTCAAAGAACTCCTTCTCGTTGTCCGGGGCAGGATCGACGTCGGGTGAGAAGTCAGCGAACAGCTCCCGCAGTCCCGGGTCGAGCCGGAGGAAGATGATGAACATGATGACCATCATCCCAACAATGCTGAGAAGCTTGAGAACGACGGCCACGGTGGCGACCAGGTGCAGCCCCTGGAATGCGCCCTGGAACAGGTAGTGGTTTAGCGGCATCCCGATTCCCGTGATCCACAGAGTCGCGAGGAACACCACGCAGTAGGGGGCGTTCTGGTGCAGCGTTTCCTCCACGACCTTGTCCAGCTCGTAGTGGAGCCTGGGGCCGTACTGGCCTCGCTTGAGCACTAGCTGCCTGTTAAAGAATGGCGCCGCGGCACAGCCCACCAGGGCGATGATGTGCAGGGCGAGCAGCAGCGAATGGATCACCCGCTCCATCATGTCGTCACCTCCTTCAGAACACTAGGACTCGATCGGCCCATTGGACCCAATCGGTCAGTTCATCCAACGTGCTCCGCCGGCATCCATCCGTGACATCCAAATCGGAGAGCCCACGGGCATCCATGCATGATCCGCAAACGCCCACGGCCCCGCCTCGACTAGGGCCATAAGGGGAGGCTTGCCAATCGGTGCCAACCTCCCCTGCACTTCTCTGACCGTCAGGACCCACTCACTGGAACAGTCGAGTCCGCGCCGTATCGCATATGGCTGCCACCGCAGGATGCTGGACCCTACGCTCGACCGAGATCGCGTACCAGCGTTCAACAACCTCATCGGTCCGTCCAACAATCCGCACCTTGTACTGCCGTCGTGCATCGTCGGCCACTATTGAAGGGACAGCGAAGACGCCTAGGCCTGCCTGGCCAAACACCTTGAGGAGAGCGCTGTCATCGAACTGCCCGACTGCGGCCGGCCGAATACCGAGACCATCAAACCATTGGTCCAGGGAGCGTCGAAGAGCCGTCCCCTCGGTCGGCAGGAGCACCGGTGCGCCATCGAGTGACTGCGGGAAGCCACTGCGATAGACCTTGGCAAGAGGCGCGGCAGCCATGAACGTGACGCCACACTCTCCAAGCAAGTGATTGAAAGCACGCACACTCACGCCTAGTGGGACAGGTGCGTCAGACAAGACCACGTCGAGCTCATTGAGCGCAAGCCGTGCCAACAATCCCTCGCTCGTGTCCTCAGAACATTCAACTCGAACCTCATCACCCATCCGTAGTGCGGGTTCGATCAACCGATACGCCAAAAGCTTTGGCAACACGTCGGCGATGCCAATGAGCAGTCGTAGCGGACGACCAGACGGCCGTCCCTGCAGGGTCTCGGTAAGTTCCAGGCCTAGTGTGAAGATCTCGTCCGCGTAGCCGTACACCACCTGACCCATCTCCGTGAGCGTCAACCGCCTATGCGATCGGTCGAATAACACCTCGCCTAGCGACTCTTCAAGTGTGCGAAGTTGCGCGCTCACCGTCTGCGGTGTCAGATGAAGCTTCACGCTCCCGTTGGTCAGGCTGCCCTCCCGAGCCACAGTCCAGAAGTAGAACAAATGGTGGTAATTGAGCCAAGTCATAGCGACCCCCTTCAAACGATAACTTCGGTTTGCCCGATGTAAAGATCATATAAATTCGATTTGTACGAAACTGCAAGTCTTGCTAGAGTTCATACGTAGAGGGTGGTCATGTCTGGTACAGACCTACCCTTGTGAGCTCGCACGTCAAACCGGTCAGTGGTACCGCTTGGGGAGCAGCATCAGACAATATGGCGTTTTGATCGCGGGTCCAGCCGTGCGCTCCCAGCCAGTCGTATGCAATGAGAATCCGTGATGCACGTCGGAGGATCGAACCAATGAGAGCCACAAGCCAAGTTGACTCCGCTTCCCACAAGGGACTGAGCGCAACGAGAATCGATCGCCTGCGCGAGGAACTGCAGCAAGAGTTGGCTCGTTTGAAGCACAGCCTTGCAACGGTATGGCCGCAGGAGGTGCAGGTGGAGAACCAACGACGGCTCTCTGTAGATCACACCGATGCGGAGTCTCTCGCCTCAGACCTGTACGACCGCCTGCAGGGGAGACGGGCGGTGATTGTCGGAGCGCTGGATCGCATGCAGCTCGGAACGTATGGCCGCTGCGCAGTATGCGGTCTGTTGATTCCATACGAGCGCCTTCTAGTCCTACCTGAGACGAGTACCTGCGTTGCTTGCGGTGTTTGAGACACCAAGCTGCCCCGGAGTCTGAGAAGCAGACGAGATAGCTCATGTCCAGTCAGGCGGGAGGTTCCCACGCACATCGAGATCTCGGCAAACGGAGTCAATGTGACGCCAGCAATGCGAGAGCATGTGCAGCATCACTTGCACCTTGCCTTGGGTCGCTTCGCAAACCGGATCGACGGAGTCGTAGTCAGACTGACCGACGTAAACGGTCCGCGTGGCGGGGTTGATGTGCACTGCCGGATGCGTGTCCGGGGAAGAGACATCGAGGGTCTGCTTACAGCAGCGCTTGCTGCAAATCCCGAAACAGCGATTCACGAGGCCACGGCCCGCCTGCGACGCGTAATCAGGCGGGCAATCGAACGCCTCGAGGAGCAGCGTCGCAACCGCGGACCGCGGCGCCCACAGTTACTATGACTGGGCCAGGGAATGGCTGGTGGGGCCTGAAGTGTCGACTCTTGGAACAGAGACCTGAAGGGGCTGGATCCGTTGACACTGGACTGACCCGTGCGAGGATCGAAATGCTTCGCATCGATCTACAGCGCGAGTTGGAGCAGCTGCGGCACGACCTTAGGCAGCTGTGGCCGACGAGCGCGATGTCCGCGTCCGACTGCATTTGTGGCGATGAGACGGTGGACCGGGCTGACCAAGCGGAGGCTGAAGTCCGTGACAGAATGAGAGCCAGGTGTGTCCAGATTGTGGCGGCGCTGGACCGCATCCGTCGGGGCACCTACGGCCGTTGTTAAGTATGTAACAGGCAGATCCGGTGTCGCCGGACGGCATGCTGGCAGCGTGCGACGACGGAGACGGGCGGTTCTGCCACGCCTGTTTCTCTGGCAAATACCCGACTGAGATCCCTCAGCGCGATCCGGAGTCGCACAGGCGGCATGAGGACGCTCTGATGGTCAATACAAACCTGGTCCAGGCAAAACAATGAAGAGCGTCTACTTTTTTGGAAACGGTCAAGCCGACGGAAACGCACAGATGTCAGACGTTCTCGGCGGCAAGGGGGCCAACCTAGCCGAGATGACCATTCTTGGTATCCCCGTGCCCCCCGGTTTCACTATTTCAGCCAGGTTGTGCCTCACCTACCTGGACGAGGGCAAGCTGCCCGAATCTGTACGCTCCGAGGCTGACGACGGCATGTCACGTCTCGAAGAGGTCTCCGGACGCCGTTTCGGCGACCACCAGAACCCGTTGCTCGTCTCGGTCCGATCCGGCGCCAAATTGTCGATGCCGGGAATGATGGACACTATCCTCAACCTCGGGCTCAACGATCTGTGTGTCGAGGGATTGGCTGAGCAAGCGAGCAACCCGCGATTCGCCTATGACTCCTATCGCAGGTTCATCCAAATGTATGGCGAAGTAGTGGCGGGAATCGGAGGCAAAGGCGGGATGGACAATCCATTCGAGACGGCAATCGATTCACTGAAGCGGCAACGCGGTGTAGAGCGCGACATAGACCTCGCAGCGGAAGACCTCAAGTCGCTGGCCAGTTCATTCAAGGAGATCTATCAGCGGGCAACGGGCCTGCCGTTCCCCGACGATCCCTGGACCCAGTTACGGGGTGCGATCGAAGCTGTATTCAAGAGCTGGTACACGAAGCGAGCCCAAGAGTACCGCCGTGTGAACAAAATCCCCGAAGATATGGGGACTGCGGTGAACATACTCGCCATGGTTTATGGCAACATGGGTGAAGACTCCGGAACCGGCGTCGTGTTCACGAGGAACCCGGCAACGGGCGAGAAACACCCGTACGGTGAGTTCCTGCTGAACGCGCAGGGCGAGGACATAGTCGCGGGGACTCGTGATCCCGAGCCGATCAACGGGATGACCGGTCCTCTGCCGCAGCCGTATGAGCAGCTGCTCAGGACTTGTGACCTCCTGGAGCAACATTACCGAGAATTGCAGGATGTTGAGTTCACCGTGGAGCGCGGGCGCCTTTACATCCTACAAACGCGAACTGGTAAACGCACTGCGGGAGCGGCGGTGAGGGTCGCGGTGGAAATGGTGAATGAGGGCCTACTGGACCGGCGCACTGCCGTGGGCCGAGTCAGACCGGAGCAACTAGACCAAATGCTCCACCCAACCGTTGATCCTTCCGCGACGTTGGACGTCATCACGACCGGCCTGCCAGCGTCACCAGGAGCTGCGGTAGGTCAGGTCGTGTTCGATGCGGAAAAGGCTGTAGAACTCGGCAATTCTGGCATGGCGGTGATACTAGTGCGGCGGGAGACCAGCGCCGACGATTTCCCCGGAATGGTGGCGGCACAGGCAATCCTCACGTCCCGTGGTGGCATGACGAGCCATGCGGCTGTGGTAGCGCGGGGGATGGGCAAGTGCTGCGTCGCCGGCGCAAAGGAACTCGACGTCGATGAAGGCAAGCTGTGCTGCTCTGCAAACGGTACCACGGTCAAGGAGAACGACTGGATCACCCTGGACGGCTCAACCGGACAAGTGATCTCCGGGAAAGTGCCACTGGTCGAGCCGAAACCAAGCGATGAGTTCAACATGCTGATGTCCTGGGCCGACGACATCCGCCTGCTGAGAGTACGCACCAACGCCGACACACCTGGTGACGCCGCCAGGGCTCGCGAATTCGGCGCCGAAGGTATTGGCCTCTGCCGAACCGAGCACATGTTTTTCGAAGGTCAGCGCATAGACGCGGTTCGCGAGATGATCTTGGCCCGTGAACTCGAAGGGCGGCGCAGAGCGTTGGCCAAGTTGCTGCCCATGCAACGGGAAGATTTCGTCGGAATCTTCCGGGCGATGGATGGGTACCCCGTCACGGTCCGTCTACTCGACCCACCGCTCCACGAGTTCTTGCCTAACGATCCCGCCGAATGGGAGAAGCTGGCCGGGCAACTCGGCGTGCCGCTGGAGCGCCTCGAGCGCACGGTGGATTCGCTCACAGAGGCCAATCCCATGTTGGGGCACCGTGGCTGCCGACTCGGGATCTCGTTCCCCGAGATCACCGAGATGCAGAGCCAAGCCATATTCGAAGCGGCATGCGAGGCGGCCAACGATGGAGTCGAGGTACACCCCGAGGTGATGGTTCCCCTGGTTGGGCACGTGGAGGAACTCCGCCGCCAAGCCGAAGTGGTCCGAAAGACCGCGGAACGCGTGTTCACCGAGCGGAAACTCAGAGTCGACTATCTGGTGGGGACCATGATCGAGCTCCCGCGAGCTGCGGTAACCGCCGACGAGATCGCTGACGTGGCCGAGTTCTTCTCGTTCGGGACGAACGATCTTACGCAGACAGTGTTCGGTCTCTCCCGTGACGACTCCGGCCGGTTCCTGCCGTATTATGTCGAATCCGGGATTCTTGAGGCCGACCCGTTCCAGTCACTGGATCAGGGCGGTGTCGGCAAGTTGGTGAAGATGGCCGTCCGCCTCGGTCGGGACGCCAACAAGAATCTCAAGATCGGGATTTGCGGAGAGCATGGGGGAGATCCGGCGTCCGTCAACTTCTTTCACCGGGCTGGACTGGACTACGTGTCGTGTTCGCCGTTTAGAGTTCCGATAGCCAGATTGGCAGCAGCTCAAGCTGCGATGGCCGATCGGTGTGGACAACCGAGTGAATGAAGGTTGCGACCAGACGGCCGTCCCTGCAGGGTCTCGGTAAGTTCCAGGCCTAGTGTGAAGATCTCGTCCGCGTAGCCGTACACCACCTGACCCATCTCCGTGAGCGTCAACCGCCTATGCGATCGGTCGAATA
>Ga0255055_10001216_pt1 | contig 19252 bp, 22 predicted proteins | sample JV7_2_27_MG_FD_188633 | JGI IMG/M metagenome (GOLD analysis project Ga0255055, IMG submission 188633) | Seawater microbial communities from Jervis Inlet, British Columbia, Canada - JV7_2_27 | ecosystem: Environmental > Aquatic > Marine > Inlet | place: Canada: British Columbia | collected...
TTATGAGTTCGCAGAACAGGAAGCGAAGGTTAAAAAGGTCGGGTTGTGGCAGGAGAAGAACCCGGTCCCTCCGTGGGAGTTTAGGCATAGGAACAAATAGGTTTTTCCTGATCCCCCCCATCCCTAATCCCAACAAGGGTTTGGGGACACAGGCATGTGGAAACCTTATCCATTGACATTTATATGAGATGGGGATATCTATGAGACATATCGCTCGTCCCACCAGTTAACCAACTGAATTAGCCACAGGCATCCGGCAACCTTAAGGCAAACGTTCATCCTCCGAGGGAAGGGGGCGAGGATGCCTTTTCTCTCTCCCGTATCAGCCCGCTTTTCCAACGTTTGCGCGGTAGGGGATTTCCATCCGGGATTTCTCAACCGGTATGATCAAGTGCGGATGCGGGCTCCTCGGATTTTGGGCCGACGGGGGGGGGAAAGATCGAAGATAAGACCTTTCGCACTGAATCCTTCCGGAGAAAGGAGTCGTTATGCCAGCCACGTTGGAGAAAGAAGCATTGCTGTCAGTCGCAAAGGTGGTGGAGATTACCTCGTCGTCCACGAAAAGCTTCGAGGATGCGATCCAGTCAGGGGTCGCTCGCGCTTCCAAGACGCTCGAGGGAATCCGGGGCATCCGGGTAATGGATCAGAAAGCTGTTGTCAGGGACGGGAAAATCACCGAATTTCGGGTGGATATGAAGGTAACCTTCATTCTCAAGTAATGATCGCCGACGAGGACGGGGCCATCGGCTCCGTCCTTTTTTTTCACCAAAATGGTGTGACGGTACACGCGACAAAATACCTTTTTAGGAAACCCAACCGGAGCAAGGACAGAGCGTCCCCCGCCCGGCACACCCCTGCATGGCATCTCACACCCGGATCACTTTTCAAAAAGTTGCGTCGACCTCGGAAGGGGTCTTATATTCAACGGGGCACAAAGTCGTGGGGTCCTCCCCCCCCCCTTGCCGACTGTATAGTTTTTGTATAGTAGACACCCGTAAACAGGACGTACCAGGACGTACAACGGGGATCACTATTCGCCGGATTTCCCAGACAAGACAAAACAATAGGGGCCACCGACATAATCGGTGACCCCTTCGGCTGTTCACTTCTAAGCAGCGGGTCCGAGGTTCGAGTCCTCGCAGGCGCGCCACTTTTTTCCACTTCCCGGACCTGATGCAACCGCAGCGTCGTGAAGCGTTGGATGCGGTCGGTTTCCTACTCCCCCAGCTTCTCCTTCACCGAACGAACCTTCCCCTCGATGGAGTGGACCCTGTCGCGACGGTCGTCAATTTTGATCAGCGTGGACACGCGTTTTGCCCCTTCCGCAAACGGCACCTCGTGCATCCGTCTCAGAACCGGGAGGATCGCATCGAGGTCGCCCTCGATGATCGTCCCCATGGCCGTGAGTTGGGTGGTAAGACCACTTTCCCGGAGAACCCGCTCAACGCCGGCCACGTAGCGGGAAAGACTTGTCGTTTCTGTGCCCAGGGGTGTAACGGTTACGAAGACGATGGCCATTTCAATCCTCCCGAATTCTTCTTGCTGGTCGATGCCTAAGAATTATCATGTTCTCGTCTGTGGCGAAAAATCCATTGTCGGGCCCCACGAGACAAGACTCTTCCGCGACATTCCGACATCCGCCACTGTCCACTCACCCTCCGCCGGCCCTTCACGTCCCCCCCAACACTCCTCTCCTGTTGGAGATAGGGCTGGTTGTCGGATAGAGTTATACCATGACCATTGAATGCCATTCCTGCCACGCCCGCTTTCACCTGGACGATAGCCTGTTCAGGGGATCGAAAGGGATGCGTGTCCGCTGCCGCAAATGCGGGGAGGCCATCGTGGTGATGAATCCAAAGGCACCCCCTTCTCCCCCGCGCGCGGAAGCCCGATCCGTGCCCTCACCGCCGCGCTCCAAGTATCCACCCCCGAAAACCAAAGCCGATGTTGCCCGTTTTTCCAGTCCTGTCCCACAAACCAAAGCGGTTCCCCACCCACAAGGGCAAAAGGCCGTTACACCCGCCCCCCCCGACCCTGTCCGCCTCGACACGGCAGGTTCCGGTCCCGAACAAAAGCGGATCGGAAAACCTACTGAGAAAACGGCCGCTCCAATGCAAAAAAGTTCAGAACCAGAGGAGAAATTGATCGATGACCAGAATGTTCCCTCCCGGGACGCTGCCCATCCGGAGCCGGGGATGGCCTCGCCGCAATCGTCCGTCGATTCGACGCGGTCGGAGAAAATGGAATCGCTCCAGCGGTTTTATTGGCGGATTTCCCCAATACCCTTGCACAAACGGTCTACCTTTATCACCGCTGCACTCCTGTTCCTGCTGCTTGGCGGAGGCGCCGCATATCTCGGATTCACCTGGACCGGCGCAACCGCGGTCCCCCATCACATCATTCGGGACGTGTCCGCATATTATGTTCCGAGGACGGCTTCCGGAAAATTGTTCGTCCTAAAAGGGAGGGTAGAAAACAGGGGCATGACCGTCGGCAGGGGAATTCGTATCCGGGTCACCCTGCTCAACGGCACGTCCCAGATCATTACCACAAAGACATTTCCCGCGGGGCATGTATTCACCGATGAGGAATTGCGCCATATGGACCGGGCAAGGATCGAAGAAAGGATGTCCAATCGGTTCGGAGAAGACCCCCTCAACATGGAAATCCCTCCAGGAAAGTTCCTGCCGTTCATGGAACTGTTTTTTGACCTCCAGGAAAGCATCGCTTCCTATCAGATAACGGTACAGGGGGCACAATGAGGGGAGAGGCGATGATGCCATCGGACATCAGTTTTCCCCTGAAGCAGACGTAACCGGAAAATGGGGATACTCAAATAGGCTATTTTGGTGGGGGGCGCGCTGCTCTTCGGATCAGCCGTGTCCTTCATAGTCCGGGCTTTCGATATGGTGTAGATGCTGCATTTCTCCCCATAATCCTCATCCTCCTCGAAGACGGGTTGGTTCAATTTTATCGCATCCGAAGAATCGGAATGCTCCGGGATGGAATCCTATTAAAACCATCGGCTAAGTAGTGATCCCTGGGGAGAAGGAGGCGGTTTATGAGCAAGATCGTGAAAGAGGTCCTTGCGGCAAACCGGGAATACGGCAAGCGGTTTGGAAAAAAGGGGAAATTGCCCATGCCTCCTTCCCGACGTTTTGCGATCCTGACGTGCATGGACGCAAGACTCGACCCTGCAAAGTTCGCGGGCCTGACGGAGGGAGAGACCCATATCATCCGCAACGCGGGCGGGAGAGCAAGCGACGACGCAATCCGATCTCTCGTCATCTCACACAAGCTCCTCGGGACACGGGAGTGGTTCGTCGTACACCACACCAACTGCGGTATGGAAACGTTCACCGACGAGATCATGGGGGGGCTGCTGGCGGAAAGCCTGGAGACCGCAACGCACGACGGAAAGGAGTGGCGCGACACGGGAAAAGGGGCGGGTTCCGCGGAAGGGCGATTCGTGAACTGGCTCACGATCCGGGACCGGGCCGAAAGCATCTGCGCGGACGTGAAGCGGATCCGGTCGCATCCCCTGGTGCCGTCCGGCATCCCTGTCTACGGGTATGTCTACGACGTGAGGTCCGGCCTGCTTCAGGAGGTTCCCGAAGCCACCCGGATCGGGAAAGCCTCGTAGACCCGGAATTCCGGCAAAGCGTTCCAGGCCCGGTCGCTCGCCGGCAGCCAGGCAGCCCTTTGTCGGCCCGAATCCGAAAGAAGGGAGGGCGGGTAATGTCACGCACAGTCGTGTTTCTTTTCGATGTGGACAATACGCTGCTGGACAATGACCGGGTAACCGACGATCTCAAGCGTCACCTCGCAAAAGAGGTCGGCCACGAACGTCAGGAGAGGTACTGGACGATCTTCGAGCAACTCCGCGTGGAGCTTGGCTACGCCGACTACCTGGGCGCCCTCCAGCGCTACCGGATCGAACACCCGCGAGACCCCCACCTGTTGACGGTCTCCCGCTTCCTGGTGAACTATCCGTTCGCAAACCGGCTGTTCCCGAACTCTCTCGACGTGGTGGAGCACGTAAAGCAATGGGGGAAGGCCGTGATCCTGTCTGACGGCGACGTGGTCTTCCAGCCGCGCAAGATCGACCGTTCCGGCCTGTTCGAAGTCGTAGAGGGCAACGTGTTGATCTACATTCACAAGGAGCTCGAACTGGAAGACGTCGAACAGCGGTACCCGGCCGATCACTACGTGCTGATCGACGACAAACTGGGAATCCTCACGGCGGTCAAGAAAATCTGGAGCACCCGGGTCACCACGGTGTTCCCGCGGCAGGGCCACTATGCGTTGGATCCCCGGGTCCGGGAGAGATTCCCGCAGGCGGATATGAGCATCGAGCGCATCGGGGATCTGCTCGATTGCGACCTGCAGACGCTTTTGTCAGCGGACATGGCTTAAAGCCATAAGGTGCGGAGGCAACTGCGGAAGGCCCGCTGCCTCCATGTCACTGATATAGCAACTCCAGTCGTTCCAGGTTATCCCGGGCCGCCAGGGACCCCCGCTCCGCCGCCGCCTGGTACAGGCGCAATGCTTCCCCGATATCCTGGGGAACACCTCTCCCGTTTTCATACAGGAAACCCAGGTTGTTCTGCCCCTCCGCATCTCCCTGTTCCGCCGCCTTCCGGTACCATTTTACCGACTCGAGGTAATCCCGCGGGACGCCTGCTCCCCTCTCATAAAGCTCTCCGAGGCGGGTTTGCGCCTCGGGATTCCCCTGTTCCGCCGCCTTCCGGTACCACTTGGCTGCTTTGGCGTTATCCCGGGATACACCTAAGCCATTGCTGTAGAGATAACCGAGATTGGCCTGCGCCGCCGAATCACCCTGTTCCGCGCCCTTCCGGAGCCATTTCGCAGCCTCGCCGTAATTCGTGGAGGTTCCCCTGCCATCGAAGTACAGGATGCCGAGATTCGTCTGCGCCGCCGCGTAGCCCTGATCCGCCGCCTTCCGGTACCACTGGAGAGCCTTGGCGTAATCCTGTGGCACGCCGCGGCCTTCTTCATACATCACGCCAAGACCGTACTGCGCGCCGGGATGTCCCTGTGCCACGCTCATGAAGAACCACCGCACGGCCTCGGCGTCGTCCCGGACAACGCCGCTTCCCGACGCGTATATCCGACCGAGGTTGTATTGCGCCGCGGCGTTTCCCTTTGTCGCTGCTTTTTTCAGCCATTTCAGGGCCTCGGTATAATTCTGCGGAGCGCCTTTCCCTTCGTGGTACATCAAACCAAGCTTGTTCTGCGCGTCCGCGTGGCCCTGCTCGGCTGCCTTCCGGTACCACCGCATTGCTGCGCTATAATCCTGCGGAACGCCGCGACCGGTGTAATAAAGAAAGCCGAGATCATGTTGTGCGTCCGCGTACCCCCGTTCCGCCGCCTTCCGGAACCACTTCGCCGCCTCTGCGTCGCTCCTCAGTCCACCCTGGCCACTTGCGTACATCAACCCGAGTTTGTGCTGTGCCTCCGTATGCCCCTGTTCAGCCGCCATGCGGTACCATTTTGCCGCCGCCGCTTCATTCCGGAGAACCCCTCGGCCGTTCATGTGCATTTCTCCGAGATCGTACTGTGCTTCGGGATATCCCTGCTCCGCGCTCAAAAAGTACCACCTGACGGCTTCGGCGTCGTCCCGGAGAACTCCGTTCCCGCGGGCATACATTTGCCCGAGACGGTGCTGTCCCTCGGGATTTCCCCGGTCCGCGGCCTTTGCGAACCACCGATACGCTTCCGTGTAATTTTGCGGAACTCCCTCTCCCCGCAAATATTTCTTCCCCAGTTGCACCTGCGCCTTGATCTCGCCCAGTTTTGCTCTGGTCTGAAGCTGATCGACCTCTCCTGCTCTGGGCAGGGAAGGGAGAAGAAGGATCCCCGCCAACAGGAATACCGTAATCGCCTGGATTTTTCTGTCCAAAGTCCTCCCCCCCGATTCGAAAGGCATACGCTTCATCGTTCCTCCCCGCTTCCCCCCCCGTGGCAACTCCGGGCGGTCCCGACAATAGAGGCTTGCCCGAACGAAAACATCGATCTTCCTGTATGGTGTTTTTTCAAGTATATCGCTTAAAGACCGGGACCTCCAAGTCATCGCTGTCATCTGTCCCGGCATGCCACATCTCTTTTTAACCCCTTGTCATCGTTATGCCAAAACGATACACTTTTTCTTGAATTTCCACTCGTATCCGTAACAGGAACGCGTAACCGGCACGAGCCAGCCCCGAGGGGCGAAGTGGATCACCTGCCGGTCCGTCCCGGAGTACCGTTCCGTTTTATCTTCATAGCCGAGCAAAGGGTTTTTGCGATGGTAATCGAATGCAGCTCCTGCCGGGCCCGCTACCGGATGAAAGAATCCATGATGAAGGGGTTCAAGAGCGCGGAGGTGCGCTGCCGCAAGTGCGGCGGGACGTTCGTCGTCGTGACCCCGGGAACGGTCCCCGGGGCGCCGGAAGCTGCGACGCAACTCCGCGCAGCGCCCGTGGAAGAGACCGATCCCGCCCCGACTGTCCCCGACAACGTATACTCCCTGAACAGATTCCGGGAGGCGCGCCCGAAGAGATTGCCCCTCGAGGGGTACGATATCTCCGGGACCATCCGCCCGGAGCCCGCAGTCTCCCCGGCGGAGCGAATACCGGCTGCCACGCCGCCACTGCCTGCACACCGCGAGGAAAAGAAGCCGATACCAGAAACCGTCCTCGAAGAGCCGGTCCAGCCCCCGCGCGAATCAAAGATCCCGGAGTTTTTCCTCCCCTCGGACGGATCGCAATTTCGGGCGGGATTTACCTATTCCGTGTATCCGCGCCTCAAGGACATCGCATTCGTCTACCTGCTGTTTCTGCTCCTGGGAGGGGGCGGGTATCTGCTCGTTCACTTTCTCTCCCGGATGTTGGGCGGGGAGAGCGGATAAAGGAGGGTACCGTCTCCATCAGTCCCCGGTGAACCGATACGGAAACGAATCTCTTCTCCTTTTCATCTAACGGGGAAACGCTCCCGAGGAGGGAAGAAACATGGGCAACCTGAACATCGGGCTGGCAATGGTCGCGGCAAGGTTGGCAACCTCCGAGACGGAGAAGGAGCAGGAAAGCCGGAAAAAAAGGGAGAGCAGGGCTTCGTTTCCCGAACCGGGGAGAAGACCGGTTGACAGGAAACCATCCCTCCCTCGCGCGAAAATGGAAGTCATAAACGGGAAGCTCGTCCTGACCCCTTCCGTCGAATCATCCTGGTACAACCGGTCGAGAGGATGGACCCTTATACGGGAAGACGGATCCGTCGTTCGCATCGACCCGGGCAAGGTCATACGCTCGCCGAAGCCAAAGTAGCGCCAAGCGGTAAGGTAACGGGATTGCGGAAAGACCGTGTCAGGAAGACAGGGAACGGGGAAACCGTCATCCCTTAGCCCTGCAACCGGTCCAGCAGAGAGGTCATCCGCTCGAGATGGCCCTGTTCTTCCCCTGCAAGCGCCTGGAAAACCTCCCGGAATCGATCGTTCCCGACCGCCCTCCCCATCTTGATGTACCTGTCGAGCGAGTTCGCCTCCATCGCAATGGCGAGTTCGAGGATCTCCCGCGTCCCCTTTTCCCGGGCCCACGAAAGCGCCTCGCCGACCGGAATTCCCCCCTCCATAAAGCTCCCTGCCTCCATCCCTTCCGGGGGTGCGGGATCCGCGTCCTTCCCGGCGACCTGGGCGCATAGCTCGAGAAGGGTTTCCTTGTGCCGTTCTTCCGCGAGAACCAGCGAGCGGAAGAGCGCGGCGCCCTCCTCGTCCTCTGCCTCCCGGGCGACGTGCTCATAGAAAACGCGGTTCCCCTCCTCGAGGGAATAGGCAAGCGAAATCAGCTTTTCGGCCCCTGAGGCCCGGGAGAAGTACGCCATTCCCGCATCGTAATTCCCTTCCGCCACAAGGCCGTCCCAGGCGTCGATTCCCCCCGCCATGCTGTAGACACGGGAAAAACCCGCTTCCTTAAGGGTCGCCGCAGCGGCACGGCTGCGGACACCGGCCCTTCAATAGGTGATGGTCGGCTTGCCCCGGTCGAGTTCCTCGAGACGATCCGTAAGTTCCGCGATCGGGATGAGCCGGGCCCCGGGGAGATGCCCGCTCTCGTACTCCCCCGGCTGCCGGACATCGACGAGATTGTACGCGTCGGCGCTTCGTTCCCCCAGAAATTCCCTGACCTGCCTGGCAGTCCAGGTGGAAACGGGTTTGAAGTAATCGAAGAGTCCCATGGCTCCCTCCTCCCGGTCTCACTCCCCGGGGGAAGATTCGCTTAGTTCGCCGGACACCTGGAATTTTCTCATGAATCTCCGGCCGATGGCATCCTTCAGTTCCCCCATGTTCAATATCGTGAGAAAGGCGCCCCCGGGATCGAACCTGCGAGAGAGGCCTTCCCTCGAGCTCCGGGGTTTAACGATTCCCCCAATTGTGAGCTTTATCACAGAATAGATCGGTATTTTTCAATATACTAAAAACGGAAAGGGGGTGAAAACCATGGAAGGCGTCATCCTCGAGGGCATTACGATCGACGTCTCAATCGCCGCATTCCTCTACCTGGGCGCCGTGGTCACGGGAGTGCTCCTGGCCTGGATGAACGAGGAGGAGGAGGCGGGCGCAAGCTTGACGTGGGCCGGATGGCCTCTTCCCGAGACGGAGAAACCCGTTATTGAGGTGGAGGAGAGGCTGCGCGCGGCCGCCTGATTCCCCGGCGCACTCGGCCACGCTGTTCGGAACCCATAAGACCACCCCCCCCGGAGTTTCCGTCTCCGGGGGGAGGCGGTGATGCGACCGCCCGCGGCAACCCGGGTACGGAAGGGGCCGGCGGGCGTTTCTATTCTCCCGGCGGTCGGTCCAACGAGCCGCTCCCCGGGGGGAGGGTGGAAGGATCCCCTCCGGAGGAGTACAATAATAAAACAAGGACGCAGCCAGCCGCCAACCGCCGGGGGCATAGTCGTGGCGCTGCCGTTCCAGACGTCGGAGGAACTGTTCCGGGGCATTCCCGAAGGGGAGGCACGGAAAATTCTGGATCTTTGCTCCGAACGTCAGTTCCCCCCCGACGCCGCGATCTTCCGCGAGGGGGATTTAGCCGATGCCCTCTTCATCGTGAAAACCGGCCTCGTGAAACTGGTCTCCCTCTCGGAGAGGGGGACGGATTCCATCCTGCACATCCTCCATCCCGGGGAGATCTTCGGGGAACTCGTCATCAACCAGGAGAAGCGGCCCTTCACAGCCGTCGCCGTGACGGACGTAACCGTCTCCCGATTGAAAAGGAAAGACCTCCTCGATCTCCTCTCCTCCATCCCCTCCTTCTCACGCAACTTCCTGGGGATGCTTTCCACGCGCCTCCTCCGGGTGGAACGGGATTTCGCTGACCTGCTGAACGCCTGGGCCTACCATCGCCTCGCAAGGGAACTTCTCCACCTCGCTGGAGACCTGGGGGAAGAAACCCCCGCAGGGACCCTGATTCCCCTGCACCTAACCCACGAAGACCTGTCGAACCTGATCGGAACGGCCCGGGAGACGGTCACAATCCAGCTTCACAAATTCGAGGAGATGGGGATGATCCGCCGGGAGGGTCGGCGGATCATCGTTAACCGCCCGCGCCTGGCCGATTACCTGAGCGTAGAAGTAGAGTGACAGTGGTGTTCCCTGGAGATATCCACCGCGCGCCCTTTTGCCCACCGGGGGGGAAAATGGCATAGGATAGGGAAATCATCGCTTCCGGGAAACGCGGGGGAGGAGACGGCAGCAACCAATCCATGACGTGGCGCAGACTGGCAAGAGGCGGGATTTCCTGGGAGACGCTCCTTAGCCGATCCCGCATCCTCGAATGGACCCGGGCCTTCTTCCGCGAACGCGGTTTTCTCGAAGTCGATCCGCCGACCGCGCAGCCGTACCCGAACATCGACCCCAACGTCTTCCCCGTGAGAGTTTCCGATGCCGCGGGGCGAATCTCCGACCGGTACCTCCATACCTCCCCGGAGCTGTCGATGAAGAAACTCCTCGCGGCGGGATCGGGAAACATCTTCTTTCTGGGCAAGGTATTCCGGGACCGGGAGGGGTCTCCCCTTCACCACCCGGAGTTCACGATGCTCGAGTGGTACCGGGTGGCGGAACCGGCGGACTCGGTGAGGAAGGATGTCGAGGACCTCCTCCGGGACCTGGCCCGCCGAACGCACGGGACGGAAGAGATCGTGCGGGGAAGGCAGCGCTTCCCTCTCCCCCGCAGATGGAAGCGTTGGGAACTTGCCGATGCGTTCGCGGAACTTCTCGAATGCCGTATCGGGGACGCGGAGATGCTTCGGACGGCCCTCTCCGGAAAGGGGATCCGGCCCGGGCCTGACGAGACGTGGGAGGACCTCTTCTTCCGGGCCATCCTGGATGTCATCGAGCCGGCGCTTGCCGGGAGAGGAGCCGTATTCCTGACGGGGTTTCCCGCCGCTCTCGCAGGGATGGCCCGGAGGCGCGAAGGGAAAGCCGACATCTCGGAGAGGTTCGAGGGGTACGTCGCCGGGATCGAGCTCGTAAACGGATACGAGGAACTGACCGACCCCCGGGAGCAGGAGGAGCGAATCACGGAACTTTCCGCGCGCCACGAGCGTCAAACGGGGGTGCGGTTACCGGTCGACCCGGAGTTTCTCGATGCCCTTCGTGCGGGTCTTCCCCCCTGTTCCGGGGCAGCCCTGGGAATGGACCGGCTGGTGATGCTCCTCCTGGGAAAAGAGACGATCGCCGACGTGACCTACCGATGAACAACGGCCCCCTGCTTCTCTTCCTCCTCTCGTTCGGCCACATGTGCACCGACATAGTGCAGGGGGCTCTCCCCGCGCTCCTGCCGTACCTGAAGGACCGGTTCTCCCTGTCCTACGCCGCCACCGGCACGATCCTGCTTGCCGCGCAGCTGACCTCCTCCGTGATCCAGCCGCTGTTCGGATACGTAACGGATCGCAGGCCCTTCCCGGTGCTGCTCTCGCTGGGATGCCTGATCTCCGGCATCGGCATCGCTCTGCTCCCGCACTCCCCGAGTTTTCCATGGCTCATCGCCATCGTGACGTTTCTGGGAATCGGCACGGCCGCCTTTCACCCGGAAGGGTTCAAGGCCACCGCCTGCATCGCCTCGGTGAAGCGCGCGACGGGGATGTCCTTTTTCTCCGTAGGGGGGAATCTCGGGTTCGCCATCGGCGCGCCCGCCGCCATCTTCCTCGTATCGCGGTACGGCCTCCAGGGGGCGTCCGCCCTGATTGTCCCCGCAGCGGTGGCCGCGGCCCTTTTCGTCCCGGCCCTTTCCCCGATCCGGGAGCGGATCGCGGCCGTCGCGATGCGGCCGCTTGCCCCCGCAGACAACGGCGTCCGGCACCCCTTGTACGCCGTCTCGCTGATCGTCCTCATCGTCGTGTTCCGCTCGTGGACGCAGCTTGGCCTCGCCGCGTTCCTTCCGTTTCTCTACCGGGAGGAGCTCGCGAGCAATCCGGGGTATGTGGCAAGCCTTCTCTTCCTTTTCCTCGGCGCCGGAGCGGTCGGAACCCTGGCGGGGGGGCCGATCGCCGACCGGATCGGCCATCGCAGGATGCTCTTTCTTTCGCAGGCCATCCAGGTTCCGCTCATCTTCCTTTTTCTCAGGGCTTCGGGGTGGGCCGTTTTCGGGCTGGCCTTTGCGGTGGGAGCGACGATCGTATCGACCTTCTCGGTCACGATCGTGATGGCGCAGGAGCTTTTCCCCCGCCGGTTGGCGACCGCCTCCGGGACCATCGCAGGATTCGCGATCGGAACGGGGGGGATCGGCGTAACTCTCCTGGGGGTGGTGGCCGACCGGTACGGAGTCCCCGCCGCGGCACACACGATCAACCTTCTGCCGGTATTCGGCGTGCTTCTCGCCGCGATGCTCCCGATCCCCTGGAAAGCCGGCCTGGTGGGGACGACGTGAGGCGGGTCATCAACGACGTCCACTACGGGAACGCCCGGGAAACCCTGGACCGCCCGGGATTGGCATAATATACCGTGTTACGTAAGGAGAACCGGGGCAAGGGGAAGATCGATGGGTGAGGACCGAAACGGCATCGACGCGGGCCGGCCGAAAAACTCCCGGCGCAGGAAGGCGGTGACGCTGTTTCTGGTCACCGCCCTCGTGACCGTCGGCTCCGGCGCATTCTACTGGTTGTACCGCCAGACGCACATCACGACGGACGACGCCTACGTGGAGGGTCGGATCCACCAGGTCGCCGCCCGCATCCAGGGGACGATCGTCGAGGTGCTCGTTAAGGACAACCAGCCGGTGAAACAGGGAGAGCCGCTTCTCCGGATCGACCCGGAGCCGTACGCCATCCGGGTGGCCGCCGCCGGTTCCGCCGTCTCGGCCGCAACGGCCGACCTGTCCGCCGCCCGGGCCGATATCAACGCTGCGACGGCCGACATCCAGGCGGCTCGCCAGGACGTCGCGGCGTCACAGGCCCGGCTCGTCCAGGCGCGGCTCGCCGTCAAGGCGGCCCGGTCCAAGGTGATCCTCGCCGAGGCGCAACTTGCCCAGGCCGTGCGGGACGCGGAACGCCTACAGAGCCTGTACAAGCGTCAGTCGATCAGCGAAGAGCGGTTCGAGAATGCCCAGACGGAACTTGCGGTGAACCGGGCCCGCAGCGACCTCGCCAAGGAAGAACTTCGTCTCGCCGAGGCGGCCATCCCCACCCAGGAAGCGCTCATCTCCCAGAAGAAAGCCTTCCTGGCCCAGCGACAGGCCTCCCTCGCGCAGCGCAAGGCGAGGGTGGGACAGCAGAACGCCGTCGTTCGCCAGCGGGAATCCGCCCTCGCAGAAGCAAAGCTCTACCGGCAATACGCAGAGGTCGTCGCCCCGGCCGACGGATACGTGACCCGAAAGGGGGTGGAGGTGGGGCAGGTTGTCTCCCAGGGCCAGCCGCTGCTCGCGGTCGCCGACCTTTCGGACGTATGGGTGGTGGCGAACTACAAGGAGACCCAGATCAAGAAGATCCGCCCCGGACATCCGGTCACCATCCGCATCGACACGTTTGCGGGGAAGAAGTACCAGGGGAAGGTGGAAAGCATCATGGCGGGGACCGGGTCCGCCTTTTCCCTCTTCCCCCCCGAAAACGCCACGGGGAACTACGTCAAGGTTGTGCAACGGGTCCCGGTAAAGATCGTGCTCGACCGGGGAGAGGACCCGGAGCACGTTCTTCGGATCGGGATGTCGGTCGTCCCCACGGTGAACGTCCGGTAACCTGATGACCGGAGGGAACCGGTTCGACAACACGGTCGGCGCGATGCGCGGGAGCAAGTGGATCGTCGCCGTCACCGTGATGCTGCCGACGCTGATCGAGATCATCGACATCAGCGTCGCAAATGTTTCGCTCGACCACATCCGCGGCTCCCTCTCCGGAGGGATAGACGAGGCGTCCTGGGTCCTGACCTCCTACCTCGTCTCCAACGCGATCATCATCCCGATGACCGGGTGGCTCGCCCGGACCTACGGACGGAAACGGTACCTCCTCTTCTCGATCTCCCTGTTCACCGGAGCGTCTATCCTGTGCGGGGCGTCCACCAGCCTGGGGATGCTCGTCTTCTTTCGTGTCCTCCAGGGGATCGGAGGCGGGGCGCTCCAGCCCATCTCCCAGGCGATCCTCCTGGAGACCTTCCCGCCCAAGGAGCACGGGATAGCGATGGCCCTTTTCGGGGTCGGTATCATGTTCGGCCCGATCGCGGGCCCCCTGATGGGCGGGTACATCACGGACACGCTGACCTGGCGATGGATCTTCTACGTCAACATCCCCATCGGGCTCCTGGCCATCGCGATGGTCACGATGTTCATCGTCGACCCGCCCTACATGAAGAGAACGGAGAAGGTCCGGGTGGACGCCTGGGGAATCGCGCTTCTGACGTTGGGAATCGGCGCCCTGCAGATCGTGCTGGACAAGGGGCAGCGCGAGGACTGGTTCCAGTCCGATTTCATCCTGGTCTTCTCCGCGATCTCCGCGCTGTCGCTTATCGCGTTCGTGATCGTGGAACTCTTCTTCGCCGAGCACCCGATCGTCGATCTGCGCGCGTTCCGGAACATCTCGTTCACCTCCGGGAACGTGGTGATGTTCGTCGCCTTCTTCAACCTCCTGGGGAGCATCGTTCTCCTGCCGCTGTACGCGCAAATCCTTCTGGGCTATACGGCGACGCTCGCAGGGCTCGTGCTCTCCCCCGGCGGGGTCGCCACACTCCTCACGATGCCCGTCGTGGGAAGACTCATCGTGAAGCGGAACCCGAAGCATATCCTTGCCCTGGGCGTCCTCGTGTGCGCCTTCTCCACGTACCGGATGTCGGGGTTCAACCTCACGGCGGATTTTTCGTCCCTCATGTGGCCCCGGATCTACCTGGGGATCGGGATGGGGCTCCTGTTCATCCCGCTTACAACCCTCACCCTCTCCTCCGTCCCGAAGCCCCAGATGGGGAACGCGACTTCCATCTTCAACCTGCTCCGGACCCTCGGGGGTTCGTTCGGCGTGGCGTTCTCCACCACCATGTTCGCCCGAAGAGCCCAGTTCCACCAGAGCCGCATCACCGAGCACCTGACCTTGTTCGACCAGAACTTCCGGAGCGCAGTGGAGTGGGGGCGGGAGATGCTCGCGGGAAGGGGAATCCCGGGAGCCGCCGCCGAGGGGACGTCGCTTAAGATGATCTACGGGCAGGTTGTCCGGCAGGCGACGGTGATGGGGTTCAACGACGCGTTCTGGATCCTTTCCGTGATGATGGCGTGCGTACTGCCGCTTCTTCTCCTGATGAGGCGGCCGGACCACCAGAGCGGCCCCCCGCCCTCCGGGCACTGACCCCCTTTTCGCCGAGGGGAAATTTTCTCCCCCGGGCCGATTGCTGTATACTGGAAACAATTCCCGTTTCGTCGTTCGTTCACTCCTTCACCAAAGCGTCCGGAAAGAAGAGCGCAGTTCGCGGTGAACCCATCCTGACCACAGGAGGTTTCCGATGAGCATCCCAGAGAACCTCGACCGGTTCCTCGAGGCACGCAAGATCCCGTTCAGGACGGAGACGCATCCCGAGGCATTCACCGCCCAGCAGGTAGCCCAGGCGTCGCACGTGCCGGGGCGTTCCTTCGCCAAGTCGGTGATCGTGAACGTGGACGGGAAGATCTGGATGGCGATCGTCCCCGCAACGGAACGGGTAGACCTCCGGCGCATGCAGGTCTGCCTCAGCGCGAAAAAGGTCCGTCTCGCGAACGAGGCGGAGTTCGCCCCCCTGTTCGTCGACTGCGACATCGGGGCGATGCCGATCTTCGGGTCCCTCTACAACATCCCGGTGCTCGTGTCCCATGAACTCACGGAAAACGAGGAGATCGCCTTCACCGCGGGGACCCATCGGGACATCGTGCGGATCCGGACGAGTGACTATCTCGCCGCCGAAAAACCGAACGTGTGCGAGCGCGAGGCGATCCTGGCGGGGACGACCTGAGGTTTCCCGGAAGAACGGCCTGCCCCGCCTTCATTCCGCCGTCGGGGGGGTCTCCTTCCTGACATCCGGGGGTGCGGCGCCCTTGTGCGTCCCGCGCCCGACGTGAAGAGCGGTGGACTGCCCCCGGGCAAGAATTCGGCCGTCCCCCGCGGTGACCACGAGTTCGCAGACCATCGACTGCCTCCCCTTGTGAATGATCCTCGACTCCCCGATCACCTCCTCGCCAGGCTTCACCGCGCGGAAGACGTTCAGGCTCCACTGGACCCCCACCGCGTCCACCACCGCGTTGACCGAGAGAGCGAACGCCGCGTCGGCGACGGCGAAGAGGAGCACCCCGTGCCCGATCCCGTGGGCGTTCAGGAACCGCCCCTTCACCTCCACCGACACCTTCGCGTACCCCTCCCGGCCCTCGAGCAGTTTCATCCCGAAGTCCTGAATCAGCCGGTCCCCCTCCCAGATCTCGTCGATACGTCCCATCACCATTCTCCTTATGGTTTTCGGTAGGCCCTGGCCAACTCCACGTAATTCACGGCGGTGACCCGGTTGCCGTCCGCCGAGGCGGGGCCCAGATCCTTCGCCACTTTCCCCGGGACTCCCAGGACAAGGGAGTGCGGCGCAACGACGGTCCCGGGGGCCACGACGGCCCCGGCCCCGATCACGCTCCCCCTCCCGATGACCGCACCGTCCAGTACGACTGCACCGATCCCGATGAGACAGAGGTCCTCCACCGTGCAGCCGTGCACCACGGCCCCGTGGCCGATGGTGACATGGCTCCCCACGGACAGCGGGTCTTTCCTCGTGACGTGCAGGGTGCAGTGGTCCTGCACGTTGGTCCGTCGCCCGATCCGGATTCGGTGAATGTCCCCCCGGATGACGGTGTGGAACCAGACGCTGGATTCCTCCCCGATCTCCACGTCTCCGATCACCATCGCCCCCTCCGCCACGAACACGCTGTCGTGGCACGTCGGGACGATGCCGCCGTACGCGATCAGCACGAACCTTTCCTCCCCTACCGCTGGCATAAAAAAAAACGGGGGGCGCCCCCTGGCGCAACCCCCCCAGAATACCTCATTTTCCCGGGGCGCTACCCTTCGAGCACCTCGCGAACCTTATTTCTTATACCCCCGGTTCGTCCTTGCCACGCCGACGATTCCGCCCGACCGGTTTTTAGATGCCGCCGGCCAAAGGGGTTGCAACAAATGAAAAACTCAGGCAATAAGGTGACTATGCGGATGCAGATGCCCGTCCAAACTGAAATCCGTTCATTTTCGTCAGGTTGCTGTCAGACATTCGACAAGGAAACGAAGGGGAAAGGAGAGCGATGAAGTCGTTCTGCGCTTTTCTTTCGGTGATCATCGTCATCCTGGGGACTATTCCCGTCGCACAAGCCGAGGAAATGAAATGGCAGGACGAGGCGGAACTCCTGTACGTCGATACCAGCGGAAATACCGACGTGACCACCTTCTCGGCGAAGAACACGCTGACCGTCCCGTTCTCCGAAAAGACGAAGGGAACCTGGCGACTGGGGGCGCTGTACGGGGAAAGCGACGGGACGAAGAACGCGGAAAGCTACTTTACCGAGCTCCGCGTTGACCACTTCTACACGGAACGCCTCTACTCGTTCGGTTACGGCGGGTGGAACAAGGACAAGTTCGCAGGGATCGACGCACGGTACTACCTCGGCGCGGGCGGGGGGTACAAGTTTTTCACCGGTCCGAAGCACTTCCTGCTCGGGGAAGCGGGCCTCACCTACACCAAGGAGGATTACACCGACAACACGGACAACGATTTCCCCGGGGGCCGGCTCTTCGGCAAGTACGAATACCACTTCACCGAAAAGAACAGATTCACCCAATCCCTCGAATGGCTGCTGGACGGGAGCGAATTCGACAACTGGAACCTGAACTCGGAGACGGCGCTTCTGTCCGCCCTGAACAGCTGGCTCTCCCTGAAGGCGAGCTACGACATCAAATACGACAACTCCCCGATTGCCGGCGTGCAGAAGGCGGACAGGATCCTCGGGGTGGCACTGGTGGTGAAATTCTGAACAACCGGCCGCCTGGCGGCGCCACAGGAGTTTGCGGGGACGGGAAAAAAGCAGCGAACGCAGGGCACCAGGAAAAAAGGAGGACTCCAATGCTTAAGGAGTTCAAAGAGTTTGCGGTGCGGCCACTGCACGTCGGAGGTAAAGGCGGCGTAAAGCGGGGAAGAAAGATGTTCGCGGCGGATACCCAATATCGATGACAGACGGTACAATTACAGCCCATGGAAGCCCTTCCCGCGCTTCGCACCGACATCGACCTTCTGACCGTTCGTCTGGAGGAGCAGGACGTAATCGTCGTCCGGGATCCGCTCGGGATCGCCACTCCGAACACCGCCCTTACCGCGAAGGTCGCCCCCTACCTGCCGCTTTTCAACGGGTCCTCCACGGTCGGTGACCTGCAGATCGTCATGATGCAACATCACGGCGGCTCCCTCGTCTTACGGGCGGAAGCGGAGCGGATCGTCGAGGATCTCTCCCGGCTGGGAATTCTGCAGACGGAGGAGTACCGCGAGGCAAAGGAACGAATCGTCCGGGAGTTCTCGGAAAACCCCGAGAGGGCTGCTGCCCTCGCGGGGAGTTCCTACCCTGCGGACCGCAAAGAGCTTACCACCCTGCTCGACCGGATCCTCACCACCCCGGCCGCCCCCGCAGATCCCCTTCCCGGGACCCCCTGCGCGCTGGCGGCCCCCCACATCGACCTTCGGGTGGCGGAGCGGACCTACGGGGCAGCGTACCGGTCGATCCGGTCCCTTTCCCCCTCCGCCATCCTTCTTCTCGGGACCGGCCATGCCCTCGGCGAAAACCGCTACTGCGTCACGGATAAGACGTTCACGACTCCCCTGGGGCGGGTTCGGGCCGACCGGGAGTCGATCGCGCGAATCCGGGAGGCGGCGGGCGAGACGCTCGCTCCGGACGACTTCGCCCACCGGAACGAGCACTCCCTCGAATTCCAGGTCCTGTTCCTGCAGCGGCTCTTCCCGATGGAAGAGATCCCGATCCTTCCCGTCCTCTGCGGACAGATGGAAGACCTCTTCGGCAAGGTGCGCTCCCCTCTCGAGGCCCCGGGCCTGGCTTCCTTCGTCAAGGCGGTTTCCGCCTGGCTTTCCGAGCCACCGGAAAGGAAACTCGTCGTGGCGGGCGTCGACTTCTCGCACGTCGGACCGAAGTTCGGGGATCCCCATACGGGCCGGTCGCTCGAACCCGACTTTCGCGCCTATGACCGGGAGATTCTGGATGCCCTCGCGGCGGGAGACCCCTCCGCCTTCTTCCTTACGGGGGCTCGTACGCGGAACCGGCACCGGAACTGCGGATTCTCGGCCCTGTGGACCTTGCTTGCCGTCCTGCCGGGGATTCGCGGGACGATCCTTGACTACGACGTTTGGCACGAGGACCCGACCAGGTCCGCCGTGAGCTTCGCTGCAATGGCGTTTACCCCCGACCCCTCTCCGGAATCCCTTGCAGCCGCTGCGTCATCTTCTGGATAATCGTAGATAGGTATCCAAGGCCCGGGAAGGAACATGAAGAACCAGCAGATAGCCATCGTCTTCAACGAAATCGCGTCCCTTCTGGAGATCAAGGGAGAGAATCCCTTTCGGTTCCGGGCATATCAGCGGGCGGCTGTGAACATCGGGGGACTGACGCAGGACGTAGCCGCGATGGCCGATGAGGAGCTTCGGTCCGTTCCCGGGATCGGGCCAGACCTCGTCGGAAGGATCCGGGAATTCCTCGGAGAGGAACGGGTCGCCCTTCACGAGGATCTG
>Ga0255055_10001218_pt1 | contig 19246 bp, 13 predicted proteins | sample JV7_2_27_MG_FD_188633 | JGI IMG/M metagenome (GOLD analysis project Ga0255055, IMG submission 188633) | Seawater microbial communities from Jervis Inlet, British Columbia, Canada - JV7_2_27 | ecosystem: Environmental > Aquatic > Marine > Inlet | place: Canada: British Columbia | collected...
TTCTTCTTTCATATTATTTCGATATTTTTGAGGAAAACAGAATTGCGAAGTTTTTACAAAGTAAAGATGTACATGTTATTTTTAAAAATACAGATTCTACTGGCAATCTCTGGAAGGTTCATGACAGATCAATTAATAATTTAAAAATATCTGATGTAAGACCCAATCAATCTCTCCTTGATCTTAAAATAGAAATTGCTAATAGAATTTTTGAAAATTGTAATTTTTGTGAAAGAAAATGTAATGTTGATAGAAATAAAAAAGCAGGAAACTGTGGTGTAAAACAACCTGGTGTTGCTTCTGAATTTTTACATATTGGTGAAGAAGGAGTGCTAGTTCCATCTCATACTATCTTTTTTTCTGGGTGCACGTTTCATTGTGTGTTTTGTCAGAATTGGGATATAAGCCAAGTCAATTCTGGAATATTTATCGATCCAGAAAAATTAATAGATACCATTCATAAAAGAAACCAACAAGGTTCTAGAAATGTAAATTGGGTTGGTGGTGATCCAACGCCAAATCTTTACTATGTACTCACTGTTCTGAAAAAACTAGATGATAATATTGCCCAAATATGGAACTCGAATATGTATTGCTCAACTGAAACAATGAATTTACTAAACAGCGTGATTGATCTTTATCTTACTGATTTTAAATATGGAAATGATAAATGTGCAAAACGACTTTCTTTAGTTGATAATTATTTTGATGTTGTAAAAAGAAATCATATGATTGCTCATGAGAATGGTAATATAATAATTAGACACCTTGTTATGCCAAATCATGTAGATTGTTGTTCTAAACCTATTATAAAATTTATTTCCAAAAATCTTCCTAATGCTTGTGTAAATATTATGGCTCAATATAGACCTGAATATCATGCTAAAGAATTTGATGATATATCAAGGTACGTTCAAATGGAAGAAGTCATTGAAGTAAAAGATTATGCCAATGATTTAAAAATTCATTTAATTTAATCAAGATATTTTTGAAAATTCTTCAAGATTCTTTGCAAGTAATGTTTTATTTGTTTTCTTTTGATTTCCTAATGTATCAAATGGTTTATTTCCATAATCGTGACCAGGATACACAATTAATTCGTTTGGAAGGGTCTTTATTTTTTGTAGAGATTGAAACATCTGAAAAAGACTTCCTCCAGGGAGATCGCATCTCCCACAATCTCCTATAAAAAGAGTATCGCCAGTAATTATTGCTTTATCATCAAAAATTATACAAATTCCTCCAGGTGTATGACCTGGTGTCAAAATAAACCTAAGATTAATATCACCCAGCCTCAAAAAGTCGTCATCTGATACATAAACATCAACATCAAAATCTCGACCATCTTCATTTGATGCAACAATACCCGCTGAAGGATACTCTTTTTTAATTGCATTAACACCACTGGTATGATCACTATGATGATGTGTTATAATAATGTTCATTAGTACTAAATTTTTATTAATAATATTATTAATAATATGGCTAACTCCAAAACCTGGATCAACTATTGCTGCTTTTTTTGATTGTTCACAAAAAACTATATAACAATAATTATCAAAGCCGATATTAATTTGTTCTAATGTCATATTAATCACCTTTTAAAATCAACTTGTATCTTAAGTCTATTTATTTTATCACGTAAAAATATTGCCTTTTCAAAATTAAGATCATCCGCAGCATCTCTCATTTCAAGCTCGAGCTCGACAATCATTTTTGGAATATCTTTTTTTGGGATGTGTTTTGTATCTTTAACATCAATTACTTTTTCTTTGATAGGTTTCACAATAGTTGTAGGGGTGATATTATGTTTCTTGTTAAATGTGACTTGGAGATTTCTTCTTCTATTAGTCTCGTCAATTGCTTTATGAATTGAATCTGTTTTATTATCTGCATACAAAATTACTTTTGAATTAACGTTTCTTGCGGCTCTTCCAATTATTTGAATTAAACTTCTATAATCACGTAAAAATCCTTCTTTATCAGCATCAAGAATTCCAATAAAACCAACCTCTGGTATATCAATTCCTTCACGTAGAAGATTTATTCCGACAAGCACATCGAATTTTCCAAGACGCAGTTGACGAATAATTTCAGTTCGCTCAAGTGTATCAATTTCAGAATGAAGATAACGAGTTTTTATTTCTTTTTCAGCCAAGAATTCTGATAGTTCCTCTGCGAGTCTTTTTGTAAGAGTTGTTACTAGAGCTCTTTCACCTCGATCAATAGTACTATTAATTTCCATGATTAGATTATGAACCTGACCCTTTGTTGACCTAATCTCTACAGATGGATCAATAAGACCTGTTGGTCTAATAATTTGCTCAGCAATATTTGAAGAAATTCTAAGTTCATAGTCACCAGGTGTTGCAGAAACAAAGATTACATTTTTCATATACTTTGAAAACTCATCAAATGTGAGTGGACGATTGTCATATGCACTTGGAAGTCTAAAACCATAATCGATCAATGATTTTTTACGAGAATAATCTCCATGATTCATACCGTGGACTTGGGGAATAGTCCGGTGAGATTCATCAATAAACATTAAAAAATCTTTTGTATAATAATCTAGAAAACAAAATGGTTTTTCCCCAATTTTTCTACCATCAAAATGACGTGAATAATTTTCAATTCCTTTACAAAAACCAGTTTCCTCAATCATTTCTATGTCATAAAGTGTTCTTTGTTTCAATCTGTGAGCTTCAATCATGTCGAGTTGGGGAAGTCTTTCCTCAAGCTCCTTCTTGATTGTTTTTACCGCCCGATTCCTTTTATCTTCACTAATTACAAAGTGCTTAGCAGGATAAATGAAAATGTAATCCAGAACATCGATTGTATCACCTGTTATTTTGTTAATTTCAGTGATTTTATCAATTTCATCACCAAATAGTTCGATTCGAATGATATTATTATAATAACCAGGAATTAAGTCTATTGTATCACCTTTAACTCTAAATCTTCCAGGAGTTATCGATAAATCATTTCTTTCATATTGCATGTCAATGAATCGTTCTAAAAGTTCACTACGCTCAACCTGATTTCCTTTCCTAACTTCATAACCTAGATTAACAAAATCTGTAGGATCTCCTACAGTATAAATACAAGATACCGATGCAACTACAATAGTGTCTTCTCTAGATAAAACAGAGGCTGTAGCAGCAAGTCTCATTTGTTCGATTTTTGGATTAATATCTGCATCTTTTTCAATATATTGGTCTTTTGAGGGAAGGTAGGACTCAGGTTGATAGTAATCATAATATGATACAAAATACTCAACTCGATTCTCTGGAAAGAATTCTTTAAACTCAGAATAAAGTTGAGCAGCAAGTGTTTTGTTATGTGCGAGAACTAGTGTTGGTTTTTGGATTTTTTCAATAACATTTGCCATAGTAAATGTTTTACCAGAACCCGTTACTCCCAAAAGAGTTTGATATTGTTCACCTGTATTCAGTCCTTTAATCAATTGACTAATTGCTTCAGGTTGTGAACCCATTGGTTTCATATTTGTAATAAGCTTGAATTTATTCATTTCAACATCTCTTTTTTACGAAGTAAGCGATTATATTTAATTGCAAAACGATGAGCCTCATCTCTTATTTCTTGGATAAACTGTAACGCTTTATCTTTATTTTGTAGTTTCAATGGGAGCATCCGACCAGGAATATATATTTCTTCAAATTGTTTGGCAATTGAAATAATAGGAATTTTCAAATCAAGTTTGACAAGTTCTTGTAATGAATAATTTAGCTGACCACGTCCTCCATCAATAATTATTAAATCTGGTAGTTCGGAATCTTCTGATTTAAGGCGATAATACCTACGCCTAACAACTTCTGAAATTGCAGCAGTATCATCAATTCCTTCAACAGTTCGAATTTTAAATCTTCTATAATTACTCTTATCTGGTTTTCCATTTCTATATTGAACCATTGAGCCAACTGTTGAAGATCCAGACAAGTGAGAAATATCAAAACACTCTATGACATTAGGACTATCCTGAAGAACAAGTTTATTTTTTAGCATCTCAATCTTGTCAATATCTGAAAAGAAAGTAATATCAATATTTTTTAAAACAAGGTCAAGCAATTGTCTTTTTTCCCCTTTCTCAGGTTTTATGACTCTAACCTTTCTATCCTTTTTATTATTTAAAAATGTTACAACAGGAGTTGATAATTTTCTTGGAACAATAAGCTCTTTAGGTACTGAATTCTCAGAATAATATTGTACTATAAACTCCTCAAAAAAATCTGATGTGAAGTCAAAAATAAACTCAGTTTTATTTGAAAGAGTTCCTTTGTAAATGTTAAAAAGCATTAGATAAACATTGTTGTCTTTAATTTCATAATTGATGATATCTTCATTATATTTTTTCTCACGCTCCATCTTTTGTTTTTCACTAAGATGCTCAATTGACATTATCTGATTTCTTGTTTTCAATGCATTTTCAAATTTATTATTCTCAGAATATTTCTCCATATCAACATTTAACTTTTTTATAAGTTTATCATTATGTCCTTTTAAAATAAGTTTAACATTTTGTATCTTCATTAAATAATCTTTTTTAGAAATAAGTCCAATACACGGTGCATCACATAAATGAATATGATGTCTAAGACATGCTTTTTTAGGCATCTTTTTACAAGATCTAAGTGTAAAAGTTTTTTTCAAAAACTGCAGGATATAATCTCTTTCCGCAGCAGATACAAAAGGACCAAAATATTTTCCATTAATTGATTTACCTCTTGCGATTAACAAACGTGGGAATTCTTCATTTGTTAGTAAAATGTAGGAATGAGCCTTTGCATCCTTTAGTCTTATATTATATTTAGGTTGATGTTTTTTAATTAAAGTATTTTCTAAAACAAGGGCTTCATATTCATTATCTGTTACTACATAATCAACAGATTTTGCGTATGTCATCATGTTTTGTATTTTTGGTTCTAATTTATCTTTTTGATTATATTGATTAACTCTTTTTTTCAGGTTTTTTGCTTTTCCTACATATAATACATTTTCTGATTTATCTTTGAAAAGATAACAACCAGGTTCATTTGGTATAAATTTATTTTCAAGCATAAACCTTTTCCTTTAACATAGGTTTTAAAATTTCACCCGTGTAACTTCTTGTGTTTTTGGAAATATCTTCAGGAGTTCCTTTGGCAACAATCTCTCCACCAAGATCTCCACCTTCAGGTCCTAAATCAAGAATGTAATCTGCGGATTTTATTACATCTGGATTGTGCTCTATTACTACAACGGTATTTCCTTTGTCAACAAGACTGTTCAGAACATCAATTAATTTTCTTACATCATGAAAATGAAGACCTGTTGTTGGTTCATCCAAAAGATAAATAGTTCGACCAGTACTTTTTTTCGATAGTTCTCTTGTGAGCTTTATTCTTTGAGCTTCACCCCCGGAGAGAGTGGTTGAGCTCTGACCAAGTTTAATATAATCAAGGCCAACTTGAGAAAGTGTGCCAAGTTTTCTTTTAATAAATGGAATATTTTGAAATAATTCAAGGGCTTCCTCCACACTCATTGCAAGAACGTCTGCAATGGACTTACCCTTATATTTTACATCAAGTGTTTCATTATTATATCGTTTCCCTTTGCACTCTTCACACTCAATATAGATGTCTGGTAAGAAGTTCATTTCAATTTTTATCAGCCCATCACCTTGACAGGCTTCACAACGACCACCTTTGACGTTAAATGAAAACCTTCCAGGTTTATAACCTCGTCTTTTTGACTCTTTTGTTTTAGCAAAAAGCTTTCGAATTTCATCAAAAACTTTTGTGTAAGTCGCAGGATTACTTCTAGGAGTTTTGCCGATTGGACTTTGATCAATAACAATTACTTTATCGATTTTTTCATCAAACTCGATTCCATCATGATCCCCAGGATTCTGTTTCGAATCATGGAGTTTTCTCATAAGACCTCTATATAGAATATCATAAATCAGAGTTGATTTACCGCTTCCGGATACACCAGTAATTAATGTAAGAACTCCGATTGGAATATCAACATCAATATCTTTTAAATTGTGTTCTCTACAACCATAGACGTGGACATATTTATCTGAATTTCTTCTATCTTCAGGGACTGGAATACTAAGTTTTCCTGACAAATATTTTCCAGTAAGAGATCGTGCATTATTTTCAATTTCTTCAGGTGTTCCTTGTGCAATAATTTTTCCACCATGAAGACCAGCACCAGGGCCCAAATCTATCACATGATCTGCATGTCTGATTGTTTCCTCGTCATGCTCGACAACAATAAGGGTATTTCCTAAATCTCTAAGTCTATACAATGTGTCAATCAGCTTTTTGTTATCTTTTTGATGAAGACCAATTGAGGGTTCATCAAGAATATAAACAACACCCATTAAGTTTGAACCGATTTGAGTTGCAAGCCTAATTCTTTGAGCTTCACCCCCCGATAGAGTCCCTGCATTTCGTGATAATGTCAGATAATTTAGCCCAACTTTATCAAGAAAATCAAGTCTTGCTTTAACTTCCTTTAAAATCTGCCAGGCTATTTCTTCTTGTTTTTTTGATAAAACCAATGTCTTAAAAAAGATAATAGCTTTTTTTATTGACAGATCTGTTAGATCAATTATTGATTTATCAGCAATTTTCACAGATAAAATTTTTGATTTGAGTCTTTTACCATTACAAGCGGGACATGGAGTTATTCTCATAAATCGCTCTAGTTCTCTTCTCCGGTAATCGGATTCGGTTTGTTTATAGAGTCTTTCTGATTGTGGAATTAGACCTTCCCAATAACTATGACCCGACCATTGAGCATCTCTATTGTTTGACACCAAATTAAATCTTATTTTTTCAAAAGATCCATACATCAAAGCCTCATATTGCTCTTCATTTAAATCTGCAATTGGTGTGAAGATATCAAAACCATAATGCTTGGCAAGCGAACCTAAAAACTTTATTCGCCAACCATCCATTGCATTTCTATAAAGTCTAATTGCACCGTCAGCAATTGATAGTTCCCTATCTGGGATAATTATTTCGGGATCAAAATCCATTTTTATACCAAGACCATGACAATCTTCACATGCACCAAAAGGACTATTAAATGAAAACATACGAGGTTGAAGCTCCTCAAAAACCATACCACATTTCGGACAAGCCATTTTTGATGAATAAATCTGCTCGGTTCCTTTTTTATCAAGAACAATCAAAAGACCATCTGATTTTTTCAAAGCATTTTCTACTGCTTCTACAAATCTGGTTTTATCATTTATCTTGACTCTATCAATGATTATTTCGATATCATGTTTTTTATATCTATCAAGAGTGATTTGTTCATCTGTTCGATAAATTGCCTTATCAACTCTTACACGAGTATAACCTTCTTTATGTAAATCAGTAAAAAGTTGCTCATATGTTCCTTTTTTCTGACGAACAATTGGTGATAAAATTGTAATTGTGCCTGAAAAATCTTTATTGATTCTTATAGCAATTTTTTGAGGAGATTGAGATTCAATTTTTAAATTATGCTCCGGACAATATGGAGTTCCAACTCGAGCATACAAGAGTCTCAAGTAATCATAAATCTCAGTAATTGTCCCGACAGTACTACGAGGATTTTTACTTGTTGTTTTTTGTTCAATTGATATTGCAGGAGACAATCCTTCAATACTATCAACATTTGGTTTTTGCATAAGACCTAAAAATTGTCGGGCATATGCAGACAAGGATTCAACATATCTTCTTTGACCCTCTGCATAAATTGTATCAAATGCAAGTGTTGATTTACCAGAGCCCGAAATCCCAGTGATTACAATAAAATTGTCTCTAGGTAACTCTAGATTAATATTTTTTAAATTATGCTCACGAGCTCCTTTGATTTTTATGTTTTTCAAGTCTGTCCCCCTATAAATCAAAAGACTTTATACCGGTTTTTCCCCACATGAAATAGAGGTATTCAAATCTTTTGCTAAAAAATTATATAATAGGTTATTGAAAGTATTAAAAATTAAAGAGAAGAATTAGTGGATTTTTATTTATTCTTTTTCTTTCTTCTCTATCGGCACTATTCCCGCCATTCTTTCTGCGATAACATTTGTAATTTCTGTGTTTGGATCTATAACATACTTAGTTCCGTTTCGTAGAGATCGTTCTACAGTTTCCAATTTTTTATAGATTTGAGCTTCATCTTTGAAGTATTCACGTATTGCAGTATTGACTCTTTGTATTTTTTCTGCTTCTGCTTTTGCAACCTGTATTATTGCTTGTGCTTCTCCCTCTGCTTCTAGTATGGCTCCTTGTTTTTTACCCTCTGCTTTTTTGATCTCTGCTCTTCGCTCTCCATCGGCTTTTGTTTCTGTTGCTGTTGCAAAGTCAACTGCTGCTTTCTTGTCTCTCTCAGCTATAACTACATTGTTCATTGCGATCTGGACATCATCTGGCGGTTCGATTCTTTGTAATTCTACACGAATAACATCTATTCCCCATGCATCTGTTTGTTTATCTAATTCCTGCTCAAGGATTGCGTTTAAAGTATCTCTTTTACTGTTTGCCTCTGTAAGCGTCATCTTACCAATGATATCTCTCAGTGTTGTTCTTGCTAGACTTGCGATTTGTGCTCTATAGTTCTGTGCTTTGTAAATTGCCTTCATTGGATCTATAACTCTAAAATATACCACTGCATCGACTGTTGCATTCAAATCGTCTTTTGTAATAATCTTCTGTGGTTCAACGTCGACCATATTTTCTGTGATGTCGACTTTTACCATTCTATCAATTATTGGTATAATCCAATGAAATCCCATTCCTGCTGTCTTCTTATATTTACCAAGACGCTCAATAAGTCCTTTTTGTCGAGGTCTTATAATTCGTATACCCATCGAGAAAATCCAGATAATAACTATTATCAGGACTATCCAACCTATCATACCTATATTTGTAAACAAATCCATTTCTAGTCTCTCCTCTAAATATTTAGTTAGTTGGAATTTTGTAATACCTATTTCTTTAAAAAGCTATTTCAATATTTGAAATAGGTATTATGTTTCTTCAGCAGTAGGAACCTCTTTTTTTGGAAAGATTGCATACCTTATATTAAGAGCTATTCTAAGGACCCATTCAACAAGAATAATTAACAGAATATATTGAGCCATGATATTGACGAATTGAGGTAACAGATTGATTTTATCCACAGCACTTTCTATTGTAAAATATTCAGGATCGATAAGGAATATACCTAAAATTGCGAAAGGTAGCATTTTTGCCACATCTTTTGAGAGTTCCTCGGTATAATATGCAGTTATTCTTATTGCAATAATTATGGCAAATGCAGTTGTAAGAGTTGAAGCAATATTTTCAGAATCAGTTAAAAAAATAAATATCATAGAAAATCCCATAAAGAATAAAATTGCTACAAATGGAAATAGGAATGTGTATTTTAAGAAACCAATTACCCTACTAAATTCCCGGTTACTTGGTTTAAAACAATCTCTTCTTGCAATGTAACGGTAGAAATGATAAATTATAATCGCATATATCGCAATCATTATTATTAAATAAAATAATGATACAAATCCTGTTAGATTACCACTTAAAATCTCTTCAAGCGAAAAATTATGTGTCCATTCAGAAGCACTATCAATTCCAATATCCATACATTTCTCCTCCTCACAAAATCTTCAATTATGTAATGTTTAATTATTTATAAAGCAATATGATATGGTTAAATAAATGAAAGTTAGAAGCGTTTCGTTTGATACCTCATTTCTTTTACACAGTAAGCTTTCGATTGATACTGTTGTTAAAATGTTAGAACGAGATAATATTCCATGTTTTATCACAACAACCGTTGTTTCTGAACTTGAACAACTCAAAATTTGGGGTCGAATTTCTAAATTAGAGTATAAGCAGGCAATTAAGCGTTGGAAAAAATCACATGCCACTGTTATTGATTTTAAAAATAGACTCCTTTCTGATGCGTTTGGTGAAGCCTGCATTCGTTCTATGGAAAAACATCATGGAGTTAGTAAAGAAAATATAACAAATGATTGTAATATTCTTGTTTCAACATTAAAAAATGATGTTGATATTTTTCTCTCAGAAGATTTTCACTTTACTTCAGAGATTACAAAAGATGTAATAGATGAAGTTAAAAGTGCTGCATGCACAGAGTATCATCAAATGTGTAATTCAATCCTGTATAGTATTAATGCTGAAACGTTTCTTGATGCGTATAATGATGGAAATATCGATCTTGATGTCGTTAAATCCAATATTAAGTCGATTAGAAAAAACGGAAAACGCTTATAAAATCGAAAGTATTATTAACAATTGTTAACTATGTCATAATTGTAAGGGTGATTTTATTAATCGTAAGGTGGAACAGAGTTTAATTGAAACCTTTGAACTAGTAAAAGAAGCAGTAAGAAAAAGTGAGGGCCGGTCTAGGGCAGGTTTAATGCTTGGATTACAAGAACTAGGTTCGTCTCTAAATGGATTTATTGGTGCTTATTACCAAGTTGCTTCCAATATTATTATAGTGAATTCTACTCCTTTAAGAAGGATTATCGAAACAAATCCTCAGTTATTAAAACCTTACGGATTTCATGTCTTGTTACATGAATATATTCACTCTCTAGGGTTTCTCGATGAAGATATTACTGAAAAAAAAACCTACAATATAACAAAGGAATATTTTGGTGAAGAACATATTGCCACAAAATTTTCTGCAAATATTAGAGAATTTTTCCCTAACCTTGTATATCCCATTCAAGGTTGGATTCCTCAACCAAGTGCCTCAAAAATAGAACTTGTTCAAGGCTTTGATTGGTCAAATACTAACAATTATATTACATAAATTATTGATTTTTAACCTTACTTTTACCTTATTTTAGCATAAGAAATTCAATGCTCACAACATGTGACCATCGTCCCTATAAATGTTACAATATGTATTAATTTTTATTTCATTTCTGTTCAAAAACTCGTTGGAGATCTTATTGCCTTTAACATAACATATAAATTCATAAATTTAAAAAAAATATAAAAATAAGCTAATTGTTAATAATATACTACACTAATCTTCGTCAATAGTCTACATCTTTTAAGGCAAAATTTTTATACTGAGATGTATTATTATTGAATGGAGTCGTTAAGCAATTCTGTTTTATGAAGTATCCTCACCGGACTTCTCCATCACAAAATTGCTTAACCTCTCACACAATATTTTTATTAATTTTTTCTTTTATTGTCGATATCCAGGATGGTAAACCCTCTACCGTACGAATCATTGCATTTTTTGCTAAAATTTCTCGATAATGTGTATTACAATTTACACGCCCCTCAAGGTTTTTTCTGATCGTATGACACAGATAACCACCTCGTCTATCCCAATCTGTAAGAATTATTATTTCTTTGTATTTTCCAGCTAGTCTATCACAAAAATCTGTAAGAGATATTCCTGCATTCACACTAATTATAGTACCTTTTAATTCAAGTTTTTGGAGTGCTTCTATATCTTTATCGCCCTCTACGATGATCGGGATTTTTTTATTATCTTCACACAACTCAGACAAAGCCTTTTCGAGAGTTTCAAAGGATTTTTTATAATCCATTTAAGGACTCCTTTAACCTTTCAGAAATTGCTTCAGCAGAAATTCCTTTTATTAAAACAGATTTTGATCTGTTTTTAATACCTGATACAACAAAAACATCTCCTACTGGTTTATCTAAAAAATCTGCAATTGATTTTATTATGTCTTTATTGGCCCTATTGTCCTTAGCCGGAGAATTTACCTTTATTTCAATGCATCTTCTCCACTTGTTATAACCTGCTGGAAAAATTGTAGATTGAGCTCCAGGTGTAACAAAAAGATTTATAATGGCACCATCATGGTGTTTTTTTACAGTTTTACTAATATTGTCCATACCAGTTGGTGCTATTATATAGTTTATTTGTTTATATCTATTAAGGTTTTTTTGATTTTTAACAGTTCTAACTAGATTCAAGCATTTACAACAGCTAATGATTCAATTGCTGTATTGAATGTTGAACTTGGGCGCATCGCTTTTGTTACCAAATCAATATCTGGCTTATAGTAACCACCAAGCTCTACTGGCTTTCCTTGTGCTGCAAGTAACTCTTCCGTAATTTTTTCTTCATTTTCGGCAAGGTTCTTTGCTAAGTTAGTAAAGCGACCTTGAAGTTCAGGATCTTTTGTTTGCTCTGCTAACGCCTCTGCCCAGTACATTGTTAAATAGAAATGACTACCTCTATTGTCAATCTCATTTACTTTTCGAGATGGAGACTTGTTATTTAATAAAAATTTACTAGTTGCTGTGTCAAGTGCTTCTGCTAAGACTTTTGCTTTGGGATTTTTTGTTGTATTGCTTAAATGTTCGAGTGATACTGCAAGTGCGAGAAATTCACCAAGTGAATCCCATCTAAGGTGACCTTCTGCTACAAACTGTTGAACATGCTTTGGTGCAGATCCTCCTGCTCCTGTTTCATAGAGTCCACCACCATTCATAAGTGGGACAATTGAGTACATCTTTGCACTTGTTCCAACCTCAAGAATGGGGAATAAGTCCGTTAGATAATCACGAAGAACATTACCAGTAACTGATATTGTGTCTTTACCTTCTTTCATACGCTCAATTGAAAAACGCGTTGCTTCAACTGGTGATTTGATATGGATATCTAGTCCACTTGTATCATGATCTTTCAAATAGAGATTTACTTTTTTGATTAGCTCTGCATCATGTGCTCTGTCTTTATTAAGCCAAAAAACAGCAGGGGACCCAGATTCTCTTGCTCTATTAACAGCAAGCTTGACCCAGTCTTGAATTGGGAGGTCTTTTACTTGACATGCACGCCAAATATCACCTTCTTCAACAGAGTGCTCGAGTAATGTCTCACCTAATTTTGAAACAATATGGACTTTTCCATTACCAGAAATTTGAAATGTCTTGTCGTGAGAACCGTATTCTTCTGCTTTTTGTGCCATAAGACCCACATTTTGAACAGTTCCCATTGTTGTTGGGTCAAACGCTCCATGTTTTTTACAATAATTGACAACTTCACTATATACTCCAGCATAACTGCTGTCAGGGATTACAAATTTTGTATCTTGTAGCTCACCATCTGAGTTCCACATACGTCCTGAATTTCGAATTGCAGCAGGCATTGATGCATCAATTATTGTATCACTAGGAACATGCAAATTTGTAATACCCTTATCAGAGTTTACCATCGCAAGTTTTGGTCCATTTTCATAACATGCTTGAATGTCAGCTTCAATTTCTGTTCTTTTATCATCAGTTAGACTTTTGATTTTTGCATAAAGATCGCCTAGTCCATTGTTTGGACTGACGCCTAGTTCTTTAAACGTTGAGGCATGTTTTTCAAAGACATCCTTGAAGAAAACAGAAACCACATGACCAAAAATGATAGGGTCTGATACCTTCATCATTGTTGCTTTCAAGTGAACTGAAAATAAAACTCCTTTTTCCTTTGCATCTTTTACTTGTTCTTTAAGAAATGTACGTAAAGTATGCTTGCTAAAAACTGTTGAATCAATTATTTCACCATCGATAAGAGCGAGATTTTCTTTTAATGCTTTTATTTCTCCGTCTTGACCAATGAACTCAATTTTAGCATTTCCTGCTGTTGCCTTTGTAATTGTTGTGGATTTTTCATTTGAACGAAGATCTCCACTTGTCATATGCGCGACATGGGATTTTGAGTCTGCAGTCCACTCCCCCATTGGATGCGGATTTTGCTTTGCATAATTTTTTACGGGACCTGGAACTCTACGGTCAGAGTTTCCCTCTCTTAAAACAGGATTTACTGCACTTCCCTTTATTTTGTCAAATCTTGCTTTTATCTTTTTCTCTTCTTCGCTTTTAGGGTCCTCTGGATAATCTGGAATATCATAGCCGTGTTCCTGTAATTCTATAATTGCTGCTTTTAATTGTGGAATTGAAGCACTGATACATGGCAATTTGATAACATTTCCTTCAGGTTTTTTGACAAGTTCACCTAGTTCTGCCAAATCATTTGATTGTCTTTGTTCCTCAGTTAAATTTTCAGGAAAAGTTGCTATAATTCTTCCAGCGAGAGAAATATCTCTTGTTTCAACAGTAACATTTGCTGCTTCAGTGAACGCTTTGATAATAGGAAGAAAAGAGTAGGTTGCTAAAGCTGGTGCTTCATCAACTTTTGTGTAAATTATCTTCCCTGTATTACTCATTGCTATTGCCTCCATTACTTGACTTTCTGTGGTTTATCGGGCATCATATATTCGATGTCATCCCATGGATGTCTATATAATCTGGATTTTAACCGTTTCTGATCCATGATATGTCCCATGAAACCAATACTTCGTCCGAGAACAAAGAATGCATTTAGAATACCAAGGTCAACGAATTCTTTAACCTGATCTCTTGAATATCCAATTCCACGAAGCATATCACAACAAAGAACACCGATACAACCATCAACATTCAAAATCAAATTGTTTCTTTTTGAAGTTGTTAATTTCTCAACCGATAAAGCGTAGTCAAGAGTTTCAGTTATTGGGAAGGTTTTCTTTGCAAAATCTACCATAATTGTAACTCGCACGTCAGGATTTGTAACAGACTTTATTCTATGACCAATACCCTGTATGTTTACATTCTTACTTTTCATATCCTTGACCATGAAACTAGGTTCTTCACCGGAGTATAGATATTTAGTGAAATGATCAGCTGAACCTTGAACTGCCCCTCCAAAACGAGGACCAATTGTGAGAAGTCCACTAACAAGTGAAGATATCAAATCTTTACCAGCTCGTGATGCAATAATACTATTGTGAGCACCAGAAACAGCGGGTCCATGATCTGCGGTCAGAAGCACAACACGCTCGATGAACTCTCTAGCCCATGGCGGTAAGTTCTTTTTGAACCAAAGTAGACCAATAACTCCACCAAGTCCCCATTTCTCTTCAAAGATCTTAGATATTTTTACACCGCAATATCTTAGCTCTTCACCACGATCATCAGAAATTGTACTGATGAAGCTTGCAGGTTTTCTAATTACTCCTTGTTTGAGAGCAACAGCATAATCAAGTGGTATTGTTGGTGGTTCAATTTCAGGTATTGGTTTGTGCTTTCCAGATTTTACTAGTTTTGTATATGCTTTACTTATTTGTTTATCAAAATCATCAAAACTAGTTGGAACAAATGCTCCAGCATCTTTGAGTGCCTTATTTTTCGCATCAGCTGTTTCTCTGTCTGAACCTGCTCTTGCTCCTGCATGACCGAATTGAACTTCTGCAGGAAATACTTTTGAGCATGTTCCAATACACCAAGCTACAACTGGTTTTTTGATTATACCTTTCTTCATCGCTTCAACGACTTCATATTCATCGCCTCCTCCGACTTCACCGAGAAGTACCATCATTTTGATGTCAGGATTTTTCTCATATCTGATCATGTGATCAATAAAAGTTGATCCTGGATATCTATCACCGCCAATTGCAACCCCCTCATAAACACCGTCAGTGTTAAGAGCAATGATATTATTGAGTTCATTTGATAAACCACCTGATTTAGAAACATAAGCAACACTTCCTGCTCTATGAAGCTTTGATGCAACAATGTTGTCAAGCATTCCAGCAGTGTTACCGATTCTAAATCCACCGGCTGCAATTCCACCGACTGTTGCAGGACCAATAATCCATTTGTTTTTCTCTTTTGCAATTTTGATAAGTTCCTTGGTTCTGCGTTCTGGAATACCTTCTGCAATAATTGCAACTGAGTGAATTGTTTTGGTCAAAAGTGCTTCTTTGCTTGTCGGAAAAGCAGATCTGAAGCTAGCAAAGTTAACCATGAAATCTGCTTCGGGATGCATTTTAGTTGCTTCTGGAAGTGTTCGAACCATTGGTATCAGAATCTCTTTTGTTCCCCAGAAACATTTATGCATACCATCACGGGTTGGATTAACAATTACTGTAACAGATGGTTCATCACGTCGACAGATGTAATCAAAATCAAGCATACGTTGAATTGCTCTTTGCTGAAAACCGAAAACAATTGCCTTTGTGTTTTTATCCATTATGATATAATCTTTCTTATTTTTCTTTGGTTTAGGTTTAGTTTTTGTCACGGTAATCGCCTCCATTATTTCCCTCCTAAAGCCATATCCACAATTCGTGTCATATGGGTTTCAGGACCATAAACATCTATCGGAACACCAAGTTCTTTACCAAGCTCCTTCATAATTTTTAATCCCTCTTGGTAATTTGGTCCACCACGTCGAACATAAATTTTTACTTTAGTGTCTTTGAGTTTTTTCTTGTAATCGCGAAGTGCCATGGTAATTCCTGTGAAAGTTTTTGCAACATCTGTAAAGTTTGCAATACCTCCACCAACGAGTAAAAACTTTGGACGGCCCTTCGGGTCTTTTTCACGTGTCATAAGATCAAGAATAGTCTTTGCATACTCATAAGTTAAATCAGTTGTTGGATTTCCGCTGTATTCACCATAATTTGCAAGCTCATCGCGATATCCAAGATCAACAATTGTATCAGTATAAATTACACTTCCTCCCCCACCGGCAACCATAGTCCATACTCGTCCTTTTGGATTAAGAACAGTGAGCTTGAGTGATGCACCACTTTTTTCATCCATTGTCTTTATGTATTTTTCTTCTTTTGAAAGCTTTCTTCCAAATGGTGCTGGGAATGTCATATCTCCCCATTTAGTACTATACTCAAAATGAGCAGTGTCATCAATTCGAGCAACTAAATCAAGCGGTACAAGGTTTTTACCTGTTACAACAAATGGATTTATTTCTAGATATGCATATCCAAGTTCACGATAGAATTTAAACAATCCCTTGATAAACTCTGCAAACATTTTTTTATGTTCATTTTGGGTGTCTTTTGGAAGTTTACTTTCAATATTGATTTTATTAACATCTTCCTCAACTGGAACTAGAATTTCTGCAACTGTTTTCCAAACTGACTCAATATCAACTCCACCGTGATTTGAAAAATAAATGGTGTCTCCATCACGGTTACTTTTTATTGCAACATAGAACTCGCCTTTATGTGGAACAAAGGGTTCTATTATAAAATGAGTTAGTTTATCGGTTATTTTTCCAACTGTTGCATCTTTGTTCATCCGTTCTTTTATCCATTTTTTCGCTTCAGTAAAAGTTGTATCTGCTTTTATCAAACCATGTTTACCTCGTTTTCCAAATAATTGATCTGGTTTTACAACAAGTTTTTCTTCTTTCAGCCATTTATTTTTCTTTGGCAGATCATCCAGTTTTGTATTTGAATCAACAAGGACAATTTTTCCAGGATAGCTAATGCTTTTTCCAAAATACTCGGTCCAGTATTTTGCCAGCATTTTTTTCCCATTATATTCTCTTATTCCTCTTTGTGCCATATTCTTTCTACCTCGCTTTTTTATTTAGACTTATTTTTCATATATGCAAGTGTACCACCTGCAATTATAATCCCACGTTGTCTATCCGAGAGATTATAATCAACTTCAATTTCTATTCCTTTTGAGTTGTTTTTTACCTTTAAAGCCTCACCATTTTCAATTATATTTTTAACATTTGGAATATCTATATCGTCGCCCTGCTCAATCTTGTTATAGTCGCCTTCATTTTTGAAAGTCAAAGGTATTATTCCAAAATTAATGAGGTTTGCAGTATGGATTCTTTCAAATGATTTAGCAATAACTGCTTTTGTCCCCATAAACATTGGACATAATGCTGCATGTTCTCTTGAGGAACCTTGTCCATAGCTAAGACCTGCAATAAAAATATTTGATTTTCCACTATCTCTTATTTTTTTTGCTCTGTCATAAAAATTAGGATCAACTACTTCAAACAAGAATTCCGAATATTTAGGAACATTTGATCTATATTTCATTTTTGCTCCAGCTGGAATTATATGATCCGTTGTAATTTGATCTTCAACTTTAATTGTAACTTCTCCAGTTATCGAATCAGGCATAGGTAAAGCTGCTGGGGGATCACCTATATTTGGTCCCCGATATATCTTGATATTTTCTGGACTTTCTGGTGGATAAATAAACATGCTATCGTCGATATAAAATGATTCAGGCATCTTGACCTCTGGATATTTTATTCCCATTTTCTCAAGATCACGTGGATCAGTCATTTTTCCTGTAATTACTGCTGCGGTAGCAGTTTCAGGACTAACAAGATATGCCTGTGCACTTTTTGTTCCAGATCTGCCCAAAAAGTTTCTGTTACTAGTACGTAAAGTCACTGCCTCTGTTTTTGGCGATTGACTATTACCTATACAAAAGCCACATGCAGATTCTGCAATACGAGCACCTGCTGCTATTAGATCAGTAAGTCCACCATCTCTTGCAATGTTTTCAAGTACTTGTTTGGATCCTGGTGCAATAACAAAACTAACATTTGGATGAGCTTTTTTACCTTTTAGCGTATTAGCAACTGTCATTAGATCTTTATAGGATGAATTAGTACAACTTCCCAGACATACTTGGTCTACTTCCATTCCTTCTAGTTCTTTCACTGTTTTAATATTTCCAGGACTGTGTGGATATGATGTTAGTGGTATAATCTCACTTAAATCTAGATCAATAACTTTTTCATATTCAGCATTGGGATCTGCTTTAAGTTCAGTCCAGTCATTCTCCCTACCTTGAGCCTTTAGAAATTCTTTTGTTGTTTCATCACTTGGAAAAACAGAAGTTGTAACTCCACACTCAGCACCCATATTTGTTATAGTTGCTCTTTCGGGAACTGATAGTGTTTTTACTCCTTCACCACCATATTCAAAAACGCATCCAACGTTTCCTTTTGTAGTAAAAATCTCAAGCATTTTTAGAACAACATCTTTTGCGGCACACCATGGTTTAAGTGATCCTTTAAGATTTATCTTTAAGACTTTTGGACATGTCAGATAAAAAGGACCTCCGGCCATAGCAACCGCAACATCAAGACCGCCAGCACCTATTGATACCATTCCAATTCCACCACTGGTTGGTGTGTGTGAATCCGAACCTAGTAAAGTTTTACTAGGCTTTCCAAATCGCTCAAGGTGAACCTGATGGCATATACCATTACCTGCTCGGGAATATATTATTCCATATTTTGCTGCTACACTTTGTAGATATTTATGGTCATCTGCATTTTCAAAACCAATTTGAACTGTATTATGATCAACATAACTAACTGAAAGTTCTGTTTTGACACGTTTAGT
>Ga0255055_10001219_pt1 | contig 19233 bp, 17 predicted proteins | sample JV7_2_27_MG_FD_188633 | JGI IMG/M metagenome (GOLD analysis project Ga0255055, IMG submission 188633) | Seawater microbial communities from Jervis Inlet, British Columbia, Canada - JV7_2_27 | ecosystem: Environmental > Aquatic > Marine > Inlet | place: Canada: British Columbia | collected...
CCGTGTCATCGACGGTGTGGACCAGACCGATTTCCTGCTGGGAAAGCAGGAGAAGTCCAATCGCGAGGGGGTGATCGTTTACATGGGCAACAACGTCTGGGGCGTGAAGTGGCGCAACTGGAAGGTGAACCTGAAGGAGCAGCAGAACATCCTCAGCGAGACCATGGACTACGGAATGCCGCGCATCTACAACCTCCTGAAGGACCCGGGCGAGACGCAGAACGTGCTCTTCCCGGAGACCTGGGTTCCGAAGGCCGCCCTCGGACAGTTGGGCGCACACGTTGTTTCGCTCAGGAAGGAGCCTCCGATCAAACCGGGCACTCCGGATCCATACGAACCACCGAAGTAATGTGTATAAAACGATTATTGACTACAGCAATGTGTAGTAGTCATATAGTAATCACACTCTATGATAAAAGGAGCTGCAAATGACATAGAGGAACAACAATCCATCTATATTGCCGATCAAGCTGAGCCGACCGCAGATCTGTTAAACGACCCAGGGAAGTCCACAGCCTTTATCGGGTTCGAATGGAGCTCGATTCCCGACGGCAACAATCTGCATTGCGTCGTCGTGTTACGAGATTGTACAGAGAGAGCCAGTCAGGTGGTGCCAATCTCAGGACTCCCACCGCCCGCTGGCTCCACCAAACCCCGTGACTTGTGGAAGTGGATGCAGGCCTATGAGAACAATACCGGTGGTCAGGCTTTTGCACTGGCACACAACGGCAACCTCTCCAGCGGCCGGATGTTCCTACTCGACAAAACCCTTGCCACGGGCTGAATCGACAAGAATTACATCAAGCAGCAAGCCAGGAATGAAACTTCTAACATAAATCAATTTAAGGAGACCATATCATGAAAGTCATCATCGTTGGTGGAGTAGCCGGAGGGGCGTCCTGCGCGGCACGCTTACGCCGGTTGGATGAAAAAGCAAAAATCCTCATAGTTGAGCGTGGACCTTACGTTTCTTATGCAAATTGTGGTCTTCCATATCATGTTGGGGGAGTGATAGAAAGAGAGGAAAGTCTCCTTGTAGTAAATGAGCACCTATTTCGAAATTGGTTTGCAATTGATGTGCGGACACGCTGCGAGGCGGTCGGGATCTCCCCGAAGGAGAAGACCGTGACGCTGCGCGATGTTGAAAGCGGGAAGGAAAGCACCGAATCCTACGACAAACTGGTGCTGTCGCCCGGGGCAGCATCTGTGCGCCCGCCACTGCCGGGAATAGACCTTCCGGGCATTTTTCATGTGAGGACCGTGCCGGACGCCCGGAAAATCCGGGAGTGGTTAGAACGCGGCAGCGCATTTCTCGCCGGCATGCACCGGTATTCGGGATTCCAGACCGTGAGGCCAAAAACCCGGGCAGTAGTCGTTGGCGGCGGATTTATTGGCCTGGAAATGGTGGAAAACCTGGTTCATCGCGGGTTCGAAGTAACCCTTGTCGAGATGCTTGACCAGGTTCTGCCCCCGATTGATCAGGAGCACGCCCGCGTGGTGGAGGCCTACTTGGAGAAACATGGCGTATGCCTGGCGCTTGAGGACGGTGTGGCCGGATTCAAGCAGGCTGCCACAGGCAGTATTGATGTGGAGACGCAATCCGGCAAAACCTATCCGGCGGATATTGTGATCCTCGCACTCGGCGTGCGCCCTGATACCACTCTGGCGAAAATAGCCGGGCTGAAGATCGGCGAACGCGGCGGGATCCGGGTGGACGATCAAATGCACACCAGCGATCCGGATATCTTCGCCGTCGGCGATGCTGTAGAAGTTAAGGATTTTGTAACCGGTGAGTGGAGTCATATCGCGCTTGCCGGGCCGGCCAACCGCCAGGGACGGATTGCCGCTGATGTAATCGCCGGGCGCGATTCCCGTTTCCGCGGCTCCCAGGGCACTGCGATCATCGGGCTTTTCGGGGCTTCGATTGCCTGGACCGGAACCAGTGAAAAAACGCTGAAGCGCCTCGGTGATACCGATTACGAAAAGTACTATCTCTACCCGAATTCAAACGCTGGGTATTACCCGGGCGCCACACCGATTGCCATGAAAGTTCTCTTCCGGAAATCGGACGGGCGACTCTTGGGAGCGCAGGCGCTTGGCCAGAATGGCGTGGATAAACGGATAAGCACAATTGCTGCCATGCTCCAGATGGGTGCCACCATATACGATCTTGAAGAAGTTGAGCTTTGCTACGCACCTGCGTTCGGCAGCGCAAAAGACCCGGTGAATTTTGCCGGAATGGTCGCAGCAGATATTTTACGAGACGATATGCCGATCAGCCATTGGAGTACAGCTAAAAACGGTTTCCTACTCGATGTGCGCCATCCGGTGGAACTCGCTGTGGAGAATGTGCCGGAAGCGGTCAACATCCCGTTGGGAGAGCTTAGAAGCCGTTTGGATGAGCTGCCTCGCGACAAAGAGATCAATGTCTTTTGCCGCTCCGGCCAGCGTGCCTATTATGCAACGCGTATCCTCCTACAAAATGGCTTCAAGGTTAAAAATATATCCGGTGGAATGCTTTCACGTGCGCATAATTACCTGCTTGATATTAAAAAAGGATGATAGTGTATGAGCGAGGTCATGCAATTTCTTCAAATCACATTCAAGCCAATGGTATTGATCTTCACTTTGTCGAACCTGTTTGCCATGGGACTCCAGGTAAAAATGCCCAATGTGATCGCAGAGTTGAAAAACAAGAAAGGCATGGTGCTGATCTTTGTGTGGGGCTGGGTGCTGGGACCCGCACTCTGCTACTTGATCACCAGGATTTTTCCTCTGGCAGAACCCTTTGTTATCGTTATACTCATCTCCAGTGTGGCACCGTGCGCACCGTTCTTCCCACCGATGGTGGTAAAAGCTAAAGGAGACATTAACTTCGCGGGCGCCTTTTATCCGCTGGTGGTGGTTGGCGCAGTGGTTTTTATACCGTTAATGGCACCTCTGATTATCAAAGGGTTGGCAGTCAGCCCCTTGGTTCTTGCAAAACCACTCTTCCTGACTTTACTCCTGCCGTTGGCAATCGGAGCAGCAGTCCGGCATTATGCTGGGACTCTGGCAACTATGATCTCTCCGACTGTCATCAAGATCGCAAAGATCGCCACATTGGTGATGCTCGCGCAGTGCGTTGCGATCTATACCCGGCCAATGCTCGCCACGGCGGGCAGCTTTGCTCTACTCTCTGGGACAGTTTTCATAGTCGTGATGGGAGTGATAACGTATCGATTCGGTTTCGGCCTGAAACAAAATCAGCGAAGCGTCATGGCGCTGGGTATGCTAACGCGTAATCTTCCAGCGATTTTAAATGCCGCTTTTGTTATTCCGAACCTGGACCCGCTCGTAATAACCTTCGCCGTCTGGTGGGGTGTATGGTCGTTCGTACTCGGAGCCATTGCAGCCAGAATATTCGGTAAGCAGGCCGGAAAAACCGTTGCAGGAGAGATATAGAACAAATGGAGGGAATTATGAATCGTTCAAACAAAAACCCGCCCTGACCTTCTTTGTTCCCAGGGGCAATATAATTGTAATCAAATAACATCTTTACGTCTTTAAAAACATAAAAGGAGCAAAAAATGGAAAAAACAAAGAATTCAAATGCGAGCACCGCGCGGGTCACCGCCGACGACGCGCGTATCGACGCGCTGAAAGAACAGTTTAGAAGCACCCCCATGCAGCTTGATTTCGAGCGAATCAGGATCATGCATGAGGTGTACGAGGATACCGTCGGCTTCCAGCAGATCATCCGGCGAGCCAAGTTCTTGGCAACTGTGCTGGAACGCAAGAAGCTGTACATCGATGACAACCTCTTTGTGGGCGCCATGGCAGGTAGCACCAATGCCATCTACACCCACCCGGAATGGAACGTGGAATGGATGAAGGAAGAGAAGACCGTTGAGAAGTCAAAGACCGAGGAAGACCGGAAGGCTAATGCATGGGCGCTCGACTACTGGGACAAGCGTTCGCTGAAGCCCCGTACGGAAGAGATATTCGAAAAGCGGTATGGTTTTAGTGCGGTCCCATCGTACCAAGCCGGCCTCATTGCCCCGTTCCATGACTGGCCGGGTGGCGGCGGCAACCTCAACTATCCGCGAGTGTACAACGAGGGTCTTGCCAGCATGATCAAGGAAGTTGAGGAGCGGCAAATAGCCATGGAGATGCGTTTGCCGAATGCACCCAAGTTCTACTTCTATGAGGCCAGTCTCATTCTGATGCGGGCGGTTATCCGCTACGCCAATCGTTACGCCGAGCTGGCTCGTGAGATGGCAGCAAAAGAAAACGACCAAACCCGCAAAGCGGAGCTGATTGCCCTTGCCGAAACCTGCGAATGGATTCCCGAGAATCCTGCACGCAACCTGCGGGAAGCCATGCAATGCCACTTCTTCTGTCATATAGTCGCAGAACTTGAACAGGTCGGATGCGGGTACTCAGAGGCATACCTGGGCCAGAACTTCGAGCCATACTACCAGGCCGACAAGGCTGCCGGACTTATTGAATATGACGATGCAGTCTTCATGTTCAAGAACCTCGTTATCAAGCTGAATGAGATCAACTATTACTATGGCGAGAAGGTTGCTCTGCAAAACTCTGCCGACCTGGGACAGAGTATTACCCTTGCGGGCTATACCGAGGATGGTGACGATGCCACTGCGGAGATGGACTATGTGATCCTCGATGCATGTGGATACCTGGCTCTGCCCCAGCCTCCGTTGTCTTGTGCACTCACCGAAAACACGCCGGGCAAATTCCTCGAAAAAGTCCTTGATGTTATCGCTACCGGTGTCGGCATGCCCCAGTTTGTCAATGCCGAAGTCATGCTGAAACGGGCCCTGTACCTATGGGGTCACACCGAAAGGAATGGCCATCTTCCCCTGGGCAAGGCCAGGCGCACCTGTGTCGGGGCGTGTGTGGGAAGCTACATCCCCTACGAGACAGGTCACCCGGTGGAAGGACAGCCCAACCTCGGAAAGGTGCTCGAGTTGACGATGAACGATGGCTTTGATCCGCGTACCAAGCAGCAGCTAGGGCCCAAGACGGGAGATCCCGAGACCTTCAAGGATTTCGAAGAATTATACACGGCCTTTGAGGGGCAGCTTCAATTCACTGAGGACACCCTCCGCCGGGGGGCCTGGATTGCGAGCATGCTGAATGCAGAATTCCTCCCGTGTGCCTGGCGCTCCGTCCTTACGAAAGGATGCATTGAGACAGGCACCGAGACCTGGAGTGGCGGGGCCAACTACTACACGGTCGCGCAGATCTGCGTAGCCACCGTGGATGCCGCCAACGGACTGATGGCCGTGAAGGACCTGGTATTCGACAAGAAGAAGCTGACCATGGCTGAACTCAAGAAAGCCCTGGCCACCAACTTCGAAGGGGAATACGAGAAGGTCAGGAAGATGTGCTACGAGGAGGCGCCCAAACACGGTAACGGCATTCCTGAAATGAACAAGCTTCTTCTCAGGGTGAACGACAGTGTTCTAGAAGCTTTCAACAATGTAGATGGCGGTGGTAATTACATCACAAAGGACATCAAGACATCGCTTGACGCGTATACCAAGAGCGTCCACAACCTATTTGGTCTGGTGACGGGCGCATTGCCAACGGGTAAGAAGGACGGAGTGGCACTCACCGATGGAAGTTTGTCAGCCATGCCGGGTACCGATGTCAACGGAGCTACCGCGCTGGTGTTGTCTGGAGCTAAAGGTAACGATCCCGTCAAGTGGTGCGCAACGCACATGAATATGAAGCTCCCGCCTGATCAGTTGAAGACGCGCAAGGGCAGGGACAACGTGCTAAACCTGGTCAGAACCTTGTTCTCTAATGGCGGCTATCACATTCAGTTCAATGTGCTGGATACCGATTTGCTTAGAGACGCCCAGAAACATCCAGAAAATCACCGCGACCTCGTGGTCCGTGTAGCCGGCTTCAGCGCTTTCTTTACACAACTTCATGTTGGAGTACAGAACGAAGTTATCGAGCGTACTCTACAGAGGTGCGAGTAAGGTAAAAAAACAGCAGAACCGGAACTCACCCCCAGCCCCTCTCTTGGAAAGAGAGGGGAGCTTTTCTCCCCCTTCTCTTCGTAAGAGAAGGGGGCCGGGGGGAGAGTGCATATTACATACTAAAATAATGAAATCCCCGCAGTGGCTCCTGCGGAGCGGTTAAAAAATTTTAACCTAGATGAGTATAAACACAGGAGGATTAAATGAACAAAAAAACACGCCGCATCGCCATCAACGTGGGGGGCGGCTTCGTCCCGGGGATGAATACCGTGGTGGCGGGAGCGGCCCTTGCGGCGGGTGAATTGGGATGGGAACTCGTCGGCATCCGCAATGGATTCGACGGGTTGCTGCACCCCGATCACTACACCGAAGGCGGACTGGTGCCTCTCGATCGCAAATTGATAGAGAGCCTGGAGCCGGCAGGCGGGGGAATTCTGGGCCAGTCGGCCCGGGTCGATCCCTTTCATGTCCGCCAGGTAAACGAGGACAACCTGGCGGAGGAAGTGGACATGTCCGATTTTCTGTTGGAGCGGCTTAAGGAAGAGAAGATCGATGCATTGATATCAGTCGTCGGCGGCCGGGGACTGAGTATTTTGTATAAACTCCATCGCAAAGGGCTCAATACGGTGTGCATCCCCCGCTCGATCGAGAACGACATCGCCGCCACTATGGTATCCTTTGGATTCAACAGCGCGCTCAGCTTCACTATCGAGATGTTAGACCGGATTAGCCAGGCGGTTATATCTGCACGCCGGATCGGCGTGGTGGAGGTCCTGGGAGAGCAAAGCGGCTGGCTGGCGCTGCAGGCGGGTATTGCGGCTGTCGCCGATGCCATTCTGATTCCAGAGATCCCCTGCGATCTTCACACAGTGGCAGCGAAACTGAAGGAAAGGATATCCCTCAGCAGGCCTTACGGGCTGGTCGTGGTGGCCGAAGGAGCCCAGCTAGCCGAAAAACCGCAAGGTCAGGCGGAAAAGCCAGGCAGTGGTTCCCTCAAGGATTCGCTGTCGCCGGGGGCAACCGGTGATTCGGGTGAGCACGTCATCCAACGATCGGGTCAGGCAGCCAAGACAGTGGCGAGACAGTTGCAATTGATGCTTCCTGAAGAAACCTATCCGGTGGTCCTGGGTCCCTTGGTACGCGGCGGTCCTCCAACTGCGGTTGACCGGCAACTGGGACTGGCTTACGGGGCCGGGGCGGTACAGGCCGTGAAAGCCGGAGAGAACGGCGTGATGGTGGCCTTTGCACCGCCAAATATCGATTTTGTGCCACTGACGGAGGCGATCAATAAAGTGAGAACCGTACCTGCGGACAGCGAATTAATTCAGATCGCACAATCCCTCGGCATCTGTCTGGGGAGGGAACTATGAACAATCAAACGACCAAGCCATCCGAAAAAACAGGAATAGTTCTCAATATCCAGCGTTATTGCAGTCATGATGGCCCTGGAATTCGTACGACAGTCTTTCTAAAAGGTTGCTCAGTGCGCTGCAAGTGGTGCAGTAATCCCGAAAGCATCCGCCCGAAACCGGAGCTGGCCTACGATGTCTCAAAGTGCACAGGTGCCGAGGAATGCGGCTTGTGTCTGAAATCTCCCTTTCCGGAAGGGGCTTTCTATGTGGTTGACGGCGCTGATGACAAGATCCGGGTCAACTGGGACCTGGCCACGGAGTGTGACGAGGAAACTGCTTCACTCTGCCCGACCGATGCCCTCTACATGTTTGGTAAAGAGCTAACCGTGGAGGAAGTGCTGACCGAGGTGGAGAAGGACGCCTCCTTTTACCGAAATACCGGCGGCGGCATGACCCTGAGCGGCGGCGAGTGCTTTCTGCAGCCGGATTTCTGCGCCGCATTGCTGGAGGGCGCCCACAGTAGCGGCATCAATACCGCGATTGAAACAGCTGGCAATGTGCCCTGGGAAAATGTTGAGAAAGTGCTGCCTCACGTGGATGTCATGTTGCATGACCTTAAGCTGACAATCCCGGAGCGACATAAGAAGTGGACCGGGGTGGATAATAAACGGATTTTAGAGAACTTCAAGAAAGCCTATGAAACGTTTCCGGATATCAGATTTATCGCCCGCACACCGCTGATTCCCGTGGTGAACGACGATGAGGAACACATCCGGGCCGTCCTGGAATTTATTCGCCCGCACAAGAACGTGATCGACTATGAGCTGCTGCCCTATCATCGCTTCGGCACTGGCAAGTACGAATTCCTCGGCATAGTTTACGAATTAAGTGATTTTACCACGCCGTCCGAGGAATCGGTTCAGCGATTGCAGGCAATCATTGACGAAGCCTTTGGCCGCAATAAAGAGGATTGACATTGGAAGAAATAGAAAGCACCACAAATGGTAAACAAAGCTATTTGAAGGGAGTTTAATGATGAAACCCCAGTGCCCCGTGCCGTTGGCTGGTCTACGCGGGATCAAAGTCGCCGATCTCCCGCGGGGGATCACCGCCGGTATCACCCTGGCGGCGATGATCATCCCTCTCAATATTGGATTTACTCAGGTGGCCGGTCTGCCCCCCACAGCCGGTCTCTATGCGGGCATTATTCCACTCGCGTTGTTCGCCATCTTTACCAGTTCGCGCCATGTTGTTGCAAGCCCGGATGCTCCAATCACCGCGCTCCTGGCGGCGACACTGGTAGCTTTTGCACCGGGTGAAATGCGATTGCAGTATGCCCTGGCTATTTCTTTGCTGGCCGGGCTGCTGTTTTTTGTGTTCTGGTTTTTTAGGCTGGCATTTCTTGCCAATTTTCTGTCCCGCGCGGTGTTGGCTGGTTTTATCACCGGCTTGGGGATCGAGGTGTTCACCAATCAGGTCAGAAGGATTCTTGGGGTCTCCCATGCGGTTATTGAAGCATCGGGAGCTGGATCGCTTGCCATGCGGTTACATGATTCATTAGCAACTTCCATCGGCACCACGGGTTATTTTGCGGAAGTCATCGCCCTGATTCGATCCATTCCACACGCGAACTGGTATTCAGTCGCGATCGGGGCAGGCACTTTTGCCATCGTGCGCCTGATGAAACGATACACGCCCAAGATACCCGGGCCTTTGGTGGCACTGATCGTCATGACAGTCATCGTGGCCGTGTTCGGATTGGATGGAAAAGGCGTTGGCGTGCTGGGCACGATTCCGTCGGGCCTGCCGTCGCTAACCGTGCCGAACGTGCCGCTGGCCGATTATGTGAGATTGTTTCCGGCAGCCATTGCCGTGGTCGGTATTACCGTGGCCGAAGGATTACTGCTGGTCCGAGCCTACGATCGGAAATACGGCGTCAAATCGGATGGTAGCCAGGTGCTGTTTGCCTATGGCGTTGCCAATGTGGCCGGTGGGTTCAGTGGTTCGCTGGTTACAGGTCCCAGCGCTTCGCGTTCGGCGGGAATGGATGCTACCGGAGCGAATGGTCAGTTTGCCAGCCTGGTTGCGGCAGGGACGATCGCGCTGGTGATGATCTTCTTCACAGACGAGCTCGCGGTACTGCCCACTGCGGCCCTGGCCGGCATTGTCGCCAGTGCGGTATTGAAGCTGGTTGAAGTGGGCGAGTTCCGGGAATTCTGGCGGATGCGCCGGTCTGAGTTCTGGGTTGCTGCTGTGTGTGCAATCAGCGTCCTGGCGCTGGGTCCGTTACAGGCGGTCGCCATTGCCTTTCTACTGACCACGATCGATCTGCTGCGCAGGGCTTCCCGGCCAGGCACCTGGGTGCTGCGGGAGGCACCCGACGGCAGTCATTTCTTTCCTGAGGAAGCAGGCAGCGCTCCGGATACTTCCGGGCTGATCGTCTATCGTTTTGGCGCTCCGCTTTACTTCGCAAACGCTAGTCTGTTTGAAGAAGAGGTCGAGAAGTTGGTCACGCAGGCCACCACACCCGTCATGTGGTTGGTGATGGATATGGAAGCAATGGTCGATATGGACACCAGCGGCGCGGAGGTACTGCACCAGGTTCTGTCACGGTTAGCCGACCGCGGCGTGACCGTCGCCATCAGCCGCGCCAATGAGCCAACGGCCGCTTTGTTGGCGCAGTATCATCTGCTGGACTTGATTGGCGAAAACCGACTGTACCCCACCAACCGCCATGCCATCGCCGCCTATCGGCAAGAACATGGGCAGCCGGGCCCGGGAGCAAGCCCGTGAGCGGGCTCCGCATTGGATTGAACGAGAGGGATAAGACAAGTACTTAACAAAGTTATTTAAAAGGAGTTTAATGATGAGCACCGAGATCATCCTCACCTTTGCCGTCCTGGGCGTCACCATCTTCCTCTTCGTCAGCGAATTACTGCGCGTGGACGTCGTGGCGCTGTGCGTCATGCTGGCGCTGCCCTGGCTCGGCTTGGTCGAACCCCGCGAGGCGCTGGCGGGGCTGTCCAGCAACGCGGTGTTCTCCATCATTGGCGTCATGATCCTGGGCTATGGCATGGACCGCTCGGGCATCATGGCGAAGGTAACGCGCCCCATCCTACGCGTCGCCGGTTCCAGCGAGCGCCGCCTTGTCGGCCTCGTCACGTTCGCGGTCGGGGCCATCTCCGCCTTCATGCAAAACATCGGCGCGGCGGCACTCTTCCTCCCTGCCCTGCTCCGCATCTCCAAACGCACGAGAATACCCGAGTCGCGCCTGCTCATGCCGGTCGGATTCGGCGCCATCCTCGGCGGCACCCTGACCATGGTAGCCTCGGGCCCCCTCATCATCCTCAACGACATCCTGCGCCAGGGGGGGCAAGCCTCCTTCGGGCTCTTCGCCGTGACACCGGTGGGGCTCATACTGCTCATCGCCGGCATCCTATATTTCCTCATCCTGGGTCCGGCCGTGCTGCCCGGGCGCAAGGGTCGAGGCGACGAAACGAGCCCGCAACAGGAGCTTGTCGACGCGTGGGATCTCGCATCACAAGTGACGACGGCGACCGTGACAGACCAAAGCCATCTGGTCGGCAAGACCGTCGAGGACGTCGGCCTTTGGGCGACCTATGGGGTGAACCTGCTCATGTTGCGGGAGGACGGCGACGTCCAGCCCGCCCCCTGGCGCCAGACCCGCTTCACCGCCGGGCAAGATCTCGTGTTGCTGGGGGCGAGAGATCAGATTGAGCGCTTCGTTGCGGACCACGGTCTCGAGTCGGACCCCAAGACTCCCGAGTGGCTCGAAGCCGCCTTGTCCGAGAGCGGCTTCGCCGAAGTGGTGGTGGTGCCTCGCGCGCCGTTCGCCGGCAAAAGCCTTCGCGACTTCGCCTTACGCAAAACGTATTCGGTCGAGCCCATCGTGCTGCTCTCGGGTGCCGAACGCCAGCCCGCCGATTTCTCCGATAAGCCCCTGTCCGTCGGCGACGTGCTGGTGGTGCACGGTACCTGGAAACACCTCCGACAGCTCTCCCGAGACCCGAGCTTCAACGTACTCACCCCCATCGAAGCTGAAGAATCCGACCAGTCCAAGTCCAAGGGCATCACCGCCGTCCTCTGCTTCGCCGGCGCCATCGGCCTAGCGATCGCCGGCTTCCCCCTCTCCATTAGCCTGATGTCGGGCGCCGTGATGATGGTGTTGTTCCGTGTGTTGACCATCGATGCTGCCTACCGCGCCGTAGATTGGCGAACGGTATTCCTTTTGGCGGGGCTCATTCCGCTCGGCACGGCCATGGACAAGAGCGGTGCCGCCGCCTTCGTCGCTAACGGGCTTACGTCACTGCTCGCCGGCAGTCCCACGCTCGTGCTCATGCTCGCGGTAGGCCTGCTCGCAACGCTCTTCTCGCTGTTCATGTCCAACGTCGCCGCAACCGTGCTTCTCGCTCCTCTAGTGATGATCGTGGGCGAAGGAGCCGGGGTAGACGGCCGTGCCCTGGCGCTGCTCGTCGCGGTGTGTGCCTCCAATTCGTTCGTGCTCCCCACCCACCAGGTCAACGCCCTTTTCATGTCTCCGGGGGGCTACCGCAACGCCGACTACATCCGGGCTGGGAGCATCATGTCGGTCCTCTTCTTGGTGCTGGCGGTGGTCATCGTGTGGCTGCTGTTCGTTTGAGGTGAGGTATATAGAAGCAGTATTAACATAAATAACATTCATAAATTACTCCGGGTTCTCTGTTGCTAATTTGAAATTACCCTCGTATAGAGAGAGGAGACATACCAAGGATAAAATAATGGGCCATGCCGGTTATTACCGACGCGTGGCAATCAATGTGGGGGCGGGTTTCATTCCGAGTATGAATACCATGCTGATGGGTGCGGCTTTGGCCGCGGGTAAATTGGGATGGGAACTGGTCGGCATTCGGAACGGTATCCGGATGGGGGACTCGTACCCCTGAGAATCGAACTGGTTGAGAATCTCGATCCCGCCACCGGCGGGATTCTTGGCCAGGCGCCCCGGGTGGATCCCTTTCGTACACTCACTATAAATCAAGAACCCGCGGTTGACCTTTCTGATGAGCTGCTGAAGCGGCTCGAGGGAGAAAATTTTGAAGCCCTGATTTCCGCCGTGGGCAACCAGAGGCTGGAGATCCTCTACAAGCTGCATCTCAAAGGGCTGCATACGGTGTGCATTCCCCAGTCCGTCGAGAACGATATCGCCTCCACGGCGATATCCTTCGGGTTCAACACCGTTCTCAGCGCCACCATCGAAATGCTGAACAAGGCCTATCAGGCGGCCCGGTCGGCCCGGAAAGTCGCGGTGGTGGAGGTTTTGGGTGAGCAGGCCGGTTGGATTGCCCTGCAGGCCGGCATTGCCATCCGTCTCAGGTTCTTGGGAGGGTTTCTTTTTATACTGTCTTGCAATAACACAATCTGGAGTAGACACGCGCATGCACACTACATGAAACATTCAGTATGTGCATAGCGAAGTCTTCGAATGTCCGCTGCGATTTCTCGACTGAATCTGCCACACGACATCACCTATTTAGCCCTGGTACTTTGATTTTTTCGTCACCGACATAATGATGGAGATCGACCTTAAATCCCTGAATAGGGCTGCGAGACAGCAATCTTGACTAATTGTCCTTTTTGTAGTGTCTGACTTGTATCAAATCCATTGACCACCGCTGTAATGCTAAGGCTCCAGACGTTGCTGGTGCGCTCGGAAAGTTGTTGCAGGGTTTCGCCCGAGCGGGCCGCTATCACCCGCAAACGTGTCTCGCGAATAGAGGCCTTTTCCTCGGCACTCAGGGGCCGAAAACTCAGGGCAGTCTCTCTCAACAACGGCCGATAGCGTTCCGGGGCCAGGCCGACAAATTGAAAAATATTGTCTCGATAAGCGATAAACAGAAAGTGCATGTGCATCGGTTCTTTTCCACTGGCGTCAGTGTAGGTCAGCAGATAGCCTGGCAAGTCGCCGATCTCCACGGATCTAGACACATCTGGCTCTGTCCGGTATCTCTGGTATAACTCATCTTTATACTGCTCGGCTGCCAGGTAGGGATCAGTGCCTTTGCCGGCAATTCCCAGTACTATCATCCCGTCTTCTTCGGGCGCTACGGCAAATAGCGCCTGGCGGGTATTTATGGATTTCCATTCCGGGGGGAATTTCATAAATAAGTCCAGATCCGGATGCAGAAAATTGCGCCCTTCAATCACGCCCATGGCCGGATTTTCACCCACCAGCAGGCCGTCCAAACGTTTCAGGTAGTCTGCCGAGTCTTTGGCCACTCCGGGCTGGCGCTGCCAGTCGATATGTGCGGCATCGCTGGTCACGCGATCCACGCGGTCAGGGGTAGACGGATGGGTGTCGAAGAAGCCCGGGATCCGCTTTTGCCCAGTGTAGGCTTCCGAGAATGCCCCCAGGCGTGCCAGGATGGGTGCTAGACCGGCCGGATCATAGCCGGCCTCAGCTGACAACTGCTGGCCGAGCTGATCCGATTCGAACTCGTCCTCGCGGCTGTGGTAGGCCAGATATCCTCCGCCGAAAATGGCTGCCGGTGCCATGAGCAGATTGCCGAGGTCTTCGCTGATCACGCCTCCGACCACTGCCCCGGGCAGGGCTAACAATTTCGGGCCCCGGGCCTTGGCCATCTGTTGCGCCGAATGCCGTCGAGTGACGTGAATGATTTCGTGCCCTATCACCCCAGCCAGCTCGTCCTCGTTGTTGGTCAATACAAGTAGCCCGCGCGATACGTAAATGTAGCCGCCTGGTAGGGCAAAGGCGTTGGGTACGTACTGGTCGACGATGGCGAACTGATAATTGAAGGTCTGGTCAGGATTGACTTTCACCAGTCGTTCTCCGACCCGGTTCAGGTAACTGTTGGCTGCGGCATCGTGGTAAATACCCATGTCGGTTTCCACTTGCCTAGCGGTCTCACTCCCCAGTTCCTTGTCCTTTTCAACCGACCGTGTTACCGTGCCACAGCCAGCCATTAAAATAATGCACATCAAGAGCGCTGACCATCCCAGAATCCGGTAAGATAATTTGTTGTTCATCTTCTTCTCTCCGTTAGCAAGGTTTTCGAATGTCCGCTGCGATTTCTCGACTGAATCTGCCACGACATCATCTATTCGGCCCTGCCTTATGTTTTTTTACACAAACATCCCAGCCAGACACCAACCACCAGTTGATAGATTGTTTTTATAAATCGGGATTCGATGATTTTAGATAAACTCTCCTCGAAAAGCCCTGACCAGCCTTCATATGTTTCATCTTTCCTGTTAAAAAGCTTCCTCAATACCGAAGTAAACCCCGATGTTGCCCGGGCGTCCAAAACCTATATCCGCTCGCAGGTTTACTTTCTCTTTCTGGTTGAACATAAACCGGAGCCCGCCTCCAAAGCTGTATTTTAGATAATCAAATTTGAATCTCATCAAATCGGGAGCTACATCGCCTGCTCCGGCAAATACAACGAATCCGAATCTTTTCCAGAAATACTGCCTGTATTCCAGCTGCAGCATCATAAAAAGATCGTCGCGGTACCTTCCGGTGAAATATCCCCGCAGATGACTACTACCGCCGATAGCAGGCAGTTTGTAAAAGGGTGGGTCACCGGTTACACTCGAGAGATAGAACTGGCCCGCAATGACATGATCTGGCTTAATTGCACGGAAATGCCTGACATCCATTTCCATGGATGCATATTGAAAATCACCTGCTGTTCCCGAATAGACCATCCATTTGAAATACTGATACCCCCCGGTGTTGGGAAAGAATATATTATCCCGCGTATCCCAGAGGAGATCCGTTCCGACACCAAACGACTGGCCTCCGTTACTGCCGGTCACTACATCATTCAGTAATAATTGATTGTCTCGTTTGTCGACCATAGTCGTTTTATCATAATCGAATATTATTCCTGTCCTGTCTGATATAAACCACAGAGGAGGCAACTGCACGGTGATTGTGGTGTTAAATACTTTTCTTGTAAAGGATGGATTGGGGATATCCGGGGTATCATTTCCGATACCCCAAAACTTATCAACCATATATGCGTAAGTCGTTGGAACTTTAAAGAATAGCTTATTTTCAAAGAAATAGAAAACAGGATTTACCCCCACTTTATACTGTTTGTTTATAGAATAATAACCCGAAAATCCGATCTTCGAGGGTTTGACAATGGGATCGTCGGCCGTGTAAAATATGAAAATACCTCCTCCACCGAATGCCAGGCTTACCTCGGGAGTGTAGAATGCGTAAGGCCACACGTTAAAGGATGTCCGCTTGAGTGAATCCGATTCTTCAAGCGGGTGTTGTTCCTGATCGCGGTCTTCCTCCAGTATTGAATCCACTTCTTCAAGCGGTTGTTGATCCTGATCGCGCTCTTCCTCCTGTGTTGATTCCACTTCTTCAGGCGGTTGTTGATCCTGATCGCGCTCTTCCTCCTGTGCCGAAAGAGGTTGATAACATAAGCAGAGTATGCAGATCCCAAGAATGCTCATACTTGTTTTCATAGCTTACTTCCTGTGTTATGAACTATTTACATGTACGTTATTACTGTTCTGGGGTTCACCCAGGGCCCATTCAACAACAGGGATCATCGCCTTGCAGTCAACGGGTTTTCGAAAGAATCCCACGGCGCCCATCTCTTTGGCTTCACGTCTGGTCTCGTCGTCGTCATCCACCACAAATACACAATCAACGTTTGGCATACCGGCATTGTACACCTCAGCGAAAATGGGCACAATACCATCTTAGTGGTATATAGGAGGGGAAGGATTGTGATGTTATGTCGAAGATTTACGCTTGCTGCTGGAGCTGTAGATACCGAAGACCAGCCCCCATTCTTTGGTCCACTTACAGAGTTAGTCTTCCAAGCGTAGGTGTGAGGTGCAGCGAAGCGAAACCGAACACCTACGCTCCCATCGGAATTATGACCTCCGGTGCAGGAGGTCGATACCCCAATGAGCTGTGTGGTCGTATCTGATTGTATTCCTGCCTCCATCGCTCCACAAGTACTTTCGCCTCGAGTAACGTGTCAAATACCTCTCTGTTCAATAATTCGTCCCTCAATTTCCCGTTAAACGATTCAATATACCCATTCTCCCACGGACTCCCGGGTTCAATGAATAGTGTTCTCACTCCAACACGACTCAACCAACCACGCACTGCTGTGGCAGTAAACTCAGAACCGTTGTCACTTCGTATATGCTCAGGTATCCCTCTCCGGAAGAACAGATCTGTCAACCGGTGCATTACATTGTCATTGGAATCGTATCGTATTACCGCAGGCATCATACAACAAAAAACAATATGATTACAAATCGTTTCATGTGCTTGTCATGTATAGTTTCGGTTTCTGCGATTCTCTACTCGTCGAGTAATTCCCATTCAAACGCTCTCCACCTATCATCGAATCCGACAGTTTATATGTTAGACCTTATAGTGTACGCGGAATCGAAAGATAATATTGTCGGTATTGAAGGCCTCACCAATCCCACTCCTGGTGTAATCGTATCCTATTGAAAAAGCCGTATTCCAGATTGGATTGATCTTATATCCAATACCTGCCGTAAATCTAATCACATTATTGAACTGAATGGTCTCTTTGATATTCCAGAAAAATTCACCGTTCAGCGGGATATAAAATCCTTTACCGTACTGCCAGAGATCACCTTGTAATTTCAAAGTAACAGAGGCTGTATACCGCAATCGTAATCCAAACGTGCTGACCCAATCACTGGTGTTGAACTCAAATCGCTGCTCCAGTTTCAGATAATGCTTTATATCGAATCTTTCACGATTGGGCCATGTAAGGCTGTATGCCTGGAAAGGCCTTATCTCAAGCCTGTCAGATATATATCTATTCGCTGTGTAATAGAATTCGACACCGCCATGCAGCTCCTCTTTATACTGCAAGTTCTTCAAAATAAGTTTAGGTCTTCGATATTTTACAGATGGGGTAAGATGGGAGGCCAACGCTATTGAGCATGTGTCGCACTGTAGTTCTAGAATGCCTCGTTGAAATTGAAATAGACGCCTCTTGATTTTAATCCCCATCCGATATCTATGCGGGCGTTCATCCGCGGTTGGACCTCGAACCGGTATCCGAATCCAACGTTCGGCATATAGTTGCCCCACTGCAAACCCCAATCCTCACCGATTGCACCGAATCCGACCCATCCAACCAATCCGTGCCTGCTCTCCTTTCGTCCCTCGTAGGGCCGGAGGCGGTTCGGTTTGTCCGTCATAAACTTGAACCGGTATTCCACAACAGCATAGAGCCCGGCTCGATCGCGATATTGCCCCCAGCGATACCCTCTGAGATTGAAGGGACTTCCCACCTGCGACATCTCGGGCCAGGGAACAGGTCCTGTACCGGCCCTCGAATAGATGGTCCATGCCAGTGTGCTGCCAGGTCGAACGATCTGTTGGTACTGCCGGTAATCGATTTCGTATATCTGATACGTGTTGTCGCCTCCCAGATATTGCCCGTAAAATGTTGCTGACACCATTAAGTACCAGCCGCTGTAGGCATTTACAGGCATATCTCTCGAGTCGTACATGAATATAGCTCCCAGACCGGTGTTAAAATTGTCTGTTCCCTGTTCCTGAACAAATGGATCATTGGCCACTCCGGAACTCATGCTACTTGCCTTGGTCTGATTAAAGTCCACGTTCACACCTAAAAACAGGTATTCCCGAAACTGCCACAACACCCTGGGATTGAATAGCCACCAGAACCTGTCATAGGAAGTTGTGTCATCTCCCTCCGGTGTATTCCTGGCGTTATCATAGCCCACTCCGAAATACTCGTCCGGCATGTCCTTTACCCATATATCGAAGGGTACACGGAGCTTGTCGTTGAGCCAGTAGGTATTTCCAATGACTGAAACGGTGTAGTTTCCACTTACACCGAAGCTCAGGGCAGTGCTGATACTCGATCGAGGAAGTTCCTTGTTTTCGAACTCCGTAGAAAACGAGAAGAGCGCACCACCGGCTATTACGAAACCGAGCTCAGGGGTATATCCTGGGGCGACGAAAGGGGTAACTCTGAAGTTCCTGTCCTCCTTCTTCTTCGAGCGTATTTTAACTGCCATTTCTGAATATTCACCGTTTGGCAGTGCAAATAGTTGAAAACCTACTGAAAGGCTGAGAGATAGGAGGAACATGGTTACTAATGCCTTTTTTATAAAAGACATCACTGTTGTCCCAGTGTTTGATTTTTAAAACTGTATAAAATCTTTAATATCAATATGTTAGAACGAAAAATGACTGTTATCGACTTGAAATTAATTTTATACTATGATCACTCTATTTTCAATCAGCTAAAAGGAGTGGCCAATGTATACAGGAAAAATCATCTTTTCCCAAATAATGGATTTCTTACCTATGCATGAGTTTCGAAAATGCGTAAGCCGATATCAAGGAAATTACAATGTAAAAACTTTTTCATGTTTAGACCAATTTCTTTGCATGGCGTTTGCTCAGCTTACATATAGAGAAAGTCTTCGTGATATCGAAGCCTGCCTTCGTTCGATGCAAAACAAACAATACCATATGGGTATTCGTGGCAACGTGTCACGAAGTACTTTATCTCACGCCAACGAAAGAAGAGATTGGCAAATCTATGCCGACTTTGCCCAAGTCCTGATTTATATAGCAAGAGGCTTATACATCAACGATGAGTTCGGAGTAGAACTGGATAATACAGTTTATGCCCTCGATTCTACAACTATAGACCTCTGTCTATCTCTGTTCCCCTGGGCACGGTTTCGCAAACACAAAGGAGCAATAAAACTGCATACACTCCTTGATTTACGGGGAAATATACCCTCTTTTATCGAAATTACAGACGGAAAACTCCACGATGTCAACATTCTCGATTATCTTATAC
>Ga0255055_10001220_pt1 | contig 19222 bp, 17 predicted proteins | sample JV7_2_27_MG_FD_188633 | JGI IMG/M metagenome (GOLD analysis project Ga0255055, IMG submission 188633) | Seawater microbial communities from Jervis Inlet, British Columbia, Canada - JV7_2_27 | ecosystem: Environmental > Aquatic > Marine > Inlet | place: Canada: British Columbia | collected...
GCGCTTGCCACCCCTTTCCACGATCTCGAGGCCGGCCTCGACGATCTCGAGGCTCGCCGCCTGGTTGCCGGTGGGGGCTTTGGCCGCGTCGGCCCGCGTCAAGTAAGCCCAGGCGATGATCATGATTGCCATCGCAACGACGAGACCACCCACGAGAGCGATCTCGAGACCGGGGTGTCGCGAGTCGGCAACCCACCGCGACTGCCAGCTCAGACACGACGGGCAGCGCTTTGCGCCCGGCCGAATCGGCTCGCAGCAGTGGATGCAGGTGGGTGTGGCGTTGTTTGAATCCATGTGTCTCGAAGATCCTTTTCCGAGCAGAATCAGCCGCCAGGATCGCTTCTGGCGGTCAGTCTATCACCAACACTGCGGGATGGGTCTTGCTCCGTTTTCGAGGTCGGGCTCGGGGAATGGCGTGAGAGGGTCCGGTTATCGCCGGGCCACCCTCGCCGCCGATAGCGCTCGCCGCACCAGCGTGGCTGCGACTATCACGATCGTTGCCCCAACCATGTCTGCGATGAGGTCCCCGGGATCGGCGCTGCGTGCTCGTTGCAGCGCCTGGAGGATCTCGGTCAGCATGCCGAGGGCCACGCTGACGAGCCAGGCCGCCGCGGTCGCCGTGAGCGGCTGAACCAGCGACATGAAGACCCAGTACAAGAGAACCGTTTGGCCTCCGTATGCCAGCGCATGGGCCAGCTTGTCGGGAAACCACTCGCCCGCCGCCGGTACCGAGGGCGCGACAGCAGACTGAATGAGAATCCATGCGTAACAGAGGTTAAGGATCGCCACGACCAGGGTGCGCTGACCATCAGACATCGATGCAGAGAATATCACCGCCTCGTCGATCGAGGACGAACGCTGCGATCGACAACACGGCCCCCTTCTTTCTCTTGCGCATCAGCTTGCCCGTGCCCCAATCCACCTGAAACCCGTTACCCGCGTTTCCGGTTGGCCAGGCAATCTGGTGCGGCGCGGATCGAATCTGAGCGCCAGGTGTCGAGCACGAACGCGACTCGCGAGGTCAACGCTTCCGACTGAGCCTTGCGAGGAGGGGGCGGGGTCGCGGGATGGTAGCCGCGGACGATCTTGAGACTTCGCTCCGATATCACGCGGCCGTCGCGCCTCACTCCGGCTCGGTGCGCTACGGGGTGGCCTTCCGGTACATGGTCACCACACAGGCGCCGCCAAGGCCGATGTTGTGCGACATCCCGACCTTGGCACCTTCGACCTGCCGCTTCTCCGCCAGACCGCGGAGCTGCCAGCACATCTCCGCGCACTGCGCGAGGCCCGTGGCACCCAGGGGATGACCCTTCGAGATCAGGCCACCCGACGGGTTCACGACGATTTTGCCTCCGTAGGTGTTCGCCTCGGAGTCGACGAACTCACCGCCCTTGCCCTCCTCGCACAGACCGAGGGCCTCGTACGAGAGCAGTTCGTTGGTGGCGAAGCAGTCATGCAGCTCGATGACGTCGACGTTCTCCGGGCCGAGGCCCGACTGCTGGTACACCTTCTGAGATGACGCCTTCGAGAGGTCGTAGCCGCACAGCCCGGCCATGCTCTCGAAGGTGGTGGGGAAGTCGGTGGCCATCGCCATGCCGAGGATCTCGATCGCCTGGTCCTGCAGATTGTGCCTCTTCATGAAGCCTTCGTCGCAGAGAATCGCCGCTCCAGAGCCGTCCGATGTGGGGCAGCAGCAGAGCTTCGTCAGCGGGTCATACACCATCCGAGCATCCTTGATCTCCTGCAGCGTGTACTCGTCCTGGAACTGCGAGTACGGGTTGTTGACCGAGTGCTTGTGGTTCTTGTAGCCGATTTTGGCAAAGTGCTCGGCGGTCGTTCCGTACTTCTCCATGTGCTCGCGGCCGGCATTCCCGAACAGCTGCGGCATCGGCGGCGCCTTCTCGAAGCCGCGCTTCTCCATCATCACCTTCATGTGTTTGTCCATGGCGAGGGTGCGGTCGGTGTACTTCACGCCGAGCGATCCCTTCTCCATCTTCTCGAAGCCGAGCGCCATACCACAATCGATGATGCCCCCCTCGATGAACTGCTTGATGATGAAGAGCGCAGTCGAGGCGGTCGCGCAGTTGTTGTTCACGTTGTAGACCGGGACCCCGGTCATCCCGAGCTCGTAGTAGGCGCGCTGGCCATAGGTCGAGTCTCCGTAGCAGTATCCCACCGCGACCTGCTCGACGTCTTCAGGAGTGAGTCCCGCGTCCTCGAAGGCCTTGGTGCCGGACTCCTTGACCATGTCCGGATAGTCCCAGTCCCGGGAGAACGGCTTCTCGAACTTGGTCATCCCGACGCCGACGATGAATACTTTACGCGACACTTCGTTTCCTCCACTCTAGTTGATCAGCCGGTACCTTCGGCCCAGACAGACGATACACCAGCCGCGCACCTTCTGCTGCTTTCCCGTCCCTTCCAGATCGGCTCCGCATGGTGGAATCCCTGGCCAGTTCGGGGGCGCTTTCGCCTACGCGTGCAGCAGGGTGCGGAACGTCTCCACCATGTCGTCGTACGCCGCGCGCGCCGCCGGTATCAGGCCGGCCATGCTCGCGAACCCGTGTATGAGGCCTTCGTAGTTCTTGTAGGTCACGGCGACGCCGGCTGCCTCGAGGGCGTTGGCGTAGGCCCTGCCTTCGTCGCAAAGGGGATCGAAACCGGCGGTGATCACGTGGGCCGGCGGCTGCCCGGAGAGCTTTTCGCTCCGCAGCGGCGAGGCCCTCACGTCGGCGCGCTCTTCCACCGGGATGTAGATGTCCTTGAACCACTCGATTCGGGCCCGGGTCAGATAGAAGCCCTCGCCGTAGGTGGCATAGGACGCCGACTCGCGCGACAGGTCGGTGGCGGGGTAGATGAGGAGTTGCAGAGACGGCCCCGGCTCACCGAAGGCGGCGCATTGCTGGCTCACCACGGCCGCCAGATTGCCCCCGGCGCTGTCGCCACCCACGGCAACCCGCGCCGGGCCGCCCCCGAGCTCCTGCGCGTGCTCGCGCACCCAGCGGAAGGCGTCGGTGGCATCTTCGACCGCGGCGGGGAAAGGGTGCTCGGGCGCCATCCGGTAGTCCACCGACACCACGGTGCAGCGCGCATCAGCGGCCAGCTGCGCGCAAAGACCGTCGTGCGATTCGATGGAGCCGATCACCCAGCCGCCGCCGTGGTAATACACGAGCAGGAGCACGGGCAGGTCGGAAGCACCGGGCCGGTAGATGCGAATCGGGATCGAGCCTCGCTGGCCGTCGATGTGCCGGTCCTCGCGCGCGACCTCACGCCCCCCGCCGCCGGACAGAGCCGGCGCGAACGCCTCCATGTCGGCCCGTACCTGGGGCACCTCGGAGACCGGCGGAGAGTCGGGCCTGCCGAAGGCAGCCAGCTTGCACAGCCACTGCATCTGCAGGTCGAGACGCTGGCTCGCGATTTCAGCGGGCTTTCCCGCGAGCATCCGCATCAAGGGCCTGGGTAGACCCAATAGCGAGATCAGTGCGCGACGGCGTATCTCTGCCAGCATGGGCTGCGGAGTCTACAAGTCCTTCGGAAGGCGCACACCCGACACCTGCGAGTACTTCTTCAGGATCTTGCCCATGATCTCGGAATTAAGCGCCCGGAGCTTCTTGATGGCGGGATTGGAGTGCAGCACGATGAGGTTGTCCAGCTCTTCATCGTCGAAGATGTCGGAGAAGACCTCTTCGGTGAGCGCCACGGCCTTTGCGAAATCCTCTTTGTACTCGCCCTTCATCTGGTTCAAGTCGGCGGCGAACTGGGTCTTGCCTTCCTTCTCGGCCTTGGCAACGAGATAGGTGAGCGCATAGTCGACGATGCCCTCGTAATGTCTGTGGGCCTCTGATTCTTCCAGAAATTGTCTGACCTTCTCCCTGCTTCCCATCGCGCTCCTCCCTCGCCAACGGATCCGGTCGGTTGCCGACCCCCCCAAGAGGTGGTGCCGGCTTCCGCATTCGCCCTCCACACCAGCATCGCCGCGGACGCTCCCGACCGCAAGCGACTCGATGTACAATGGGAAAGTGCGACCGACCCGGGGAGAGCCCGAGATGCCCTCGATACCACTCCGCCTGGCGACGGCCCCGGCGATACTGCTGCTGGGGGCGATTTTCTCCCTGGCCGGCTCCTCGGGGTGCGCGACGAATGGGTTCTTCCGGGGGGCTTCCGAGCTCACGGTCTCCGAGGTGGTGGAGATGAGCCAGGCGGGAGTGCGCGCGGGAGAGATCATCGACCAGATGGTGGAGTCCGGAACGGTCTACCGGCTGGACGCGGCACAGCTCGTTCGTTTGCACGACCAGGGCGTTCCCGACGCGGTGCTCAACTACATGCAGGAGACCTATCTGGAGGACGTGCGGGAGCGCCAACGCCTCGAGGACATGAGCCTCTGGAGCGACTGCTACGACGCGTACTGGTAGAGGCGGCTCTCGCCGGTGGCACACCCCCCATGGTGACCCTTGGCGCCTCGCTCGCTGCGGCGCCGATCGGCTAACGTCGCCGGATGGGCGCGGCGCAGAGGGGAACATCGACCGACGCAGCGGGAAGCACGGTCACGCTGCGCAACAGGGTCGGAGTCTGGCTCGGTCCACTCTTGTTCGCCGCGATCTGGTTCGGTCCGGAGCTCGATCCCGTTCGGCCCGCGGTCAGCGACATGATGGCCATCGCCGTGCTGATGGCCACCTGGTGGGTCACCGAAGCCATCCCGATCCCCGCCACCGCTCTCGTCCCCATCGTCCTGTTCCCCTTCACGGGCATCATGAAGGGGGCAGAGGTGGCCCGCGAATACATGAGCTGGATCATTCTCCTGTTCCTGGGCGGCTTCCTGATCGCCATCGCCGTCGAGCGCTGGAACCTCCACAGGCGCATCGCCCTTCACATCCTCAGCATCATCGGAGGCCAGCCTCACCGGCTCGTGCTCGGGTTCATGGTCGCCACCGCCTTCCTGTCGATGTGGCTCTCCAACACCGCCACCACGATGATGATGATGCCGATGGCCATCTCTCTCATCGTGCTCTACGAGGATCTGGACGACCGGCATCTGCGAGCCGGGAAAGAGTTGGACCCGCTGACGCGCAATTTCCCCCTGGTTCTCATGCTCGGGCTGGCCCATTCCGCCTCCATCGGTGGAGTGGCGACGCTGATCGGGACTCCCCCCAACGGTATCCTCGTCACCCAATTCGAGCAGATCTTCCCCGACGCGCCCGCCATCTCCTTCGCTCAATGGATGGCGTTCGCCGCGCCCTTCAGCTTCCTCTTCGTGATCGTGGCGTGGCTCCTGCTGAGCCGCGTCATCTTCCCGCTGCCCGCCTCGAGCCCCTTCAGTGGAAAGGCGTTCATCCGCGAGGAAATCGAGCGCCTCGGCCCCATCACGCCCGAAGAAAAAAGGGTGGCGGTCGTCTTCGCGGGCGTCGCCCTGCTCTGGATGACCCGAAAGAGCATCGCCTTCGGCAGCACCTTCACCCTGCACGGGTGGTCGTCGCTCTTCAGCGAGCAATCCGGCATCGGCGCTCTCATCGACGACGGCACCGTATCCATCACCATGGCGCTCCTGCTGTTTCTGATTCCCGCCAGCAAGGAAAAGGGAGGCCGCCTGATGGACTGGGAAGCCACCAAGGCCGTTCCGTGGGGCATTCTCCTGCTCTTTGGCGGCGGACTGGCTCTCGCCAAGGGCTTCGAGGTCTCCGGCCTCTCCGCCTGGATCGGAAGCCGGTTCGAAGTGCTCGCCGAGGCGCCCGCCGCCGGCCTGGTCGCCTCGGTGGTCGCCATCGTCGCGGGGCTCACCGAGCTCACCTCCAACACCGCCACCGCCTCGATGAGCCTGCCCATCATGGCCTCCCTCGCCCGCGCCATCGAGGCCCATCCGCTCCTGCTGATGATCCCCGCCGCGCTGGCGGCGTCGTGCGCCTTCGCGCTCCCCGTCGCCACGCCGCCGAACGCCATCGTCTACGGGTCCAACCGTGTCCCGATCACCGAGATGATCAAGGCCGGGCTCATCATGAATGTCGTCGCGGTCGTCCTGATCACGGCGCTAGTCTTCACACTCGGCTCCGTCGTATTCGACATGGGAGGCCCATTCCCCGAATGGGCCGTCGCGGGGCCTTGAGGTGAGAAGGGAGCTCCCAATGCCCGATTCCCGCCCTACTGCGACTGCCACCCTTCTGCTCTGCTGCCGCGATCGGAAGGGCCTCGTCGCTGCGTTGGCAAAGCTCCTCTACGAGCACGGCGCGAACATCCTCGACGCCCAGCAGCACACCGATGCCGCCGAGCAGATGTTCTTCCAGCGGATCCACTTCGACACGGCGGAACTCGACATCCCGCGAGACCAGCTCGAAGCGCTATTGGAGATCGAGTGCGGTCGCTACCAGATGCGCTGGCGGATCAGCTACTCCGACCGCCGCAAGCGCGTTGCGATCTTCGTCTCGAAGTTCGAGCACTGCCTCTACGACCTGCTCCTGCGCCACCGCCTGGGCGAGTTCGTCTGCGACACCCCGTTGATCGTCTCGAACCATCCCGACCTCGAATCCGTCGCGGAGAAGTTCGAGATCCCCTACCACCTCTACCCCATCTCCAAGCAGACCAAGACCGAGCAGGAAGCGCGGGAGATCGCGCTCCTCGAGCAGGAGCAGATCGACCTGGTGGTGCTGGCCCGCTACATGCAGATCCTGAGCGAGAGCTTCACGGAGCGCTTCCCCGAGCGGATCATCAACATCCACCACAGCACGCTGCCGGCCTTCGTCGGCGCGCGTCCCTATCACCAGGCGCTCGACCGCGGCGTGAAGCTCGTGGGCGCCACGGCCCACTACGCCACCAGCGACCTCGACGAGGGCCCGATCATCGCCCAGGACGTCGTCCGCTGCTCGCACGCGGACACCGTCCAGGACCTGGTGCGCAAGGGTCGCGACGTCGAGAGGATGGTGCTGGCCCAGGCGGTGCGCTGGCACCTCGAGGACCGCATCCTGGTCCACGGCAGACGAACCGTCATCTTCTGAGGCTGGCCGTCGGATGCCGACCTACCCGACTTCCTCGACGGCGCGGAGCAGATCCAGCGCGGTCACCACACCGACGAGCGATCCCTGGTCAGTGACGAAGAGCCGGTGGATCTTCCGCTCGCGCATGATGCTCGCGCCCGCTGCGGCGCTGGAATCCCGGGGCACGGTGTAGACCTCCTTGCTCATCACGGCTTCGACGGGTGCGTCCGACATGTCCCGCCGGAGGTTGGCGAGATCGCGGTACTCGTTCACGTCGGTGAAGAAACGGCCCGACTCTCCCACCGTGGCCGGCTGGCTGGTCCGACGGACCAGATCGCTCTGCGATACGACACCGAGAATCCCCCCGGACTCGTCGACGACGGGAGCCCCGCTGATGCCGCGGGTGGCCAGCAGATTCCTCACCTCGGCCACGGTCATTCCCGGCCGGGCACAGACGACGTCCGGATTCATCAGCTCCGAGATGGGGCGGGGAGCCATGTCCTGCAGGGTATCACTCCGAGCCCCGCTCCGGTCGAGCCCTCGGAACCCGGGTGATCCCTCCGGACGCAGCGCCGATTCGAGGAGTGGCAGGGCACCGAGAAGGCTTCGTGGATGCGCGCTTCGCCGCAGCTTCGCCTCTGCGCCATGGAACGCTGGAAGATCGGCCGCGCGAGGCGTTGAAAAGGGAGCCAGCCGAGTCGGTGTTTTGCGCACGCGAGAGCGTTCTTCAGCGACCGAATCGCGGGTTTTTGCCGGACGGGTGAGTGAATTCGGCGAACGCGCCGAGATGGCCTTGTGGAAGGTGGGTTCTGTGCTATATTGACTTTATTGATTCGCTGATCGAGTCCGCTTCGAGCGGGCTTTTCTTTTGGCATAGACTTTCGTTTTACTTTCGCCTACTCTCAGCGCGAACGCGTCGCGGCCCCGACGCCGTGAAGCGGGCGCGCAGAGCCGCAGGGAGGTCAGACGCAGCTCGATCCCGAAGAGGGGACACTGCGGATCGCGGTCACCGATCTCCTCGACGACGCGAGGGGATCGGCCATCGGGGTCGCGAGGCGTGGCGGCATGGAGCGGCTGTGGATGGGGCAGGCTCTCCATGCGCGGGTCCAGGCGGCGACCGCGGCGGGAGATCCCTCCTACCGAAGCGAGGTCTCCCTCCGGCTGAATCTGTACCACGCCGGGTGGAGGGTCCTGCTCCACGGACGCGCCGACGGGATCCGTGAAGACGCGAAAGGGGGTCTCCTCGTCGAGGAGATCAAGTCGATCCGGCGGGGTGCGGCGCCCGATGCCATGCGCGGTGACATCCACCGTCTCCAGGCGGCGCTCTACGCCTGGATGCTCCAGCAAGAACGGGGTCTTCCGGTCAGCGCCGAGCTGCTCTGGGTCGAGATCGGCAGCGCATGCATCACCCGCGAGACAGTGCCGCTCGACTTCACGGCTCTCGAGAGGATCCTTCGCGCGCGGATCGACGATTGCCTCCTGCAATTCGAGAGGGAGAGCCGCGTACGGGCCACGCGTCGAAGCGCAGCCGGGAGGCTCCGCTTCCCCCACTCGTCGCTGCGCCGCGGCCAGGAGAAGGTGATCCGGGCGGTGGAATCGGCCTTGGAGCAGCGCCAGCACCTGCTGCTCCAGGCGAGCACGGGAATCGGGAAGACCGTCGCCACCCTCTTCCCGGTTCTGCATTTCGCTCTCGCGGGCGACAAGCAGGTCTACGTTCTCACCCCCAAGAACCTCCAGCAGGAGATGGCGATGACGGCGCTCGCGAACCTCGACCCCGGCGAGGTCGCGCTGGCTGTTCGCCTGCGGGCGAAGGCCGGCATGTGCGCGAACGAGACGACGACCTGTCACGAGGAATACTGCGCGTTCGCCCGGGACTTCGGACGCAAGACCGAGGGGGGCGGACTGGTTCGGCGGGTGCTGCGGGACCGGCCCGTCGCCGATCCAAAGACCCTCTTCGAGGTCGCCGTCGGCGCCGAGGTCTGCCCCTTCGAGCTGAGTCTCACCGCCGCCCGGGAGGCGATCGTCACGGTCTGCGACTACAACTACGCCTTCGATCCGATCGTCTCGCTCCGGGAGTTCTCGCCCGAAGCCGACCTCTCCAACGCGATTCTCGTCGTCGACGAGATCCACAACCTGGTGGACCGGGCCCGGCAGATCCTGAGCCCGGCCCTCGAGGGCGAGGTGATTCGCAGGGCCGAGCAGGCCGCCGCGCTGGGCGGCGCACCGATTCACCGTGAATTCGAGAGACTCTGTGGAGACCTCCGGAGCACGGTCGACGAGAGCCTCGCGGAGGCTTTGCCGGGGGCGACACCAGAGAGCTGGAGCCTCGAGCAGACGCTTCCCGCGGAGCGGCTCTTCGCGCTCCGAACCCGTCTCGACGCCGCATTCGTCGACTATCTCGAGTACCGGATCGACACCCGCTCGATGGAGAGGGACGATGCGCTGCTCACCCTCTATTTCGCGCTGCTGCGCTTTCTCGACGTGCTCTCCGATGCCGGTGACCGCTTCGCTCAGCTGGTCGAACGAGTCCGAGGCAGCGGGCGCCTTCGCCTCCTGTGCAAGGACCCCGGCAAGCGACTCGGCGCGGTTCTCGATCGCTGTCACTCGGTGATCGGGCTCTCGGCCACGCTGACCCCCGCAGAGTTCCACCGAGATCTGCTCGGCCTGGAGAGCGATCGCACCGCAGCCGTCGCGATCCCGGATCCCTTTCCCCCCGAGCACCGGCGCGTCGTGATCGACACCTCCGTCACCACGCGCTGGCGAGACAGATCCCGGGAGTCCCCGCGCATTGCCCGGCGAATCGCCGAGTTCTCCGACGAGGTTCCCGGCCACTGTCTGGCGCTCTTTCCGAGTCACGCCTTTCTCGCCGAGGTCGCCGAGCAGTTGCCCCCCACCGAGAAGACCCTGCTCCGCCAGAGTCGGGAGCACGGCGCGCGGGAACGCGAGGCGATCCTCCGGGAGCTCCGCGAACCGCGGGCGCGGTCCGCGCTGCTCCTGGCGGTGGCCGGTGGGGTGTTCGCCGAGGGGATCGACTACCCCGGCGAAAGCCTGCGCGGTGTCGCGGTGGTCGGGCCCTGTCTCCCCGCCCCGGACCCGGAGCACCAACTGCTCGAGAGCGAGTACCAGGAGCGATTCGACCGCGGGTTCGACTACGCCTACGCGATTCCCGGAATGACGCGGGTCGTCCAGGCGGCCGGTCGGCTGATCCGATCGGAGCAGGACACCGGGGTAATCGCCCTGCTCGGCCGACGCTTCCTTCGCGAGCCCTACCGGAGCCTGCTTCCCGAGGCGTGGCTGGGGGATCGCACCCCGGAGGAACTGGTGGGGAATCCGGCGGCGGTGGCGAGGAGCTTCTTCGCCGGTTTTCGGAGACGACACTGCAGCGATCAGGCTTCACAGTGAAGTATCGTCGCTGCACGAAGGGCGCCGAGGAGCCGTCAGTGGCGGCATGACCTGGCATGCGATTTGCTCCAAGCAGCGAGAGTGGCCCTCGGCCCCGGCGATCCTTCCGGAGGAGAATCCACCATGCGGAGCGGGCTTGTGGCGATGCTGGTCGGCGTGTGGCTGGCACCCGCGGTCGCTGCGGCTTTCGAGGAGGTGATTCCCGTCGAGCCGGGCGGAAGCCTGGTGGTCGACATGGATCTCGGGGAGGGCCTCCGCCCCGACCCCGGCTTCCTCGAACTCGCCTCCCACGACGCGGACGAGATCCGCGTCGTGGCCGAGGCGGATGGCTGGGCCTCTTGGGGGGTGAGCTTCACGCTGGAGGCCGGGGGTCCGGTGGTGCACCTGGACGTCCGCGTCGGAGGCGCGACGTCCTGGATGTTCGGCGGGCCGAGGGTGCGGGTCCGCGCCTGGATCCCGCGCGAGTTCTCCGTGGACATTCGCAGCAATTCCGGACCGGTCCGGATCCAGGACATCGGGGGCCGCGTGCGCGTCCGGACTCGGGACGCGGGGGTCGAGGTCCGGGGTGTGTCGGGACCGGTGAAGTTGCGGGTGGTGAACGGATCCGTCGAGATCGAAGAGGTCACCGGCGACCTGCAGGTCTCCAGCTCGGAGGGTCCGATCCAGATCGCCTGGATCACGGGAGACGTGGAGGCGCGGACCACGGCGGGTCCCATCGAGATGCGCCACGTCGACGGCGAGGTCACTGCAAAAACCCTGGACGGTTCCATCGAACTCGCCCAGGTTCGCGGCCCGATCGTCGCGAGGACCGAGCGGGGATCGGTTCGCGCGGGGTTTTCCGGCAAGCCCGCGGGCTCCCTCGAGACCGAGCGGGGCAGCATCGATGTGGTGATCCCGACCGATTCCGCCGCCGACCTCGACGCCCGAGCGACCCGGGGTGAGGTGGTGCTCGACGCCGCAATCGACCTGAATGGAGAAGAGGCGGACGACTTCGTGGTGGGAAAGATCAACGGCGGCGGAGAGCTCCTGCTGCTCCGCACCTCCCGCGGTCGAATCCACCTGAGTCGGCGCTAGGAGTGTCGCGGATGCCCGGCAGGAGTCAGTGCATGCCCAACCTCAGAAACAGTGCGAACAGGACCGGGAGCCTCTTCGGCGCGATGGCGCTGATCGGCACCCTCGCGGCGAGCGGCGCGCGGGCCGATGACTTCGAGAGAACCTTCCCCGTGCAGCCCGGTGGAACCCTCCGGATCGAGCTCAGCATGGGCTCGATCGCGGTGGAGACCCACGACCTTCCGGAGGTGGAGATCGACGCCCGGACTTCGGGGTGGGCCTCGCGGGCGATGCGTTTCGAGTTCGACCATGACGACAACGAGCTGCGCCTGACCGGCTCCCGCTCCTCGTGGCTCCCCGGCCTCGGCCCCGGCCGCGTGGATGTGCGCGCGCGCATTCCCGCGCTCTTCTCCGTCGAGCTTCACACCAGCGGCGGTCGCGTGGACGTCGAGGAGGTGACCGGTCAGATCGAGGCGCACACCAGCGGCGGCGATATCGAGCTGAACCAGATCGAAGGCGAGATCGAGGTGGAGACCTCGGGCGGAAGCATCAAGGCGAGGGAAATTCGCGGCGACCTCTCGGCGCAGACCAGCGGCGGATCGATCCACGTCTCCGAGGTGAACGGCGACGTGGACGTCGAGACCAGCGGCGGGAACATCCGGATCCGCGACGTCGACGGGAATGTCGAGGCGGAGACCAGTGGAGGCTCGATCTCGGTCCGCTTCACCGGCGCACCATCGGGAGACATCGAGACCTCCGGTGGGAGCATCGAGGTGCAGTTCCCCGAGGACAAGGGCGTGGATCTGCAAGCCGAGACCAGCGGTGGCCGCGTCAGCATCGACGAGAAGTTCGCGATCTCCGGTCGAGTCGAGCGCAGCCAGGTGGAGGCGGAGCTCAACGGCGGGGGCGCAGAGCTCAGCCTGGAGACCTCGGGCGGAAACATCCGCGTGCGCGCGCGTTAGCGCCCAGGCGCGCCCGTCTGCTTCCGGCTCAGGGTCCGGGCGCCGCACAGACGTTCCAGGACGCGCAGCGCGATCTCCGCACCCGACTCGAAGGCCTCCCGGCCGATGCTCTCGTCCGGCTGGTGGGCCTGATCGAGGTCGCCCGGACCGCAGATCAGCGAATCGATTCCCGCCTCCTTGAACTGAGTCTTACGGGTCCCACCCCGAGGGGATTACGGCCGACTTTCCATTATTTTGCGCCTTTTTTTCTGTTTACGCTCCTGACGGCATTCATTTTTTCCTATAGAATGCCGTTTTATGCGAATATATCGGATTCGATCACCACTTTACGAGATCAGAGCGCGATCTTTGCCAACTTGACTGCTCTGCAGGAGCCACCATGACGGCAAATGTCCCTTCCGGAGCCGAAAAGCTCATCCAGTGCCTGGAGCGCGAGGGGGTAGAGTACATCTTTGGGCTTTCCGGGGGTGCCGCGATTCCCCTCTTCGACGCATTGGTCGATTCCAAGATCAAACTCATTCTCGTCCGCCATGAGCAGGGCGCGACTCACATGGCCGATGGCTACGCCCGGGCGACCGGCAAGCCGGGGGTCGTATTGGTGACCTCCGGGCCCGGAGCCACCAATACGGTCACCGGTCTGATGACGGCCCACATGGACTCGGCGCCCGTCATCGTGATCACGGGCCAGACCAATACGGTCAACCTGGGCACGGATGCCTTCCAGGAGGCCGATGTCACGGGCATCACCTACCCGGTGGTCAAGCATAGCTACCTGGTGAAGAACCCCGCCGACATCCCGCGAATCGTCCGGGAGTCCTTCTACATCGCGACCACCGGCCGCCCGGGACCGGTGCTGATCGACGTCCCCAAGGACGTGAGCTCGGGTCCCTGCGACGCGCCCTTCACCGACGAGGTGGACCTCCCGGGCTACCGGGTGCCGGGCCGCGGCGACCCCGCCGCCATCGCCGCCGTGGCGGACCATCTCAAGGCGTCGCGGAAGCCGCTCCTGTACGTCGGCCACGGCGCCGTGATCGCCGATGCGGGCAAGGCCGTGATCACGCTGGCGGAGAAGCTGCGCGCACCCATCGTGAATACGCTGCTCGGCAAGGGCGCCGCCGACGAGAGCCATCCGCTTCACCTGGGAATGCTGGGCATGCACGGCACCGCCTACGCAAACAAAGCCGTCGTCGACTGCGATCTCATCATGGCCATCGGCGCCCGCTGGGACGACCGCGTCACGAGCAAGGTCGAAGCGTTCTGCACCGACGCCGTCAAGATCCACATCGACGTCGATCCCTCGGAGTTCAATAAAACGGTGAGACCGGACCTGTGCGTCGAGGGCGACGCCCGCCTCGTCCTGGAGGATCTGATCCCCCTCGTCGAGAAGGCGGACACCGACGCCTGGCTCAGGCAGTGCGGCGACTGGAAGCGACAGCTCCCGCTCAAGTACCCGAAGAGGGGTGGACTCCGGGCGCAGCACGTGCTGGACCGGCTTCAGGCCCTCACCGATGGCAAGGCGGTGATCACCGTCGACGTGGGACAGCACCAGATGTGGGCCGCACAGTTCATCCGTGTCAGCTCGAATCGGCACTGGATCACCTCCGGCGGCGCGGGAACCATGGGCTTCGGATTTCCGGCCTCGATCGGCGCGAAGTTCGGGCGCCCGGACGCGGAGGTCTGGGCGGTGGTCGGAGACGGCGGCTTCCAGATGACCATGTCCGAGCTGGCCACGGCATCGATCCACGAATTGGCGACGAAGGTACTCATCATCAACAACAACTACCTGGGAATGGTTCGCCAGTGGCAGGAGGCCTTCTTCGACAACCGGCTCTCCGGTGTGGACCTGGAAGGGAACCCGGACTTCGTCAAGCTCGCCGAGGCCTACGGCGTCAAGGCGCTTCGAATCCGGCGGCCGGCGGACATCGACCGCAAGCTCCGCGAGGCCCGAGCCTACGACGAGGGCCCCTGCGTCGTGGTCGCCGAGGTAATCCGGGAGGACAGCGTGTTCCCCTGGGTCCCGGCGGGCGCGCCGGTGAGTGCCATGATGCTCGAGCCCCCCAAAGAGAAACTGGAGAAACCCAGTGGCAGCACCTGAGATCCAGACCACATCGGCCCCGGGCGAGCACGTCATCTCGCTCTACGTGAACAACAAGCCCGGAGTCCTGGTGCGCGTGGCCGTCGTCTTCGCACGGCGCGGCTACAACATCGACAGCCTGGTGGTGAGTCCGGGGGCGCGGGGAGATTTCTCGCGCATGACCGTCGCCTGCTCCGGAGATCCCGAGACCCTGGAGCAGATCATCAAACAGCTCGCCAAGCTGGTAGACGTCGTGCACGCGATCGACCACACTGGCGGCGAGGCCTACGGGACCGAGATCGCGCTGGTGAAGCTGCAGTGCGACCTGGACGAGCGGACCCAGATCCTCCAGATCGCCGAGCACTTCAACGCCAAGGTCGTGGACTACGGCACGGACTCGCTGATGGTGCGGATCTACGGCTCCAGCGAGAAGCTCGACACCTTCATCGAGCTGATCCGGCCCTTCGGGCTGCGCGAGCTGGTCCGATCGGGCAAGGTGCTGATGGCACGCGGGCTCCAGGCGACCTGAGCCTCTCGGTCACTCGTCGGTCACGCAGCCCTCCGACGCGGACTTCACCGCCTTGATGTACTTGTAGAGGGTGCCGCGGGTCGCCTTGAGCGGCGGCGGCGTCCAGCGCTCGCGACGCCGGGCGAGCTCCTCCGCGCCGACCTCCAGCTCGATGGTCTGCCGCTCTGCATCGATGCGAATGCCGTCGCCGTCCTCCACCAGCGCGATGGGCCCTCCTTCCTGAGCCTCCGGTGTGACGTGGCCGATGATGAAGCCGTGGGAGCCGCCGGAGAAGCGGCCGTCGGTGATCAGCGCCACCGAGTCGCCCAGGCCGGCCCCCATGAGCACGGAGGTGGGAGAGAGCATCTCGGGCATGCCCGGTCCGCCCTTCGGTCCCTCGTAGCGGATCACCAGGACCATGCCCTCCTTCACCTCGCCCCGCTCGACCGCTGCGAGCACGTCCTCCTCGCAGTCGAACACCTTGGCCGGGCCGGCGAAGCTGAGACCTTCCTTGCCCGTGATCTTCGCGACGGCGCCCTCCGGTGAGAGACTGCCTCGCAGGATCTGGATGTGTCCCGTCTCCTTGATGGGATCCCCGAATGGGCGGAGGACCTTCTGCCCCGCCGCGAGCCCCGGCAGCTTCTCGAGATTCTCCGCCAGGGTCTCGCCCGTGACGGTGAGGCAGCCGCCGTCGAGCAGGCCGCGCTCCAGAAGCAGCTTCAGGACGGCGGGCGTGCCCCCCACCTGGTGAAGGTCCTCCATCACGTACTGGCCGCTGGGCTTCAGGTCCGCCAGGAAGGGAGTGCGATCGCTCACGGCCTGGAAGTCGTCGATGCAGAGGGGGACCTCCACCGACCTCGCCATGGCGATCAGGTGCAAGACCGCGTTCGTCGAGCCCCCCAGCACCGTCACCAGGACCATGGCGTTCTCGAAGGCCTCGCGGGTCATGATGTCGCGCGGCCGGATGTCCCGCTCCAGGAGGTTGCGAATCGCGGCACCCGCCTGCACGCACTCCTCCTGCTTTCGAGGATCCTCGGCCGGGGTGGAGGAGCTGTAGGGCAAGGTCATGCCCAGCGCCTCGATGGCAGAGGCCATGGTGTTCGCGGTGTACATGCCGCCGCAGGCGCCCGAGCCGGGACAGGCGTTGCGCAGCAGATCCATCCGCTCCTCTTCGGTCATCTTGCCGGCCAGCAGCTCGCCGTAGCACTGGAAGGCGGAGACCACGTCGAGCTTCTCGCCCTTGCTGCTAGAACCGGGCTTGATGGTGCCGCCGTAGATCATCAGGCCGGGCCGGTCGAGCCGTCCCATCGCCATGATGCAGCCGGGCATGTTCTTGTCGCAGCCCGGGATCGAGACGCAGGCGTCGTACCACTGTGCGCTCATCACCGTCTCGATGGAATCCGCGATCAGGTCCCGGGACTGAAGCGAGTAGCTCATCCCCTCGGTCCCCATGGAGATGCCGTCGCTCACACCGATGGTGTTGAAGCGCATTCCGACCAGCCCAGCCCCGACCACGCCCTCCTTGACTCTCTCGCTCAGCGCGTCGAGGTGCATGTTGCAGGGATTGCCCTCGAACCAACAGCTCGCGATCCCGACCTGTGCCTTGTCCATGTCCTCGTCGGTGAGCCCCGTCGCGTAGAGCATCGCCTGGGAGGCGCCCTGCGACTTGACCTGCGTGACCCGCGCGCTCGTCCGGTTGAGTTTTTCTGCCATCGGATTCCCCCGAATCGAACCAGCCAGCCTATCATCCGGTCGGTCTTCCAGCGAGAGGCGCCCCACCCCATGCCCACCCTCGCCTACTGCGACCGCGCAGCGGATCCCGCCGCCTGGGCCCGGGAGCTCGGTATCTCCAGGGAGGCCGTAGAGCTCTACCTCGCCAGCGACGTCATCGATCTCCACATCGACACCTTCATCTGGAACCGGGTCTTCGGCTACGAGCTACGCCGTCGACACGGCCGCGGTCTGCTGGGGGCTCGCGTCTACAGCCAGGTGGACCTGCCCCGCGTGCGCGAGGCTCGGCTGACCGGCGCGACCTGGGTGATCACCACCAACCCCCTGCGGCGCGCCTCGGTCCGCCCCGAGATCTTCGCCGCCAATCTGGGAAGGCTGCGCGCGATCCTGGAGAGCGTACCCGAAGAGGTCCAGATCGTACGGAGCGCGGCCGAGTACCGGCAGGCTCGGGACGACGGGAGGCACGCCGCCTTCCTCGGAATCCAGGGAGGCAATGCCCTGGACCGCGACCTGGAGGCCCTCGACCTGATCCCCGACGACCTGGTCCTGCGCATCACGCTGGTCCACCTCTCCAGCTCGCGACTGGGGGTAACCAGCGCACCAGGCGTCTCGCGGCGGGACGAGGGCCTGTCGCCCTTCGGGCGGGACTTCGTGCGCCGCTTGAACGAGAAGCGGATCTTCGTGGACCTCGCTCACATCAACCGCCGCGGCTTCTTCGACGCCGCCCGGGTCCACGACCCTTCCCAGCCCCTCATCGTGACCCACACCGGCGTGAGGGGCGTTCACCCCCACTGGAGGAACCTGGACGACGAGCAGCTCCGCGCGATCGCGGCGACCGGCGGTACCATCGGCGTGATCTACCACTCGAGCTTCCTCGGCGATCGCTACTGGGGTGGCAGCTCGGAGGCGATCCTGAGGCATCTCGCCCACATCGTCGATTGCGTCGGCGAGGATCACGCATCCCTGGGGAGCGACTGGGATGGCGCCATTCTCCCGCCCCGGGACATGCCGACACCCTTGGAGCTCCCGCGACTGGTCGACGGAATGCTGCGGCGGGGATGGAAGGCGGAACGCATCTGCAAGATCCTGGGGGGGAACTTCTTGCGGACCGTCGCGGCACTCCGGGGCTGACGGGGGAACTCCCGCGTTCAGGCGAGACTGCCGTCAAGCCGAAGCAGAAGCGGCCCCCGGCCCATCGAGGCAAGACCATGATCCGACTCTCCATCGACTTCGAGCATTCGTCCCGCACCTGGTGGGAGCAGGGGGGACAGGATCTCTGGGAGGGGATCGGCGCCGGATTCGACGAAAGCGCGGTGGTCCTGGACGAGGACCTGGCGCAGTCCTGGCTCGCCGAGGCGAGGAAGATCCCCGGCTGGCATGACGGTCCGGACCACGCACCTCACCCCGTCACGGCCCAGCCCATCGAAGCCGACGAGGACTTCATCTAGGATTCTCCTGCACCTGCCTGGTGAGGGGGAATCCATTGCCCGATGAACCTCTGATCGCCGTCTTCGTCGACTTCGAAAATCTCGCCATCGGCGCCAGCCAGTCCAAGCAGGGCGCCTTTCGGATCGACCTGGTCCTGAAGCGTCTGCTGGAGAAGGGCCGCATCGTCTTCAAGCGGGCCTACTGCGACTGGAGCGGCTACCGAAAGGAAGAGCGCGAGTTCCACAAGCACGGCATCGAGATGGTCGCGATCCCACAGACCAAGATGAGCGGCAAGAACAGCGCCGATATCCACATGGTCGTGGACGCCCTCGATCTCTGTTACGCGAAGCAGCACATCGACATCTTCGCCCTGCTCACCGGCGACAGTGACTTCTCACCCCTGGTCGCGAAGCTCAAGGAGAACGACAAGAGGGTGATCAGCTGCGGCGTCAAGAGCTCCACCTCGGATCTGCTGGTCGCGGCCTCCGACGAGTTCATCTACTACGACGACCTGGTCCGAGCCGCGGAGAAACCCAAGACGGTGGCGAGAGCGCGCTCGGGCAAGAAGGTGGCGGACACCGCGGTCGACAAGAAGACCCAGGGCGTCGAGAAGGTCATGGAGATCATCCGCTCCCTGGACCGCGACTACGACCAGATCTGGGGCTCGATGGTGAAGCAGACGATTCGGCGGGTGTACCCCGGCTTCAACGAGGACTACTACGGCTTTACCTCCTTCGCCTCGGTGCTCGAGGAGCTGGCCGATCGGGAGCTGGTCGACCTCGACTTCGATTCGAAGCGAGGCAACTACCTGGTGACGATACGCGGCGAGAAGCGGCGCTGACTCGCCGGAGGTCGCATTTGGGTTAAACTGCTGGCTCGAGTTCGAGCCAGACAGGAGACTCTGTGATGCGAACCCCCCGGATTCGACCCAGCCTCGCGCTCTTCGCAGTGGTGGCGCTGCTCCTCGCGCCGATCGCCCCCACCCCCGTCCTCGGCTTCGGTGGATCACCTCCGGCCCCGGACGCCCTCGGCCCCTGGGCGGTCGGTCATACAGCCTTCGAAATCGTGGACAGCGAACGCGACGATCGACCGCTGCCCATCGAGG
>Ga0255055_10001221_pt1 | contig 19222 bp, 20 predicted proteins | sample JV7_2_27_MG_FD_188633 | JGI IMG/M metagenome (GOLD analysis project Ga0255055, IMG submission 188633) | Seawater microbial communities from Jervis Inlet, British Columbia, Canada - JV7_2_27 | ecosystem: Environmental > Aquatic > Marine > Inlet | place: Canada: British Columbia | collected...
ACTCGATAATCCATGTAATTATTCTAGGAGTAATTACTCTCATTATCAAGACGCCGCAGGAGCAATGACAATATCTATTTATTTCAGCTAGTTAGATGATCGGTGCCGCTCTAGCTTCTGACCAGCAGGAGCGTCTTCGGATCCAGTGCGACCCGAAGCGCCTCGAGGTCCGGATTGTCGTGCCCCTTGAGTACGCGCAGGGCCACCGAGTTCGGTTCCGGCTCGAGGGCCAGGACCACGCTGATGGCGCCACCCAGCTCCGCGATCGATGGGGGGATCTCCGGAACCTTCTCCTCCGGGCAGGCGAAGGAGAGCCAGAGCTCCGCCTCGATCTCAGCGGCCATGGCCTTCATGTCGAGCATCTCCTGCTTCGATGCGGCGCCGACGTCGAAGCCCTCGAGGATGACCAGGCCCGGCCTGCACCCGGCCTCCTCCTCGAACTTCACCGCCTCGCGGAGCTTCCCCGAACCGAAGCCCGCCGCCGGATAGGCCCGGATGCTGCGGCGCCGATCCACGTCGGCGTGGACCCGCGCCTCGTCTTCGAGGTGGGTCGAGGAGGCGAGCTCGTCGAAAACGGTGTCGTAGTAGGCCCGGGTGTGTGAGACCGATTGATCGAGAGACACGTGCAGCAGGTGATCGCCACGCAGCAGGTCGTCGAGAGCCACGCCGACCAGGAATGAGGTCTTGCCGACACCCGGTCCGGCAAGAACCAGTCCGATGTGGCCCTTGCCGAGCCCACCGTGCAGTCCTCGCTCGAGAAGCCGAAGCGGACTCCTGGCGGAGAGGAACTTCCGATACATGAATCTCCTCGCCCGAGCGGCGCTAGTCGTGGTTCTTGCGTCTCTCCGTGAATCGCTCGATCAGGCCGGTGGAGACCTCGGCCGGCACCGGCGCATACTTTGCGAACTCCAGCGTGAACTCGGCCTTGCCCTGGGTCACCGAGCGGAGATCCGTGGCATAGCCGAAGAGCTCCGCGAGCGGAACCTCGGCCTCGATCCGGCAGAACAGGTCCTCTTCGGTCGTCCCGATCACCGTACCACGGCGCTGCATGATCGTCTTCAGCACGCTGCCCTGGGACTCGCCGGGGCTCTCCACGGCCAGCTTCATCACCGGCTCGAGAATGATGGGCCTCGCCTTGGAGTAGACCGCGCGGAAGGCACCGCGGGCCGCCGCCTGGAAAGCCATGTCCGATGAGTCCACCGAGTGGGCCTGCCCGTCGATTAGACAGACCCGCATCCCGATCACGGGAAATCCGATCAGACGTCCCTTCCCCATCATCTGCCGGAAACCCTTCTCCACGGAGGCGACGTACTCCGTTGGGATCGCACCACCCCGGACCTCGTTTGCGAACTCGAAGGCCTCCCCGTCGGTGATCGGTTCGACGTAGCCGGCCACACGCCCGAACTGACCGGCGCCGCCGGTCTGCTTCTTGTGGATGTAGTCGAACTCGGCTCGCCGGGAGATGGTCTCGCGGTAGGCCACCTGGGGTGCCCCCGTCTCCACATCGACGTGGTACTCCCGGCGCATCCGCTCCACGTAGACGTCGAGATGAAGCTCGCCCATCCCGGAGATCACCGTCTCGCCGCTCTCCTCGTCCACGCCGGCCCGGAAGGTCGGATCCTCCCGGACGAAACGCCCGAGCGCCTTGGCCATGTTGGCCTCGACCTTGTTGTCCTTGGGCTTGACGGAGAGGGAGATCACCGGCTCTGGCACGTGCATGGCCGTCATGGCCACGTCCACGGAGCCGTCGGTAAAGGTGTCGCCCGAGCTGCAGTCGATGCCGAACAGCGCGACGATGTCACCGGCCCCGGCCTCCTCGATCTCCTCCATCTCGTCGGCGTGCATCCGCACCAGGCGACCCACCTTGTGGCGTCTCTTGGTGCGGTTGTTGGTGACGCTGGATCCGCGGGCCAGGGAGCCCTGGTAGACGCGGACGTAGGTGAGCTGTCCGTAACGCCCGTCCTCGAGCTTGAAGGCCAGGCACACCAGGGGCTTTTGGCAGTCCGCCGAGAGGGCGATGGGCGCCCCGTTCGCGGAGAGATCGATGCCCGAGTTCTCGACGTCGACCGGGCTGGGGAGATAGAGGGTGACGGCGTCGAGAAGCTTCTGGACGCCCTTGTTCTTGTAGGCGGCACCCATGAAGACGGGAGTGAGCTCCAGGCTGAGCACACCCTTGCGCACCGCCCGGTGAATCAGCTCTTCGGTAACCCTCTCCTCGAGAATCGCCTCGGTGAGCTCGTCCGAGAAGATCGAGACCACGTCGAGCATCTCCTCTCGAGCCGCCTCGGCCTCGTTCCGCAACGGAGCGGGAATTTCCTCCTCGACGACGTGCTCGCCGTTCGCACCCTCGAAGCGCGCCGCCTTCATGGTGACGAGATCCACCACGCCGGTGTGATCCGCCTCCACACCGATGGGGATCTGCATCGCCACGGCGTTGTGACCCAGCTTCTCGCGAAGCCCCTCGATGACCCTGCGCGGGTTTGCCCCGGAGCGGTCGAGCTTGTTGATGAAGGCCAGGCGCGGCACCCGGTAGCGCCTCATCTGGCGATCCACGGTGATCGACTGGGACTGCACGCCAGCGACACCGCAGAGCACCAGAATCGCGCCGTCGAGCACGCGCAGCGAACGCTCCACCTCCACCGTGAAGTCCACGTGTCCGGGCGTGTCGATGAGGTTGATGTGATGCCCGTTCCAAGCGGCGTGAGTGGCGGCGGAGGTGATGGTGATGCCGCGCTCCTTCTCCAGCTCCATGTGATCCATGGTGGCGCCGGCGCCGTCCTTCCCCTTCACCTCGCGGATCCTGTGGATCCGGTGGGTGTAGAAGAGGATCCGCTCGGTGAGGGTGGTCTTGCCCGAGTCGATGTGGGCGCTGATACCGATGTTCCGAATCTTCTCGAGGTCGTTGATCATGGCAGTCGCTGGCGTCGGCTCCCGCCGCTGGCGAGTCCGATCGGCTTGGGTCTCATATCAGCTGCACCCCACCGGCCATCAGGTGACGATCCGCGACCCGTGGGCGAATTCGAGCGATGATTCAGGGAGTTTCGAAAGGGGCTGGAAGCACCCGATCTTCCCTATCGGGCGCTCGGTCCCTTCAGAGTAGCGCAGAAAGCTAGTCATCAGTGGGGACGTTGTTGAACGTTCAACTTCTCGGGGGGATCCCCGAGAAGTTGAACGTTCAACAACGTCCCCACTCAGTCCGCGGAACGCCAGAGGCGGAGCGTGGCCCCCAGGGGAACCGTCTCGCGGCGCCGTCGCGTGAGGGCGTCGGCAGCCGTGTAAATCGCGCAGGCCACGGCCGGGAGGGAGTCGAGGGGGAACTGGGGAAAGGCGAGGAGGCTCGACTCCGACCTGCCCAGGTCCAGAGCGCCCTCGATGGAGGCGCAGGGAATCTCGGCGTAGACCGTCAGCGACCAGTCCGGGCGCTGGCGGCCCTTCACCCGCTGCCACTGCTGCCTTGGCCTCGCCATCGCCGGGTGCTCGCCGCGAGCCTCGAAGAAGGCGTCGATCTCCCCGCTCGCACCGGTCCGGAGTGCGTCACCCATGGCGGCGCCGAGCAGCAGGCGAGAGAGCTCGAGGCGGGCCGAGACCCCGTGCATGGGATCGCCCTTCTCCGCGAGGCGCGCGCTCACCTCGAGGCCGCGAAGCGTGGTGAGGGACTCGTCGAAGCCGAAGCGATGCGCGAGCTCGTGGGCGAGGATGGTGGGGATCGCCTGGCGCGACGTCTCCCAGGGCGTCATCCGCACGACCCGGCTGAGACCGATCCCCAGTGTCAGGTACTGGCTCCAGGGACCCATCAGCCGCCCTTCGAGCCTCCCTCGGTAGGCGATGTGGGGCAGCCTTCCGTAGCGGCGCCCAGCCACCTCCTCCACCAGGGAGCGGAGCCGCCGGGCCTCCTCGCGAAGAGCCGCGTCGTCGTCCAGAAGCGGAGGTCTCGCCTCGCGCACCCGATCGAGGAGGGCCGCCGCGCGGCGGAGACGGCTGCGGATCGGCACCGCGGCCATCACTGCGATGTCAGCCGAGTCGTTCACCGACCGCGAGCCCGGCCTCACCGGCCGGGACCTTCTTGCCGTCTGCAATCCGCACGCGCCCGACGGAGATGCGCCCGCCCTCGGCGGCGATGACCAGGCGCCCCTCCTCGATGGCGAGGATCGTCCCGGCGGAAGCACCCGCATTCCCCTCCACCCGCGCTGCGTCGAAGAGCCGAACCGTCTCGTCCCGGCGCTCGGCAAAGGCACCGGGCTGGGGATCGCAGCCCCGGATCAGGCGGTCGAGTTCCTCGCAGGACCGAGACCAGTCGACGCGCGCCACCGCGTCGTCCACGAGCCCCTGGAAGGTGGCCTGCGACCCGTCCTGGGGGCGCGGCTCCGCCTCGCCCCGATCCACCAGCGCCACCGCCTCGCAGAGCGCCTCGACGCCCAGCGGATAGAGCTCCTGGTAGTACAGGCTCGCCGCGGTGGCGGTGGGGCCGATCTCCACCCCGCCCTTCTGGACCACGATCGGCCCGGTGTCGATCCCCTCGTCGGGGCGGAACACGGTGACCCCCGACTCCCGCTCCCCCAGGATGATCTGCCACGGAATCGCCGCCCCGCCGCGAAAGCGGGGAAGCAGGGAGGGGTGGAAGCAGAGTGAACCGTGGGGTGGTGCCTCGACCACCTCGGGGGGGAGGATCATGGTCACGTAGGCCAGCACGTTGAGCTCCGCCTCCAGGGCGGCGTGCTCCTCCACCAGCTCCGGGATCGCCCGACCCTTCCGCCGCATCCGCTTGTAGCGAAGCAGGGGAAGGCCGCGCGCCTGCGCCTCTTCAACCAGGGGATCGGGGCGACCGCCCTCGGGCGGCGCGTACACCCCGACCGTCTGGTGTCCGGCCGCCAGTAGCCGCTCGAGCACCTCCTTGCCGAATGCCGCCTGCCCGAAGAGTGCGATCTTCACTGCCACCTCACCAAAGCAACGGGATTGCGCTCAGCCAGAGTCGGTTCGATCGCCGACGGAACCGTGGGGGCGGGCCGGAATCCCGTAGGCGAGGGTGTGCTCGGGGATCTCGCGGGTCACCAGCGACCGGGCTCCGATCACGCTGTGGGCGCCGATCCGCACTCCTCGCAGGATGGTCACGTCCGACGCGATCCAGGCGTGATCGTCGATCCGCACCGGGTCGGGAACCTCGGGATGCTCGGCGTCGAGGTCGTGCTGGTCGGAGTCGAAGACACGGGTCCCGGGACCCACCCAGACCCGGCGCCCCAGGGTGACCTCGGACTTGGCGCTCAGATGGCAGCCGTTCAGCAGGCTGTCGGGCCCGATGTGCATCCGGGCGCCGGCGAAGGCCACCAGCGTGACGGGGCCGAGCTCGGTGCGCAGCCAGGTGTCCTTTTCGATCTCGATCACGGCGCCTTCCTCCAACAGGAAATTCACGCCGCCGAACCTCCGCTCAGTGGTCACCCTGGGACCGATTCGCAACCGGGCTCCCGGCGCCAGGTTGAAGCGCGCGGTCCACAGGTTGGCGCTGGCCGTCGGATCGATCTCGAGACCGGGGTGATACCAGGCGACGGCGCGCAGGCACAGCTGATCCACCCGGTGGGTCGCGCGGAGCCGGAGGCGGATGGCAAGGTTACGCACGGTGGCGCGGGGCTACCGTCCCGGGGGGCCTTCGCCTTCGCGAAGCCGAAAGGTGATGAAGCCGTGGGTGGGATCATAGGGAGAGAGACCCACTTGGACTCTGTCCCCGGGAATCACCCGGATCCGGAAACGGCGCATTCGGCCCGATAGCTGCGCGGTGACCGTCTGCCCCGACTCGAGGGTGATCCGGTACCGGCCACCGCCGAGAACCTTGTCGACGCTGCCGGTCGCCTGGATCAGATCGTCTCGCGCCACCCGCTCTCCTCTTCCGCCCCGAACCCAAAGGGCCCGGCGAGGCGGGAACGCTAGCACGCGGGGCATGTACCGTCACCGCGCCCGGTGCTCAGGCCGCTATCCGCGGACAGGCGAGAGGGCCAACCTCGGCCTCCGGGACGGTGATGTCGCCGGACCGGTAGCGGATGAGCGGGGAGGCGCCCTGGCGCAGGCCGAGCTCGAACACCAGGCCATCGGGCGGGCCGAAGCGAGCGGAAGATCTCGTGGAAGACCAATGGTCTTCGGTTAACCTGCCTGTCGGCGGACGCGTATCCGGGTCTCGAGAACGACGGGGAGGCATGACGGCCATCACGGACGATCGCGGGGGCTCGGGATACCGCGGGAATGCCGGCAAGCACACGCACGCGAGAGCCTTCGCCCTCCTGCAAGGGCTCCTTCCCTCTGGGCGCGTACTGGACGTGCCGTGCGGGGAAGGGAGCTTCACGCGCCGGTTGGTGGAAGCCGGCTACGACGTCGTCGCGGGGGATATCGAGAGAGATCCGAAACTCCCCGCGGTCGAGTACTCAAGAGTGGACATGAATCGCCCACTCGAGCTGGACGATGCTTCGGTCAACGCGGTCGTGAGCATCGAGGGAATCGAACACCTCGAGCGCCAGTTCGATTTCATTCGCGAGTGCCGGCGCGTGCTTCGCCGGGATGGCGCGCTCATCATCACGACACCCAACATCTCTTCCGCGCGCTCCCGCTGGCGTTGGCTTCTCACCGGCTTCCACAACAAATGCAAGTTCCCACTGGACGAAACCAATCCCGAACCGCGACATCACATCTCCATGATCTCGTTTCCCGAGTTGCGCTACATGCTGCATTCGAACGGCTTCCGGATCTCGCAAGTCACGACGAACCGGATCAAGGGAATCAGCTGGCTGTACGTGCCGCTGATCCCCATTCAGCACGTGATGTGCCGTTGGGTGTTTTCACGCGCGAAGGCCCGCGATATCAACGCAGATGTGAACCGGTCGGTGCTCGAGCAGATGATGACGTTGGACGTGCAGCTGGGGGAGACCCTGATCGTCTCGGCCAGAGCCGTCGAAGACGGAGCGCCGGGCTGATTTCCGCCCGACGCGTCTCGTGATCCAGATTTCGCACCGACGGCCGCCTGGTGTGGAATGCGGCGCGCGTGGGCTCGAGTTCTCATTCGGGCTTTTCCGCTCGTCAGTCTCATCCGCCCGAAGATGCCGGATTCGTCATCAAGAACGTCCGAAGCGCGGCCCAGACGACGGTGAACAAGAGCGACATCCACCCAGCAGAGGGCGAAAACGTCAGCGATATCAAAAGGAATGGAGTTTTCGCGGACTACGGGCCATTAATTGATCTTTGTGAAATCTGTACCGTTGCTGAAACTGGGACAAGCCGCTTTCTTCACTCTCGCCTTTGCTGCGTTTAAAGTAGCGCTTTGCGCGACCGATATGGTAAGCCAATTCGAAAAAGCGTTCAGCCGTATTGTACCAATTCAAGGCCTCGACGCCGGCAATGGCGAAGTAGGAATTCAAGAGAAGTTCTCGTTCGGAATCGGTCCTGCACAAACTGTTCTTCGCGCTGAACAGTTCGTAGCCGAAGTTGTCAAAGCAGGCCGTATCCAGATCGATGAACGTCGGCTTCCCATTGTGCATAATGATCTGGCTCGCGCCGAAATCTCCATGGATAAGGTCATGCGTATTACGGTCACGGATTTGAGACCTGGCATTCTCCAGGGAACGGGCCACATTTTTCCCCTCCGCCTCCGTGAAGGCCTTTCCTTCCTCGAGTTGTTCGAGACGACTCATGGCGGAGTTGAAGCGGCCGCCAAGGAATTTCGATCGCTTCTGCTTGAATTTCTTACGGATACGTCTGTAAGGAATGACATGGAATCGTCCAGGAATCTCTCTTTTGTGGCTGTGCATGCGCGCCAAACTTTTGCCTGTTTCGCAGATGGCGTTGTCTCGATCCTCAATCTCATGGATTCCTGGACCGGTTACTTCTTCCTGGACGAGCAAGAATCTGCTGAATCCGGCGCGGACGTCGATGCATAGTTGGCTGTGCAAAATGTGAGGAGATGGGAGTTCTTGCTGAGCAAAATACTCGTGCGCTTTCTTGGCGTTCAGAAATCTGTTTGGGGACCGATACATCTTGAATACAAAGCTGTTGTCATTCCCCTTGCAGAGAATGATGGGGCCGCGCCTGCCCGAATCCAGAGCCACCAGTTCAAAATCGTCCGGATTACATCCCAGCTTCGGGAGCAGCTTGCTTCGGATATGCCGTTTTATTGGCTCTAATTGGGCTAGCGGGAGTTCTTTTTTCAAGACAGACTCTCTAATTCGAGATTTCCCAAGTGAGACGTCCTCGATGGCTACATGGACGGGTACCCGGTCTCTGAAGCCGCTTGGGCGCCGAACATTCCCTTTCCGCCCCTCGAAACGGTCTCGATGCTGCCATATTCGTCTTGCGCAAGGCAAGACCGGCCGTGGGCTACCCCTCTCGGCAGACGCCTCCCCGATCCCACCGGGCCATCGCGCGCTCTGAGGCTCCTCGCTCACGGCTATCCGGTGTCCGGGATCGGCTCGAGGCGCCGGATCCGCTGGAGGATCTGCCGGAAGAGCCCCTGGGGCACCGCGACCTCCGCCAGTTGGAAGATGACGTAGCGGCCGTGGCTGACCACCTTCGCACCGATCTTGATCAGCTTGTCCCGCAGCGTGGTCAGGCACCAGTGACGGACGCGTTCCGGAAGCACCAGCCGGCGCAAGAAATTTCCCAGATTGTAGGCGAGGGCGAAGAACTGGAGCCGAACGGCGTTGTCGAGGAAGGCGTGACAGGAGAGCCGAGTCCAGTGGAGCGCGATCTTGCCCTCCCGAATCCACTGCTCCGCTGTCCCCCGCTGGTTGTAGAAGTGGACAACCCTGCGCGAGGGCCAGCGCAGATTCGTGACGAGGAACCCGACCCGAGGGAAGAACTCCCCCAAGTGCCACTCGATCTTGGCCACCACACGCCGCGGCCGGGTCCAGGTCTTGGCCTGGTACCTGAAGCTCGCAAACAAGACCTTGGGCTTCTTCGAGGGGCGCCCGACGGGGCGGGTGAGGAGAGGGGCGATCTTTCGCCGCAGGACCTCGTTCGCGGGGATTCGGATGGCGTACGAGAAGTCCTCCTCCTCGAGGTAGGCGTAGAGCTCGGGCAAGGCGAAGGCTGCGTCCGCTCGAAAGTAGCGTGGGATCGGTCGGTCTCGGTACCTCGCCACCACCGGCTCGAGCACCGAGCGCCAGTCGTGGGCGCTGGCCACGTTCCCGTTTCGCAACCGGGCCCGCTCAAGGTCGCCGTACTGGTTGAAGTAGAACAGCGGGTGGTAGCAGGTCTGGCCGAAGTGCCCGTTGTAGGCAGAGCCTTCCTGCTCTCCGTAGGTAGGGCTGACGGAACTGTCCATGTCGAGAACGAGCCGATCCATCGGCGTCCGAGTGCAAGCGCGGACCACCCATTCCTCGTTGAGATCGCTAAGGGCGGCGAGGTTCTCCTCGGTCGCGAGAATCTCCGTCTCGAACCGGCCCATCTGGCTGGTCGAGGCCGCGGGATGGTCCTTGGCCTTGCGGCCGATGACGTGACGAACGACCGGATCCACCCGAAGGCGCTCGGCGTCGTTGGTGTCCTCGTACCCAGCGAGACGACCGTAGACCGACTGACGGAGGAGACCCGTGAGGCTGTGGCACGTGTTCTTGCCATGGCGCGAATCGGAGAGCATCCGGGCCGTTTGAGCCGTGGACCCGAGGACCTCGTCGAGTTCTCGGTAGGCCAGGAGCCCGGCGTCGCTCGAGACACACGCCCCATGGAACTCGAGCTTCAGCCGACGGTCGAAATAGAGCCTCAGCGGCCTCTTTTTGGCTTCACCTATTGGATCCCCTCGTCGGAAGGCGTCTCGGGGGGGCTAACGGCCTGATCTTACGAAAGCATTTCGCTACGCGTCAGCGAAAGAGCAGAATCCGCCTGGGAAATCCGGGCTAAAGGAGGGCTTTACGCCGGCGGCCGTTCTGCAGGACGTCTTCGTACAGGTCCAACATCCGCCGCACCATGGTTTTCACCGAGTAGTGCTCCTGCACGCGGCCCCGCCCGGCCTCGCCCATGGCGCGGGCGCGTTCGGGATCCTCGATGATCGCGCGGGCCGCTGCAGCGAATCCCGCCGCGTCGTCGGGCTCGACGTGCACGCCCGTTTCCGGCGTCACCGACTCACGCAACCCGCCGACTCGGCTGACGACCACCGGCCGCTGCATGGCCATCGCCTCAAGCACCGCCGTCCCCAGCGCCTCCTCGCGCGAGGCCGCGAGGTACACGTCGAACACGGACAGCGCATCGGGCACGTCGTCCGTAAACCCCTTGAACACCACGCGGTCCGCGATGCCGAGCTCCTGCGCGAGCGGCACCCACTTCTCCCAGCGCTTGCCGATGAACACGCACTTGAGCCGATTCGCGTACGGGGCGCCCTGCATCAGCTTGAACGCGTGCAACAGGGTGTCAATGCCCTTGCGCCGGTGCAGGCTCGACAGGTTCCCGACGATGATGTCGTCGGGCGTCAGGCCGAGCTCGCGCATCAGCTCCTCGTTGCGCGCCCGCGGCGTGAACCGCTCCAGGTCGATGCTGGTCTGGATCGTCACGACGTGGTCCGGCGAGATCCCGTCTTCGATGAGCAGCTCCCGCACGAACTCGGAGATGGCGACCACGCGAGCACAGCGGTTGTAGGGGATCCGGCTGAACGCGCCGTGGCGCAGCCGCGTGTGATTGTGCTTGTTGCGGATGAGGGCCTTCACGCCCGCGAGCGGCGCCGCCACCGTCGCCATCAGGTGGTCGCGCGCCCCGTGCGCGTGCAGGATGTCGACCTGGCGTGCCCGCAACGCCGCCGCCAAATGCAGGATCGCGGGATAGAAGGGCCAGCCGCGCATCGGCAGCGTGATCACGTCCCAGCCTGCGGCGCGCGCCCGGTCGGCCAACGCACTGCCGGGCGACGCCACGACCCCGACCTCGTGCCCCGCCTCGTGCGCGCCGTTCGCCTCGCGGTACAGCCGGCCGATCTGCCCGCCCCAGCGGCGCTGCCGGTCGATATGGAAGATTCTCATGCGTGGCAGCTCCTGCAGCGGGCGTGCGGCACCTCCCGCGCTCCGCCGGCCGCCGGGGCACACACCCGCGCTGCCCCGCTCCGGCTGGGCACATTCTATGCGATACGGCGGCTAGGCGCCTCCGTGGTACGCGTCGACGACGACGGATCAACGACGAGCTGCCCGCTGACCGCCTTGTTCAGCGCGTTAACGTGGGCCTTCAGGCTCGCCTCGACCACGTCCGAGCTCGTGCCGCGCCCGACCGCCGTCTTTTCGTCGAACTTCACGATGACGTGCGCCTGGGGTTGCTCGATCAAGGATGGTCGCTCAACGAAGTGGCCCGGCGCGTAGGGTGTCAGGCCAGCTCGGTGATGCGGTGGCGTGATGCGAGGTCGCGGGTGGGAGAGAAGGTCTACGAAGTAGGCGCTTCGCCAGGGCGGCCGCCGAAGCTCGAATGCGCCTGCCGCGGCTCACCGAGCCGCGACGGCACGAGCAGCTCCGGCACGAACGCGATCCCGAGATGCTCGGCCACCCTCTTCATGGCCGGCTCGGGATCGCGCAACAGGTCTTCGTAGCGCACGACCATGAAGCCCGGGTCGCGCTCGAAGCGCGCCGTCAGCTGGTCGTCGATGGACCAGCGCCGCGCAAAGCTGCGCACGTCGCGCCAGCCTCCCTTGTGCCAGCGCTTTGCGCGGCTGGCGTACACCGAGCGCGGGTCGCGGATCATGCAGATCACGCGCGTCTCGGGTCCGAACTCACGAAACAGCTCGCTGGTGTTGCGCAGGTGCTTGGGTGTCTTCTCGACCCAGGCCCTGGCACCGGGCGCCGGATGCGCCCAGGCCACCGCCTCGACGATGGTCAAGAGCGCTTCGCGCAGCTCGACCGGACCGGTCAGGCGCTCGCGCAGGCGGCGCTCGAATTCCCGCTTCGCCTCCTCGGTCTCGGGGAACGCTTTGCCGTAGCTCGACATCTCGTAGAACGTGGCCACGGGATCGGGCTCGCGGTACCAGCTGCGCGCCTTCGACTCCGCGGGCAACACGAGCAGCTCGGGGTGATTGTCGAGCAGGCCCAGCATGAGTGTCGTGCCCGAACGCCCGACGCCGACCACGAAGATCGCCCGCTCGGGCACCGAGACCGCGTTGCTCGTCACCTCCTGGGATCGCTCCATACCCAGATATCGCCACATTCCACTGGCCTGTCAAGCCGCGCTTGCGCAATCGACAGCACAGCCGATCTTGTCGGTCGCGTGCGCATCCTTCACCTCTTGAGCAACTCAAAGTGGACGGGACCCGCAGGCCCAGGACCCGGACGCGCTCGGGCAGCGGCGGCCCGGAGAGCGAGCGATAGAGCGAGCCCGCCCGGTGGTGGGCGGTCACCGCGAGGTCGAGGCGCCGGTCGGGGAGCAGCCGGTCGAAGATCGGCCGGAACACCGCGACGTTCATCGGGGTCGTCGCGCAGAACAGGACGCGGGCTCGCCGGCGCGCCATGCCTTTCTTGCTCCCTCTCCCGCCCCCGGGGCGAAGCGGCGCGGGTGCCGGTCGTGTCCACGACGCACGCGGACATCCCGTACGCGCTGGCCGACCCGGTGGCCGCGCTGCTGGCTCCCGAGGGCGACGCAGAGGCGCTGGCACACGCGCTCGAGACGCTGCTCGCGGATCCCGAGCGCTGGAAGGAACTCGGCGAGGCCGGCCGCCTGCAGGTGGCCGCGCGCCACGACGTGCGCACGCAGGTGCCGTTGCTGGAAGAGAAGTACCATGCGCTGCTCGCGTGACGCCTGCGGGAGGCAGAGATGACGCAACCGGTTCGGCCGGATGCCGACTATCGGGTGTCCGGGGCGCCCGAGATCGAGGAGGCGGTCGCCAGCCTACGCTCCGGCTGGATCGGGACGGACCTCAAGGTGGCGCGCTTCGAGAAGAACTTTCGCGCCTACCGGAGCGCCCCGCACGCCATGCGGATCGGACGGGAGACCGTCAGCCTGCCACTCTCGGCGAAGCTCACCGACGAGGACGTGGACGACGTGATCGCGGAAGTGCGCGCGGTGCTCGGGCCGTGAGGCCCGAGCTCAGAGCTCGGCCATGCGCTCCCGGAAGCGCGACCCCGCCGCGTCGAGCAGGCGCGAGCACAGCTCGAGGCGCCGCGCGACCCGCGCGCGCGGCTCGGCCTCGTCGACGGTCGGGTCGCGACGGGCGGCACGGACCTGCCTGGCAGTCAGCCGGATCACGTAGTCGCACGCGTAGAGAGGCTCCGAGCGCGCGAGTTGCTCTTGGGCGGTCCCCGTGCGGCCTGCGAGGTAGGCGTCCTGGAAGTGAGCGGCCTCCTCGGCCCCGCGGCACAGGCGGTGGAACGCGCGGACCAGGTCGCGGGCGGGGTCCCCGTAGTGGGCGGATGCGGTGTCGATCAGCACCGCTTCCCTTTCCCCGACGATGAAGTTGCCGTGGTTCACGTGCCCGTGGAGCAGCGAGTACGCGTCCGGCTGCGCCGTCTCGCGCGCGCGGCGCGCGAGCGTCGCGCGCAGCTCCGCGATTCGATGAGCATCTGCGAACCTCTCGAGTCGCCCCAGGCGCGCGAGCACGAGCGGCAGGCAGAAGCGCGCGTAGCTGCCGGGGCGCGGCAGGAAGATGTGTCCGTGCCAGTGCCGCCGGCACTCGTGCAGCGTGGCAAGTGCGCGGGCGATCCGCGCCAGGGCGTCCGGCCGGCGCTCCTCGGCCACGCCCCGGATGGTGTCGCCCGCGACGTACTGCTCGATCATCAGGTAGCCGCGCAGTGGCGAGAAGTAGCTGCGGATCGACCACGCGTGCAGCCGGGGCACGGGCAGGCCGCGCGCGTGCAGGTGCTGCAATTGCCAGGCCGTGCGCAGGAATGCGCGCGGCCTGCGGAACACCTTGACGACGACGCCGTCCCCGTCCCAGCGCGCGACGGCGATGGGCGTACGCAGGCCGTTCTTCGGGAACGACAGGTCCATGCTCGTCCCATCGGGAACGTCGAACCGTGCGTGCACGCGCTTCCGGAGCCAGGCCAGGGCGTCTGCGTCGCGCAGGACCGCGTAGCGCGCCGGCCCTTCCTCGGCTCCTCGGGCGTCGCTCGCCTCGATCACGCGCTCACCGCCGCCCGCAGCGGAGAGGCTTCGGAGTCGAGATACCGGCGCAACGCGTCGTTCCAGCTGCGCATGCGCACGCCCTGGGTTTCGGCCTTGCTGCAGTCGAGCACGGACCAGGCCGGGCGGGGTGCGTCGAGGTCCAGGTCGCCGGTCCGGATGCGCTCGACCTCGAGGTCGGGGAAGCCGGTAGCGTCGAGCGTGGCCCGGGCCAGGTCCCACCAGGTCGCGACCCCCGAGTTGGCCACGTGGTAGCTGCCGCGTTTAGCACGACGGCGGGCGGCGTCTCGAGCCCGTTCAGGAAGGCCTTCACCTGCGCCGGCTCGGTGAGACCGACTTCTTCGATATCCATCGCCGCCACGACCTCGTGCCCGGATCGGCCCGGAGCCGCTCTGTGGCGGCTCAACCGAGCTGTCCGTCGCATCCCGTGATCACCCAGCGCACGCCTTTCGCCCCTTCCCGCGCCGGGGAGTATTCCAGCGCGTCGCAGGCGCCGCAACGGCGGCCGCCGGCGCGTCCCGTGGGGCTCGTCGCGACGCACGTGCTACTGTGATCCGCCGCGATGGCGGAGACGCTGATCCCGACGGCGACCCGACGTTGAACGTCCTCTTCTCGCTCGACAACTACGACCACGGGAGCGGCGGTGCCGAGGCCTCTGCCCAGGGGCTCGCCCGCTACCTGGCCCAGCGCGGCCATCGGGTCGACGTGCTCCAGCGGGGCGAGTCCGAGACGGCCTACGACGACGGGCCCGTGCGCGTGCACACGCGTCCGCTGCCCGCCCGCGGGCCGCTCGAGAGCCGCCAGCGTCGCACGGCCGAGTGGAACCGGATCTGGCGCGAGCGGCTCGACCAGCGGCTGGCCGAGCGCGGCGCGGACCTGATCGTGACGCACGCCCAGTTCGTGCCCGCCAGCGTGGACGCCGCGCGCGCGCACGACATCCCGGTGGCCGCCTTCGTGCGCGCGTATCGCCCGTTCTGCCCTATGCAGTTCAAGAACCGCGATCCCCTGCGCGAGTGCACGGGGGGCTGCCTCGAGTGTCTGCCCTGGTACCGGCGTGTGCGCGCCGCCGCGCTGCGCCGTGAGCTCGAGGTGCAGCAGCGCGCGCTGAAGGGCGCCACGGCCTTGTTCGCTAACAGCCGCTACGTGCAGGACGTCATCCGCAAGTTCCTGGGCATCAACGCGGAGGTCGTGTACCCCGCCGTGGATCTCTCCGGGGCCGAGGAAGCGCGCCGGGAAGAGCAGGGCGACGCGGTGCTGTTCGTGAAGCCGCAGCTGGTGAAGGGCTTCCCCATCTTTCTCGAGGTGGCACGCCGCATGCCCGACACGCGCTTCCGGGTGGCCGGCAAGGCGAGTGCGCGCGTCCAGCGCCGGCTCGGGGCGCTCGCCAACGTGGAGATGCTTGGCTGGGTGCGCAACATGGACCGCGCGTACGCCCGGGCGCGCGTGCTCATGGGCCCCTCGATCTGGCCCGAGCCGTTCGGTCGCGTGTTCGTCGAGGCGGCCGCCCACGGGGTTCCCGCCGTCGCGAGCGCGCGCGGCGGCATTCCCGAGGCGGTCGGGGACGGGGGCATTCTGGTCGACGACATCTTCGCCGCGGAGCGCTGGGTCGCTGCGCTGCACGAGATCTCCGAGCCCGCGGCCTGGGCCGGGTACTCGGCGAACGGCCGCGAGCACGCGAAGCGCTTCACGATCGACGTGTCCGGCGCGGCGTTCGTCGCAGGCATCCAGAAGTCGACCGGTCTGACTCTGTAGCCGGTCTTGCGCGCGAGCTCGGCGCGGTTCCGAATTCTCGTTGATTGACTGTATCTTGCGCGATTCGATAGGATGCTGGCGATGAGCCGCCTGACGGTCATTGTCCCCACCTACAACGAGGAGTCGATGCTCTGGGAGTGCCTGGAGAGCGTCCGCTTCGCCGATGAGGTCTTCGTCGTCGATTCCTTCTCGACCGACCGCACCCTGGAGATCGCCCGGGAGTTCACGGACCGCATCGTCCAGCACGAATACGTCAACTCCGCCGCGCAGAAGAACTGGGCCATCCCGCAGGTCAAGAGCGACTGGATCATGGTGCTGGACGCCGACGAGCGCGTGACGCCGGAGCTACGGGCGCGAATCGAGGGGATCCTCGCCGACGGCACGCCCTACGACGGCTTCTACGTTCGCAGGATGACGATCTTCTTCGGGAAGCTGATCCGTCACTGCGGCTGGCACAGGGACTATCTGGTGCGCCTCTGGCGCAACGGAAAGGGTCGCTACGAGGATCTGGAGGTCCATGCCGACGTGATCGTGGACGGGCGGGTCGGGACGATACGGGAACACCTGCTCCACGACACCTACCGCTCCTTCGCACACTACCTGGAGAAGTTCGACCGCTACTCGACCCTCTCGGCGAACGATCTCTACAAGCAGGGCCGGAAAGCGAGCTGGGTGAACCTGACCATTCGGCCGCTGTGGCGCTTCTTTCGCATGTACGTCGTGCGCCACGGGTTCCTCGACGGAAAGCATGGTCTTCTCCTCTGCACCCTCGCCGCCTTCAGCGTGTTCATGAAGTACGCAAAGCTCTGGGACCGCCAACGGCGCGAGTCCCTCACGGCCGGCGACCAGGCTGGCCCCGGCCTGCGCATCCAGGGCGGGAGCCAACTCTCGCCGGATGAGCTCGAGAACGCCTTGGCAGCCCACGACGAGGCCCTCGAAGGCCGCGGCACGGTGCTCCGCCGCAGCCGGCACGGCGCCGTCACGAAGATCGACCTGGACGGGCAGTGGCTCTGCGTCAAGCAGTACGCGGCCGAAGGAGCTCGTCAGCGTCTGAAGGACTGGCTGCGTCGGCCCCGCGCCGACCGCGCGTGGTGCGCCGCCCAGCGATTGCAGGAACTCGGCATCTCCGCCCCGGAGGCCCTGGCGCTGGTCGAGCGCGGCCGGACCCGATACGTGGTGATGCGCTTCGTACACGACGGGGTCCCGCTCGACCGGCTGCTTGGGGAGCGCTTCGCTGGCGACCCGTCCCGCCGCAGCCTGGTGGAGAAACGCCGCCTGCTCCGCGCTCTCGGCCGCTGGCTCCGGCAGATCCACGACGCGGGCATCTACCACGGCGACTGGTCGGCAAAGAACATCCTGGTCGCCGAGCGGGAAGGGTCCTGGGAGTTCCTGCTCGTCGACCTGGAAAGCATCGCGCCAGAGCGCAGGCTGAGCCGTCGGCGCCGGGTGAAGAACCTCGGCCAGGTGTGCGATGTTCCCGGTGGGCTCACGGCGATCGACCGGATGCGCTGTCTGATCGCCTACGCCGACGGCGACCGGACCTTCACCCGCGGGCGTTTCACGCGCCGTGTCGTCGAGAGTGCGCGCCGCCGCGCGAGGCGGCGCGCCCGGCGGCAGCAGGCGCCCCCGGGCCGGAAGATCGGGGCTGCCCAGATCGGGCCGCCGCGATGAGGCTGCTCTGCGCTCCATGTCGGGGTACCGCCCCACGTGGGAGCAGGTCGGCGAGTGGCGCGTGGCGTTCGCGCCTGGCGCGCCGCGCCAGGCGGTGTGCGCCATCCTCCAGGATCTGGCGCGAGGTACCCTGCCGGGCGGCGCCGAGACCGTGAAGCAGAGCCGTGTCCGCCACGTCATGCGCGTGCCGCTGGCGGATGGGTCGGCACTCTTCGTCAAACACTCGAATCGGTGGGGCGCAAGGCGGCCCCTGGCTTGGCTCGGAGCGCGCTCCCGCGCCCTCGAGGAGTTCGTGAACCTGCGGCGGGTGCGGACCCTCGGCATGGCGGCGGTCGAGCCCCTGGCCTGCGCCGAGCGCCGCGAGCAGGGCCAGCTCGAGGAAGCGGTCCTCGTCACCCGGGAGCTTCCCAGGGCGGCGCTCCTCCCCGAGGCGCTGGCGCGGCTTTCTGAGCCCGCGCGCGCCGAACTCGTCGCCGCACTGGGCCGTAGCATTCGCGCCCTCCACGACGCCGGCTTCTGGCACCGCGACCTCCACGCGGGAAACGTGCTCGTGGGCGGACACGAAGCCGGCCAGCCGGTGCTGGTGGACGTGCAGAAGTTGCGTTGGCTGCGCGTCCCGCTTCCCGGGGCCCTGCGCGCGCGCGACCTGGCCATGCTCGGCGCGGAGCCGGGCGGTGTTCCGGGCCTTCTCGAGAGCTACGCGCACTCGGGTCGGCGCCTCCAGGATCACACCGGCCTGCGCCGCCGCGTGGTCCGGGCGAAGAGCCGCCGGACCCGAGCCCGGCTGCGCAGCCGGGGCCGTCGCTGTGTGCGATCCTCCACCGGCTTCCGGATCGAGCGACACGAGCACCTTCGTGTCTACCGCCGAGCCGACATCGAACTGAAGGCCCTGCTGGGGGCAATCAACGTCCATCGCGAACGCACCTCGGTGGCATCCGGAGCCACCCGCCGCGGCGATCCGCCGGTCACGCGGGTTGCGGACGTGAAGGGCGGCCCGCCTCCGGATTCCTTCGCGCGCGGCCAGGGCCGCCCCGAGCCGGGATCTCCATCGAAGGGCGCCGTTGCCGTGCGCGAGTTCGACGAGTCCCTGACAGCGCGACTGAGTCACTTCGTCCCCGGCCCGCGCGGACTCACGGCGTGGCGACGCGCCCACGCGGCGCTCCTGCGCGGGATCGAGACGCCGGCGCCCCTGGCCCTCGTCGAGGAGACCCGCCGCAGCCGCCGGGTGTGCTCCCATCTCGTGGTCCGCTGGGACGATCGCGCCCGCTGCCTCGGCGCAGTGCTGGCCGAAGCCGACGCGGAGGAAGCCGCACCGCTGGTTCGGGCGGTCGGGCGTTTCCTCGCGCGCCTTCACGAAGCCGGGCTCTGCCACCGCCAACTGGGCGTCGACTGCCTTCTCGTCCGCAGAGACCCGGGCGCGGACGAATCCGCGGCTCCGGCTCTCAGCCTCCTGGCTCTCCAGCCCGAGGAGATCCGCGTAGCCACGCGGGTGTCGGCCCGGCGCCGCGCCCGGCAGACCGCTCGGCTCGCGGCGGAGTTGGCCGAGCGGACGGATCTCCCCCGCTCCAAGCTCGAGCAGCTCCTCGCGAGGTAGGAGCCTGATCCACTCTTGGGTCAGGCTCTAGGCCGAAGTTCTGAGCCGATTTGCGTGTAAGTCCCCATCGCGGTTGAGGAACCGCGCGAGGGCGGTGTGCAGGTACTGGCTACACGGGGATCTGCAACCCGAGCAGGTCGAAGGCCTTCTGCTGAAGAG
>Ga0255055_10001222_pt1 | contig 19219 bp, 26 predicted proteins | sample JV7_2_27_MG_FD_188633 | JGI IMG/M metagenome (GOLD analysis project Ga0255055, IMG submission 188633) | Seawater microbial communities from Jervis Inlet, British Columbia, Canada - JV7_2_27 | ecosystem: Environmental > Aquatic > Marine > Inlet | place: Canada: British Columbia | collected...
GCTTGCTCGCGATGGGTGAAGACCCTGCCAACGGCTACGCGCAATTCATCTGCGGAGACTGCGGCGACACAGGACTATCGGAATAGGTAGCCCCGCGATTTAACAAGGGTGGTTGGTGACAATTCTGCCCGGCGCACTATACTGACGTGACGGCGCGGGGCTACCTAACACCACGACACTCACTGAGAACTTCCATGACAGAACCGAGCGTGTACGACATGACGTACTGCGCTCTGGACTTCGAGACTACCGGCCTGAATCCACATTGGGCCGAGGTCGTAGAAGTGGGGGCGGTACGGTTCAACCTGCTGGACGATTGCCGAACGACCTTCACTCAGTTGGTGAGGCCGAAGGGGAAGATTCCGAAGGCTGCAACTGAGGTTCATGGCATCACGAATGAGATGGTCGAGAATATGCCGAGCATCGATCAGGTGATGCCGACACTCGAAGCCTTCATCGGGAACGCGGTGGTCGTCGCGCACAATGCGAAGCACGATCTGCGCTTCGTCGGTGAGGACGTGCGCAAGAACAAGGCGGTTGATACGCTGCGCCTATCGAGGAACAACATCGCGGCATCGAGTCATCGTCTCTCGTCTCTGGTTAAAAGTCCAACGTACCATCGCGCTCTCCCTGACGCGCTCTCGTGCATGGAGCTATTCAAGAAGTGCATCCGCATCCTCGAACGGAAGCGGGATCGCACTCTGATCTATCTGTGGGAGATAACGGAGTGAGGAAATTTAGCGTATCACATCGAAGGAATCTGTCTAAGGCGCGACGAAAGCTGTGGGAAGACCCTGCGTACAGAGAGCAACAGAGGAACAGTCGCTTAGGTAGAGAAGCAGAGAAAACTCCAAAGGCGACAAGAACTCCTACAGTTGAAGAGTTGCATTGGGCAGCAGGATTCTTTGAGGGAGAGGGCACTGCCGTCCGAACGAACGGGAACGCGGCGGTTCGTGCGTACCAGAAGAGTAAATGGCCTCTTCGGCGTCTTCAAGAATTATTTGGCGGTTCCATTTACAAGTGTAACGATGGTTGTCTTCGTTGGTCTATCACGGGAGCCAGAGCGCGTGGTTTCCTTATGACGATCTATCCGCTTCTCTCTCCCCGAAGAAGAGAGCAAACAGTCAAAGCTCTTAGGGGGTAACTGTGGCTCTTCCGGTTTTTGACATCAGTGTTCAGGGGCTCACCTTCGAGGATTTGCTTGACGACTTCCGTGAGCTTTCCAAGAAGTTCATCCCCGATTGGGACTTCACGAATCCCAACGATCCGGTCGTCTACATGACCGAGCTATACCTGAACGGACTCGACCGCGAGAGCTTCTTCGCGAACCTGCTCGCTCAGGAGTTCGCTCTGGACACGGCACTGGACCGCCGCTCGATCTATTCGCACGCCAAGAGGCTCGGGTACGTTCCGGCGACTCGACAGCCTGCTCAGGTGGAAGTGACGCTTGAAGTGGTGCCTTCTCCCATCCTGAGAACGATTGTGGCGTACACGGCCCGTGTCGGGACGGCAGCAGCAGGTGATGAAGAGTCCGTCCCGTTCGAGAACAGGGAAGACATCATCATTCCTGTCGATGCTACAAGTATCGTGGCCTCGTTCTCTCACGGTCAGACCAGTTCGGATGCTTTCGTTTCAACAGGCAGGCCGTATCAGAAGTTCGGGCTGACCCGGATTCCGGTGTTGCTCGAAGAGGCGATCCCCGAGTCGATCAGCGTCGAAGTCGATGGCAACCCGTGGACTCGTATAGATGGATTCGGTGACGCGGGACCGACCGATGAAGTCTACGTGCTCGACCTCGATTTCGATGGCGCTGGATTCATTCTGTTCGGTGACAGTGCGCGTGGTGAGATTCCACCTGTCGGTGGGGCGATCTCGGTCGTCTACCGGGTAGGCGGTGGTACGATTGGCAACGTGGCTCAGGACTCGATCAGCACGCTTCTCTCGACACCCTCTTACGTCACGGGTGTCAGCAACCTCAACGCTGCGACAGGTGGCACTGAGGAAGAGTCTCCCGAGCACATCAAGATTTACGCTCCCATCGCGATCCGAGAGGGCGGTCAGTTGAACACGCTCGACTCGATAGCGGAGTATCTGGAATCGCTGGTTCCAATCGCTCGGGCCAAGACGTTTCTGTTCGCCACCGAGGTCAGGGCGGTAGCTCTGGTCGAGCCCGGCTTCGTCCTCGATGATGTGCGCACGAGCATCGAAAATGATGTGCTCGAACGCCTCGTGATGGGGTTCCAGTTCATCCTCGTGCCGCCCACGTTCAAAGAGGTCGATGTGAACGTGCGAGTCTTCGCACAGCGGGGCTCTGATCGGCAACTGGTCTTCGATCAGACAGAGACAGCTATCGCTACGTGGCTCGACCCATTGGCGACTGACGACGATGGCAACTTCATCAATTCGTTTGGTGAGGCGCTTCTGATCTCCGACCTCGGATTCTTGCTCAAGGAGATTCCTCGCGTCTTCGACTATGAGATTTTCGATCCCATAGAGAACGTGCCGCTCGATGACAACCAGCTTTCGACTCCGAACCACGTCGATACGACCCTGAACATCGAGGTCATTCTTGAGGGCGATGTCGGCTTCACCAATGCCCGGCTGCTCGGTAGGAGAGTCTAGGTGGCTATCTCCCCTGAAGTCTCTGGCTTCACCACGATTGAGGACCTAGAAGAACAACTCAACGAGGTCTATGTCCCGTCTCGGGCCATCCCGAGCAAGACAAAGGACAGGCTGTGGTACAACCTGTTCAGGATACTCGATTGGTTCTCGTTCATTGGGTCGAAGGCGAGCTTCCGTCTGTGGGACCTAGCTGACGTAGAGGCGGCTCCACGCGATGCTCTCATCGCGATGATCCTTGAGTTCGATCTACCTGTTCCTGACTTCGCAACTGATGCTCAGGTGCGCGAGCTTGCGAGGCAGTGCGGCAGCATCAACAAATTCAGGAACACGATCAGGGGATGGGAACTCTACCTCGACTCGATCAGCCCCGAAGGGGTCGAGGTCACGCTTTCGATCAACAGGTTTACAGCACGGCGATTCACTTGGGGTTTCCCCGGCTATATGTTCCCCAACGAAGCGATCATGGGAACGTGGCAGACGCCGGGAGACACCGTTGCATACCTGTGGTCGCCCGAGATGCTGTTCGTTACGTTTGTCGTTACGGTACGCGGTGATGTCCTGCCGGATGAGTTCAAGGACTTTGTTCGTGAGACTCCCCGGTGGTTCATTCCTTTGTTCATAGCAAACGAACTGGTGAACATCGTGTTCATCTTCGAGGAGTTCTGAGATGGCTAGGATCACTCCTGTTCTGGCAACCGGCGAAGCCTTCCATGAAGACGATTTGGTTCTGAAGCTAGAGATGCTTCCAGAGCCGAACATTATGACGGACTACGCCGCCAATCAGAACAACCAGACGACCCTCAATTTCTTGCGCAGGCTGATGGAGCAGTTCATCGGTCTGGTGCGCATCCGGGGATGGCAAGTAGAGCACGTCCCTGATGCGCCGGGATCGGGAACCGGCTCACTTCAGGTGTCGGCTGGTGAAATCCTCGTGAAGAATTGGTACATCAACAAGAGCGCGGTGACCGTCTTCGATCCAGCACCGGCAATCGGGGATCACTTCATCTGGCTGAAGCTGTATGCCCAACGTCTCACCTTCGAGACGCCGGTAACTGAGCCGCCGCTCTTCCTTGATGGTTCCGAAGAGACAGGTGTAGCTGTTCCGAGCACGAGCCTTCTGCTGCCCGGTGCGAATCAATACCGGGGCGTCTACGAAATTCAACTCGGGACTTCTGTGCCGGGTCGAATACAGGGACTCGGCAGTGACGGGCTGTTCGTGAGGGATGACACTGCTGCGAACCCGACATGGGATCAGGAGAACCTGTTGGGTCGAGAGATCGAGTGCTACGATGTCCACGGTAATCTGCTCGGCCCGTTCACGGTCACGGCGTTTACCAACAGTCAGATCGAGTTCGAGGGAGACGCGACCGGCGCACTCACGATGGCTGATGCGCTATACATCAAGCTGGCGAACATCGAGATGTCCAGCGGGATCGTCGGTGACCTCGGAGTTACACAGGCTGAAGTCGAGAACGTGATACAGCCCTTGCCCGGCTTCGTATCCGAACTGCTTCATAGACAGAACACCGATACGCACACGAGCGAGCCAGCGTACTACGTGGGCGGTGCGCCGGGAGCCGAAGCATCGAAGAGGGTGCTGCTCGAAGGAGAGATTGAGTTCGAGGGCAGGACCTTCTTCCAGAATATCGTTGACCACGATCTGCCTGACGCGACTACCCGCTACTATTCATGTAGTCCGTTCAACGACACACCAGCATTGCAGGCTACCGAGCCAAATTCGAGGGGTGTCGTTCCGATCCAATGTGAGATGAAGTTCCTCGCGGTCAGGCTCGATACGAATGTGACCACTGGTGGGTTCGTGACGGCGACCTTGTTCAAGAACGGCGCTCCGACTTTGATAACCTGTACGGTCGTGGCGGGTTCGAGCTTCTGTCAGGATGTCACGAACATCGTTGAGTACAGCCCGCTCGATACGTACACATGGGAAGTCGAGAACGGGGATGGTGTCCTCGATCATGTCGTTCGTATCGGTTGGGTCATCGAGATCACTGCCGATACGGTTGCAGCGGTCACGTCTCTGACTGACTTTGAGATTCAGAACTTCACGGTTCCGCAGATTCCGAACAACTACGGCGGGGCCGTCATTCCTGAGTAGGAGTAAATCATGGGCGACTTCAGAGTGCAGCTTGATTGGGGCATCCACGGCGCGGGCGTCTATGATGCTCCGGGCGGGAAGTTCATTGTGGGTTCCGGCCATGACGGCGGCAACATCGGACTCGATGATCTTGTTGGGTTCGCGCTGAGAGATGTGAACGCTCGCATCTTCAGGATCAGAGGTAACACGGCGACTCTCGTTTCGGGCGGGAGCTTCGAGGTCGAGTGTTTTGGTATCGCTCCGCAACCGAATCCTATCGATGGCAACATCACCATCGACTCGCCAGCGGCGTTCTACGAGATCGGTGGTGGGCTCGTCTCAGCGGCACCGCCAGCTTCCGGCTGGCCGACGATCTATACGATCAATCCGACTGCGACAGGATTCCAGCCGACCTCGTTCCTCACGGACATCTTCACTGAGGATGTGAAGCTCGGTGCGCGGATGCAGAACTCGCTTCTGACTCCGGTATCCGCCGAGACACCGTTGACGACTTTCGTAGAGCCGCCCGTTGCAGGCGTAGGGCAAATCACCATCGTCAGTAGCACGAAGAGCTTTCCTGCTTGCATCGGATTCCCGCCTTCCGATTTCGTCTGCGCTCCGTGCGCTGATCGAACGCGGCTCGTTACCGGATGGCTCGTTGTCCCGATCTCGGGCACAGTGGACAACACGACACACAAGGTCAGGATTTCTCGGAGAGGTCCTACGGGTGGCTTCACCGTTAAGGCTGAAGTCAGCCCGTTTGGGAATTTCGGTGATTGCTCACCGCTTGTGGTGCTTCCTAATGGCAGCGCCGGGTGGTATCAGGACCACTTCTTGCGTTGCAACTACCAGCCCGGTGTTCTTCCACAGGAGCAGTACGATTTCAAGGTGGAGCTAATCAGAATAAGCGATCTCGTTGTGCAGGACTCGGACATAGGTAGCCTGTTGACGATCCCCGCATACAGGTATTGCGTATAAGATGCGTTTACGAGCCCGTGTCACCACGTTCGCGCTTCGCATCATCGGAGCGGTTGTCGCCTTCGTTTTGAAGAAGCTAGGGATCGAGTCGTGTGATAAGTGCTCGGCCCGGTTTCAACTTCTCTTAGAGAAACTTGGCTTCATCGTCTGCTATGACGATGGCTATGTGATCCCGGTGGCCGGATTCGACTGCCGGGAGTCGCCGTTCAAGATCACTTGGGATGAGGTCAAGAGCCATCACACCGAGGCGACCTTCACGGCGCTTCGGATGGCAGCGGAGTTCACCGACCCGGAGTTCATGGCTGAGGTCGTGGCTGGCCTTCAGAAGAAGAAGGAAGAGAGTGAGTGGCAGGAGATGGCTACTGTGGCTGGTGGACCTCTTCGGCTCCGTGGCCGAATTATTCCGGTCGTCCAACAAGAGACATGGGGTGGAAGAATCTATGACTTCGACAAATGACATTGAGAGGCCACCGCTTCCTGAACGTGAGATCGACCGTTCACTCAGGTTGCCGGATGACCAATATATTAAGGAAGAGACGGCGAAGGACCTGATCGTTCTTCACCACACGGTAGGCGGCTCTGCGGGGTCAACTCATCGGTGGTGGCTCATGGACCCTCGACGTGTCGGTACGGCGTACATCGTTGGTCGTGATGGAACAATTTTCGAGGTCTTCGATCCGAAATATTGGTGCTATCACATCGCGGTAGGCGACTCAAAAATTGACAAGAGGTCCATCGGGATCGAGCTTGCCAGTGAGGGCGCTCTGACGCGAGTGGGTGAGTTCCTGTACGCCTTCGACGGCAAGAAGAATCTCTACAATGTGGTGGATGATAAGGCGCTCTTCTACGATCACGGAGAACTCTGGCGGGGCTACCAATATTTCGACCGCTACGATGATCCGCAGATAGAGGCGCTGTGGTTGCTGTGTGTGAACCTGATGGCGACCTACGGCATCCCCCACAAGACTCCCGCCGACCATCTCACTGCTGACAAGCGGAAATACTTCGACTTCAAAGGGATCATCGGTCACCATCACGTTCGTCAGGACAAGACCGATATGCACCCTGCCTTCCCGTGGGATCACATCATTAGACAACTCAGGTTGGAAGAAATCTAGGCGGGGTTCAGATGAGCACGCCCGGTCGGTTAGGACCGGGCGGCTCCGGCGATGGGTCACTGCTGAGGAGATCAAGATGTGATCCCAAACGAGGCGGCTTGCACCGTGCCTCGGAACCTAAGCTAAGGAGATGAGGTAATGTCTGTCAAGTCGGCCCTAAAATTTGCCCCTCACGCAATTTTGCTGGTCATCATCGTGATCGGCTACATCGTGATGGCTGGTAAACTTGATGCCGCCCGCGAAGACGCATCAGAATGGCGTAACCGATGGGCGCGAGCGGACACCACACGCCAAATTGCCGAGGGCTCCGTAGCCCGCATGGCAGTTGAGGTTCAGGAGATTTCGGCAGCAGCAAACGAGCGCGAAGCAGGGCTCCGTGACGCTCTGGCCGACTCTGGCCGGAAGATCGTCTTCATGGCTCGCTCCATCACGATCATCTCGGACTCGGTGGATGTGCTCGGTGGCATTGTCGCCAGTGCCGACTCCCTCGCGGCTCATGGCATCGGTGGCGATTTCGTGTGGGGTCCCGAGGAAGTGTCGCTCGGGTTCGTACAGGGCAGTGTCTTCTGTGCCGAATGCATCAAGTTCGAGCCCGAGGTCGATGTTGAGTTCAGGCCGAAGCCGCTCGTGTTTGATGTGGGGCTCGCTGCTCACAAGTCCGAGCCGTGGGAAGTCTTCGTCACGCTACAAGGCATTGATGATCGCTTCCGGGTGGAAGTGACCGAGCCGCCCGAGATCGTGGATTGGTTGCGCGAGGCTCAGGAGCCCGTGTGCAAATCGAAGATGCTCGGGTTCCTTCCCACGTTCTGCGATCCCCTGCTCGAAGCCGGGGCTGGACTGATGCTGGCTCCTGACGTTACATTCCCAGCAGGCGGATTTGCGCAGGCTTCTATTGGGCTCGGGTCGAGAACATTCCGGGCGACGACTATCGCGACTCTCGGGCAGACCACTTCACTGTTCGCGGGTCTATCGTTCCGGCTCGGTGGTAAGTAGTGGGGGGATGGGATGGCGGAAGTATTCAAGCTCAACGATCCGGCTGATCGTCAGAGGCTAGTCGAGAAGATGTCTGCCCCCGTCACCAACGGCGAGGGCAAAAAGAAGCGCGGGCGTCCACCGAAACTTCCCTACGTCGAGCGCAAGCTGAGTGACGCCCGCTCCCGTGGCCTCTTCGAGACGAAGATAGACTTCCGCCATCTCCGTCATCGCATTGTCGTCACCGAAGCAGCAACCGCAGGTCAATTTTTCCTCACCGATCCCATCACATCGCAGACCAAATACTTCCCTGATTCAAAAATTCACTACGAATATTTCCTGAATGCACATATAATACGGAGCCCTATACTCATCCTGAGCGAGATAGAAGATTTCGTACTGACGAATCTCACTTCAGGTTTAACAAGACTACCTAGAGGAAAGGAAGTAGAAGTATCCCTGTTACTTTCATCTGAGTTCAGGAACTTAGATGAAGCACTGGACTTCTTTATCGAGATAGGGAAGAAGGCAGAACCGAGAATACGACAGGCGAAAAAATTACTCGCCGCCGCGAGTGACGAAATTCTCCGCACTCTGCTGAACGGTGATGACCACGCCATCGAGACGGCGCTGTATCTCTACGAGCACAAGATCACGCACGACCCACACGAACTCTGGCGCGTTCTGTCCGGGGAGCTTATAATTGCTTCCTATGCTCGCTGCCGACTCCCGCCACAACACGCGATGTACGTTCTCATGCCTCAGCAGGTTTACACCGATGCGGCACGAGATCAGCAAGTCATCGAGGTCTACGACTTCGACCTCGTGACTGATCCCATCCAAACGTGGTAAGGAGATGAGACAATGCCGAACGGAGATCAACACGAAGGCTGCTGCGACCCGATGCAGGAAGGTCCGGCTTACGAACGGCTATCGAACCCAAGCGATGCGCCCGACCCGCCGCAGGCAGTGAGGCATCATGCCTCGATGGGGGGAACGGTTCCGTCCGAACCCGATGTGATCCAGACCTCGCTTAACCTGATGGATGGCGCGATGAGCGGATTCGCGGATCAGATCGGGCGCATTCACCATCTCGCGAATCACCTGTGCGGTGATGAGCCTCAAGCTGATGGAGCGAAAAAGCTCATGGGGAGTCGAATCGGTGGGATCGGCGGTCAGCTTCAGAGCAAGGTCGAGACGCTGAGGAAACTCGAAGACGAGCTTCGGCACGCGGTCGAGAGGCTGCGTCCGTTCTTCCCCGGCTAGGGCAGGTTTCGCATCGCGAGCGCGTTAGTGAAAGTGAGAGGCAGGTTCACGCTGCCGGGTACGCCATGTAGGTTGGGCCTTCGGTCTAATCCACTCTTTCCTGATGTGGTTGGGGCTTGCCGAAGACGGTGCCGACCCGGCTCGGATTCACTCCCCGAGTATGTCAGAACAGCGACCGTCTGCTTCTCATAACTTCGAGGTCACCATGCTGTATCCCGGTACGATAGTTCGTGGACGTTAGCTTCTTCGAGTCTCAGTGTCTTCCCTGTCGGTGCGGCAGTCGCAACGTCGAGATCGTCAGGGCAGATGAGATGCCGGAGAAGTGGGGCTACGTTCGTTGCAAAGACTGTAGCAACTGCGAGCGTGGCGCACACCGTTCAGTCGAGTTGGCGGTCGCAGCGTGGAACGAATGCGCCCGAAGCCACGAAGAGAGGCGTCATGGGTCGTAGCGCCGGGCCGGGCTCTCCGCTTACCTTCTACTGCGCGAAGTGTCGGCTCTCGCTCTGGAAGATGCGCTATGAAACGCGGACGGAGAAGTACAAGTCACATGGCTATGGTCGGCACATCGTTCGTACCGGAAGAACCCGTCGAGGGCGAGTCAGTATGTACTCGGCACTCGGCGTCAGATCGCTTTACCAAGATCATCAGTACCGTTGCCTCGACTGCGGCCACGTTGGTTGGTCGAGGCACATCGACATGAGAGACTGCTTTCCTCTCGAAGAGGTAGCCTGATGGGTAGGAAACAACCAACGCTTCCACCTTCGGATGTGAGGAAGCCACTTCCACCACCGGCTCCACCACCGAAAAAAGGGTAGTCGATGGACATCGGTAAATGGAGCTTCGGACTCTGGCCGAAGGATGAAGAGAGTGACGGTCACTGGTTTACATGGGGCGAGTGGAATATATTCGGCTTTCGAGTTCATAGCTTCATCAGGATCGGTCCATTTCTGATTAAGAGGTTCGGATGAGCGTCAGGTTGATGAGCCCGAACGATTCGCTCGCCTACGGGAGCAGGTGCCACCGATGCAAGGAACGCATCGAACCGATGCAGCAGTACGTCCTGCTCAAGCGGAAGAAGGATGAGAGCACTAGCTTCGGGTTTGGCAACGGAGACTTCTATGCGATGCTCATGGACCTGTGGAACTCGATGGTCGATGTGTTCAAGGGAGAGGGCAAACCTCGGCATCTCGTGCGTCATGTGCTCTGCCCCGGAGAGCCCGGAGACAAAGATGGGTGAGAACTTCTGACGTGATAACGCTACGTCCGAACTTCAACTACACCATCTGGCAGCATGAGTCGAACGCAGAGTTCAAGTTCCTCGAAGAATCCCTCACGTTCCTCAGTCCTCATCGTCACAAGTCAAAAGAGTTTCAGTCCGGTGATTGGGATGGCTACTGGCGTCTCATGTGGGGCGACTGCTTCCTGACCGGGCTCCTGCCTCACATCATCAAGCGAGCACTCAGAAGGAAAATCCCTGTCGCGGTCGCTCTCGATGGCGGCACGCTCGATGAGAGGGGCCTGCGAAAGCTGGCGGATGGTGACCTGTCTGTGTGCTGGCAGCATCGCATCGAAGGCGATCTCGACCTCGGGCCGTGGAAGCTGCACGACTATCAAGACGCGGCGGTGCAGAAGGCAGTGCGTGCGATGCGCGGCATCATCGAGGTCGCGACAGGTGGCGGTAAGACACTGATCGCAGCAGGCATCATCAAAACCATCGGCTTGCCTGCTCTCTACCTCGTGGGGTCAACGAAGATCGCAGCGCAGGCGAACGAGACGTTCCTGAAAGCTGGCTTCAGTGTCGGACAGATCGGTGGTGGCAAACGTAAGGCGACAGGTGACATCGTGATCGCTACCGTTCAGAGTCTCACGAAGATGATTAAGAAGGGCACGGCGGAAGCTCTGCTCGACCGACCCATCATCATTTGGGATGAGGTTCATCACCTTAGCTCGAACACATGGACGATGACCGGCAGGCTGTCCCGAGCGCAGTATAGATTCGGCATGAGCGGAACGCCCTTCCGGGGAGACGGCTTTGAGTTCTTCGAGGATATTGTACTCCGGGGTGTCGCGGGTGAGAGAATAGTGTATATTCCATCTTACTTCCTTCGGAAGCGGGGGTATCTGGCTGACCCCTACGTGGCGATGGTTTCAATCAGGAGTTGCCCCAACACTCGACAGTTCGTCTGGTCTAACGATTGGCACAAGATTTACCAGTACGGGATAGTCGAGAACTCTGCTAGGAATAAAGCTGCGTTGGAGATCGCGCAGCAATTGCATAAACAGGGAAGTCACAAGGTACTCATCATCGTGCAGCGCATCGAGCACGGTGATGCGTTGATGTCGGAGCTTCACCAGCGCGGAGTCACGGTCGAGTTCCTGAAGGGTGGCGATGCCATCCGCTCGATGAACAGCGGCGGCATCACAGAACGGTTTGAAGAATGGGACCGCACCCGAGCTTACCTAGAGAGCGAAGAGAGTTGGGTCAGGATCGCGAGCCCTGTGCTCGATGAAGGAATTGACCTACCGGCCATCACGGCCATCATAACTCTCGCAGGTGGTAAGAGCCCGATCAAAACGATCCAGCGGATCGGTCGTGGACTCAGACGGAAGGAAGGAGAGAACGTGGTCCTCGTGTTCGACTTCACCGATCCTTTCCATCGCGTTCTGAAGCATCACTCCAACATTCGGCGCAAGTGGTACAACCGTCATCGGTTCAACGTGAGCGATGGCGTGGCGAGCATCAGTCGTCTCTTGAAGAAGCCGCTGAAGATCGATGCCAAGTAGGAAGCGGCGTGGGGTTCTGAAGCACAAGAACAAAGGGAGAAGGAAGAAGGGCAGGAAGAAACGGCGAATGGCGTGGAAGCGGAGACACGGAAAACTTTGATCCCGGCAAGGCGATGGCAGAAAAGAAGTATCCATTCGGGCGGCAGTTTCAGGGCGCTATCCTATCCCTGATTCTGCGCGATCCTTCATTCGCAATAGACTACCGCGACAGCCTCGATCCAGCCTTCTTCGAGGACCCGCACCAGAGCACCATAGCATCGGTTGCCATCAAGTACCTCGACCGCAAAGGGCGTCCGCCCGAACTCTCAGTCTTACAACGCGAGTTAGAACGCTACGGCAAGCAGTATTCCGCTGACGAACGGGATGTGAAGCTGCTGGTCAAGAAGGCGACATCGGCGTTCACTCGACCGCCGCAGGATGAACAATACATCCGAGAGCAGGCGCTTGAGTTCGCACAGCATCAGGCGCTAAAGGCGGGCGTGCGTCAGGCGGCAGACCTCTTGCATGGCATCGAGCGTGGTCGGAAGGGTAGCGACTACCACGAGGTACGCACGCTGCTAGAGCGGTCATTGCGAATTGGGATGAACGGCGTTCACGATCTCGGCATCTCGGTAGGTGCAAATACCGCGACAGTGCCGAAGCTCATCAAGACAGCGTATCAGAAGGGCGCGACGATCCCGACAGGCTTCGACCGGCTCGATAAGATGATGCGGGGCGGGCTCGGACGTGGTGAGGTCGGCATCATCTTCGGTCCACCGAAGCGCGGCAAGAGTACGGTGCTGGTGAACATCGGTGCGAACGCTGCATGGCACGGGCACATGGTTGTCCACTACAGCTTCGAGCTACGCAAGGTGGACGTGGTGCTGAAGTATTCGTGCCGGGCCTCGGGGATGACCGACGAACAGATCATGCACCTGAAGGACCCGAGGGCCATTAGGAAATTCCAGAAGAATATGGGAGCGTGGTACGGTCAGGGTGGGCCGTGGGTCGTTTACGAGCGTCCGGGTCAGGTCGGTGTCGAGTGGATCAGGTCGCACCTAGCGCGTCTCAAGTCAGTGCATAACGTGACGCCTGATCTCATCATCATCGACTTCATGGATCGGATGAAGAAGTCGAGCGATGACCTGTACCAAGAGGGCGGCAAGGCGATGGAGAAGCTGACCGCTCTCGGTGCCGACTTCAAGTGCGGCGTATGGACTGCCTCACAAGCCGGGCGTCAGAGCGAAGACAAGGACACAGTACGCCAATCAGATGCATCAGAGTCGTGGCGGAAGATGGCCGACTGCGACATCTCGATCTCGCTCAACCAGACACTACAGGAGAAGATCAACGGCGAGATCACGTTCTTCATTACCGGCCAGCGCCGGGGTATGGATACGAGATACATCGAGTGCGGGATCGACTACCCGCGCTCTACGATCATCGAGAGGGAGTTGCGGGACCGCCGAAGAGCGAAACGGAATGAGGACGAAAAACCAGAAGACGAGATGGACGACTTCTTCAGCAAGAAGAAGAAACAACGGAAAGGCAAGAAGGGACGCGCTAAGTCGTAAGTACGATGTTCTCGAAACAGGGAGCGTCGAAGTCCGCATCTGCTGTCCGTTCTGTCTGAGGCGCAAGGGTCGCGCCGACGACAAGTACCATCTGTACGTCAACATCAGCAAGGGCGCGTTCCTGTGTCACAGGTGCGGAGCGAAAGGCGACATCGACAAGCTCATCGATGACGATGCGACCGCTCCCATACTCTCGAAGGATTGGTACACCGAAGTCATCACATCGCTTGACGCAACGACCGAGATCGCATCTCAGCGTCCGGTCATTCCTCTCCCTGACGATGCCGTTCCCATCGAATCAAGCTCTCCTGCTTTTCGCTATCTCAGAAAACGAGGCTTCGGAAAATCCGAGGTCATGGAGTACAGACTTGTCGAGCAGCCTGACCGTTATCGGATCATCCTACCATCCTACCGCGATGATCTGATCGACTTTTGGGTGTCGCGGACCTACATCAATGAGGAACCAAAGTACCTGAATCCAAAAGGTGCATCGAGGCGAAACGCTCTCTTCGGATTCGATCAGTCGAAGGGGGCACAGAAGGTCATAATCTGCGAAGGTGTGTTTAGCGCGATGGCTGCTCGACAAGCAACACAACTTCCATCGGTGGCGACCTACGGCAAGCTCGTGGCATCAGAGCAGATTCGATTGCTGCTCGCGCTCGCGCCCGAAGAGTATATCATCGCGTTCGACTCGGATGCCGAGGCCGAGGCGCTGACGCTTGCAGAAATTCTTGCGGCGAAGGCGCAGTCGTGGGTGCGCGTGGTCGATTGGAACCAGCTACCGAAGAAGCCGTTCGACCGTGACCCCGATTCGGTGCGCCGCCCGATGTTCAGGACGCTAATGGAAGACGCTCCGACCTTCGATTGGTACTTCAAGCTGCAACGAAATCTCGCATGATCTATTTCGTTCGGTGTAGAGAGACGGGTTACATCAAAATCGGCTGCTCATGTGATCCCGTAGTACGGTTTAGGAATATGCGTTCGCACTCTCCTACTGATCTTGAGCCCATCGGTGTAATGCCCGGTGATCGTAGGAGAGAGAAAGCTCTTCATCGGACCTTCCGAACGAGTCACGTTAGGGGAGAGTGGTTTCGACCGAGCGATGCGTTGAACACGATCCTCGATGCGTGCGCTTCTTTTCCCCACCATCCCCGGCGCATCCGAAAATTCCCGCAGCCGAAGGTGCGAGCCCTCGATCAGTTCGAGCGGTTCGAGCAAGCAGTCACCCGCTACAACGCGGAGATGTGAAAACTTTACTGTGCAAACTTTACCTATTTGCACAGTTTCTCACCCGCCTGTCAGAATAAAACCCCTATAGAATAAGGCTTTTCGGGCGTGCCAGACTTGGCACGAACCCTGCAATATCGTGGTAGCGAGGGCAGGGGAACGCCCTCAAAAGAGGGAAAATACTGACTGAAGGAGTGAACTCATGGCAAGGCACACTTGGACCTCTTTGTTCACGGTTCGTTCGAGCAGCAGCGACAGCACGTATGAAGTGAAGCGTGACCCGAAGACGGGTGCCTACGGGTGCTCGTGCAAGGGCTGGAAATTCCAGAAGAAGTCGATGTTCGAGCGTGAGTGCAAGCACACGCGGGTCGCTCGTGAGGCCATCGAGGCTCTTGAGAGCAAGGAAGAGAAGCGGATGAAGGCTGCTCTCTCTGCTCTTGAGCGGATGGGTGCGAGGGATTCGGTTGCAGCGTAGCACTACGAGATGGGGTGAGGGCTTCGGCTCTCACCCTTTCGCGTCAGCGCAGGTTGGTAGCCTGCCTCTGAAGATGACAGCCACGGCGAAAGCCGAAAGTCGAAACGCGATGATAGGAGTGAATCATGGCGAAGCATACAAAGGACACGATCAAGGCTCTGCTGGTCAACGACAAGGCCGTGTTGCGCGGTCTGCTCGTGATCGACGCGCTACAGACAGAGACGGAGCGTGAGATAGGTGATTCGGTCGTGCTGAATGGTGTTGGTTGGAGCGGCACCGATGCCGAGTTCATGTCGAGCTTGGCGAAGCAGTATCGTCAGCGCGGCACGCTCTCAGAGAAGCAGATGGTTTGGGCGCGGAAGAAGATTCAGAAGTACGCGGGTCAGTTGGCGAAGGTCGCGAACGGGGAGATCGAGAACCCGATGACGACCGAGGCCGTCCCGACTCCGGCTCCGAAGCCCGAGCCCGAGAACGGTGATGGCGTGATAGCCCGATTGCGTGCTGAGTCCGAGGCCGAAGAGGCCGAGGGTGAAGAAGAGACTGACAACCGGATCACGGTTGACTCCGGTTTGCTGGCGCAGCTAGAGGCCAGCTTGAAGAACTAGAAGGTTAGCGGGGTGAGGGTTCAACTCCCTACCTCGCTATTGGCGGGAGTGAAGCGCGTGGTGCGTTACATAGAAGGAGAAGGAGAGAACGATGTATCTGAACGAGGCAATCAAGTGGGCGCAGTTCGCTCACGATAAGCAGGTCGATAAGAGCGGCCAGCCCTACATCGGGCACGTCCTGCGCGTGGCATTCGCTCAGGACAGCGATGAGGCGCGTGTGGTCGCGTTGCTGCATGATGTGGTCGAAGACTCCGATGTGAGTCTCGATGATCTGCGGGGAGATTTCCCCGAGGCCATCGTTGTGCAGGTGGACGCGATGAGCAGGCGTGAGGGCGAGCGGTACGTGAGCTACATCAGGCGGGTGGCGAACTATGGGATCGCTTCGCGGGTGAAGATCGCGGACCTGAGAGACAACCTTGATCCTTCTCGGCGGATGGGCGTGTCCGATTCGTTGGTGAAGAGGTACGAGCAGGCGTTGGAGTTCCTGCTCGGGGGAGAGTGTGAACTATGAAGCTGACGCGGTTGCAGCACATCGAGTGGATGATTAGCAATGTGCATAACATGGCGCTGATCGTCCTCAAGACCGAGCCGGAGCAGAAGGTCATGCTAGGAGAGCACGAGCCCGGTGTGACCGTGGCGCATCTGCTGAACGTAGCGGAATCGCTTCGGAGTCAGGTCGAGCAGTACAAGCACGCAGGCGCGTCGAAGGCTACGATCAATCTCGTGGTCGAGCGGTTGCGTGAGCAGCTTGAGACGTACAGATAGGTCAGGTGGGCAGGGTTCGATTCCCTGCCTTCCTATCGTGACCTTGCGTGGCTGGTGCCATGAGCGTGAGGTTCGATGCAGCACTGATCTGATAAGGAGTGAAACTATGGCTCTGAAACATCCGCACGGGCTTCGCAACGCTCTGCTAGTTTTGCTGAACGCGATTAGCGAAGATAAGGACGCGCTGCGCACGTTGGCGAAGCGTGACCCGAAGGCCATTGAGCAGGCCGTCGAGGTGCTGAAGGGCGAAGACCTGACGCAACACTTTCAGGAGCTTCTGACCTTCTTAGAGATTCAAGTCAGGCGGTGCCGTGAGATCACCGAGAAGATTTCGCGAGCAGAGATCGGTCGCTACGTTGGCGACAACGCTCGTTACACAGGCTCTCGTTCAGGGAGCTATACTGTGGAGTACGAGGGTAAGTCGTTCATGTCGGATTGCACGCACGATCTCGCTGAGAAGGTTTGGGAGTATGCAATGAGGCAGCGGACACTGAAGTTGCATTCAGGACCGGATGCACAGATCGAGCGGTAGTAGAATGGACGCTGCTGGCTACGAAGTGACTTACGAGGAAGGCTACCGGGCGGGGTGGTTGGACGCCGCGCTCGGTTGCCGGTCCACGATAGCAGTGACATCGCTGCACGGGTGGTACGCTGCTGGCTATCGCGATGGGCAGATCGCTCATCGCGTGCAACAGCCACTCGATCCGCGAGTGTGCAGAAAAGTTTGCATAAACTGAAAAGTTTTCACAACATTGTGAGATGAGACGCCGTGGCTATTGGCTTTTCGGCTGGCACGGAACCTGCACCTTTACATGGTGATGGGCGAAGTGCGTCCATCGGTTTGAAAACTGACAGCAGGAGTGTGCGCATGGGATGGGACATTATTATAGTGGACCCGCCCGAGCCGAAGTCGAAGGACGCGAAGAAGCTCTTGGAGTCAGGCGATGCGAAGATCAAAGGTCGCTGGCTCAAGATCGTGTTCAGGTTCGACGGTGAAGATGATGGCGAAGAGTTCGTTGCGGCGACCGCGCTGGATGACGAGGAAGCCATCGACAGGCTGGCAGAGTTGATGACGAAGTACGGTGAGCACGGTGAAGAGCTACCATCATTGAACGGAACAACGCGGCGGACTCGCCGGGGCGGTCCTTACATGGCTCGCATCACCGTCAAGCACCTTGCTCCGCGTCTCAGTCCGAAGGGCAGGAAGACGAAGAAGCTCTACCGGACGACCAGCAGCAGGACGATAGGACCGATTGAAGTCGATCACAGGTGGACGAAGACGATGACCGGCAAGCAGATCGACAATGTGAAGCCTGTGATCCTCGCGTATATTGAGCGAGAGTTCGGACTGAAGTTGACGAACCTGCCGCAAGGCACGGAAGTTTGGGCGGTGTGAAATTGGTGGCGGTTGGCTAGGGGACACCCGAGTAAGGCGCAGCTAAAACGCTGCGACCCTGCTCCCTCGCAGACTGTGGGTGCAGTCGTGTCAATCGCCGTCTCTCTATAGGAGAGAGCGATGCAAGACCTAGACTTCGATCCTCACCACGAGGATCAGATGGATGAAGCTCGTGAAGTGCTGGCCGAGCAGGAAGCGGAGCGGCGCGGATACGAGGAAGAGGAAGAGGACAACGAGGGTGCGATGTTTTCGGAGAGCCCGGAAGGCTATCGCGCTCGTGACCAGTGGGCGCGGCGTTACGATGATCTGAACGGCGCACCCGAGAGCGACTACGACCGTTAAGAGTGATCGTGAGACAAGTCGTTGAGCCTGTGCCGACCGAGCGCAACAGATAGCATGAGCGCAGCCGATTGGCAAATAGGAGCGCAGGCAAATAGACGGCCTCTGGCAAGACCGATCACTACTCAGGTAGGTGGGTTGGCGTTGGCGGTGCGAACGCACGGTGCGAGAGCGCGTGCTAGTAGGCCGCTGACGGCACAGTTGAGGCTGGTTCGATTCCGGCCCCTGCCTATGGTGAAAGGACTGAACGATGACATACTATGACTACGAAAACTGTAACTGTCGAGCCTGTTGGTACTGGCTGATTCTGTCCTACGATGGTTACGGTTACGATTGGGAATGGGAAGGATGGTGGAGACGATGAACTTCTACGACAACATAGCTGGCAAGTGGTACTGGCTTCCCGGTGGATGGGAAGAGACGAGAGAAGGGATGCGGTCACCTGATGGCATCGAGTTTTGGGTCACAGGGCCGAGTGGAAGATGGGGCTCGCCATCGATACGGAGAACGCCGAGACAGGCGGGGATCGGTGGCCGGTACTTCCGTTCGATCTTGACCGTAGCAGTGGCGGCGGGTCTGCGCGATGAGCACTTGCCCATCGAGATGAGCGGACCACGTTGACCTTGATGTTCGTGGGGAGAGTGCTAGATTTCTAGTACGGCTTGTAGCCCTCTCCCCACAAGCCTTCCCGCCACATGAAGTAAATCAGATGCGAAAATTCGGACTACTGACAGGGAGTGAACGATGCGCGGTACAGAGAAAGTTCTGGCCGAGTGGGAGCGTTACTGTCTTGCGCTCGCCTATCGCTTCGCGACAGGTGCTCTCGATGCTGAGGCGCTTGCGCAAGAGGCGCGGGTGAAAGTCTGGCAGTTGGCTCAGACGTACAGGGGCGAAGACCTGACCCGGCAGATCAGGGTCAGCGTTCCGAACCGTCTGATCTCGCTCGTGCGGCAAGAGCAGGCCGAGATGCGCGATGCTCGAAGAACCTCATCGCTCGAACGCGAACGTGAGCGGTTTGGCGCAG
>Ga0255055_10001223_pt1 | contig 19201 bp, 16 predicted proteins | sample JV7_2_27_MG_FD_188633 | JGI IMG/M metagenome (GOLD analysis project Ga0255055, IMG submission 188633) | Seawater microbial communities from Jervis Inlet, British Columbia, Canada - JV7_2_27 | ecosystem: Environmental > Aquatic > Marine > Inlet | place: Canada: British Columbia | collected...
GTTATTATCTCATTGTCTAATGCTTTGACCATCCTTTGCAATTGTATTATATAGAACCTACCTCTAATTCATCGATAAGCGGATATCTTACAATTAAATTGGGGCAAAGCCTCTAACTTGTAAAAGGATCTCATATTATGGCCGATGCTAAAACTCCAAGTCAGAAAAATGACGACAACAGGCGCTCGGGTTTAGATCGCCGGTGGATTATTGCACCCCATGACGGTCCCGAAAGGCGCAGTGGTAAAGACAGAAGGCAAACCTTGGAAAATGGAGATTTGATGGTGGCAGGAAATGGCGATTCAAATGAAATTGGCACCATACAAGATCTTCTGATGGCCAATTCAATGCAGCTGGATGCCATTGCCCAGTTACTGATTGAAAAGGGCATATTTTCCAAGGAAGAACTCTTTGACATGCTTAAGCGTATTCAGAAAGAATACCAGAAGACGGGTGATCCTGATCAATAATTCTTCGACGGATAGTCCAAAATTTCGCTACCATTATGATAAAAGGGTACAACCGTGATCAAGAAAATCATTTCAGGCGGACAGACCGGAGCTGACCAGGCGGCACTTGACGCGGCTATAAAACTGGGTATTCCACACGGCGGATGGATTCCCAAAGGCAGGTTAACCGAAAATGGACCTTTGCCGGAAAAATATGATCTAAGCGAAATGCCTGTTAGCAGTTACGCATTAAGAACTGAGCAAAACGTAATAGATTCCAATGGTACCCTAATCATAAGTCACGGAAAGTTGACCGAAGGCTCTGATTACACTCGCAAAATGGCTTTAAAGCACCAGCGCCCATGGCTGCATATAAATCTAAACCAAACACCTGCCTTTAAAGCTGCAAACTTAATTAAATCCTGGATAAAGGAAAACACCATTGAAATTCTAAATGTCGCCGGGCCCCGGGAAAGCAAAGATAATTTGATATATCAAGACGTTTCGAAACTAATCGAAACGATCTATTATTTGGAATTGATAAAGACCCGCCCGCCGGAATCGGCGCCGCTTCCAAGCAACGACCGCCATGCATCCGATAAGCAGCCCCAAACGGTTCAAGAAGCCATCGCGAGACTCACATCTGAATTACCATTAAAAGATAAGACGACCATCGCCAATATGGATGAGACCGAATTGATCAAACTCAATTCGTATTTAGGAAGGCACATCCTGGATAAATTTGGCCTGTGGTCTGGAAACGAAAAACTGGTAGAATCCTGCCTCGCGATAGCTGATTATCCGCTGCTAAACGAAGACGATGCTGTAAAAGTCATTATCAAAAAATTATGGCAGGAATTGAAAGAAACGCATCGGCTGAGAATCATTAAATAAATGCGGTTGAGCCAGTTAACGCCTTGTCCTGTTACCGGTTGGCCCGCAAGAATATGGAGGCATTGTGAAAGCATTTCGATTACTTCAGACGGTAAAGGGCCGGATTTATTGGATTCGATCAATGCTGTTTACGGTTATCATTATGCTTTTATCAGCCTTCGTATTTGCTGATGATCAGCCAGGCGAAAAAGACGAAAATCAGATCGGCGAACAGATTCAGGTCATTGCAGATAAATTGATAACCAACAATGCGGAAAAATACGCGGAATTTGTAGGAGATGTCCGGGCCAGTCAAGGAAATTTTACGATCACTTCAGAACACCTTAGGATTTACTATCAAAATAATCCAGGTAACCTTAAAAGCCAAACCGGCGGTCAAGAATTAATCAAACGAATTGTTGCCAGCGGCCATGTAAAAATATCATCCGACAAATATAAAGCTGAGGCCGAGCGGGTTGAATACGACTTGGATAGTGCCGTTTTGGTATTAGAGGGTGAAAATTCAACGATTAAGAGTGGAAATAATTTAATAACGGGTTCCAAAATTACCGTCCATCGCCAGGATGGGCAAATTATAGTGGAAAGAAGCGCGGAAAAGCGCGTCAAAGCCAGGTTTTATTCAAAGGACGTGCAGAAGGAAGAATAAAAAAATTTTGTGCGGTTTAAATTTTCCGTTTTCGGGATCAATTTTTAAGGGCGCCAATTTTTCAACTTGCGCAGTTTCTGTAAATTTTTATACTTTAGCATCAGGTCAAACCATTGGTGAAACAAGGGGGCCAAACCCTCGAGCGGTTTTTTGCCGGATGAAATCATTTTTTTTTCGGCTTCTGCCAGGGCTTCAAGGTAATCACTGCGCTCAGGTTCGAGCCTTAAAAGATGGCGATATATTTCAGCGGCCTTATCCCAATACTCCTGGTCTGCGTAAACCCTTGCCATAGTGGCTGTATAAAAGTCTGTTTCTTTTTCCATTTTTTTAAAATTTGAAACACTCACTTTAGGTCAAAGAGATATTTAACTTATGGTTTGGGTAATCTTTGGGGCTTAAGAATCAGTTCATCTTCAGCGACCATTCCCAGTTCCTGCCGTGCGATATTTTCAATATATTTAGGATCATGCTTCAAGCGATCGATTTCGACACTCAGAGAAAGATTTTGATGGGATAACTGCTCATTTTTTTCAGCCAGCTGATCCCTTTCTTTTTTTAAAATATTTAAATCCATAAAACCATGTTCACCGAATATAGTGAAAAAGAGTAGTGAAAACAGCAGCACAACAGTAACGGATAGGAAGATGCCTTGCGTTCTTGTCATTTTTTGTTTAGACCCTTTTTAACTTCAGCTACAACACTTAGCAATTCCGGACTTCTTATTAAATAAGAACATGTACCGAAAATAATCAATCCTGTAAGAATACATCCAATCAATCCCAGCAGCAGTTCCATAACATCTCCGCCTTCAGGCGGAATAAAAACAAAGACCGCACCCCAGACAACAACCCCCATAAATCCTGCACTGAACAATGTCCTGTAAGCAGATCGCATGATGCTTCTCCACCCCAGGGATCCAAGCTTTGAGCGCAACGCATGCACCAGCAGTCCGAGGTTCAAAATCGAAGCAAGCGACGTTGCCAGGGCAAGTCCTGCATGCGCCAGCGGTCTCATCAAAATAATTCCAAGTGCAATATTGACCCCGATAGAGATAAGGGCCATGACCATTGGCGTGCGGGTGTCTTTTAGGGCAAAAAAGGTGGCGGCAACGATTTTGACCGCCGAAAACGCCCCTAGACCCATAGCATAATATAAAAGCGCCTGGGCAGTCAACTGAGTTGCAAGCGAACTGAATTCCCCGCGTTGAAACAACAGGGCAACAATTGGCTCCCTTAAGATGATCAAACCCACCATCGAAGGGATCGTGAGGAATATAATTAACCTTACCGCATAGCCAAAAGTATCTTTGAGAGCGTCAATATCATTGAGGGTTGCCTGCCGCGATAGACTCGGCAAAACAGCGGTTGCCGCAGCGATAGCAAATATACCGAGCGGGAACTGAACCAGGCGGTCGGCAAAATATAGATAACTTACGCTGCCCTCCTTCAACAAAGACCCCAGGAGACCACCGACCAGAACATTAACCTGATAGACGGCTCCGCCTAAAATTATGGGAGGCATGAGCACACCGATTTTTTTTAATCCGGGATGGAAAAGTTTGCCTTTTGGTCGTAGGATGAGTCCTTTTCGAATCATAAAGGGCAGCTGAAGTCCAAGTTGAAGAACACCCCCCATTATCACACCGATGGCAAGCCCCATGACGGGATTCGACAAATACGGACATATGAAAATAACGGAACAAATCATCGCCAGATTCAGCAAAACCGGAGCTAAGGCGGGAGCCGCAAAATGCCCAAAAACATTTAGGATTCCCATACACAAAGCCACCAGGCCGATAAAGAAAATGTACGGAAACATAATGCGTGTAAGCGTAATGGTGAGGGGAATTTTACCAGGTGAGTCAAAAAATCCGGGTGCGATTACCTTTACGATCAGAGGGGCCAGCAATACGCCGAGAATGGAAAGGGCCACCAGCAGGATGGACAATACGAACAGAGCTGACCGGGCGAGGCGTAAACCTTCATCTTGCCCATCTTCTGTAAGATAATCCGTCAGCACCGGTATAAACGCATTACTAATTGCGCCTTCCCCAAAAAGTTTCCTTAAGAGATTCGGAATCCTGAAAGCGGCAATAAACGCATCTGAACTGTTACCGGCGCCAAAATACCAAGCAATGACCGCATCGCGAATATAGCCCAGGATGCGGCTTAATAAGGTAGCCGCCCCGACGACTCCGGCCGCTTTAATTACTCGGGAATTTTCTTTCATGGAATCTGAAAAATTTTTATTGACATTGTAAATTGGGTTCAGTATTAGTAGTGGTTTATATTAATTTTAAATAAGGAGTGGATCCCGTTGGCAAATCATAGATCAGCAGAAAAACGCGCACGCCAAAACGAGAAACGGCGGCTGCGTAACAAAGCGGTAAAAACCAGAGTAAAACACGTAACCAAGAATGTCCGGTCGTCATCTGGTGAAGCGTCAAAAGAAGCAGCATCGGCCAAATTGAATACGGCTCAATCGGCAATTGACAAAGCGGCTAAAAAGGGTGTTATTCACAAGAAAACAGCTGCCAGAAAGATATCGCGCCTTTCAAAATTGGTAAATGCCATTACCTGATTATAGAACTCATCTCAAAAATTGAGATGGGTTTTAGAAATCATCGCTCATCCGATTAACAACCTTTTCTGCAATTCGTTGCGAAAGCACCCGAATTGCATCCCGTCTGTTTTGATCCGTGCGTTCCTTGTCCGCATCGACGATATACCCTTGGTCGTCAACAAGTCCGTTAGCTGCCCAAACAACTCTGCCATCCTGTTTTTTTAAGTTCAAATCAATTGTAACCGTAACCCGTCTCTCACCGGCCGTATCTTTATTCCGGGTGGAAATCGTTCTAATAGCGACCTCTTCTACCTCGCCGCTCAAGACAACATCGGCATCATCAATGCCCCTTGCCAGACCATCGGTTTTACGCAAGGTGAGTTCTGATAGAAGGGCAGCCGTAACAATGTTTTCAACCCCTGTCTCCTGGGTCCGGTTTTCTAAAACTTTTACGAAAAGAAGATCGCTATCACCCGGGAAGCCGCCCTCCCCCGCAAACCGGTACCCGCACGCACAAAACAGCACCGCGATTAAAATGATTATTACGCTGCACTTGCTAGTTTTCAAACCCATCTCCCTGGCTGCTGGCTTCTGATTTATGGCAGCCGCAGAGGGCTGCCCTACTTTGAGCTATGACGCGGCAGATAGCGCCTTCGTCGTCGTCCTCGTCCTCGTACTCGTCCCCTATAAAATTCCGATCTACGAGGACGAGCACGAGGACGAGGACGAAAGAATCAAATCAGATCGCATGCATCCGCCCTACTCTCCGGTTTTCATCTGTCATCTGTCCGCTGTCTTCTGACGTCTGCAAATCAGACCACAATATTGACCAGTTTGCCCTTCACATAAATAACCTTTTTTATCTCTTTGCCGTTCGTAAATTTCCGGGCCCGCTCATCATCAAGCGCCATCTGTTTGATGGTTTCTTCCGCAACACCGGGATCCACAGAGAATTTACTTCTCAATTTACCGTTTACCTGTATAACAATTACAAGTTCATCCTTTTCTAAGGCCTCTTCCAGAAAAGACGGCCATTTCGCAAGCAGAACGCTGGAGGTATTGCCGAGCATCTCCCACAATTCTTCGGCAAAATGGGGCACGATCGGAGATAACAGCAGCGTAAGCGTTTCCAAGGCAAACCGCATCACAGGCGACTGTTGCGCATTGTTTTTAGCCCTCTTGATGTCGGACATCGCATTAAAAAGCTCCATAATGGCACTTATCGCCGTATTAAAATGGTAGCGATCCTCGATATCGTGCGTAACCTTCATTATGGTTTGGTGGGTTTTTTTAGAGAGCTCCCGCATGGCACCCTCCAAGGCGACGGGGCTGTCCTCAAACGCAGGGACATCTTTTACCTGATCCATCCATTCTGTCGCCAAGCGCCACACCCTGTTTAAAAACCGATAACCGCCTTCAACGCCCTGCTCGCTCCATTCAAGGTCCCGTTCGGGCGGTGCCGCAAACAGGCAAAAAAACCGGGTTGTATCGGCACCATATTTTTCCAAAAGAATATTGGGATCAATGACATTCTTCTTCGATTTGGACATCTTTTCTACGCGTCCCAGAGTCACCGGCGCATCGCAATGAACACAAAAACGACTTCCCTCCGCAACTTTTACTTCATTGGGGAGCAAATTACCGTGTTTGGGGCACGCAGCCGTTTCTTTGCAGACCATCCCCTGGGTTAACAATCGCGTGAAAGGTTCTTTGAACTTGACCAAACCCTGATCGTTTAGAACACGGGTATAATAGCGTGAATAGAGCAGATGTAGAATGGCATGCTCAACGCCGCCGATATACTGATCAACAGGCATCCAGTAATCCACCGCCTGCGGGTCAAACATGCCTTTATGAAAGTGCGGGCTGCAATATCTGTCAAAATACCAGGATGATTCAACAAACGTATCCATGGTGTCAGTCTCCCGACGCGCCGACGGATCGCCGCATTGCGGACATTTCACCTTTACAAATGAATCCAGTTGAGGCAGGGGTGACCTGCCGCCTTCCAGCATTTCGACATCTTCAGGCAGGACGACCGGAAGTTTTGATTCCGGAACGGGTACAATTCCACAACGATCGCAATGGATTATGGGAATCGGTGCTCCCCAATATCTTTGTCTTGAAATGCCCCAATCCCGTAAGCGAAAGCTAACCTCCGCCCGGCCCAGGTTATTTTTTCCCAGAAAAGCAGCAATGGCCTCCATCGCCTTTTTATTTTCCATTCCGTTGAAATCACCGGAGTTAACCAGGATGCCCGGACCCACATAGGCCTCCGTAAGACTTTCAGACTCCAGATCTTCATCTTCAGGTTTTACAACGACAATGATGTCCAGACCATATTTCTTGGCAAAATCAAAATCGCGCTGATCATGGGCCGGAACAGCCATCACGGCACCGGTTCCATATTCCATGAGGGCAAAGTTGGCCGTATAAATCGGGATGCGCTTGCCGCTTAAGGGGTTAATGCAGTTAACACCGAGAAATACGCCTTCCTTTTCATATTCATCCACCGCTTTATCCGATCGATCCAGCATCGACATCTTATCGACAAACACCGCCACTTCGTTTTCCTGAGGCGTACCCCGCGAAAGCTGAACGGTCAGCGGGTGTTCCGGCGCCAGGCACATAAAGGTTGCGCCGAAAACCGTATCGTGCCGGGTCGTAAATACCGGAATGACGAGATCCTGGTTTTCAACCGCAAAACGAATTTCAGCCCCGAAACTTTTACCGATCCAGTTTTTCTGCATGGTGGTTACTTTTTCGGGCCATCCGGGCAACTGATCAGAATGCGAGAGCAGGTCATCCACATAGGCCGTTGTTTTGAAAAACCACTGCCACAGTCTTTTCTGGCGAACCTGCTGACTGCATCGCCAGCACAAACCGTCTTCGACCTGTTCATTGGCCAGAACCGTCTGGCAAGATTCGCACCAGTTCACAAACGATTCCTTGCGATAGGCCATTCCGTTTTCATACATTTTCAAAAATAGCCACTGTTCCCAGCGATAGTATTCAGGCCGGCAGGTGGCAATTTCTCTGCTCCAATCATAGGAGAATCCCAGTTGTTTGAGCTGAGCACGCATGGCATCAATGTTGGCATAGGTCCATTTGGCCGGATGGGTGTTGTTTGCAATGGCGGCGTTTTCGGCCGGCATGCCGAAGGCATCCCAGCCCATGGGATGCAACACATTGAATCCGCGCATGCGCTTGTATCGGGCGACTACATCACCAATGGTATAGTTGCGGACATGTCCCATATGAATGTTGCCGGAAGGATATGGAAACATTTCTAGGAGATAATATTTTTTCATAGTCCGATCTTCCCCAACCTTGAACAGTTGGGTTGACTCCCAGTAGGTCTGCCATTTGGGCTCAATTTTTTTCGGATCGTATTTCGCGTCCATCACTTCTACCTGCCTTAGTTCTAGTTCACTAAATAAAACTTCCCCGAAGCTCATCTCCGAACCTCAGGGAAAAATTTTTGCGTATTTTTTCCATGCCACAAAATGATAACAATAGCAAGGCTGTCAGTCAACTCACCCTAAAGGAGCGTCATAGGGCCGGTCAAAATGAGCCTGGCGTTACCTGAACTATATCGCCGCAGAGGTTTCAGCCAGAAATCGTTTGACTTGTTATGGAAATTTCGAGATGCTATCAGTTGGAAATCGGCGTCGGTGATGAAAGGACCCGTTAAAAATTGAACCCATCCATGGATCTCAAGGTTATACCTGCATGAGCATAAAGATTCTTATAAACGCCATTGACCCTGAAGAATGCCGGGTCGCCAAAGTAAAAGCGAACAAGCTGGAAGAATTTTATATTGAAAGTGCGGCCCGCGAAATAACCCAAGGTAATATCTATAAAGGCGTCATCGCACGAGTCGAGCCCAGCCTCCAGGCGGTCTTTGTCGACTACGGTGCCGAACGACACGGGTTTTTACAAAAACCAGAAATTCACAGCGACTATTATCAGGACAGTGAAGGTGGAAATCATTCAATCGAAAAGATTGTTAAGCGCGGGCAGGAAGTCATGGTGCAGGTCACCAAAGAGCCGTTTATGAGAAAAGGCGCTATGCTGACAACCTACATATCATTGGCGGGCAGATTCCTTGTTCTCATGCCGGGAAGCGATAAGCTGGGAATTTCCCGTAAGATTGAAGATGAAAAAGAGCGCGACCGATTGAAAGATTTAGTAGATAAATTAAAGCCCCCTGAAGGATTCGGTCTGATTGTCAGAACAGTCGGTATTAATAGCACCAAAACCCTTTTGTCACGCGATTTAAGATACCTTCTGCGACTGTGGAAAACGATCAAACAAAGCGTAATGAAGGAGCCGGCGCCGGCCCTACTTTACAGGGAAAGAGACCTCGTTTTACGGTCAATCCGCGATTATTTTACGACCGACGTCAACGAGATTCTCATCGATGATCCTGCCGTTTACCAAGAAGTAAGGAAATTTGTCAAAATTATTTCCCGCAAGCATCACAAAATCGTCAAGTTATATAAGGGCGTCAAACCCATTTTTACCAAATTTGAGATCGAAAACCAAATTGCGCCGATATTCGAAAGTCGTGTCACTTTAAAATCGGGAGGATCCATTGTCATTGAACAAACCGAAGCACTGGTATCCATCGATGTAAACTCAGGCAAGTCCACCCAGGAAAGATCCATCGAAAAGACCGCATTCCTAACCAATCTCGAAGCGGCTGAAGAGGCTGCCCGTCAGCTTCGCCTAAGAGACCTGGGAGGTCTGATTGTCGTCGATTTCATTGACATGCAAGACCTAAAAAATCGTTCAAAAGTTGAGCGCCGGCTGCGGAGCTGTGTCGGTGAAGACAAAGCCAAAACGAAAGTAGGGAAAATTTCACGATTCGGTTTATTGGAAATGTCCCGCCAACGGATCCGGCCTTCAATTGAATTCGGCAGTTATCATCCCTGCCGCTATTGCCAGGGCAAAGGATTAGTGGCCTCCACCGAAACCCTGGCAGTGGGGTTTCTCAGAAAACTCAGTCTTGAAACCCTCAAGCCGGGAGTCAGCTCCGTTAAGGGGGTTGTACCGGTGGATGTCGCTGATTATCTTTTAAATAAAAAGCGCAAAGAAATTGCCGAACTGGAGGAACGCCGCGCTCTCAGCGTCGAGATAGAAGGTGCCCAGTCAATGACCCCGGGCGAAAGTAAGATTATATATAACGACTAAAGCGTCACCGACCATCTGCAGAGCGGGTGGCTTGGATTTTTCCGTCTCTAGGCGGGAAAAAACAAAGGCACGGCAGTGCCTTAATCGGTGCGGGTGGAACCGGGTGCAAAGCACCCGGTTAAAAACACCCAATCAGGAGCGCTTGTAAGTTCAATGTTGACACTATTTATATATTGCTGTATATGAGCGCCATTTTTATCCGAAACCGTATTTACAAATTGACAATTTTAGATATTTGATCTGCGCGCAATGTCTGAATTTCATGTATTCTAACACAAGGAGGTAATATTTTGATTGATATCGCATATGCAATGGGTGGTGGCGGCGGAGAAGGTGCTGCGGGATTTAGCGGATTTATCCCGATTATCTTGATGTTCGTCATTTTTTATTTCCTGCTGATCCGGCCCCAGCAAAAAAGACAAAAAGAAACACGCAATATGATAACTAACCTGAAAAAAGGCGACCGTGTTATTACCAGCGGTGGATTGCACGGTCGTATAACGGGATTAGACGATACAACATTAACCTTAGAAATAGCAGACAAGGTCCGGGTAAAGGTTGGCCGTTCCAATGTAGCGGGTATGGTCCAGCCGGCCAGCCAGCCCCAACCGGAAAAAAAGTAACCGAAAACAATCCACAGTGGATTCAACTCGAATTCGATTTATGGCTTGTGAAATGGTTGATTGGTTAAACGGTTCGATAGAATGGCTGTTTAAGCGTTCAACCATTTGTCTATTTGGAGATAAAATTAAAGTGCAAACCTTTAATATGCTCCGTTACCGCAATGTAAAGGTTCTGCCCCGTTAACCATCTATCAAATAGCGCTATAGAAGAGGGAATATACCATTGAAAAATTTCTCATGGAAACTGATTTTAGTTTTTGGAGTGATTGTGGCGGCAATTATTTATGTCCTGCCGACATTTCACCCGGGATTGTGGCCGCACAACCAGATAAACCTTGGGCTGGATCTTCAGGGCGGAATGCACCTGGTTTTGGAAGTGGATACCCTCAAAGCCGTGGAAGGCCAGGTTGAACGCATTTCACAGGAAGTCCGTGACCAGCTCAAAAAAGAGCGGATTCGGAAAGTCTCCCTGGATCGAATCGAGGGAACCAAAATTTCCGCCACGATTAAAGATCCGGAGATCCTCGACAAATTTGATGAACTCTTAAAAGAAAACTTTGATTTTCTGAAGCGCTCGCGCAAGACTGAAAATGGCGTCACAACTGTTATTATGGAGCTGTCCGCAGAGGAAACCGACCAGGTTGAAAAGCTGGCGGTCGACCAGGCGCTGGAAACGATCCGCAATCGCATCGACCAGTTTGGCGTCGCCGAACCCGATATCCGGCGCCAGGGCGAAAAGCGAATGTTAATCCAGCTACCCGGAATTAAAGATACGGATCGCGCCAAAGACTTGATCGGCCGAACGGCACTCTTAGAGTTCAAGCTGGTGGATGACACCCGGGACGTCAATACGGCTGTGCAAGGAAATGTTCCTGCGGGAAGAGAAGTTCTTTACCGGGTTGATCAGAACGCTGAAACCGGAACAACCTCAAAAATACCTTTTCTTTTAAAAAAGCGTACCCTTTTAACCGGTGCGAGTCTGACCAATGCACGCGTGGACTTTGACCAGTTCAACATACCTTTTGTGTCCATTAACTTTGACAAAAAAGGTGCGCGGGTTTTTGAACGTATCACCGGTGAGAACGTAAACAAACGGCTGGCGATCGTGCTGGATGATACGGTTGCATCCGCACCTGTAATTCAGGAAAAGATAGCCGGCGGCCAGGCCCGTATTACCGGCAACTTTACACTGGAAGAAGCCAAGGATCTCGCGATCGTGCTGCGCGCGGGTGCTCTGCCGGCACCGGTCATCATACTGGAAGAGCGTACCGTGGGGCCCTCTCTCGGTGCAGACTCTATCCAAAAAGGTCTTATCTCCATGTGCATCGGGGGAATCCTGGTTGTTTTGTTTATGATCGTCTACTACAAAGGGTCCGGCGTGATTGCCGATTTGGCTCTCATACTGAACATCATCCTAATTGCCGGAGGTTTGGCCGGATTCAAGGCCACCTTGACGCTTCCGGGAATCGCTGGAATTATTCTAACGATCGGTATGGCGGTCGATGCCAACGTCATTATTTTTGAACGCATCCGGGAGGAACTGACATTGGGGCGTACGCCGCGTGCAGCAATCGACGCCGGTTATGCTCGGGCCACATTGACCATTCTGGATGCCAATGTCACGACCCTGATAGCCGCGGTGGTACTGTTTCAGTTCGGAACCGGAGCGATCAAGGGATTTGCGGTAACGCTAAGTCTGGGAGTGATTGCCAGCCTGTTTACGGCCCTGGTGCTGTCACGCCTTATTTTTGATTACATACTCATGGGGCGCAAAGTTAAAACACTCAGCATATAGAGGGATACGCCATGCGGTTTATAAAAACTGAAACCAACATCAATTTTATCGGCATAAAAAATATCGCCTTTTGTTTATCGATTGCGTGTATCGCCATTAGCTTTGTGTCGCTAATCATTCACCGGGGCCCCCGCTTGGGCATCGACTTTGCCGGCGGCACCCTCATACAGGTAAAATTCACTTCAGCGGCACGCATAGATGAAGTCAAATCCGGACTTGAATCAGTGGGCCTGGGCAAATCATCCGTGCAGCAATTCGGCGAAAAAGCGGATAATGAATTTCTGATTCGAACCGAAAGCACCTATGGCAGCGGCGAGGGGTTTACAACCGATATTAAAAAGGCACTGGAATCATCTGCCGGCGATCAGGTGGAAATCCGCCGGGTCGAAATGGTCGGTCCCCAGGTCGGCGAAGACTTGAAGAAAAAAGCTTTGTTTGCCATGTTTTATGCGCTGCTTTTTATAACGATCTACATCTCAGGCCGGTTTGAGCTTAAATGGATCCTGAGCGGGGTGGTCGCTTCCGCACTTATTGGAGCGGTTTACATTTTCAACTTATTTAATGTGAGTATCCCTTATTTGATCGGGGCAGCTTTGATGGTTTCATTGGTTGTTTTCTGGTTTCTGGAGTTAAAATTTGCAATGGGTGCCATTGTTGCCTTAATGCATGATGTCATTATAACGGTGGGTCTTTTTTCCATATTCGACAAAGAATTTACGCTTCCAATCATCGCCGCATTGCTAACGATTATAGGGTATTCATTAAACGATACCATCATTATATTTGACCGCATCCGGGAAAACACTAGAAAACATCATAAAAAGCCTTTGGAATTTATCATCAACCGCAGCATCAACGAAACGCTGAGCAGAACGATTTTGACTTCGCTGACGACGTTGATGGTCGTGGTGACGCTTTTCCTTCTTGGCGGCGGCATCATCCACGACTTTGCCTTCGCCTTAATTATCGGCGTCCTGGTCGGAACCTATTCATCGATTTATGTGGCCAGCCCGATATTGCTGGCCTGGCAAGGCCGCAGCAAGAAGTAACACCCAGTATTTCAGTCGCCGTAGATGAAGCGCCATTACAGTATTGAGACCTAAAACAAAAGAGTAAGCGTTCAGAGGTTCAGGGTTCAGAGGTTCAGGGTTCGGACAACCTTGAACGCTGAACCCTGAACCTTTGAACGTTTATGCATGAGATGGATAAACTTTTATCTTGGTTTTGTCTGAAAAGTGTTCCGGGAATCGGAAATCATCTTTTCAAACGTCTGATAAGCCGTTTTAAATTACCGGAGTCGGTTTTGCAGGCGTCCGCGCAGGATTTGCTTCAGGTTGAGGGTATATCTGCTCGCCAGGTAGCCGCTATACAGAATTTTAAAACACCTGACAGCGTCAAGCGGGAGCTGGCTAAGGTGGATAAAAACAAGGTTAACATTACGACCTTAACCGATCCCGCCTACCCGCCCCTTTTGCGGGAAATACCGGATCCACCGCCTTACCTATATGTTACCGGAAATCTGGATGGGTCCCCCCGAAATATTGCCGTCGTCGGTTCGCGCAACGCAACCGAATACGGCATTTCAACGACACAAAAGCTTTGCGCGGACTTATCTGCATTTGGTATCACCATCATCAGCGGAATGGCCGTTGGGATTGATACAGCCGCCCACCACGGGGCTTTGGCGGGAAGGGGCAAAACCATTGCCGTACTGGGAAGCGGTCTGAACAATATCTATCCATCTGAAAACATAAAGCTGTTTAAACGAATTTCCGAAAGCGGGGCCGTCATTTCAGAGTTTGCGCTTGACACAGAGCCTGAAGCCCATAATTTTCCAATCAGAAACAGGATCATCAGCGGTATGAGTCTTGGAACCGTTGTCGTGGAAGCGACTCGAAAAAGCGGATCTCTGATCACCGCGCGTCTTGCGGTGGATCAGAATCGGGAAGTGTTTGCGGTACCGGGAAGCATTCAATCTTTTAAAAGCACCGGCACGCATACGCTGATTAAACAGGGGGCCAAACTTGTCGAAAATGCACAGGATGTGCTTGAGGAGCTTTCCGCCTTTATCGATACTCCGAAATTAATTAAGCACCAGGACCCAAACCGCACGGCTCAAAACTTAGCTTTGATGACTCCGGATGAACTCGCTGTATATAAGCTCATCAGCCCGTATCCGGAGCACATTGACACGATTGTGCGCAAAACGACGATCGAACCCGGGAAACTTTTGAGCATATTGTTACAACTAGAACTCAATGGAATGGTGAAACAGTTGCCGGGGAAACGATTTGTCTTATATTAAAGAATTGAATCCAATTACCCGATGGAGCTATTGCACAAATTTATTAAAAAGAGAAAATTAGGAGTAATCGTGACCAAACCGCTTGTCGTTGTGGAGTCGCCCACAAAAGTCAGAACGGTAAAAAAGTATCTGGGTAAAGATTATAATGTTGCCGCAACTGTGGGGCACATTAAAGATCTTCCGAATAAGGAAATGGGGATCGATATCGAAAATGGTTTTAAACCTCAATATAAAAGTATTCCCGGAAAGCAAAAAATAATAAAGACCTTAAAACAGGCAGCCGGAGATGCGGCCGACATTTATCTGGCACCGGATCCTGATCGCGAAGGTGAAGCCATTGCATGGCATACCTCCGAGGTACTTAAAAAAAAGGGCCGCAAATTTTACCGCGTCCTTTTCCATGAATTGACCAAAGATGCCATTCACAGGGCCATGGCTTCTCCGGGGAGCCTTGACCGACCGAAATATGAAGCCCAGCAGGCGCGCAGGATACTCGATCGGCTGGTTGGCTACCAAATATCTCCGCTGTTATGGCGTAAGGTAAAAGGCGGTTTGAGTGCCGGTCGCGTCCAATCTGTTGCTCTGCGCATAGTCTGTGAGCGCGAACGCGCTATCCACGCTTTTGAATCCCGGGAATACTGGTCCGTCACCGCTCATCTTGAAGGTGAATCCCCTCCCCCGTTTATCGCAAAATTGACCAAAAAAAATAATGACAAAATTGAAATTCCAAATGAAGAAAAAACCAAGGCGATTTTAGCGGACCTTGAAGACGAGAAATTCGTGGTCGAAAAAATAGTTAAAAAAACAACACGCAAAAATCCGCTGCCGCCTTTTACGACCAGCAAACTTCAACAGGATGCAATTCGAAAGCTACGATTTTCGGCCAAAAAAACCATGCTGATTGCCCAGCAACTCTATGAAGGTATTGAGCTCGGTCCGGGTGAACCCGTTGGGCTTATCACGTATATGCGCACCGATTCCACTCGCATCGCCAAAGAAGCCGCCGATGACGCCCTGCGACTGATCCGTGAAAAATTCGGCGATGCCTATGCCCTGGAGCAACCCAGGTTTTTTAAAAATCGCAAAAAAGTGCAGGATGCCCATGAGGCCATCCGCCCGACATCGGTCTCTCACATCCCCGAAAAGGTCGCCCCGCATTTATCGAAGGACCAACTGGCTTTATACCGTCTCATCTGGCAGCGCTTTGTCGCTTCCCAGATGTCACAGGCCCTGATTAATCAGGTTTCGGTAACAATTGCGGCCGGTCCCTATCAGTTTGCGGCCAGCGGATCAACCGTTAAATTCCAAGGCTTTATGGCCCTTTACATGTCGGTTGCCGACGAAATCGCAAATAAAGACCCGAAAAAAACAACGGCCCTTCCAGAGCTAGCGGAAGGTTTGATTTTAAAGCTTCTGCAGCTGGAACCCAAGCAGCATTTCACGATGCCGCCCCCCAGATTCTCAGAAGCTTCGCTGGTAAAGGAACTTGAGGAGAACGGAATCGGCCGCCCCAGTACCTATGCCAGTATTTTGTCCACCATTCGGGAAAAAGAATATGCGAGCCTGGAAAACAGATATTTTAAACCCACCGAACTGGGATTTATTGTAAACGATCTGCTGGTAAAGAATTTTCCGGAGGTCTTTGACGTGGAATTTACCGCTCGAATGGAAGAAAATCTTGACCGCGTTGAATCCTCAGAAGCCGAATCAGCCGAAATTTTGGCCCAATTTTATAATCCTTTTAAAAAAGATCTGGACGCTGCATCTGAAGGTATGCTCAGTGTCAAAGGCGTAGGACTGCCGACCGGCCTCAACTGCCCCGAATGTGACAAGCAGCTGCACATAAAAGTTGGAAAAAACGGGCATTTTCTGGCATGCAGCGGCTATCCGGATTGCAACTACTCCAGAGACTACACCCGCGATGAAAAAGGCAACGTCCAGGCAATTGAAACCTCAATCGATGAAGTCGTTGACAAATCTTGCGACAAATGCGGCAGTCCAATGCTTATCAAACGCGGCCGCTATGGAGAATTTCTAGCGTGCAGCGCCTATCCGGATTGCAAAAATACCCAATCTTTAAATTCCAATGGCGCCAACAGTAAAATCGGTGTGAAGTGTCCGCAAGACAGTTGTGCTGGCGAAATCGTTGAAAGGAAATCAAAGCGCGGCAAGATATTTTATGGTTGTAACCAATTTCCGAAATGCGAGTTTGCCACCTGGGATAAACCGCTAGCCCGGGAATGCCCGGAATGCGGTGCCAAGATATTAGTTGAAAAAACGACCAAAAAGGATGGCACCTTTTTAACGTGTCTTATAAAAGAATGCGGCTACCGAAAACTCCTTTAGCGCGAATCATTTTTTAAAAAAGCTTGACAATGCTTTTTCAGCCTGCTACTCAGTAGCATAAATTCAAACTAGATGGATCACCATGAACAACGTTAGCGCCATTAGAAACCTTATTAGCCTTATTCTCGTACTCGTCAGCGGAATAATTATTGTCCGCGGCGAGCAAAGGGGTTGATAATGGCCTAAGCGAATCATTAAATTCAAAACAAAAACCGTTATCAGCCTCGAAGCTGGTAACGGTTTTTTTATGCGCTTATATACGCATGAGATAGGTTCTATTGTCATGTCCCACAAATATGTTACCAAATTCATGTGGGATATTTAAGTCCAATTGAGTTCTTAACAAGTTTCTGGTCGCTGGCTGCTGGCTACTGGCAGCTGATCTCTTGCCATTGGTCACAGGCTGCTTGTCTCTGGGTCGGCCAGCAGCAAGATGCCAGCAGCCAGTAGCAAGATGCCTAAAATAAAACCGTGTATTGTAAATGACTTGCGTGACACAACACTAGCATCAACAACATTAACACGTAATCGTTATAAATTTTTAAAGAGGAGAACGAGATGAAACTAACCGGCGCTCAAATTATGATGGAAGTACTCAAAGAAGAAGGGGTGGACACCATCTTCGGGTTCCCGGGCGGAGTGGTAATTGATTTATTTGACGAACTGGCCAAGACGGATATACAAAATATATTGGTCAGACATGAACAGGGAGCCGTGCATGCAGCCGACGGTTATGCCCGCGCAAGCGGCAAAACAGGAGTATGCCTGGTGACTTCGGGTCCGGGGGCAACCAACACGGTTACCGGTATTGCGACGGCCTATATGGACTCCATACCCATGGTCGTTTTTACCGGTCAGGTGCCCACCCAGTTGATCGGCAATGACGCCTTCCAGGAAGTTGACATCGTCGGCATCACCCGCCCCTGCACCAAGCATAATTACCTCGTGCAATCCACCGAAGATTTTCCACGCATAATCAAAGAGGCATTTTTCCTGGCCCGCTCCGGCCGCCCGGGACCGGTGCTCGTTGATATCCCCAAAGATGTCGCCAAGGCAACCTTTGATTATACCCCGCTAGAAGAGGTTCGGCTAAAATCATACAACCCGACCTATAACCCGAACATGAAGCAATTGCACAAAGTCATTGAACTGGTCGAGCAATCCAAAAGACCGATTATTTTTGCCGGCGGCGGCATTATTCTTTCCCAGGCGGCGGCCGAGTTGACACAGTTTGCTCATAAAACACAGATTCCGGTTACCACCTCCCTTATGGGTTTGGGGGCATTTCCAGGCACAGACCCTCTGTGGCTTGGAATGATCGGCATGCACGGTACCTATCGAGCAAATATGAGCACCGGCGCATGCGACCTTATCATTTCTATCGGCGTCCGATTTGATGACCGCGTTACCGGAAAAACAGATGCATTTGCCTCCCAGGCAAAAATCGTTCACATCGATATTGATCCGACCTCAATCCGCAAAAATATACCGGTGACCATTCCGATTGTGGGAGATTGTAAAATCAGCCTGCGCCACCTGAATGAACTCCTCGAGCAGGCCGCCCTGGACGACATCGCCGGCAAACGTCAAAAATGGTTTGCCCAAATCGAGGAATGGAAAAGCACCAACCCGCTGGCCTACAAGCAGGAGGATACAATCAAACCCCAGTTTGTGGTTGAGAAGCTCTATGAGCTAACCAAGGGCCAGGCCATTATCACCACCGAGGTCGGGCAAAACCAGATGTGGGCGGCTCAATATTATCACTTTGATCGACCCAACCATTTTATTACATCCGGCGGTCTCGGCACTATGGGATTTGGTTTGCCGGCAGCCATCGGCGCCCAGATAGCCTGCCCTGATAAGCTCGTAGTCGATATTGCCGGAGACGGCAGCATTCAAATGAACATTCAAGAGATGGCCACGGCGGTCCAATGTTGTCTGCCGGTTAAGGTGGCTATTTTGAACAACGCCTATCTGGGGATGGTGCGCCAATGGCAGGAATTATTTTACGACAAACGTTATGTCTGCACGGACATGGATTGTGCGCCCGATTTCGTAAAACTCGCTGAGGCATTCGGGGCAGTTGGTTTACGGGCATCAAAACCGGAGGAGGTTGAAGCTGTTCTCAAAGAAGGCCTCGCAGTTCCGCAACCTGTCATTATGGATTTTAGAGTCGATCGGGAAGAAAGTGTTTATCCCATGGTGCCCGCCGGTGCGCCCATTACGGAAATGCTGCTAGTGTAAACACCCTGGTTGCGGGTTGCGCGTTGCGAGTTAAAAAAAATAACATTTAACCGGATTGATTGCAGCCCGCTTTAATTCGAAACCAGCAACCCGCAACTCGTAACACGTAACTCGCAACCCGTAACGCGTAACAAGGAATTT
>Ga0255055_10001224_pt1 | contig 19197 bp, 16 predicted proteins | sample JV7_2_27_MG_FD_188633 | JGI IMG/M metagenome (GOLD analysis project Ga0255055, IMG submission 188633) | Seawater microbial communities from Jervis Inlet, British Columbia, Canada - JV7_2_27 | ecosystem: Environmental > Aquatic > Marine > Inlet | place: Canada: British Columbia | collected...
CGATCAGACCCTCCCCATCTACGATAACCTCAGCATCCTCGTGCGAGATGCCAGTGAGGACGCGAGGAGGATGTTCAGCTCCGGCTTCGTCCTGGAGAAGGCCACGGCCGCCGGCGACCTGCTCCGTCGCATCGCTCCCTACTACGATCCGCAAGCGCTCGAAGAGGGCTGATCCAAGGGGGGACGTTGTTGAACGTTCAATCTTCCCCACGAAAGATTGAACGTTCAACAACGTCCCCAAGCGCGTTGTATCGACTCCTCCCCTGTATTCTGCTTCTAGCGCTGGCCGGCGGCCGGGCGATGGCCGACGCCATCGTCCGCACTCAGGCCATGTTCGCCTCGACCATCGCCGAGTACTACGTCGAGGAGGAGCGGATCCGGCTCGAGCTGGAGATCGGCGTCGGCGATCTCGAGGGCTTCCGGAATCTGCTGCCCGACGAGATCTATGAGAAGCTCGGCCATCCGCCGAGAGCCTTCGCCGAGCGACTGGCCGATTTCTACACGCGAAACCTCGTCGTTCGAGCGGACGACGGAGAGCCGCTCATCGGTCGCATCGTCGAGATGGGACCGCGGCCCCGTATCCAGCGAGACGAGATCAGCGGCGAGCCGCTCCCAGCGAGTGAAGAGGATCCGGAGGTCGTCGTCTACGCCAGCATCGAGTACCCCCTGGAAGGGCGGCCGCGCACGGTGACCCTCCAGGGCCCGGCAATGGATCCGCTTCCCAGCGTCGGCTTCGTGGCCTACCACGGGAACATCGCGGTCAATGACTTCAGGTACCTGACACCCGTCCAGACGCTCGCACTGAACTGGGAGGATCCGTGGTACTCGGCCTTCGAGAGACGGGCGCTTCGGCGGGCCTACTTCGCACCCATGAGCGGCTTCATCTACGTGGAGCCCTACGAGGTGCGCAAGGAGGTCATCGTCCGGCCGCTGGACCTGCAGCGCTGGGTGGATCTCGGTCTGGAGGGTCGCGCGACGATCCCTGTCGAGATCCAGCCGGAGCTGATGAGGCAAGTGGCAGAGTTCCTGCGGAAGCGTCACAAGGTGGTGATCGATGGACGGGAGATCGTCCCCGACCTGGCGCGCATCAACTTCCTGGAGCGGACGCTGCGGACCAGCCGGGTCATCGATCCGCCGCGGGAGCTGGAAATCTACTCGGCGATCCTCGGGGCGATCTTCGTCTATCCCACCGACGGCCTGCCCCAGAAGGTCACCATGGACTGGGACCTGTTCGATGATCGGATCGAGCTCGTGCCCGCCGCCTCGGTGGACCAGGCGGGCTCCTTGCCCATCTATCTCGAGCCGGATTTCGCGGTGCTCGAGTGGCAGAACTTCCTCAAGAACCCGGTGCTGCCCACCCTGGTCGAGATCCGCAGGCCACCGACCTCGATCGAGCGCCTGCTCGGCCTGTTGCGGTGGCTGCTGCTCCCGCTCGGTATCGGGCTCGCCGTGTGGCTGCTGATCCGCGCTCGTCGCGGCGAGCTGAGACGCGTCGCCGCGGCTTCGGCGGCCGCCGCTGCGGTCGTGGCGGGCGTCGGCGCGTTCTGGATCGGCGGAGCGGCCGCCTTGTCGGAAGACAGAGCCGGCGAAGTCGTCGAGGGCCTGCTGCACAACATCTATCGCGCCTTCGACTACCGCCAGGAGGAACAGATCTATGACACGCTGGACCGCAGCGTGACCGGTGATCTGCTGGCAAGGATCTACCTGGAGACGAGAAGGGGCCTCGAGCTGGCCAATCAGGGCGGCGCGAGGGCCAAGGTCAAGAGCATCGAGCTGGTCGAGACCTCCGCTCGCGCGGGTGAGGGCGCCGCCTTCGTCGCCCGAGCCACCTGGAACGTCCACGGCTCCATCGGCCACTGGGGCCACGTCCACCAGCGCAGCAACCGCTACCAGGCCGAGTTGGAAATCACGCCAGTCGATGGCATCTGGAAGCTCGCCGGGCTCGAGATCCTCGACGAGCAGCGGCTGTGACACCGCGAATGACCTTTGGCACCGGGCATCGAGGCGCGCCCAACGCTATTGTCCCCACGGGAGTTAACCGAATTCAGATGATCGGGCGCAGAAAGCGATCCAAGATCTCCTATCCGCCATATCCGCCGGCGCCCCGGGGAGGCAGGCCATGACGATGAGCTACCGCGTCGAGATCGAGCAGGAGGAGGACGGCCGCTTCCTGGCCGAGGTCGTGGATCTTCCCGGCGTGATGGCCTACGGAGAGACAGCCGAGGTCGCGCTGGCTCATGTCCAGGCGCTGGCGCTTCGCGTCCTCGCCGATCGCCTCGACCACGGTGAGGGACCGCAGGGTCCCGTGAGTGTCAGCTTCGAGACCTCGGCCGCCGCGTGAGCCGCTGGCGCTCGATGCGAGCGCCCGTGTGTTCGCGGCGCTCCAGCGCGAGGGCTTCTCCGACTTCGTCTGGGCCTTCCACGACCGCGTCGAGATCGGGCCGCGGATGCTTGCACGGATCGCGAAGCGGACGGGACTCAGCCCGGAGGACCTATAAGTCCCGAGTGATGAGGCGACCCGCGGCTGTGACACCACTGGAGGGCCCCTTGATCGGGTTCAGCGGTGGCTTCTGACATCCATCATCATCGACTAAATCTATCAACTTATAGAATCTTTCGATTGTACTTATCAATGTAACGAAGTAATTTTCTTTTGAAAGGCTCGGTCAATCGATCCGACAAATCCCGATTCTGAAAGCCCGGTAGTCAGGGTTCGGGTCCCCACAAGCACGTGTAATGAACTCCTGCATTTCTCGTCAGAAGGAGAAGAAATGAAACGACATGGATCCAAAGGGCTTTCCTTCCGCCTCCCGCGGATCGGACGGCCGGGGCTGTTTTTCGGTGCAGCGCTTCTCGCCCTGGGGCAAGCGGTAGCTCCCGCAGTGGCTGCTGCCGCCGGCAAGCCGAACATCCTCGTGATCTGGGGCGATGATATCGGTATCACCAATATCAGCGCCTACAGCCGCGGCATGATGGGTTACGAAACGCCCAACATCGATCGCATCGCCAACGAAGGCGCTTTGTTCACCGACTACTACGCCGAGCAGAGCTGCACCGCGGGTCGCGCCGGATTCATCACCGGCCAGATTCCTTTTCGCACCGGGTTGACCAAGGTCGGTATGCCGGCGGCCAAGCAGGGTCTTAGTCATGAAGATCCGACGATCGCCGAGTTGCTGAAGAACCACGGCTATGCCACCGGGCAGTTCGGCAAGAACCACCTCGGTGACCGCAACGAGTACCTGCCCACGGTGCACGGTTTCGATGAGTACTCCGGCGTCCTCTACCACCTGAACGCGCTGGAGGAACCGGAGAACGTCGATTACCCGAAGGATCCTCAGTTTAGAGAGAAGTTTGGACCGAGGAACAACCTCCACACCTGGGCTACCGACACGTTTGACAAGACAAAAGATCCGCGCTGGGGTGTGGTCGGCAAACAGAAGATCAAGGACGACGGCGCACTGACCAAGAAGCGCATGGAAACCTACGACGAGGAGACACTTCAAACTTCGCTGAAGTTCATCGACAAGGCGGTTAAGGACGACAAGCCTTTCTTCGTCTGGCATAACGCCACCCGCATGCATGTCTTCACGCACCTGTCGCCAAAGTATGAGGCGATGGTCGCTGAAAAAGGGTTCTACGGTGCGGGCATGACCGAGTTCGATGATGATATCGGCGTCCTGCTCAGGCAACTCGACGATCTCGGTATCGCCGACAATACCATCGTCATCATCTCGACCGACAACGGTGCTGAGGTATTCAGTTGGCCGGACGGGGGAACCACACCTTTCCGCGGCGAAAAGGCAACGACCTGGGAAGGCGGCTTCCGCGTACCGGCCGTGGTGCGTTGGCCTGGCGTGATCAAGCCGGGAACCGTGATCAACGACATCTTCTCCCATCTGGACTGGGCGCCGACTTTGATGACAGCGGTCGGCGAACCGGACATCAAGGAGAAACTCCTCAAAGGTCACAAGGCGGACGGCAAGAAATTCAAAGTACATCTAGACGGGTACGATCAGACTGCGCTGCTCAAGGGCGAAGGACCAAGTGCGCGTAAGGAGATCTTCTACATCACCGACGACGGCAACCTGTCTGCGATTCGTCATGGCAAGTGGAAGATCGTGTTCAACCAGCAGAAAGCTGTTGGACTCGATGTGTGGAGGGAGCCCTTCGTTGGTGTGCGCTTCCCCTATCTGGTCGATCTTCGGGCTGATCCGTTCGAGCGGGCTATGCAGCCAGGCCCCAGTGGGCGTAGTGCCAGTTTCCTCTATGACCATTGGCACTCTCAACGGATGTATGCACTGGTCCCTGCCCAGTCCGTCGTGGCGAAATTTATGGGGACATTCAAGGAGTATCCGCCACGACAAAAGCCGGGCAGCTTTTCTGTCGGCGACGCCCTCGCGCAGCTGCAGACAGCTTCGCAGGGCAAATAAGCCTGTAACGTGACTGTCGACGGGCGCCCCGACAAGGGGCGCCCGTCCATCTTCTACCTATCGACGAAGAGGCACCGTGAGATGAAAATCAAACACAGGAGCACTAACACCTTTCTCGCGGTGTTGATGGTCACCCTCGCGTCCGCCAGCGTCGCCGCCCAGGACCTTCTGCCTTCGTGGAACGATGGAGTGGCGAAGAACACGATCCTGGAGTTCGTTGCGGCCGTAACGGACGAGAAAGGCAAGGATTACGTCGAGCCCGCCGATCGAATCGCCACCTTTGATAACGACGGCACCTTATGGGTGGAATATCCCATGTACACACAGGCCCTTTTTGCATTCGATCGCGTGAAGAAGCTCGCACCGCAGCACCCGGAGTGGAAAACCCAGCAGCCTTTCAAGGGAGTGTTGGAAGGCGACATGAAAGCCGTCGGTGCTTCAGGAATGAAGGGGCTGATGGAAATAATCATGGCGACTCACTCCGGCATGACCGCTGCTGAATTTGAAAACACGGTTACGAAATGGCTGGCGACCACCAAGCAGTCCAAATTCAACCGCCTGTATACCGACTTGGTCTATCAACCGCAGCTGGAATTGCTCGCCTACTTGCGTGCGAACGGATTCAAGACCTTCATCGTCTCCGGCGGCGGTATCGCATTCATGCGCCCCATAAGCGAACAAGCCTACGGCATTCCGCCGGAACAGGTCGTCGGCTCCAGCGTCGTTGCCGAATTCCAGATCAAAGACGGTAAGCCGGCGCTCATTCGCATGCCGAAGATCGACTTCATCAACGACAAGGCGGGCAAGCCGGTGGGTATTTATCAACACATCGGTCGCCGGCCGATCCTGGCATTTGGCAACTCCGATTCCGACATGCAGATGATCGAATACACCATGGCGGGCGAAGGCCGTCGATTGGGACTCTTCGTTCACCACACCGATGCGGATCGAGAATATGCCTACGACCGCAAGAGCCACGTCGGCACGCTGGATAAGGTCCTCGACCGGGCTGATGCCATGGGCTGGATCATCGTCTCGATGAAGAAAGATTGGAAGGAAGTGTTCCCCCCTGGGAGGTAAGGCGGAGACGAAGATCGTTAGCGAGCTCCGGAATGGGTTCGTCGCTGCAGTCCGCGAGCCGCCGAAGGGCAGCATCACAGCCACCGCCAGCCCCACACCTGTGGCCTCGGCCATCGTGCTCTCCACCTTGGCGAGCCTGGTCTCGATACCGGCTATCCTGGTCTGGGTGACCTGACGTCGAGAAGGAGCCTCCGATGGAACGTATCCTCGGTCCCTACCGCGGGACCCTGTACGCCATCCTGCGCGGTGCCACGGGTCTGCTCTTCGCGTGCCACGGGGCGCAGAAGTACTTCGGCTGGTTCGGTGGCACCCAGATGGAGCCGCCGCTGCTCTACGTGGCCGGCGCCATCGAACTCGTCGGCGGGCTGCTGGTGGCCGTCGGCCTCTTCACCAGCTACGCGGCGTTCCTGTGCAGCGGGATGATGGCGGTGGCCTACTTCATGGTGCATCAGGGCCAGGGTCTCCTCCCGATCATGAACCGCGGCGAGCTGGCCGCGATCTACGCCTGGCTCTTCCTCTTCATCGCGGCCACCGGCTCCGGCCCCATCAGCGTCGACGCCGCGCGCGGCGGGTCGGGAGAGGTGCCCCGCTAGTGGGGATGCTCGTCGACGGGAAGTGGCAGGACGTCTGGTACGACACCGCGTCGTCCGGCGGCCGCTTCGTGCGCAACGAGAGCGCCTTCCGGGACCGCATCTCCGCCGACGGCTCCACGGGCTTCCCGGCCGCGCTGGATCGCTATCACCTCTACGTGTCGCTCGCCTGCCCGTGGGCGCACCGGACGCTGGTGTTCCGGGCGTTGAAACGGCTGGAGAAGGCGATCCCGGTCTCGGTGGTGCACCCCCTGATGCTGGAGAACGGCTGGGAGTTCGGGGAGTACCCGGGCGCCACAGGGGATCCGCTGCTCGGCTCCGACTACCTGCACCAGGTTTACACCCGCGCGAAGCCGGACTACACCGGGCGCGTGACGGTGCCTGTGCTCTGGGACAAGCAGACCGAGACCATCGTGAACAACGAGTCGGCCGAGATCATCCGCATGTTCAACACGGCGTTCGACGGCCTGGAGGGGGTCGGGAACCCGGAGCTCGACCTCTACCCCGAGGACCTGCGGGACGAGATCGACACCCTGAACCCCCGGGTCTACGACGCCGTGAACAACGGCGTCTACAAGTGCGGCTTCGCCACCACCCAGGAGGCCTACGACGAGGCATTCGAGACCCTGTTCGCGGAGCTCGACGCCCTGGAGGCCCGGCTCGAGGGGCGCCGCTGGCTCTTCGGCGAGCGCCAGACCGAAGCGGACTGGCGGCTTTTTACCACCCTGGCGCGCTTCGACCCCGTCTACGTGGGTCACTTCAAGTGCAACCTGCGACGGATCGCCGACTACCCGAACCTCTCGCGCTATCTGAAGAACCTCTGCGCGGTCCCGGGCGTGGCCGCCACGCTGGATATCGACCACATCAAGCGCCACTACTATGGGAGCCATCGCAGCATCAATCCGACGGGGATCGTGCCTCGGGGTCCGGAGCTGGAAGCGAGAGATGGTTGACGAGCACGTCGAGCAGGTTCACTCGATCGTTCGTCGGGCCTCCCCCGATGCCAGCGGCTCCGGCAGTCGCACGACCCGCTTACTCACACACGGCCCAGTGGGTCCAAAGCAGGCCCGCGTCCGGATCCCTCGACTTCGGCTGGGGCCTCACAGGCTGCGGCTGCTTCGCCATCTGAGACACGGAGAACGCACCGTGATCGCCCTACGCAAGAGCCTCGACCGCGGCCATGCCCAGCACGGATGGCTCGATAGCTATCACACCTTCCCGTTTGCCAACTATTACGACCCGAACCACATGGGCTTCCGGGACCTGCGCGTCATCAACGAGGACCGCGTCCAGCCCGCCCGGGGGTTCGATACCCACTCGCACCGGGACATGGAGATCGTGAGCTACGTCTTGATACGACGCAGCAGTGGTAGGTGTCGGCGTCGAGATCCAGCGCGTAGCCGTAGAACAGGTGCACGCCGAGCACGAGCGCAGCGAGGGCGCCGCCGCTGGTAGCGGCGAAGCGCGCCAGCGGGATGGGGCGCAGGCGGATCCCACCGCCGATCGCAAAGGCTCCTAGCAGCGCGAGGCAGACCGTGTTCATAGCCGCCAGCATCACGACCATGATGAGTACCCGCTTGGACATCTCCAGCTCGCAAGGCGTGCGGGTGACTCTGGCCGGCCTCTACACCTTCGTGGGTGCGGTGTGCTTCGGGGTCGGCAGCTACCTGCTCATCCCGGAGCTCTTCGACGGGGAGAGGCGCGGGCCTGCGACCGCGCCGGAGGCGTTCTCCGCCTAGGTCGACGGCAGAACACTCGAGTCCACAACAGCTACATGCCAGCCTCGGGGAATATGTCCAATCAAAGATCATGGGTGTATCCTCTTGCGGAACCCAGCCCAGGAGGTGAATTCAGTGCTTCAGCAGATTGCCCTCGGATCGATTCTCATGGTCGTCACGACGATCATCCACGCCGGCTGCACGATTGCGGCCTTGCTGGGACTCAGGATGACGCGTGCGAATCTCTGGGCTCTTCGAACGCGATCGGGGAGAATGGGTCTGATTGCAGCGCTGGTACTGATGATGTTCTTTGCTGCGCTCTTCGAGGTCACCATCTGGGCCGCCGTCTACCTGGCGGTCGGCGCGATTTCAGCCGTGGAGACGGCGCTCTACTTCTCCATGGTGACCTTCACGACGCTGGGGTACGGAGATATCGTCCTGAAGGAAGGCTGGCGACTCCTGGCCTCCTTCGAGGCGGCGAACGGCATCATCATGTTCGGCTGGACGACCGCCCTCATCTTCGCCGTCGTCCATCGCCTTGCCACCCATGACCAGGAGCTCGCTGGCGAGACACATTCTTGATGGCGCTCCCTCGGTAGCGACGACCCGTCGTCATCCCTGCCGCGCGCCGTGAGTGCTCATCCAGCGCCCATACCGCTTTGCCAGAGGCGCGGCGGTCAATCCGTGCAGCAGAACGCTCAACGCGATGGTCTGGACGCCCGTCGCAATCAGGGTCTCGTACCCCGAGCTGCCGAGATACTGGACCAGGAGGAGGAGGTAGAGGATCGACGCGATACCCCGCGGCCCGAACCACCCCATGAACAGCGTGGTGCGCAGGTCGAGTCCCATGCCGATGACCGAGATCGCGACAGGGAGCATCCGGACGACCGTCAGGCTCAGCACCGCGTAGGCGGTCGTCGTGGCGTTCCACTGCCCGACCGTGTGCGGAATCATGACGAGACCCAGGACGAGGAAGACGAGCAGGGACAGCAGCGTCCCCTCGGTCTCGGCGAAGTCCGTCATCTGCTCGCGCACGGACGGGGTCTTCACACCCAGCGTGAAGCCGGAGACGAAGGCGGCGATGAAGCCGTTTCCCCCGATGGCCTCGGCCAGGGCGTAGGCGAGCAGGGCGATTGCCGGCAGGGTCAGCCGTCCGATGCCCGGATCCACCCAGCCGCGGCCCGAGGCGGCGTCGATGAGTCGGCCGCCGCCGACCCCGACGAGGGTGCCCGCGACGGGGCCCAGCAGGAGCTGGAGTGCCGCGAACGAGATCCAGCCATGGGCGCCCGCATCTCCCAGGTCGGCGCCCAGAAGGAACATCAAGGCGAAGATCGGAGGCAGGGCGATGCCGTCGTTGAGGCCGCTCTCGACGTTGAGCGCTTCGCGGACCGGCTTCGGGACGGCCTCGCTGGTGATGACCGCCTGGCCGAGCGCCGCGTCCGTCGGAGAGAGCAGAACGGCCAGCAGCGCGAGGGCCGCGAACTCGAAGCCCTGGAAGGTGAGCGCGGCGATTCCCGCCCCGAGCGCCATGGTGAGCGGCAGGCCGATCACGAGCAGCCGGATCGGCAGCTGTTCGATCTTGCGAATCTCCCTCCGGTCGACCTGCGATGCATCCGAGCACACGATGATGACCAGCGCGATTGTGGCCAGCAGCGCGATTCCATCGTGGTCGAGCTCGATGTCGATCACGCCGAGTCCCAGGGGGCTGCACAGCAGACCCACCAACATGAACGCCATCGGTGGCGTCACGATGCTCTGGGCGGCGAGCCGCGAGAAGGTCGCGTAGATCAGGACGAGAGCGGCTGCCAGGGTCAGGACCGCTTCATTCATGGAAGGCTTCTCCGTCAGCCATGAGTCTCGCGTCCTACGGTACGGTCTGAAGCTGCCGCTCGAACCGGTCCAGCAGCTCGGTCACCTCGGAAGCGGGCGCGAGGAACGGGTAGAACGCCATCTGTTCCTCTGCGGCGATCAGATCCTCGAGAAAGCCGTAGAGGGCATCGGTGACCGCCTGGTTCGCCGCTAGCAGCTGGGACTGGGCGTCGAGCAGTCCGAGGATCGACGCCACCCCCAGGACGTAGGATTCGTATACGAGTTCGTAGTTGCGGCGCGCCGCGGACTCCTGCTTCTGTGTATAGCCCAGCTCGGCGTAGGAGCCGCTTGCCTGAGCGAAGGCGGCACGGACGCTCTGATCGATGTTCTCGGTCGCGGCGCGGCGTTCGATGCGCAGGCTCGCCAGACTTTCCCGCGCCTGGCGCAGCCTGGCGAACTTCGCGCCCCCCTGGAGGAGGGGGAACGTGAGCTCCGCACCCACCTCCCACTCCGTCTCGTTGAAGTCGGCGCCGCTGGAGCTGCTGTTTGCCGCGAGGTGGTCGATGCCGGCGCCCAGGCTCAGCGAGGGGACCCAGAAGGCGCGCTTGTCCGCCGTCAACTGGCGGTGCTCGGCGTCGAGGGCTGCGTCGATCGCCGCCAGCACCGGCGAACGCACCAGCCCGACGCGGACCAGGAGGTCCCGCAGCCTGCGATCGCCCTCCGGCTTGGCGATGGCATCGACGATGAGCTTCCTGGCGTACACGAAGCCGTACTCCTCGATTTCGGCTGGGAGCGGTGTAATCGGCGCCTCGGGGGGCTGGTTGCGCACGCGGTTCAGCTCGAAGCGGTTCACGAGCACCTGCGTGCGGGCCTGGACGACGTCGGTGTCGTTCGATGCGAGCTGGCTCTCCCAGCGCAGCACCTCGCGCTGGCTCGACCACCCCGCTGCGATGCGGGCCTGCGACGTCTCGAGATTGCGGGCGGTGAGCTCGCGGTTGCGCTCCTGGATGTCGAGGAGGGCCCGCGCCCGGTCGAGCTCGAGGAAGGCGTCCGCCGCATCCTGAACCACGCCGAGTCGAAAGGCCTCGAGCTGCTCCTCCTGCTGGACGTAGACCTGCTTCTGGATGTCGAGGCCGGCCCAATCCGACTCGTCGTAGAGCACCTGGGTGACTCCAGCCCCCACGGTTGCCGAGCGCTCGCCCGTGTTTCCCCGGTCGTCGTCGAGGTACTGGGCCCGGGCGCCGACGGTGATCTGAGGCAGGAGAGTCGAGCGGGCGATGCCGATCTGCTCGCGGTCCGCCGCCAGGGCACGGCGCCGGGCTGCGAGGTCCAGGTTCGACTCGAGGGCCTGGCGGACGGCGTCGACGAGACCCAGCTCCGGGTCGGCGGCGCCAGCGGCCCCCGGGAGCAAGGCCGCCAGAAGCAGGAGCACGGTGCTCGGCAGCCTGACGCGCTCGGTTTGCATTGGACACCTCCGGAGTTGACAACCTAGTATCTCACGCGATGGCACCAGATCAAGGATCGGTCGCGGGGGAGGAGAACCCGGCCTTGCCGACAGGCTTGAAACAGGGCGCGCATCGGTCAGGCATGAGGCCGTCCGGCACCACTTTTCTGCTGCCTGCCGCGATGGCCCTCGGCTGCGCGCCCAGCCTGAACGTGCTCGGCGTCTACTTCCCCGGCTGGCTGGTCTCGTCGGTGGTGGGTCTCGTGGTCGCCTATGCTCTGGTCTGGTGGCTGGGCCGCCGACCCCGCCAGCGCGCGCTCGCCCAGTCGGGCCTCCTCTTCTGCAGCCTCACGGTGATGGTGGCCCTGCTGGTCTGGTGGATCTTCTTCAGCGGCTTCTAGGAGGCTTCGTGAACCGAATCCGGCGCAATGGCATCATCGCGCTCTCGATCGCCGTGGCGGGGATCCTCTCAGTCCTCTACTACCGCCACTACGAGCGCTATCCGAGCACAGACGACGCCTACGTGGACGCGGACGTCGTCGGCATCGTGGCCCAGGTCGCCGGCCCGATCGCGAACCTGACCGTCGCGGACAACCAGGCCGTGCGCGCCGGCGACCTGCTGTTCGAGATCGATCCCCGTCCCTTCCGCATCGCGGTCGAGAAGGCCAAGGCGGAGCTCGAGAAGACCGGCCAGAGCGTGAGCGCACTGGCCGACCAGGTGGCCAGCGCCGAGGCCCACGTCCAGGAGGCCAAGGCGAGTCTACGGCTCGCCGAGACGCAGTGGAAACGCATCGCGCCGCTGTCGAAGATCGGCGCAGTGCCGTTCCAGGATCGGGACAAAGCCCAGGCCCAGCTGGACGACGCGCGCGGGGGCCTGGCGGACGCCGAGGCCCAGCGCACCAAGGCCCAGCACGAGCTCGGGGCGTCGGGCGAGGACAACGCGGATGTCCGTGCCGCCCTGGCGCAGCTCGAGTACGCCGAGCTCCAGCTCAGCTACACGCTCGTGGTCGCCCCGGTGAACGGCTACGTCACGGACCTCAGCCTGAGCCTGGGGAGCTACGCCAACGTCGGCAGCCCCATGCTCTCCCTCGTGGACACGGACTCGTGGCGGGTGGTCGCCTACCTGAAGGAGACGCAGCTCAGCGCAATCCGGCCCGGGCAGCTCGCCCGTGTCTACCTCCCCGCCTACCCGGACGTGCGCTTCGACGGGCGCGTCCAGGGGATCGGCTGGGGCGTCGAGCAGCAGGATGGCGACGGCGCGACGGGTGCCGACGGGGTTCCCAGCGTGAGCCCCACCGTGGACTGGGTGCGCATGGCCCAGCGCTTCCCCGTGCGCATCACCCTCGTGAACCGCGATCCCGCCCATCCGCTGCGCAAGGGGATGCGCGCCACGGCGCGCATCGACGCGACGACCGAGGCGGCGACGGACGGCGCCAGCACCAGCGGCGGAAGATGACCGCTAAAGCGGAGGGCGCCGCGGACCAGGCCGTTGCACGGCTTCCGCTGAGTCGCGCCGTCGAGTGGCTCGCACGCCCCTCCCCGCCGGTGCGCTTCGGCCTCAAGCTCGGCACCGCCATGGCCGCTTCGATCTGGATCGCCTACGCGTCCGGCCTCCCCTGGTCGCTGACGATCTGGGTGACGGTCATGTTCGTGGCGCAGCCCAACGTGGGGGCGTCGATCAAGAAGGGCCTTACGCGGATCTGCGGCTCGGTGGCCGCGGCGCTGGCCTCGATCGCCATCTACGGCCTCTTCGCCCAGCAGCCGCCCCTCATGCTCGCGAGCATCTGCGGGGTGCTTGCGCTGGCGATCTACGGCATGACCGGGCCGCGCTACCAATACGCCTGGCTGGTCTTCGGCTTCACCACGATCATCATCCTCCCCAAGGCCATGGCTGGGTCCGATCAGATCGAGACGCTGTCCTTCCAGCGGGCCTCGCTGACGGCGCTCGGCGTGCTCATCGTCTTCGTGGCGGACGCGGTGTTCTGGCCCGTCCGAGCCGAGCAGGAGCTGCGAGAGGGCCTGGCGGCGCGCAGCCGCCGGCTCGGCGACACCCTGAAGCAGCAGCTGGAGAACCTGTTCTCCGAGCGGGCACCGGGTGCGGCAGGGCCGCCTCCGTCGTCTCCCTTGATGCAACAGCTGGGGCTCGTGGACCAGTTCCGGAACGAGATCGGCGTCACGACCGCCCGAGCGCAGGCCTTCTCTCGGATCGCGCTGCTGCTGGAAGGGCTCGCCTCGCGGGCTCGCCTGCTGGGCCGCGGCGCCGAAACGGATCCGCGCGCATCGACTCCTCCCCTACGCGCGGCGCTCACAGAGCTCGGCGGGGGGCTACACGCGGCGCTCGCGGAGGTATCACGCACCCTCTTCGCCGACGACGAGCCGGAGCCCTTCGCCGACCAGCTCGACGGCTTGCTGGCCGGCTTCGAGGGCGAGCGGATCGCGCACCTCGAAGCCCGGGTTCGACATGGCGCCGAGGGACGCGCCGGGACGGATGAGGAATCGGAGCAACCGTCGCCGCACAGTGCCCTGGCACCCGTAATGTGGGACGTGGTGGCGCTGCTCCGCGGCCTCGAGGAAGCGCTGGTGGCCCTCGCCGGGCACGACGGCGATTCCAAGGCGGTGAGGGCGGCCAAAGCCGCACCGGGCGCGGCCAGGGAGTGGTTCCGTCTCGACCCCATCCGCCTCCAGCTTGCGCTGCGTGCCGGCATCGCCGGAGGTGGCGTCATCATCGCGATGCTCGTGATGGGCTGGAGCTTCTCGGAAGACCTGCTGCCCATGATCATGGCCCCCATCGTGGCCTTCATCGTGGCCGGAGTTTCGTCGACGCGGGGCGCCGGCAGGGCGCTCGGGATCGGGTTCACCGCGGGCGTTCTCCTCGGCTGGCTCATCGCGGACCTCTCGATGGTGTTTCTGTTCACGCACCTGGATCGGATGCCGCTCTCCCTGGTGTATCCCTTCGTGATCGCGGGCGGCGCCGGCTACCTCATCGTACGCGGGTCGCCGCTCGGCCCGCTGGGCGCCCTGTTCGGGATGCTCACCGCCCTGTTGCCCGTTTTCATCGGCGACGCACCGCCCCAGGATGTCGATGGGAGCTACGGCCTGGTGTGCGGCCTGTTCCTCGGGCTGGCTGCGGGCCTGATCGCGCAGCGTGTCCTGTGGCCCCGCACGGCGATGCAGACCTTCCTGGAGCGTGCGGCCGCGCAGCTCGAACTATGCATGCGGGCCCTGGGCGGCGCCGAGCCCCGCACCGAGGGTGCCGCGCCGGGCGGGGACGCGGCCGCCCTCGTGAGCGCCTACGCGAAGCAGCTGACCCTGCTGGGCCAGCTCCACGCGCAAGCCCACCACGAGCCCGTCGAGCGCGCCCTCGACGACGGGCGCCGCGCCGCGCTGCTCGCCCTCACGCAGGATCTCTTCGACGCGACGCTGCGTGCCCCGCACCCAGCATCCCGAGAGGAGGTGTCCGTCCCGGAAGGCGCCCGAGCTGCGCTCGCGCCCTTTGGCGCGGCGCTGGTCCACCAGGACCAGGCGCTCCGTGCCAGCATCGCCGCTGCCGCCCGAACCCTGCGCGGCGACCCGCCGGGGGTGGAAGCAAGCCTCGGCGAAGCTCGCCGGGCCGTCGAGACCCAGCGCGACGAGCTCCGCGGCCACCGCGAGCTCGCCCGAGCGCTCGGCGCGCGCGGAACCGACGAACTCCTCGCCCACCTCGACTCGGCCCGCCAGCTCGTTGCCTGCCAGCTTGCAATCGAGGCGTGGCTGGCGGACTGGCGCCGGGCGGCCGGCGCCGAGGACGCGCCCTAGCCCAGCTTCCGCAGTTCAAGGCAGCGGGTCCACCACTGTGATTTCGCAATCGCGTGCGAGTTGGCTGTCAGGTCGAGGCTTCTTTCGTGCCCTCTCTTTGTCCCAATAGTTTTGCAAGCGGGTTGGCTGAGACGCCGTGAGCGACCAGGCTGAAGAAGACCGTCAATACCACCACCATTGCCATAAACTGACCCCCGGGTACACCCTTGTTTACGACAATGATTGCAAAGACAATGCTGGCCAAGCCTCGGGGACCGAACCAGCCAAGAAACAGTTTCGATGCCGTACTCTCACCAGTACCTGCCAGCGACAAGAAAATCGGGAACATACGGATTACTGTGAGGCTCAGAAGAGCATACACCAGCATTTCCCAGGTAAAATGCTGTACGGATTGACCAATGACCGTAGCCCCAAAGACGAACCAGGTCATCACCGCTAGCGTCTCCCCGGTTCCCTCGGCAGCTAGCACCAACTTGTGCGTAGCTTCCTTTGCCTTGAAACCGAAGACCAGGCCGCCGCTGAATGCAGCAATGTAGCCACTGCCATGTAAGCTTTGTGCAACCGAAAAGCAGGCAATGGCAAGCCCCACAACGGTGACCTGCTTCCATATCTCAGTCACCCATCCCCGATTCCAGCACCATCTCAGCAACCATGTACCAATGGCGGCCAGACCCAAGCCAACGGCGAGACCGATCCCGAGTTCCTGGATCACCAGTTTCACGGCAAGCGTGCCGCTGCCGCCTTCGGTGGCGCTGCCTAGCGCCAGGGCAACAAAAACAAATAAGATGGGGACACACAAGCCATCGTTCAGGCCGCTTTCAATGTTCAATCCCTCACGGATCCGCGGCGGTACAGCCTCGTTGGTAATCACCGCTTTGCCGAGGGCGGCGTCCGTTGCAGCAAGTATCGTACCCAGGATCGCTGCTTCAAATACGGACAAGGTATCGAACAGGAGCCCGGCAGTGATGGTCCCCAGGAAGATAACGCCAGGTAGGCCGAAGAGTAACATTCGTGAAGGTATACGGAACTGTCGTCTAAGAATTGCACGATCAGCATTTGCCGCGTCAATAAAGAGGATTGAGGCGAGGGTCAGATCTGCAAGCACCCGTAATTCGGTGCGCGAGATATCACCATCGAACCAGCCAAGCCCCAGTGGACCCATGAGGAGGCCAGCAAGGACGAATACCATTGGTCCAGATGCTGGTGCACGTTCGAGCCGACCCGAAACCAGGCTGAAGCAGAAGATGAACAGAGCAAAAATGCCGAGTTCGATATACATGTCAATTCGTTAGATCCATCGGTCTAGTTACCGGGCGGCCGGCGCCGAGAACGCTCCCCACGCCGATACCAATGGCCACGGCCAAGGCATCGCCGCCTTTCGCCTCCTGTTGCAGCGTCGCTAGAAGTCGACGCTGAACATGATGTTGGGGCCGCCGATGTCCTCCTTCGCCTCGTAGCCTCCCGGCCTCAGATCGAAGACCCGGAGCCACCGGTAGCCGGCCTGGAGGTTCCAGTGGGCTCCCCAGCCCGGCCAGCGGTAACCGACGAGTCCGAGCGCATGCCAGGTCTGGTGGTTGTCGTCGACGCCGAAGCCGCCGTAGTCGCCCTCGAAGTGGAGGTTCCAGTGCTCGGTCAGGTCCCAGAAGGTGCGGATTCCGATGATGGGTTCGTAGGTGCTGAATTCACTGCTCGACGCGTCGACCCCCGCGCGGGTGAAGTCCACTTCGACCCGCTGGCGAATCAGCCGCGCCGCGACGAACGGCTCGATGGTCAGCTCGGGCGCGCGGGGTCCGTCGCCCAGGGCCCAGCGGCCGAGCTCGTAGCTCAAACCGGTGTCGATCCAGAATCCGCGATCATTCCACCTGATCTTCGCGATACTCCCGTCGTGCTTACCTGAGATCTTGAAGAAAAACGTGTGGACGAAGAAGCCGAACGAGCCTTTTCGCACCTCGCCATTGATGGGGATAACGTAATCGAGGCGATCGAGGAGCCAGCTGGTGCTCTTCTTGATGGAGTCCCTCTCTTCGCCGTCATGGAGTTTGATCTTGATCGTGGTTGGCACCCAGCCGTTGAGCGCCACGCGGAAGCGCCAGGGCCCCTCGAACGTGGGCCCGATGAAGCCCTCGGCCGAAAGTCCGTAGGGGTTGAGCCCGTCGGGCGAGGGCGCGCTGACGGCGCCGTCGGCCGGCTCGTCCTGGGTGGCGGCCGTCGGCGTCGCGATGGCCAGCAGCGCAGTCAGCGCGATCCACCCGCGGAGGAAGCGAAAGGGTGTCATGGGTCGGGCTCTCCTAGAAGAGGGGTTTCTTGATGAGCGCGGGGATCACCGGGGTGATCTTCAAGTTGAGGAGGTGGCGCGGCCCGAAGTCATTGGGGTGGGCGACGTAGTAGTCGTACTCGAGCTGAACCTTCACCGGCAACTTTCCCAACTTGACCATCTTGCCCACGCCGATACCAATGGGCACGGCCCAGGCATCGCCCCCTTTCGCCTTCCTGTTGTAGGTGATGGTGGGTGAACTGTTGATCTGCCAGTGGTTCGGCAGCCCCGCCCATGTGACGAAGTACTGCAAGCTCATCTCATTGACGTCCTCCCGGTTGTCGGTCCCCGAGACCGACCAGAGCCAATTGGCCAAGCCTCCGAAGATCCAGTCCTCGTGCTTGTAGACAACCACGGCCGAGGGGCCGAGGGAGTATTTCCGCGAGCTCATCTCATCCCTGCTGTTCATCGGCATCGAGAAAACACCCCCGAGCGCTACCTGGACCTTGTGGGGCTTGGTGGGCGTGAACCATGTCTCGTAGGTGAACCCGGCGATACCCGCTGTGCGGTCCCAGTCGCCGTCTCCAGCGTCGAAGGTGGGCGTGCTCAGAAACGAGAAAATGGGCCGGCTGATCCAGGTAATATTCTCCGTCAACGGCACCGGCATGGCAGGCTGGAAGATCGTCTTGTAGACGGGGCGGTAGCTGCTGCTCGAGGGAGATCCCTTGTTCCACTGAAAATTCTGTTGCAGCTGCAAGCTCCAGAGGGAGCTCAGGGGGTTGTTGAGCTTGGCCTGTAGCTGTTTGAGCGTGTTCGTCTTTCCCATCATGTGGTCCCGGTCGCAGGGATCGTTGGGATGACAGTCGCCCGCTGCGGCGGTTTCACCGCCGCCCGCTGCGGGAGTATCGCCCCACAAGGGACCCGCCATGGCGAACAGCAAGAAGCCCGCGATTGCGAGGACGGCTGCCGCGCTACGCATAGTGTTTTGAGTCATCCTGGTTTCCTCCATGGTCCTTACCCCTCGGGTGTGCCGCCTGCCTATATACCATGCTAAAGGGCACCGGGAAGCTCTCTATTTGACCAGCTCGATCTCACCGGGGCGCCAGGTCTTGTCGAACCACGGCTCCAAGGGTCCGTAGAGGCGGAAGAGCACGTTCCAGCCCTTGCCTGGGACCGTCTGTACCCAGTTGTTCTCCATGCCGGCCGGCGCCTTCGGGCCGAAATAGACATCCACCGACGAATCCGCGTTGACGACGATTCCCTTCTTCAGGCTCCCGGTGCTGGGGAACTGCTGGTCGGTCTGGAGCATCGAGCGGGTCTGGCTGGAGTAGAGGACGAACGACCAGAACTGCTTGGCGGGAATGTTGGGCGGCAGGTGGATCTTGTAGGCCTTGCCGCCATCGAGCGGATCGCCCTTGGCGTCCACGAATGCGGCGGCATATGCCGATCCTTTTCCGACCATCTCCTCAGCCATCGCCGGGGTGATGCCGGTGGCGTAGAAGAAGAAGTAAGTCCGGGCATCCAGGTTGCGCACACCTTTCTCTTTCAGAAACTGATAGCTGCCGCCAATGAACGGCGTGCCCCACGCGCTGTTCTTGTAAAAGTAGGCCTCGGGAATACGCGATTTGTAGGCGAGGGCGCGGGCCGTGATGTTGCCGACCGCTGCAGCCTCAGTGAGGATCTTCTTCATCCGCGCGTCGGGCTTGAACGGCTTGCCCTTTTCGATGCCGATCGAGGCGAGCAGGCCCAGCGTCTCGGAGTCCATCGCCGCATTCGGCTCCTCCTGCACGACCGTGTTGACGTCCTCAAAGTAGGAGAAATCGATCGCGCCAATGGTGTTGAAGTTCTTGCCCGACAGGTTGACGAATTTCATCTGCGGCGGATTCGCTGCCTTTGCCAGGGGATAGATGCGCAGGTTCTTCTTGACGCTCGCGACGGCAGCCTCTGGCTTGCCAAACACGCGGAGGAAGAACCAGTGGTTGTACGTCGGTGAATGCAGGACGTGGTAGCCCTCAGGCACCTTGCCCTTGTAGCCGGGAGGAAGCAGCAGGTACTTGCCGCCCTTGCCCTTGTCGGG
>Ga0255055_10001225_pt1 | contig 19182 bp, 16 predicted proteins | sample JV7_2_27_MG_FD_188633 | JGI IMG/M metagenome (GOLD analysis project Ga0255055, IMG submission 188633) | Seawater microbial communities from Jervis Inlet, British Columbia, Canada - JV7_2_27 | ecosystem: Environmental > Aquatic > Marine > Inlet | place: Canada: British Columbia | collected...
ATTAATATTGCAGCGGGATCCACGGTGGGAAACAGTTGATAGAAGTCATTTGGATTTCATTGTTTTGAAAATCGACAGGGGAGGATAAAGAAGTGCGCTTCGACCCCAATCGTCAGGGTCGAATCCCTTATTTCGGAAACCGGTTGCGGTTAATCGTCGAAATCGCCGGCCGGACCTTTGTCACTACTGATTTCAGCAGCACGTTTCGTAATGAACTCAGGTGTCCATTTTTTAGGGTCTTCAATTCGCTGTGTTTTCGAGCCGGCGTCGTAAGATGCGGTATCGAGGATGGCTTCAATGGCCAACGATGCGGTGTTTTCAGCATTAAAAACATTGATCAACATGTTGTAGGCAAAATCTTCAACTCGTTTTATCATTCGCTCGCAAATCTGCTGAGGTTGCCCGAGCAGCTTATTTTCAAAAGAAAGATTCAGTTTTTTATAGTTTCCGCCTTTATATCCCTGCGCATCGGCGTAGGCCACCATTTCAGACCACATCTGTTCGCTAACCCCGGTATTTTTAACTTTTTTGAAGTTGCCGTCATCGTCAAGGATGGCATTGCCGTAATCATTGACTTCCAGGCCCCATGAAATCATCTGCAGCGCTGTTGCGACATTGGCTTTGGTGGTTCGGGTCTTGGCGGCAATCTCCCGCAATCGATCTGAATTGTTGCCTGAAGTACCGTGTTGCGCCCCGGAAATATGATAATCACTCAAAGCTTCATGAATTTGTTTGGTTAAGTCGACCTGGATTCCCTGACCGCTGGCCTCAATCCCATGGGTGGTGCCGTTGTTTAAGGCGATCCAATCCGGAAAAATGTCGTGGGCGTTTAATCCCTGAATGAGAAACAGGGCCTCTTCTACGGTAGAAAGCCCCTCTTTTCCTTTAATTTCACCGACTTCAGTTTCAAGCCCCGCCCATTCGGGGACATATTTGCCCAGCGTGATACTGGCCGACAGGTTTTTATCATCCGTCATATGGGATGCATCGATGGCTGCAGAGGTGATGCCGGCCCCAAAAAGGGTGGGTATTTCCACTTTGGCGGCCTCAATATCGGCATCGTTTTTAATTCCGTAATGGTCGGCATGGATGGCCACCGGAACAGTGATTTCGAATTCATTGCAGACAGCATCAACAATGCGGGCGATATTCCAGTAGTTGACGGCACAATAGGCGTTGGCGCCGCCTTCGGACTTGGCGATTTCGATGATCAGAGCGGCATTGGCTCTTTGGGCGGCTTTCAGGGCACCGCGGATGACAAAGCTGTTCCTGCCGTTGGCCGCCATGGTAATCGCCTTGCCCTTCGCCAGCATGGCCCGATCAATAAATTTACCGCTAACAATCAAAGCCCTGGAGTTCGGAAATAGCTTTACAATATTTGGCGGACGGCCAATTTGAAGCGCTTTATCAAAATGATCGGGTTTTGCGGTTCCAGGGCTTTGTGGGGGCATGGTTGTTCCTCCTCTATATTCTAAAATGAATTCAACCAAACAAAAGAAGGTGAGTTCCAACAGAAATATAAGGGGCCAATAGGTTTAAAGAGAATGAAAAATGGTGTTGCTGCGAAGAAAAGATTTACATTACGCATAAATATCGATTAGGACTCCCACCCGGTCAGCATCGGAATACTGCAAACATCGGCTGACATCGTACCTGTCGCCGGGTACATCAAAATGGATGGCACCCGCCTTGATATTCGAATGAGGCTGTCGAAACCGGTTATGCCGCTCTATCGATTCCTGCCCGGGATCCTGATTGGCCACCGTATTTTCCGAAATATAAGGCAGAACCGGATAATGATGATCGGGATAGGGTATCAGATTGTAATTTGAAGAAACAACCATCTGTCTTCCGGGCCTTTATTTATCCGTATTGATAAATCTCGTAAATCGACTCTTCAGCCATCCTGGCATCAATTTCATTTTGAACTTCGATTCTCTTACGAGAAACCACCCATTCCCTCCAGTCATCAAGAGATTGCCAGGTACTGATAACCAAATATTCGCCGGGGTGGTCTATTCTTTTTAAGGTTTCACCGGATATATATCCGGGCTGGTGGGTCGCTAAATTCCGTAAGCGCCTGAAAAGAGGCAGCAGGTCATTAATCCTTTCTTCAGCGATTACCCGCCTGATGAAAATTTTAACGGCCATTCATTTTTTCCCAGCTAGGGTTTGCTAATTAATCCAAATTATTTACTGGTAAGGGGAGAATAAGGAAAAAAACAGGGTCATGTCAAGTAGAAATTTGTTTAAATACCAAGTAATTGGTTTTATTTTTCTACCTGAAAAAAGGTGGGCTTGCATTAAAAAAGGCACAGTTCCGGTACATTTCTAGTATTTATTCGTTTGGGTCCTTAGAATTCTTTTTGTTCACTCTGGCCCGATAGGCCTCTCCTCGCGCTTCGTAATCTTTGCCTTTTTTTTCATACGTTTTTGCGCGTTCATTCAAACGATCGACCTTTTTATTGTACTCTAGGATTTGTTCATTGGTTTTAGCCTGTTGTCTTTCTTCGGCCAGTTGGTTCCTTTCTTTTTTTAGGGCCTCATATTCCTGGTCAAGTTCTTCCTTTAGCGCATCGATTCGTTTTTTAGCATCTTCCAGGCTTTCTTCTTCATCATCTAATATATCCAGCGCACTTGCCTGTTGCTCTGATTCTGTCTGTTCTGCCTGATTTTCCTGGGTGGCTTCCTGCTCGGGGGGGGCTTCGCTTACCGATTCGATATAACTGTGAATCTTAGCCCGTTGCGCTGCGGGCACCTGATTGATATCATCGGTGAAATGCACGTTGCCTTCTTCATCCACATATTTGTAAAATTCGGCAGCGGCACTTACTGAAAACATCAGAAAACTGATTATTATAAAGATCTTGAGATAGTTCATCAATAATTTCTCCATGGTGAATAGCTTTGAATGGTTCTGCCGGTATAAAATATGGTTTTGATGATATAATAAAAATTTATCACATGCTGCTGCTGATTGCAAATTTGAGACCCGGTTTTGCAGCCGCTATGCATGCAAGATTCAGGTGTCAGCTTCCAAATCACTGGATCATCCTGAGAATATTTTGGCTTCGCATGTTCCTAAATTTAAATTTCGGCCCAAAAAGATTATACTTTAAAAAAAAAATCAGTCTGCTATCCTCGCAGATGAAGTTAGAACCCATCTCAAAAATGTCTTTTGACCCAATATCTTTGTTGGTGCCTCGCTTTAAATCCTCAACATACAGCAGTATGCCTGCGGTTTAAAGCTCGGCCCCGCCGCGATCTTGAACCAAAATCCTATTTTTGAAATGGGTTCTAGTAACCCTTTTACGAAAGGAACCGCCATGCTAAGCGAAAAAGAGAAGCTGGATGCCCTGGCCACCTTAGGAATTGATCTGAACCGGGTGCAGGACCTGGATATCTTGATGGAACGAATTCTTACCGAGGCCCGGCGTTTTGTCAATGCGGATGCGGGCTCCATTTATATCCGGGAAAAGGACTTACTGCATTTCGCCTATACCCAAAATGACACCCTGCAGCAGCGTCTGTCCGACGGGGAAAAACTGATCTATTCCACGTTTCACATGCCCATCAATGAGGAAAGCATTGCCGGCTATGTGGCTGCCACGGGAAAACCGCTGAACCTGCCCGACGTTTATTCCATCGACCCCACCTGTCCGTATCATTTCAGCAAGGGATTCGATAAAAAAACACGCTATACCACGCGATCGGTGCTGACGATTCCGCTGAAAAATCATAATGATGATATCATTGGTATTCTTCAAATTATCAATGCCGAAGATGAGGCTAAAAATGTGATTGCCTTTTCGCAAAATGATGAGAAGATGATGCTTCACTTTGCCAGTATTGCAGCGGTCGCGTTGGAGCGTGCTCAAATGACCCGCGCCATTTTACTGCGAATGATACGCATGGCGGAGATGCGTGATCCCAAAGAAACCGGTGCGCATGTAAACCGCGTCGGCGGCTATGCGGTGGAGCTTTACGAAAAATGGGCTAAAAGACGCAATTTGAGTCAGAAGGAGGTCGATAAGCATCGGGATGTCCTGAGAATGGCGGCGATGCTTCATGATGTGGGTAAAATTGCCATCTCCGATTTGATCCTTAAAAAGCCCGGTCGCTTTAACGAAGAAGAATTTGAAATCATGAAACAACACACGGTGCTGGGAGCCCAGCTGTTTTCTGACCTGCAGTCGGATTTTGATGAAGCCGCGGCTCAGGTCGCCTTAAACCATCATGAACGTTGGGACGGCCTCGGTTATCCAGGACATGTTGACCTTCAAACCGGAAAAGTTCTAAAAGGTTTTGAACAACCGGACGGCCGCCCGGTCGGAAAGAAAGCAGAGGAGATCCCGCTTTATGGGAGGATTGTTGCCCTGGCGGATGTGTACGATGCGCTTTCATCCGCGCGAGTCTATAAGGAAGCCTGGGACGAATCCGAAGTGCTTGATAAGATCAAAAGTGAATCCGGACGCCATTTCGATGCGGAACTGGTGGAAATATTTTTTTCCAGCCTCGACTTCCTGCGTACGGTGCAGAGCAGGTATAAGGATGAAGATTAGATTAGGTTTCAGGATTCAATGATTGAGGAATTCAGGAATTGAGGGATTTAGGAATTAGAATGACAGAATACCTTCAATTCCTGAATTCCGGAATTCGTAATTCCTAAATCTGCCTGCTGACACCTGAAACCTTATTTTATTATTCAGCGGTTGATGATATATAAGAACGAGTATTATGTTTCTAAAACCATTAAACCATTAACCAATAACGAATAACTGCCAACTGGAGTTATCGTTATCATTTAAGGATACAGCTACGATCTATGAAGGCAAACCGCGTCATTATTTTTTTGTATATTCTTTTGGTTTTCAGCGCATGTGTGCAAAAACCCCCGGTTTCCACCGAACCCGCGCCGATGGGCGTTGAAGATGAGCTTTTTGTTGCAGCCGAGAAAATGTTTGAATTTCAAGACTACGCCCAGGCTCTGGAAGCTTATCGTGCTTATGTCAACCAGTATCCCGACAGACCTCTGGCACCCGCTGCTTTGATGAAAATCGGCAAAATCAATTCAATTTTTGGCAGCTATGTTGAAGCGCGTCGCGTTTATAATCGCCTGATTTCAGAATACCCCCGGAGTTCGTTCAACCCGGATGCCCGGGTGGAGATTTTGTATACACTTTACAAGGAAGGTGCTTATTCAGCGGTTATTGAGCAGGCATCTGAAGTTTTGCGGAGTCTCGATTCAGCCGCGCACATTTTCCGGACCTATGCCTTGGTGGGTGATGCCTATCTGGCGCTCGGATCGCCGGTTGATGCCTTCAAATACTATGTGGAAGCCCAGCAAATTGCTTCGGAGCTGGAACAGGAGGCCATCACTCAGAAAATAAACACCGCCATTGCCCAGCTTGATTCAGTAACCATTGTCGGGCTGCTGAAAAGCCGGGAAAGACATATTCCCAGGGAATACCTGATGTTTCAGCTGGGGTTGAACTATGCCATGGAGGAAAAATATGATGACGCCCTGGTGGCCCTGGAAAATTTTTTGGATCAATTCCCTGAGCACGAAAATGCGATGCTGGCTGAAGATCTGATTAAACAGATCAAAGAAAGCGCACTATTTAATCGCTATACCATTGGTTGTCTGCTGCCGCTTAGCGGTCCTTATCAAGCAGTCGGTTTTCAGGCTTTGAAAGGCATTGAACTTGCCCTTGAACGCTTCAGCGCCCAATCCAGCGGCCCTCAGATGAATATTGTTGTCAAAGATTCAGGCGGCAATCCGGATCAAACACGCCTGGCGATGCAGGAATTGATCGATGAGAAGGTCGCCGCCATCATCGGTTCCATTGTCACAGCTGAAGTTGCCGCTGCCGACGCCCAGGCAAACAGAATCCCAATCATTACCTTAACTCAGAAAGACAATATTACCTCGATCGGCGATTATGTTTTCAGGAACTTTATTACTCCTGAAATGCAGGTAAAGGCCATAGTCGATTTCACTACCACATCACTCGGTTTGAATCGGTTTGCGATTCTTTACCCGGATGAAAATTACGGCATCACATTTATGAATCTGTTCTGGGATCGGTTAATTGAGAATGGAGGAAAAATCGTCGGGGTCGAAGCCTACAACCCGCAGCATACGGATTTCGCTGAGCCCATTAAAAAACTTGTCGGGCTGTATTATGATATTCCCCAAGATTTAAAAGAAGCTGCTGAATTGAGCGTGGAAGAAGATGAGCATCAAAGGGATTCGGACTCGCCGTTGGGTCAGGATAACACCGATGAGAATCAAGCGCAGAAAACTGCCGAAGAAGAACCGGAGGCAATTGTTGATTTTGATGCCATATTCATTCCGGATTCACCCCGGACGGCCGGTTTGATTATTCCGCAGCTGGCGTTTTATGATGTCAAAGATATTTATCTGCTGGGCACGAATCTTTGGCACTCGGATGCGTTGATTGAAATGGCCCCCCGGTATGTTCAAGGCGCTATTATGCCCGATGGTTTTTTTGCGGGAAGTTCGGCACCGGTTGTGCAGAATTTTGTCAGAATATTCGAAGAGACCTATCAGGAAAAGCCGGGATTTATTGAAGCGGTGTTATACGATTCAGCCATGATGGTCTTCAGTGTGCTTAATCAACCCGATCTTCGATTTAAAAGTGAACTGAAAAATGAACTCTTAAATATGGCTGGTTTTTCGGGCGTCACCGGCCCTACCCATTTTGATGAGAATGGAGAAGCGCAAAAGCAGCTGTATCTGCTGAGGATTAAGGGGCGGCGATTCGTCGAGCTGGAGCAATAACAACAAGATAGTGCCTAAAATGCCTAAAATGACTAAAGTGCCTAATTTTTAAAAAGTGAGAAGTGAACTAAAATGACTAAAGTGCCTAAAGTTAAGGAATTCTGTCATTTTTATTAAAAGATGGAGCGCAGCGACACCTTAACTTTAGACACTTTAGCTCACTTTAGTCACTATAGTTCACTTCTAATCATTCTTAAGTGATCCCTGCCCGGTTGCTTCCAGCGCGCTGCGCCACAGACTGCCTTTCGGATCGATCTGTTTGCGTTTCCCGGCCACCGTTTGCATGGGCACATGGACAAAGTTGTTGTTCCAGTGCCCGATTAGCAGGTTTGTTTTGCCGGCCATACCGGCGTGGACCGCATTGCGTCCCAGGAAATTGCAAAAAACGCGATCGTTAGCATTTGCCGGCAAACTCCTGATCATATAGCTTGGATCGATATATTTGGTGGAGATATTGATTCCTTTCTCATCGAAATAAGATATAATGGTCTCCTTAAGATATATCCCAATATCTTTGAGTTTAATATTGCCGGAGGCATCGCATTCGGTTTTTTCATTCTCAAAAAATTTTTGACCGGCGCCCTCTGCGACAACAATGACCGCGTGCCCTCTATCCGCCAATCGCGCCTGCAACGCTTCTAACAGCCCATTGGGCCCATTCAGATCGAAATCGACCTCGGGAGTTAATACAAAATTGACATCCTGCTGAGCCAATGCGGCCGTTGCCGCAATAAAGCCCGAGTGCCGGCCCATCAGCTTTAAAAGGCCAATGCCGTTTGGATAGCCCTGGGCTTCATTATGGGCGCTCATAATTGCGCGGGTGGCAACATCGACAGCCGTATCGAAGCCAAACGAGCGGGATACCAGGTAAATATCGTTATCAATGGTCTTGGGAACTCCGACCACGCTGATTTTCAGGTTTCGCTTCAGGATGGCATCTGCAATCCGGGTAGCGGCAATCAGCGTTCCGTCGCCCCCGCTCATAAATAAGATGCCCACGTTCATGCGTTCCAAACAATCAACAATTTCCTCAACATCCTGCGGGCCCCTGGAAGATCCCAGAACCGACCCGCCTCTTTCGTGAATATTGACGACGTAGCCCGGGGTCAGGTCGATGACCTGGTGGCCGAATTTAGGTATGAATCCTTGAAGGCCGAATCGGATCCCATATATGATGCGAACACCATAGCCCCAGTGAAGCTCTAAAACAATTGAACGGATGATATCGTTTAACCCGGGGCACAGCCCGCCGCATGTCACCAGGGCGCAGCGCAGTTTGCTGGAGTCAAAAAAAATCTTGTCTCTGGGACCTGCCAGTTCAAAACAAGGCGGTGCCTGGTCGTCTTTGAACTGCTGGGCAAGGCTTAGCGCGCTGATGTCAATAACCACCCGTTCATTATCTGTAACAAATGTGATGCTGTTGGCGCCCTTGGCCCGGTTTTGAACCGGCGAAGGTATTTTGGCCTCACCCAGGATAGGTATATCTGTCTCAATAGATGCTGAATCCATAATCACCTCAAACAAAATGCGTTAGTTGCCGGAAGCGGTGCGGCTTCACTCCATTGCGGACTATCTTATCACAACTGAGATAATTTTTTTAATTTTTTATTGACAAGCAGTTCCGGCCCCATTATATTCCGGGAACTTTTTTTGAATAATCTAAACTGGCACGGATGTTGCTGCAGTTTAGCCCCATCTTTATTATAGCATTGAAACCCCGGTCCTTTGGGCCAGGTCAGTCCACACCGAGGCGGATTGCCTTAATCAAATGCCATGGGTTACCTAACGGTAAACACCACCCCTCTGGGGTGAAATTTAAGCCTGGCCATCTGAGCCAGGATTATTTACTTTTTATTACTTAGCGCCGGAAGGGGGTGATTCCTATGATTTGCGCAACGATTAAAAAAGGCATGGAGTGCACTTTTATGACTTCAAAAGGGTGCGGCTATAATGGTGGAATTTGTCACCAGGTCGTGGAGCAGTGCAATGGCTGCAACCGCGGCACCGAACTTTCTTCCGGATGGTACTGCACCGCCTGCCCGGATCCATCCATTAAGTGGAAAAACGGCAAATGTAACCTGGCTACCCATGTGGCCGTTGAATCCAATAAAGCCAAAACAAAAATTAACCCCCTGAAAGCATCAAAACGCAAGGGCAGATAGGCCGGTCTATGGCACCAAAATAAAAACCCCCTGCCTGTTTAAGGCGGGGTTTTTATTTGGGTTAAGCCTGATAATTTTGTAAAAAGTCAGGAAAGCAATCTTTTTACGAATTCATCAAGCATGCACGATGAATGGTATCTGGCATCAACGCTTTGCTCAGGGCAGTTTATGATGCGATTTTATCAATACTGACAATTTGAATACAGACAGCGACCAGTTCCATGGCAGCCTGGATGTCGTCTAATGGCGGGAAAGACGGCGCGATGCGGATATTTCGATCCAGGGGATCATTCTTATATGGGTAAGCCGAACCGGCTGGTGTCAGCTTAACGCCGGCGTCAGCGGCCTTCTTAATAACTGCGGCTGCACAGCCTTCGAGCGTGTCAATGCTTACAAAATAGCCTCCCTGCGGCTTGCTCCAGCTGGCGATATTTTTCCCTTTCAGTTCATTTCCCAGAATGGTTTGGACCGCATCGAATTTTGGCTTTAAAATCGTGGCATGTTTTTCCATATGGGCTTCGATGCCGCCCATATCTTTAAAGAAAAGGATATGGCGCAACTGATTCAGCTTATCCGGGCCAATGGTCTGAAAGGCCATCTGGTTTGTGACCCATTGCATATTCTTTTGGCTTCCGGCAACGATCGCCAGACCGGCGCCGGCAAAAGAGATCTTTGAAGTTGATCCGAAGATAAAGGCGCGTTCCGGGTTGCCGGCCTGCTTGCAGGCTGTCAGGATATTTTTTAGCGGAGCCGGCGTGTCCACCAGATGATGAACGGCGTAGGCGTTATCCCAAAAAATTCTAAAATCAGCCGCCTGGGTCTTCATGTTCGCCAGACGTTCGACGACCTCGTCAGAATAGACCACTCCGGTCGGATTGCTGTATTTGGGAACGCACCAGATACCTTTGATATCCTCATCCCCGGCAACCAGATCCTCAATTTGGTCCATGGCAGGCCCGTTTTCCTGCATGTCGATTGGAATCATCTCGATGCCAAGATATTCGCAAATAAAAAAATGGCGGTCGTATCCGGGGCTCGGGCACAGAAACTTAACCTTCGGAAGTTGCCCCCAGGGCGAAGCACCGTCAGCCATCCCCTTTACCATGGCGCGCAAAATTGTGTCATGCATCATATTGAGGCTTGAATTTCCGGCCAGGATTAATTCATCGGGTTCAACGCCCATGTAGTCGGCAAATAAATTTTTTGCCGCTGGAATACCATCGAGTCCGCCATAATTGCGGCAATCCAGACCATTTTGGGTCAAATAGGCTTTGCCGATATCGCCTTCCAGCATCCCCAGCGATAAGTCCAGCTGCTCGGGGCAGGGCTTTCCCCGGGTCATGTCCAGCGTGATGCGGCGTGACTGAAATTCACGATAGCGCTCCATCAACTGCGCTTTCATTTCCTGGCGTTCCTGTTCGCTCAGTTTTTTGATATCGGTCATTTTCCAAGTTCCTTTTTGCTGGTGTCAAATATGATCCCACATGCACTTAGAGTCATTAGCCGCCTTTATAACATTGGATAGATAACGCATCAACCCTGGATAGTGGTTAAATCCCAAACTTCAAGCACCAAATAACACAATGGCGATGGTTTCAGGTGTCAGTGTTCAGGTGTCAGTCTCCTGGTTCAAAGGTTCAGCGTTCAAAAGTTCAGAGGTTAGATAACAGTTGAAAAAGGAGGAACATCAGAACACTAAAACCTCTGAACCCTGAACCCAAGAACTGACACCCAAAAATAAAACCCTGTTTTGTAAATTACTTACAGGACGCAGCACTAGTATTTAACTTCCATCAGCATTAACCCCTGTGCCGGAGCCGTTGCGCCGGCCTGGGAACGATCTTTGGAATCTAAAATACGCTTGAAATCATGGGGTGTTAATTTTTCAAGACCCACATCCACCAGCGTTCCGACGATGTTGCGAACCATATACCTTAAAAATCCGTCGGCTTCGATTTGAAAGACCAACAACCCGCTGTCTTGCTCGGTAAGTTCGGCTGAATAAATGTGACGGGTCGTATGCTGTCTGGCGCTGCCGGTGCCCTCAAAGGCTTTGAAATCATGGCGGCCGATGATGAGGTCAATGGCGGCTCGCATCGCCTCATCGTTCAATGTTTTGCGGATGAACCATGTATACTGGCGCCCGATGGCAGCCGGTAAGGGTCGGTTTAGAATCCGGTAATGATAAACTTTGCTCTTGGCATCATAACGGGCATGAAAGGATGTGCTCACCGGCTCGCAAACCTTAATAACGATATCATCCTCCAGCAGACTGTTAAGCGCGTTCATCAGCGCATCAGGTTCCAAGCTGGTGTCGCATTTAAAATTGGCAACCTGACCCTGGGCGTGGACGCCGGCATCGGTGCGTCCCGATCCGATAAGCGTCACGCGGCCAGCCGTCATTGTTTTCAAGGCGGTTTCAATTTCTCCCTGAATGCTGCGGTCTTCTTTCTGGCGCTGCCAGCCATGATATCGGCTGCCATCGTATTCAATAATCAACTTAAAATTTGTTGTCATGGTTGCTCGTGTTTTATCTGCGTTAGATCAGCAACGCCACCGACAATGAGATAAACGATAGTATCGTTGAAAGCGCAATGGCGGCTGATGCCAGTTGAGTATCACTGCTTAGCTGGGAAGACAATATATAGAGCGCCGTTGAAGTCGGCAATGCGAAATAGATCATGCCGACCTTAAAGGAAATTCCGCTTGCATTAAAAAGATTTAAAAAAAGATACCCGGTTATGGGAAGAAGGATCAGTTTAAACACGCAGGCAACCAGGGATAATTTTAAATGGTTTTTCATGCCGCCCAGCGTCAAAGTGCCGCCAATGGAAAACAGGGCCAAAGGCAGGGTAACAAACGCTGCCAGCCGAAAGGTGTTATCGATGAAGACCGGAAATCCGCCAATCAGTTTCCAATAGGCGATACCGGCGAGGCAGGCGATAATCAATGGATTGGAAATCAGTGCTTTAGCTGTAAGCCGCACCCGTTGCAGCAGCGATACTTTTTTTTCTGAATACCAGGATAAGGTGGAAACGGCCAGGATATTGATGATCGGAATGATCAAACCGATCAGGATGCTGAACTGACGAGCACCGTCTTCTCCCAATGCATTCAGAATGACAGCCATTCCGATATAGGTATTGAAACGATAACAGCTCTGCGAAAAAGAACCGGCTTGATAGGCCGGCACGCTGAAGACTTTAATATAAAGGCTGCTGAATACATATACACTGATCACCGCACAGATCGCCGCTTTATAAAGACCGGGATCGCCGACCTGATCTGATGCGGCGGCACCAATCTTCCAAAATAGCAGTGCCGGGAAAAAAATATAGTATATGAGCTTATCCGCTGTTTTTAAAAACGCATCATGGGTCAAGCCCAGGCGCTTCAGCAAGTGGCCGAAGAGCAGCAGTGCAAATACCGGAAAAAGATTGTTTAAAACCATCCAGGCAACGTAGCGAAAAGAAATCCGGATGTCAATTGATGCCGGCAAATGCCGTCCGGCGGGCAGGCGGGTTGACATCTTTGTAGACAGCTGCCGGATTTTTATATATTATGCTTGCCATTCAATTGAAGCTATCTGCCTTTGTGCAAACCGTCAACATCCATCGATTGTGAGGATAACATGTGTCAGGGCTTTAAATTCTCCGGAGTCGCCTCAGGATTGAAAAAAAATGGTCAAAAGGATCTTGGGCTCATTTATTCCGAAACACCCGCAAATGTTGCCGGTGTATTTACACGCAACGAAGTTAAGGCTGCACCGGTCATATTGGATATGCAACGCATCGCTTCAGGAACCTGTCAGGCGGTTATTGCCAACAGTGGCAATGCCAATTGCTGTACCGGAGAAAAAGGGATGCAGGATGCCATTTCAATGGCGTGCTGGGCTGCCACAAAGCTGGATATACCTGAAGAACAGGTGCTGGTGGCTTCCACCGGCGTCATCGGGGAACCACTTGCTGTAGAAAAGATTCAAGCAGCCGTGCCGGAACTCGTCAATGCCCTTGATTCGAATGGGATATCGGATTTTGCCGAGGCCGTCATGACCACGGATACGGTACCCAAGGTTGTCAAACAAAAGGGAAATCTGGCTGGCAAATCTTTTACAGTGACCGGAGTTGCCAAAGGGTCCGGCATGATCCGACCGGACATGGCCACATTGCTGTGTTTTGTCATGACCGATATCGCGGCTGAGCCGGAGCTGCTCAAAGAGATGCTTTTGGCCTCAACGGATCGTACCTTAAACCGTATTACCGTGGACGGCGATACCAGCACAAACGATACGGCTCTTTTGATCGCAAACGGGCTGTCCGGGGCCGTGATCAACAGTGACGCCGACAGAAAAGCATTTCAAGGCATCCTTGATGCGGTTTTGATGTCGCTGGCCAGACAACTGATCAAGGATGGCGAAGGCGCCACCAAGCTTGTTGAGATTGTGGTAAAAGGGACCCAATCAGATGTCGATGCTTATCAGATCGCTGACACGGTCGCCCATTCCAATCTTTTAAAAACCGCACTATTCGGTGAAGATGCCAACTGGGGAAGAATCCTCGGGGCAGTCGGTCGGGCAGGGGTGCCGCTTCAACCCGATACCATCGATGTCTATTTTGATGATGTGCGGATGGTGCAAAACGGCATGGGCTGCGGTAAAAAAGCCGAGGCCCAAGCCACCCGGGTTCTCAAAAAACCGGAGTTTACCCTCACCATTGATTTAAAAGCCGGCAATGCAAAGTCCACCGTATTTACCTGTGATTTTTCCATCGATTATGTAAGGATCAACGCCGACTATCGTTCTTAACTATCTTCTTTCAAAAGTAGCTCAACCATGGCTGAGATGCGGTTGCAGAAATTTCTTTCCCGAGCGGGCATATGTTCCCGGCGCAAGGGAGAAGAATATATTAAAGCAGGTTGGGTGAAGGTTAACGGAAAGATCGTCACCGAGCTTGGCGTAAAAGTTGATCCGGACAGGGACGCTGTTGAAGTCGATAGTGATGCCATTCGATCCGACACCGCGCCAATCTACATCGCGCTAAACAAACCCAGCGGTTATGTCTCCAGCTGTCATCAACAAAATGAAAAGATTGTGCTGGATCTTTTGGATATTTCCGAGAGAGTCTATCCCATCGGGCGGCTGGACAAGGATTCAACCGGACTTTTGCTGCTGACCAATGACGGCCATTTGCATCACCGGCTTTCGCACCCATCTTTTAACCACGAGAAGGAGTATGAAGTCACGGTAGCCAAGCCGCTGCCTGAGGGGGCGCTGCGAAAACTGGCCAAGGGCTTGCCGATGATGGGGACGCGAACACGCCCGGCACGTGTTAAACGAATTTCCGCCAGACGCTTCTTAATTGTTTTGCAGGAAGGCAAAAACAGACAAATCAGACGGATGGTTCGAAAAGTGGGAAACCAAGTTATTGATTTAAAACGGATCCGAATTGCCAACATCAAGCTGGGCAATCTGCCATCAGGCGGCTGGCGGCACCTGACCAAAATAGAAAAAGAAAACCTGCTAAAGGCGCTCTAAAATAAATTCAGTGCGTTCTTCAACGCCGAGCAAAGGCACGTGAATAATTTCATAACCCAGCGACCGATAACTGTCTTCGATCAATTGGCCCAGCCGATGGGCTGTTTTTTCATTTTCGGCGCGCACCGGGTCCCTTAAAAAAGTGAGTCTTTCAAAAAGAAATACATTTTGATAGCGAACCTCCCGGCTCTTCTGAAACGGTTCGGCGGGGTTCAGTCCGTTCAGTTCGTAGTAGGCAATGCTGTCGGGTACGGCGCGATCAAAAAAAATGATTTCATCCGATGCCAGTTGGGCTTCAATCTTGAGTTTCTCTATCAGGATGTGGCGTTCAAAGGCCCATTCGTCGGCTTTTATTTCTGATAGCGCCTTTCCTTTCATTAATTCAGTGTCGATACAGGCGCGCGCAACTTCATGGACAACCTTATACCCCCGTTGTTCCAGCCTATGGATTACAGCTGTTTTGCCCGAACAGGGAGCGCCTGTGATCACAGACCATCTCGTGGAGCGCCGATGGGTGTTTTCAAACGTCATACCGCACTGGCACCCCCGTCTACGAGCAGGGTTTGACCGCTAATAAAATCGGCACCGGCGGAGCACAAAAACAGGGCCGGATGGGCGATATCGATGGGCTCCGCGATTCTGCCAAGCGGAATCGTTTTAACAATGGCTTCATGAAGATCCTTATTGGCCCAGAAGGGCTCACTGAAAGCGGTTCGAACCATGCACGGGGCGACAGCATTTACCTGGATATTAAAAGGAGCTAATTCCTGTGCCAGCACTTTGGTTAACATTTCGATGCCGGCTTTGGCAATTCCATAAATACCCATAGCCGGTGCGGACCTTCTGGCGGCGATTGAAGAAATATTTACAATTTTTCCGTTATGCTGGCCCCGCATAATTTGTCCTGCTTTGCGGGAACATAAAAAATTGCTGTTCAGATTGGAATCAATAATTTTATACCACAAGCCGGGGTCCGCATCCACCACAGCGGTGATGATGTTCATACCCACGTTGTTGATCAGCCCGTCAAGTTTGCCGAAACGGTCCAGAGTCTGATCAAAGAGGGCTTCGATCTCTTCATATTTGGCAACATGGGCTTGAACCGCCAAAAGATTATTTCCAGCCCCAAGCTTTTCAACAGCGGAATCAAGACCTTCCTGTTTTCTGCCGCAGATGACGACTCTGGCCTTTTGGCCAAGCAGCAACCTGGCGATTTCGAATCCGATGCCTCTGCTGCCGCCGGTGACAACAAAAACCTTATCTTCAAGTCTATAGTTGAATGGGCTCATGGGACCTCCTTGGACCTTCAAATTGGATCAGACGGGCTGCCAAGCTTTAGATTATACGCTATCGGCGGGGAGATGGGCTTTTGAATTCGCTGCTATTCAATATATACGGTCTGTCCGGGGTAAATGGTGTCATTGGGCCATAATTGATTTAAAGATAGGAAACGGTTCAGGGCCATACTGTGCTTTTTGGCAATTAAAAATGGACTGTCACCTGATTTTACTTTATAGGTGTCTAAACCTTCGACTTGCGGAGGCGTTTGTTTACCCTCAGCTATGGTCAGGCGTTGCCCCTTGTGCAGATCGGTCGTTCTCAGATGATTGAGCCGCTGAATGTTTTTGGTTGTCGTGCCGTATTGTTTGGCGATGGTCCAGAGCGAATCGCCTTTTTTAACCACATGGACAACACTGCGGCCGGATTTCGGCATTGAAATTTTTGGCGGACGATGTCGATAACCTCTCTGGGGTATTTTGAGTAACCGGCCGGCGACGATATAATTCGATCGGCGTAAATTATTTGCCCGCATGATCCTTGCGACGCTGGTGCGGTATCGTTTGGCAATCAGTGAGAGGGTTTGGCCGGTACGGACGCGATGATAAACATATGCGCGCCTGGGGGGAGTAGAAACCGGTATTTTATGCAGTTGAGTCAATAAAATCTCGCTTTTATACGCGGGCACTTTTAGGGGATAGCGGTCCTGCGGGCTGATTTTATGGCGCAATTCAGGGTTCAGCTCGAAGAGCGCTTTTTCCTCAACCGCAATCGACCTGGCGACGTCCTTGAGATGCATCTGTTTGGCAATCGTTACCGTTTCATATTGCGGCGGCATATCCAAATCACTTAAATTGATGCCGTATCTTTCCGGCTGATCCAGAATATGCAGAGTGGCTAAAAATCGGGGTACATAGCGCGCGGTCTCGCGCGGCAGGCGCTGGTAAAGATCCCAGAAGTTGTCCAGATAATTCACATTCTGGCGCCGGATGACATTCAGTACTCTTCCCTCCCCGCAATTGTATGCGGCCAAAACAGTGGTCCAATCACCGAATATGGCGTGCAGTTCCTTAAGATAATCAATAGCGGCCCGGGTCGATTTAATTGGATCCATACGCTCATCAATTAGTTTATCCCTTTTGAGCCCGAACTTGTAGCCGGTAGACGGGATAAATTGCCACAAACCCAAAGCTCTGGCCCGCGAAAGTGCCTTTACTTTAAAACCGCTTTCGATTAAAGGCAGCCAGGAAAGCTCTTCAGGCAACCCGGCTTCTTCAAGTGCGGCGACAATCTGCTGTCGGTATCTACCCGATCGCCGGTACGATTCGATGAAAAAAATTCTCTCGTTGCCGATGGTAAACCGATCAATTTCGGCCTGGACATGTTTATTCATTACCCGCGGTATCTCATTGTGGCTTCCATTTACAACGATATTGCGCGAGGCGTAAATTTCCAGGATGCGCTTTGATATCATAAAACGCAGATCTTCTTTTTGCTGAATTAATTTGGTATAATTGGATGTATCGGCATCTAAAATCAAGGCATATGCCTGGTCCAGCGCGTCCAGCGCGTTTTCGAGTTCACCGTTTTGCCAGAAATCCTGAGACACCTGACACAGATCAAGGGCTTCGTCCAGCAAGGTTTGAATCTTTTTGGTTAGGGGTTCTGTTTTTTCATCCTCATAAGAACCCAGTTCTTTTTCTTCCAAAACAGAACCGCTGATGCTGAGCGAGTTCGTTTGAGTATTGGCGGCGCTGTTAAAATCGGCACCCTGATTTGGATTGATTGAGACGCTGGCTGAAGATCCGGTACCGTGATCACTGCTATTGCGGGACTCAGAATGGTTTTGAAGTAAATGTCCACAGCCCAAAAAGACGATCGACAAATAACAAGAAAGAAGAATTAAGCGTTTATGCATATGTTCAGTTCCCAGTTTCGAATTTTTTTATTATATACCATCATTCCTTGGGTTAGTAAAATAAAATACATCAATCGCTTTGTTTTGATTAAATAAAATAGTATCTTTTCTGTTTTTGCAACCTTTACTTTTTTCAAAAAGTGATTAAACAGATACGCATCGTATTTATACGGGCCGATTCTCAATCGTTTTTATTCAATGCGACCGGCTGAAGCGTTACGGGTGACCCGGATAGATTTTGGTTTTGCGTCCGCTGGTGTATTATAATATCGTCAATTTTAATAAAAACTTAACCCAAAATCGGGGCAGTAATGCATAGCAGCGGTCGGATAGGGGCGATCGCTGGATGAAAACATACGTATGTGCCAAATATTTTTCAAAATTTGAATGGAAAATGCTTGAAAGTCCAAAGAATTAATCGTATTATAAAAATTTCCAATATTCCGAAATAAATCAAAAATAAAAGAAATTAGGAGAAAAATTAAGATAAATAGCTTATAATATCTTATTTTTCATGATAACTGACTATATTTATGTTTAATCGAATTTGATATTTACAAGAAAGCCAACTAAAAAGAATAGTTTTAGGTGCAGGACATCATCTTATCATATATCAAACAATTTAAAATAAATTTAAAGGGTTAAGTTGTTTGGCCAGCGTAGCTCAGCTGGTAGAGCAACTGATTTGTAATCAGTGGGCCGGGGGTTCGAGTCCCTCCGCTGGCTCCATGTAAGCTATCGAGCATGGTAAACGCTCTACAACTTGAATACCCAATCCATATTCAGAGTGGTTTTTAAGGTGGGGTTCCCGAGTGGCCAAAGGGAACAGACTGTAAATCTGTCGGCGAAGCCTTCGGAGGTTCGAATCCTCCCCCCACCACCAACCTTGGCTGAGTCGATTGTAGGAGATTTCGGTTTAACGTTAGGGATCGATTCGAACTACATGACTTCCTGCATGAAATTGGTTTCAGTTTTTGTGGGAACTAGTTTAGTTTCCCTATTTGTAATTCGTATCTGAAAAAAATAAGTTATCAGATGGTTTAGCGGGAGTAGCTCAGTTGGTAGAGCTTCAGCCTTCCAAGCTGGATGTCGCGAGTTCGAATCTCGTCTCCCGCTCCAAGCGAAGACTAGGTTATACCTAGATTGAGCTTTCCAAATTTTTAAAAGCGGGTATCAAATTGTTGCCCACGTAGCTCAGTCGGTAGAGCGCTTCCTTGGTAAGGAAGAGGTTCACCGGTTCGATCCCGGTCGTGGGCTCCATTGGTAAATATGCGATTTGGGATGTGTTTGCTTGGAGCTGCCTTTATGGGGTTCAAACATAAAAATCTTAAAAATTAAAAATTAATTAATTTAAAAACCATGGGAGGGTGAGAAGATGGCGAAGGAGAAGTTTGAGCGAACCAAGCCGCATGTAAATGTGGGCACGATCGGACACATTGATCATGGCAAGACGACCCTGACGGCGGCGATCACCAAGCATTTGGGC
>Ga0255055_10001226_pt1 | contig 19177 bp, 15 predicted proteins | sample JV7_2_27_MG_FD_188633 | JGI IMG/M metagenome (GOLD analysis project Ga0255055, IMG submission 188633) | Seawater microbial communities from Jervis Inlet, British Columbia, Canada - JV7_2_27 | ecosystem: Environmental > Aquatic > Marine > Inlet | place: Canada: British Columbia | collected...
GCAGGCACAGGTGGGTGATCCCACTTGTCCTGATGCCATCCCCGTCCGACGATCCACTCACCCGGTTCAGCACTCGCTGCCGCGTCGGCCACCAGGCTCACAATCTCCTGCCAACTGCGCGGAGCGTGCAGATCCAAGCCCATCAGCGACTCACCAAGACTCATGTAGTGCCCGTGGCCATCGATCAGGCCGGGGAGGACCAACTCACCGTCGAGTTCGATGATCTCGGTGCCGTCCCCGATGAGCAGGTCGATCTCGCTGCTGGTGCCCACCGCGACAATGCGCTCGCCTCGGACGGCGATGGCCTGAGCCTCGGGTCTGGAGGCGTCCATCGTGTAGACTCGGGCATTTCGTAACACCAATTCTGCGTCCGGTGTTCGACTGCAGGCGACGGGTGTGAGTGCGATGCCCAGGACAGTCAACGTGGAAATGACCAACTTCATTGTGCGCCTCACCTGTTCGTGTCGGGACTGGTGTCGCAATGTAGCGCCCTAGCCGTCCGATTCCTCAAGTTCTATTGTAGGGCACGGGGAAGTTGCCCTCAACTCCCGCGTCCCACGGTGAGGAGGCCGCGAGCGCACATATGCTCGGCGCAATCGTCGGTGATTTCGTAGGCTCGATCCACGAGTTTGTCGGCACCAAGCAGAAGGACTTCCTGCTCTTAGACCCACGGTGCAGGGTAACGGACGATTCTCTGCTCACGGTAGCCGTGGCTGAATGGCTGATGCATGGCACCGATCTGGTGACACGGTTTCACAAACTCGTGTCGGCCTACCCCCGTGCGGGCTGGGGCATACGGTTCGGGGGGTGGGCGATCGCTCGCAAACGTGAGCCCTACCATTCGTATGGCAACGGCGCGGGGATGCGTGTGAGCCCCGTAGGCTGGGCGTTTTCCAGCCTCGAGGACACGCTGGCCGCGGCGGAGGAATCGGCGGCCGTTACCCACAATCACCCTGAGGGCATCAAGGGCGCGCAGGCCACTGCCGCGGCGGTCTACCTTGCCCGCACATCGCGCGACAAGAACGTCATCAGGCAGGAAATCGCCGACCGCTTCGGCTACGACTTGGACCGGACGGTCGACACGGTTCGTCCATCCTACGAGTTCAACGAGACCTGTCAGGAGACCGTGCCCGAGGCGATTGTCGCTTTCCTGGACGCCACGGACTTCGAAGACACCCTGAGGAATGCCGTGTCACTCGGCGGGGACGCTGACACGCTGGCTTGCATTGCGGGCGGTATCGCTCATGCGTACTACGAGTCCATCCCTGACACCATGAGCACCGCTGCACTTACTTCACTTCCCAAGCCGCTCAGGGGCGTGTGGGACGAGTTCCGCGATCGGTACGATGTGCCGGGTTAGGGGTGGGGTGCGCTATCAGCCCTACTCTCCAGCCACCTGCTCGAGCCGCTCCAGCAACTTGACCATCGCCCACGTATCCAGTTTGCAGTAGGCCAGGAGATCCTGCCGGAGCTTGTCCCGCTCGCCATCAGCAAACGCTCCAGGCGTGAGCATCATTCGCGCGATCTCCGCACTCGCCGTCAGACCTTCCGCGATCGCCAGATCGTCGTACGACAACTCCGGTACGAGTGCGGGCAACACGCTCTTGATGCTGAAGCTGCCGGCGAAGTCGGGGTGGTATACGTGCTGCCTTACCACCTTGTGCATATCAAACAACCGGCGATCGATGTCGCCCAACTCCTCCGCAAGGTGTGGCACTGCCTCCTGCAGATGACGGAGCTGTCGTGACTCGAAGCCCGTGTAGACCACGATGTGCCCAGCACGCCGACACGACTCCACGAGCGCTATCGCGAGGGCCTCGCGTGGATCGTCCTGACCGTCGGCGAGCCACTCCACGTGGTGGTACTGGCCGGCGTCCCGCTCCTCGTGATAGCTGAATTGCACCGGCACCGCCCCCCATGGGCCGAGTCCGTTCCAAACAGGGATCGCACGCGCCACGGTCTCGAAATCGAGAAACCCGATAGGGTGTTCCATGGACTCGAGTACGCCACCCAGCTCGGGCTCGACCACCATTTCGTTCTGCTCGAGCGCTTGTTTCTGCCGGCGGTTGACCTCGGAGAGCTTGTAGTCGGGCGGAAGGTCGCGGATGTTGTCGATACCCTCGGCCATCAGCTCGAGCGCCTTGCGCACACCCTTGCCGCTCAATTCGAGCACGTGCCCGCGATCGTCGGGCCAGCAACGCCTGTGGAACGGGCAGTCGCGCATGCCGGCGCACTGTTGGCCCATGCCGAGGTTGGGGAAGTCATCGGAGAGCATGGCGAGTTGCTCCTCGATTCTGTGCGGGACCCCGTCGAGCATGTCCAGCACCTGCGCCGTGACATCCTCTCGTACGAACAGCTCGCCGTCATTCGGGTGTCGGTACTCCTTGTTCAAGTGCATCAATTCGACTCGGCGCACGTCTATCCCGTTGGCGCGCAGCACATGGGTCTGCAGGGCGACGTCGGGGATGTGCTCATCCTTCACCTTGGTGGAGGACTTCACTTCGATCAGCGCGAACCCGTCGTCTTCGCGGCGAAGGACGTCGGCCGCGATGAACACCCCGTCGGTGTCGAATGCACCCTCGAAGATCGCGGGCACTCCGCGGTCGAGTGCCGCCTGGGTGGCGACGAGCCGCTCCTCCGTTGCCTCGTGCGGCAAGTCGATCAACACGCCGCCGGGGAAGCGCTCGCGCGCCATCTCGCCGACCTGCCGGCCTTGAGCGAACAGATCCTGCAGGGCGGGGGACATCTCGAGTTCTGGTGCGTCGGGTTCGTGCACTTTCCACCACAGCAGGTTGGCGCACTGCCAGCCCTCGACGAAGCGGGTCTTGGTGAGCTGGTGGGGCATTGGTCTAACCTGGGTGCGCGGCAGAGCGGGTGCAACCGTGCCGATCTTCCGGCAAGGGCCATTCGTGTTCGCCGTCCCTGGCGAATGTCAACGCAGTGAGATATCTCTTGCGGGGTGGGAACCAGCTAAAAGCGTCATGCAACTTCCATCGGAGAGCGCTGCCTCATGGACTCCAGCAGACGTCACTTTCTGAGAACGAGTATCGCCGCGGGCGGAGCGCTCGGCCTTGGCCTTGGCAACACCTCAGCCTTGACGGCAGACACTCTCCGTAAGGGTGAAGCGGGCCACCCCAGCCGTTCGCCCCAATCCCGCTCTCTCGAGATCTTGATCTTGGGCGGCACCAACCTCACGGGACCCCATCACGTCCGCTACGCTCTCGAGCGGGGTCATTCGGTTACGATCTTCACACGTGGCCGGAGGAAGCCAGGCCTCTTCCAGGATGCCTTCGAGCATGTCGAGCACCTGATCGGCGACCGGGAGGATGATCTGGAGGCCTTGCGTGGCCGGAACTGGGACGCCGTGATCGACGCATCGGGCAGGAACGAAAAATGGACCCGGGACTCGGCGGAACTTCTCAAGGACGCGGCCGGAACGTACCTCTACATCTCATCCACCGGTGTCTACTATCCCTATCTGACCACCGAAATCGACGAGGACACCGGGTTGGTCCTGGAAGATGAGTCAGAAGGGAAGAGCATGGCGTCCTGGTACGGCGTGATGAAGGCCCTTTCGGAGATCGAGGCGCGCAAGGCGTTTGGGGAGCGTACCTGCATCGTGCGTCCCGGCTATATCGTTGGACCGCTGGACGGGACCCACCGCGGGACCTACTGGCCGGACCGACTTGCCCGTGGGGGAGAGGTCCTGGTTCCCGGCAAGAAGAGTGACTTGGTGCAACAGATCGACGTCCGCGACCTGACGGAGTGGATCATCCACCTCCTCGAGAACGAGACTCATGGAGTGTTCAACGCCGCCGGTCCCGCGGCGCCCATCACGATGGAGGAATTCGTCTACGGCGTGCGAGCGGCCACTTCCTCTGAGGTGACGTGGACGTGGATCGAGGACTATGACTTCCTCGCCGAGCATGAGATCTCGTACGCGATCCCTTGGGTCCTACCGGTTGACGACAATCTGGGATCACAGCGGATCGACGTCGCGAGGGCGAAGGCAGCCGGGCTCACGTACCGCCCCATTGCCCTCACTGCCATGGACACGCTGGAGTGGTACTACTCCGATGCTCTTACTGACGAGGAGCGCGCCAATCCCCCCATGGTGCTGACGCCCGAGCGCGAAGCTGAGATTCTGGCCGCGTGGAAGGCTCGGCGGTCGTAGAGACGCATGAACCAGCTGGTCTACAGAATAGAGCGCAGACCAGATCGCGCGGTCGTGCTGCGCCGCGGCCCGTTCCCGGGAAGAGCGGGTCCGGTGCTATTGGGGCTCACTGTGGCTGGAGCCGTGGTGGTGGCGACACCACTCGTCTTGGGGGCGGGTCTCGCCGTTGAGTGGCTGTTTGGGTCGGAGTGGCTGCTGGAGCACGGCACCGCGGCAGGGATCGCAGGGTTGGGTGGAGTGGGTGGGCTCTACGCGTACATGCGGCATTTCCGTCGGCCGCGTCAGATCGTATTCGATTGGAAACGAGAGGAACTCCGATTCGGTCGACGCACACAACCGGTCGCGTTTGAGGATCTGGAATCGATTTCAGTGACGGAGGGTTGGAAGGACGAAGAGGATGTCCCGTTGTACGATGTGGTCGCGCACGCCCAGGGCCATGCTGTGATCGTCGGTGAGTTCGGCACTCGCGGTGAGGCCGAGGAGTGGGCAGCGGAGCTGCGAGAGCACGTGGGGATGCCCTTGAGCTGATTCTACGGGCCCAGTGCAAGAAGAAGGGGCTCGGCTTTCGCCGAGCCCCTTTCCTCGTTTGGCGGGCTCCCAATGCCCTGCTACGCCCGACCCCTACTGTTGTATCGCGAATCGGAAGTCCCGTATCGCGATGTCATCGTCGTCAGCGCGCTCGTCGAATGACACCGTCGTGAACGGAAACGGCGCCAGGAACCCGATGAACTGATACCGATCTCCGGGTTCCACTGGAAACGTCTGGTCGAAGTCCGTGCCTCTTACGCGAATGGACTCATCGGCATGCGCCGAATTGTCCCACATGTGGAAGCCGATGGCAAAGACGGCATCGTCCTCGATGACCTCGATGTCGAAATCGTCGTTCTCGAGAATGGCCCGATGACGACCGCCGACGCCGTCGACGTCGCCGATGCTGATCCAGCGAGATGCGGGATCACTGTTGAATTCCTGGTCAGCGAACGACAGGCCCCACAGTTCGGCTTCGCCCGTTGCTCCCCACGCCGATGTGTTCGTCAAGCGGAAGTCGAACGGGTACCCCGTGTTGGCCTTGGCAAGCGTGATCCTCGATCCAAGCGGGCCTCCTCCGGTGAGGCTGGGAACCTCGTCCGCCAATGCTAGGTTGACCGTTGACGTCTCGAACAGAATAGGTGTCAGGCCCAGATCGCTCACCGCCCGCTCCCACTCCGACAGGTTGTCGAACCGCAGCAGAGCGTTGGCCTGGCATTCGCGAATCGCGTACTCCGTTGTCTCGCTCACCTTGGCAATGCTGTTGTCCCCGAGGTTGCGCAGGGTATACGAGATGGGCCGCGCCGTGGTGAGCGGTGCATCGCTCTTGAAGAACTCTCCGAGCCTGCCGGTGCGGATCAGGTCGATGGCCGCCTGTGCGTGTCCGCCAATGGTTACGACCTTGATCTCCGAGTTCTGCAGGATCTGCGCGTGTTCGCCCTGTACGTCCAAGTCGACGAACGCTGAGGACACTTCCAGTGCGGCCTTCATCTCGGATGCACTGCTCTCGGATGTCATGGTGAGCATCAGCATCCGTCCCCACGCAATGCTGCCTACATACACCGGGAGGTTGTCGGGGCCAATGTTGCCGCGGTCAATCTGTTCCTGCAGCAGATCGCTGGTGAACTCGGGGCTGAACACGTCGCCCGGTGACTGCGGTAAGACCATCGAAGTCGTGAACATCTTCTGGATGAAGGTGGCAGTGAGTGTCGATGATGTCGACGTCTTCTCAGTAGAGAGGCTGGCCTTCGCAGACGCTCCCAGGTAGCTCGCCGACAGGCCGAGCTTCAACGATGACTGCTCGAACGAGTGACTCTCCACCTGGTTGAAGAAGATGCTGCTGCCCGAATTGTGGCCGGCCTCCTGGGCACCGTCGATCAGCTTGCCGATCGCCTGCCCGATGGACGCGAGGTCGGGGTTGTAGACCTCCTTAATGTTGTCGGAGTAGAGGAGGTCGATGTACACCCGTACTGGCCCGCGTTGGCGAACGGGCAACTCACGCAGCGACCCAAGACCGTCCGCGTGGCCTTTCCCCTGGATCAGCGAACCGAGCCACATGATCTCGGCGTCGGGGCTGAACGTCACGATGTCTTCGGGTGTCTGCGTGAGGTTGGCGTTCCTGACCGAGCAGTATCCCAGTTCCTGATCGACCTCAAAGCTTGGGGGGGCGATCGAGTCGACGTCCGCCATGAGTGGTGAGTATGTCGACCACGCAGGCAGCTGCCGTAGATAGGTGTCGACTTCAGGGTCGAGGGTCGGAGGACCGACCAGTTCTGCATCGTCACCGCATCCGATGGGAAGGATCACGAGGAGTAGACCCACCCGTAGTACCGTTTTCCACACTCTCATAAGGAACTCCTGGTAATCGATGACAATCTCGCTCAGCGTCGTGTAGCCAGAAGAGAATACTGAACGTGCATGGCGAGGAATAGGGGGACTGCGGTCGGAAATGACCTGGTCAGCCATGTCCGCATGCGGGATGGCCGTTCCCGTATGCGGACAACCTCCCCACAGCCTGTTCACGAGAATGGCCGATTTTGTTGGGTTTCCGGTGGCACGACGCGTGCGTTTCTGGTTGGGCAGGAGACTCGGGACATGCTCAGCATCTGGCAAGACATCCGACACGGCACCCGCTCGCTGCTCAAGACCCCAGCGTTCACGGCGCTGATCGTTCTCATCCTCACTGTTGGCATCGGCGCCAACGTCGCCATGTTCGGCGTCATCGATGGGGCGCTCATCCGGTCGTTGCCCTACCCAGAGGCCGACCGGTTGGTGACTGTTCGCACGATCTACGAAGGCCGTATCCGTCGTTGGATCTCAGCGCTCGACTACTGGGATATTTGGTCGCTCAACGAGTCGTTCCACCAGCTGGCCGCTTACTCAGGCTTCCCTCGTACCCGCACGGTGACCGGCGTCGACGCGCCGGAGCGCGTGCCCACTGCCATTATCAGCCACGAGCTGCTTCCTGCGCTCGGGGCCCAGCTGCTGATGGGCCGCGGTTTCATTGCTGAGGACGAGCTGGTGGCGGCGTCGCAGGTGACGGTCCTCAGCTTCGGGTATTGGCAGCGCCAGCTTGGAGGAGCGCAGGATGTCATCGGTCGCGTCCTGAACCTGGACGGCGTTCCCACGGAAGTGATCGGCGTGTTGGGCGAAGGCTTCCGCTTCACACAGGACGTTGACCTGTGGCAACCAATGCGGGAGGACGACCCGTTCATTGCCGAACGTGGCAAATCAAACTGGAGCCTGTTGGGTCGTTTGGCTCCCGGTGTGTCACTCGCACAGGCGCAGACTGAGCTGGACGTCATCGCCGACGGCCTGGCTGTCCAGTACCCGGAAACCAACCAAGGGCTCGGCGTGGTACTCACCGACTTGCAGCGCGCTTGGTCGGAGCGGTACCGCGATGGGCTGTTCCTGTTGCAGGTCGCCGTGGCCCTCGTGCTACTCATCGCTTGCGGTAACGCGGCTGGCCTGCTGCTCGCGCGCGGTTCGACACGACGATCCGAGCTGGCGGTTCGCAGCGCACTGGGTGCCTCCAGCAATCGCATCGTTCGACAGTTGCTGATCGAGAGCCTATTGATGGCGGGTGCCGCCAGCGTGCTCGGTGTGTTTCTGTCGTTGTGGCTCCAACCGCTGTTGCTGCGGTTCACGGCGACACAGACCTTGACCGGCTTGACCGGCATCTCACCGACGGTGCTGTGCTTTGTCCTTCTGGTTGCGGTGTTGACGGGTCTCACGTTCGGCATGCTGCCGGCACTCAGAGCGTCGAGGGCAGGCCTGACGCAGGACTTGCAGTCGGCTGCCCGAACCACCGATCGCAGAGGAAACAGATTCCGTAGCGGCCTGGTCGTCGCACAGGTTGCAGTGTCCATCGTATTGCTGTTTGCCGCTGGACTCTTGATTCGGAGTCTTTCCGGCTTGATGAGCAGCGACCTCGGCTTCGAGAGCGACAATCTCATCACGGCGGAAATCCAGCTCCCGCGCGCCAAGTACCAGGAACCGCAACAACGAGTCCAATTCTACAGAGAGCTGACCGAGAGACTTGAGGCCGTGCCGGGTGTCGCGAATGTTGGCCTCATTACCCAGCTACCGATCCGCCAACCGGGCAACAACGAACTCGTCCACGACCTGGAAGACCCGCCGGTTGGATTGATCGAGTCACGCTCAGCATACCTCAGGTTCGTGCGGCCGGGCTACTTTGACGCGATGGGTATTCCGATGATGGCCGGACGCGACATCGAGGAGACGGACATCGGCGGGTCTCCGTTGGTCTTCGTCGTGAATGAAGCGTTCGTCGACTCGGTGCTCCGCGGCCGCGATCCCATCGGCCGTCAGGTGGTGCTGGATTACGAGTATACGTTCGAGGTCGTCGGGGTCGTCGGGGACGTGTTGACCGGCGGTCTGGCTGACACTCGCTTCCCGGCCATGTATGGCTCGTACGGACAGAACCCGTCGTTTGACATGGGACTCGCGCTTCGCACGTCCGTCCAATCGCCATCGGTGATGCGAGCGCTTCGCACCACGCTCCGCGCCATGGACCCCGACATCCCCGATGCCGAAATGATCGAGATGCGCACATTGCTCTCTCGCTCGCAAGCCAGTCGCCGGGCACAGACCGTGGTGCTGTCGCTGTTTGCCGGTGTGGCCGTGCTGCTCGCAGTGGCGGGTCTCCACGGGGTACTGGCCCAGTCGGTGGTCGAGCGTCGCCGAGAGATCGGCGTGCGTGTGGCGATGGGTGCCGGACCCGGAAGCATCATTGCCATGGTCATGACCCGAGGCCTGGTGCTGGTGGCCCTGGGAATCGGCTTTGGGTTGGTGGGTGCCCTCGTCGCGTCACGTCTGTTGGACCACATGCTGTTCCAGGTCACGCCCGGTGATCCTCTCACACTGATCGCGGCGAGTATCCTCTTTGCTGCTGTGGCCGTCGCGGCCTGCTTGCCACCGGTCCTCCGTGCGTTGCGTGTGGATCCAGTGAGCGTGCTGCAGGCCGAGTAGGGGGAGTTACTTCCCGCCCTCCTCGTCAGCACAGTTCCGCTCGTAGTCCAGATCCAGGCTCTTGTCGGTGAGGATGACGAAGTCGCCTCGACCTGTGTGCTCGTCATGATCGAAACTGTGGAAGTCCTCGGCTAGCTCCATCGATACCACGAGGTTGCGGGTCCGCGGGCGGTAGTAGTGCACCTGCTCCGGGGTTCCCGTGCCATTCCCCACGTGGAAACCTCCGACGACATGAAACACCAGTGCTCCCGGTTGTGTCTCCAGGAACGTGGTGATGGCGTAGGCCATGGAGGCGTCCCACAAGCTCTGGGCCTGGAGTCCGTTCTCTATGAACGCTCCCATGTGCGATGGCATTGCCGCTCGCGGTGCTTCTTCCGCCGGCTGGTGAGGCTGCTCGACCGCGTGGGGATCGATGGCAGCGGGGTCTTCTCCCTCTGTCTCGATGTTCGGCGGTTCGCACTGCCTCTGCATCGGCATCTCGGCCATGAGGGCCATCCACTCCGCACGGTATGCGTCGCTGGGCTGTGGATAGGGGAGGGGAGGAAGCACGCTCCGGGCACGTGCCGGAAGATCGAATAACGCCTCTCGGCCCAGTCGAGAGACTCGGTTGACGTACCGCCGAGGCGCGTTGGCGGCGATCACCGCGATACCAGCCTGCTTCGCAGCCTCTACCATCGCTCGGTAGTCGTCATCGTAGTGCTCCCACGGCCGGGCGCTGGCCTTGAACTGATCCTCCGTGATGAGATCCTGGAGGTATTCGTCCACAATGCTCTGCACGTCACGCTGGAACATCTCCATGGACAGGGCAACACCACGGAGGGCACCGGACGCCTCTCCCGCCTTGGTCGCTCTCAGCGCTCTCTCGAAGAGCTGAGCTTCGAGCCAGTGGCCTACCGGGTCCGTATGGGTCTCACCAACAAAGATCACGTCCACGGTGGCTATGGCCGCGACGATGTCCTCCAGCGTCGCGGGCTCGCCTTGACCTGTAAAGACTTGGAAATGCTGCGTGTAATCGACGTCCTGAGCCAAGACATCCGCGTGGCCGAGGGGCAGGAGGGTCAGCAGGCCGAGGCCAAGTATTGTACGACGCATCGCTGATATCATCCGGAGGTTGCGGGTGAGCGGGGGAATCTAGTTCCCAGCGGCCGGAATGCGAAGGCGCGCGCGCTTACTCGTACCGCAACGCCTGCATCGGATCGACGCGGGATGCTCGGAGCGCGGGGAGATAGCCTGCTCCGAGTGACACGCCAGCGAGGAGCAGTGCCACCGCACCGATGACCGCAGGATCGTGTCCCTCGAGCCCGTAGAGCAGCGACTGCGCGGCTCGCCCCAACCCAAGCCCGGCCGCAATGCCGACTACGCCGCCGACGATGGTCATACGGCCCACCTGCCACAGGACCATCCCGCGGACCCGCGGGCTGTCGGCACCGAGGGCCATGCGCAGTCCGATCTCCTGCGTGCGCTGGGCCACGGTGTAGGCGAGTACGCCATACAAACCGATCGCCGCCAGCAACGTTGCCAACACCGCGAATGCCGCCGATAGCATGCCGATGAGCCGGTCGCCTGCCACACTCTCTTGCGCCTGTTGCTCGAGGGTCTTTAGATCTTCGACGGGCAAGTTCGCGTCCAGCCGTCTGATGACGTCTGGGATCGCCCGCATGACTGGTTCGGTGCCAACCGCGGTCTTCACATAGAACGTGATGTTGCCGAGGCTCTGACCTTGGTGAAACGGGGTGAAGAAGAGCGGCTGAACGTCCTGTTTCACGCCGCTGTACTTGGCGTCGCCTATCAGTCCCACGATCACGATGTCCAGGTCGTCCGTCCCAGATCTCCTGGACATCCGCTTTCCAACCGTCTCTTGAGGATCGAGGCCGAACTTCCTCGCAAAGACCTCGTTGACGATCGCGACTTGCTGACCGTCTTGGTTGTCCGACAGCGTGAACTCCCGACCGGATAAGAGCGGGATGCCGAGTGTGCGGAAGTAGCCAGCCCACACGATGTTGAAGCGGCCGTTGGAATCGATGTCAGGGCCCGACTCGAATCCTTCCACTGACACGTCTGTTCCCCAGTTGCTTCCCGCCAACACGGGGATCATGCCTCCCGATACTCCGGTGACGCCTGGGATCGCCCGCAATTCAGCCTCCGCCTGCTCGAACAGCGCGAGCGAGGCCTCGGGCTCGTAGCCGTTCTGCTCCGGTGAAAGGCTGAAGGCTATGAGGCTCTCAGTTTCGAGGCCGAGGTCGATGCGGCTCACATTGGCCAGGCTCTTGATGAAGAACCCGGCTGCCAGCAGCAGCGCCATGGAGAGCGCGATCTGAGCGGTAACCAGAGCCGATCGGAACCGCGCCGCCGCCCGTGCCCCGGACGGTTGGCCGGAGCCGCTTCGGATCAAGGTCATGAGGTCGGGACGGGTGGCGTGGAGTGCGGGGTACAACCCGAACAGGAAACCAGTGACGATCGAGACAGCTGCCGCGAACAAAACCATCGACGGACTCAGGCTCAGCGCAACGGTGTCCGCGGCCTCGGGTGGGAGCATGGCGCCGATCAGTCGAAGGGTCCAGTACGCCACCAGCAGGCCTGCGATCCCACCCAGCACGGCGAGCACGCAGGAATCGACGAGGAGCTGGGACACAAGCCGCCTGCGGCTGGCACCCAGCGATCCCTTGATGGCCATCTCCTGACTCCGCTTTGCACCCTGTGCCAGGAGCAGGTTGGCGATATTCGCGCAGGCGATGAGGAGCACCACACCCGTGATCGCAAAGAGCAAGATGAGTGGGGTGCGAGCCTCACCGTGGATCGAACTCTGCCCACGTTGCCCGGGTTCCACGATCATCTCCTTGGCCCGAAACCGCTTCAAGGTCGGGTCGCTCATACCTTCTTGGAGCGGCGCTTCCACCTCATTGACGATGCTGCGATAGACCGTATTGACCTCAGCTCGGGCTTGCTCGATCGAGATCCCAGGCTCCAGGCGGGCGAAGAGGTATGCCCAGTAGCTCTGGCGGTTCTCGAAGTCATCGAAGCCGGGGGACATCGCACCGCGCATGGAGATCGGCACGTATACGTCCGGGCGGGCGCCCAGTGTCGTTCCGTCGAACCCGCGCCGCATGACGCCCACGATCGTCATGGGATGACCGTTGATAACGATTGGACGGTGGAGGACGTCGGGGTCACTCCCCAATTGGTTCACCCAGTATTCGTATCCCAGCACGGCCACGAAGTGCTCGCCGATGATCTCATCGTCCATTGGACCGAGCAGCCGACCCATTGCCGGGCTGGTGCCGAGCACGGAGAAGTAGGAACCGGACACCAGCATACCTTGGGTGCTGATCGTCTGGCCCGCATAGGCCAGGTTGGCGCCGAACACGCGGTGCGCCGCGATACCAGAGAACCCGGTCTCGGCCTGCTCCAGATCGCGGAACATCGGGTAGCTGAACACCACGTCGCAGTCCCCGCCCTGGTTGCACGACTGCGAACCTGGTTTGGGACCCGGCGCGCTGAGATTGACCAGCCGGTCCGGCTTCTGGACTGGGAGCGCACGGAGCAGCATCTGGTCGAACAGCGAGTAGATCGCCGCGTTAGCACCGATGCCGAGGGCAAGTGATGCCACGGCAACGGCGGTGACGAAGGGTGACTTGGCGAGCGAGCGGATGGCGAGCTTCAGTCGAGTCATCATATGGACTTAGACGACTCAGCAAACTGGAAAGTTGCAGTGGGGCTTTGATAGGGATCCGGAGCCACCGCTGTCCGGTCGCACTGTCGAGGGTGTTTGTCCTACTCTGCCTCCACCGGCCGGGTGAGGTACTCGATCACGTCCGCGGCGCCGTAGTCGATGTCGTCTCCCTGTGTCACGTGCGGCAGGAATGTCCAATCGTCTCCGGCAGTGACGATCGGGGGTTCCGCGACGCCGTCGCGCATCTGGCCCAGCCCGACGGTTGCGAGCAGCCCGTTGCAGAGGCACCGCTTGCCAACTGTGCCTTCAATCTCACCGCCTTTCGCCAAGTACGTCCTCTCGGGCTCACTGGGGCAACGATATCCCACCTTGGATTCACCTTTGGCGTAGAGCTGTCGAAGGTACCCAAGGTCGCAGAATCGCTCTCTCGCGGCGTAGGTAGTCTCGTCGGAGACAGTACCGTCTAGCTCGATCACTTTGAACGGGAAACCCGTCGGTGACGAGTTGAAATCGGTTCGGACGTTGAGCGTGCCGGCCTTTTGAGCGCGCAAGACCTGGTGTTTGATCTCCGCGAGAATTCCCGATTCACGAGAAAAGGCAAAAGCAGTGCCCACCTGGATGCCGCGGGCGCCAGCCGCGCGGGCCTCGGCGAGTCTCTCGGGAGAGGCTTCGCTCCCCGCCAGCCAAAACGGCTTCCCGAGATCGCCGATGATCTGAAGATCCGGAATGTCGCGCTCACCGTATTCAGGTGAGGCATTCGGATCTGCCCCTCTCACGCGGCGGGGTGGGGCATTGTGGCCCCCGGCAGTGTAGTGTTCCACCACGAAGCCATTTACTTCGCCCGACGCGCGCTTCACCATCGTCTTCGCCAGCGTGTCGGACGCGATGATCGCCAGGAAGTTCGGGCGGGCCAACTCGGGCAGCTCCCCAGTGAAGTACTCCTGCGGGTCGAACCGTTGAACGTAGTGGTGCCGATCGGGGTTCAGCTCAACCGAAAGGCCGAGCTCAACCGATTCCCACTGCGAAAGCGAATCCAACGCGCCAGGGATGGCCAGTGGAATCCCGGCGCCGACCAGAACGACCCCCACGCCAGCCAGCATGGCACCCAGTAGCGAAGGCGCGTGTGGAAGCTGGATCTTCTCGAGGTAGTTGATTCCTATCGGACCCGAATGTCCTTCTTTGGCCAGGAACACCTCTACGAAGTTCCCAAGCACCATGAGTTCCACCAGCGAAGCCCGCAATTTCATTGTGGGAAGTGGCGCCAGCTTGAAGGACTTGTCCGCCGACTTGCCGCCCGCAACAAAAAAGGTGTCGAGAGCCCTCTGAGCCATGTCGGGCCAGGGGAACTTGGCGAGCGCTCTGCGGATTGCCCCGCAGGGATCGCCCAGTTGCAGGCGGCGCGCCAACACCGAGTCGAGTGCCGTGCCGGAGACCACTCCGAGCTGTCCGTTGCGTGCGACCGTGTTGGCGAGGCGCCAATCGGATACTGCGGCTCCCATTCCGCCCTGAATGATCTGGGGCAGCTCTTCTGCGGGTGTTATCTGATGCACCAATGAACGCTCACAAGCTAATGAATACAGGAACCGACGATTCCGAGATGGGAATCGTGCGTCTCACCATAGGGTGAATGTTACTCCAGGATACGTCGGATGACTACTCTGCCATGAGTGTCCCGGTGAACATGTTCATCGTGCAGGCGACGGAGATCGGTCCCTCACCGCTGGGTGTGAACTCAATGGTCGCATCCCCCTCTTCGATCGTCTTCTCGATATCGTAGTCAGGGAGCGTGACGGAGCGGCTGCACCCGAGCAGGCTCTTCGGATCGAACACCAACCGTACCGGCATGTCCGCTTGGACAGTCGCCGGCGAAAAGCGGTAGGCAGAACCTTGAACGGTTACCTGAACGATCTGAACACCCGTTGCCTCAACGACCGGAACCTCCTCCGGAGGACGGGCATCGTTCTCATCCGCACTGCTGCACGCGATAGCTAGTACCGCGAAAGCGATCATCGCGTTTCTGATTCTCATGCCGTCTTGTCTCCGATCGGAGTATGGGACATAAGATGGAGGTTGACGGCGGACAGCGCGAGGGGCAGAGGAATCGTCGACTGCATCAAGCTTGTTGGCGTGTCACGACCGCTACCGATATAGTGAACACCTGTGAACCCCGAGTCGTCCAAGCTGGCAGACTCACTCGATGGGAAGGGACTATTCCATGACAAAGCTCGTTGCAGTACTCGGCACGGCGCTGCTCGTCGGCGTCTTCTCCCGGCCGCAGCAGGATCGGCCAATGAGCTTCTTCATTACTAGTGTGGGCGTAGGGAATGGAGCTGACTTAGGTGGCCTTGCAGGGGCGGACCAACACTGCCAGTCGCTGGCGGATGCGGTTGGTGCCGGCGGGCGCGAATGGCGGGCCTATCTCAGCACCATCACGCCAGACGGTGAGCCGGCCGTGCACGCGCGGGATCGGATAGGGAGCGGGCCTTGGTACAACGCCAAGGGCATGATGGTGGCTGCGGACGTAGCTGATCTCCACAGCGACAACAACAAGTTGTCGAAGGAGAATTCGTTGTCCGAAAAGGGTGATGTGGTGAACGGGCGCGGTGACCAACCCAACATGCACGACATCATGACCGGGTCGCGGTTGGATGGGACGGCGTTTACGGGTGAGGGCTATACGAACTGCGACAACTGGACCGGCAGCGGGGAAGGGAGTGCACGGGTCGGCCACCACGACAGGATCGGCGGCGGCGACAACCCGACCTCGTGGAATTCGGCGCACAACTCGAGGGGTTGCAGTCTGGAGAATCTGCGCGGTTCGGGCGGTGCCGGACTGTACTACTGCTTCGCGGTGCAGTGACCGAGGGCTCGGATGGGTGGGACACCAACCGAGGTCACGCCATGACGAACGTGTCGTCTGTGCTAATGATCGCGTTGATTGCCGGTCCCTGCCTGTCGTACGCCTCGATCCGGTCGAGGCACATCTGCACGAGTTCTCGCGCGGTCAGCTGCCCTGCCGCCATGGCCGCGTGGATCTCGGCGATGGAGGCTTCCGTCACTTCGAATCGCTGAGCGGTTGCTCCTTCTGGACCTGCCATGAGTGAAACGAGGAAGGCAGTAGTGACCGGAACCGACGTTGTGACACGCATGAGAGTCTCCCGAGTGCCTATTTCCTGACCTTCTTTGGCTCGCAGACCTTGTCCTTGTCCTTGCGGGCCTGACCACAGGCTTTACACAGGTACCAGCCCTTCTTGGGCTTCTTCCTTCTCTTTTCCTTCGAACACGTCATGGGATCTAAGACTACTCGACGCCCTAACCTCTAGTTAATTGACTATGCAAAATATAGATTTGCGCGAGGGAGATCTGACAATGAACCGCACGCACCTAGTCTGGGCCCTGTGCGTATGGGCATGCGGCTGCAGCGACCCGACTGATCCCTGGGAATCCTGGGTCGATCCGGCGTGCAATGCGTATCCGGATTGGGAGACCTCCGCGTATGTGCTGCCCTACGAAGTCGGCACCTCCCATGAGGTGGTGCAGGGCAATTGCACGTCACCAAACGTGAATGAGTTCAATAGCCACCAAGAGTCTGGGCCGTGGGCCTACTCGTACGATTTCACCATGCGGGTCGGAACGCCAATAGTGGCGGCCCGCGGTGGCACCGTGGTCTGGTTTGAGGAAGGGTTCACCGACACGCAGGGAAACAACGCCCTGATCATCGAGCACGATGACGGGACGTTTTCCGGGTACGGTCACCTCACGCGCAATGGTGTGCTGGTCGACATTGGCCAGACCGTGGCACCGGGAGACCGTGTTGCCACGAGTGGAACCTCGGGGACCGATACCCCGCACCTCCACCTCCAGGTCTCTCCCTGCCCGCAAATGGACACACTGGCGTGCAAGTCTGTGCCGGTAACGTTCCGCAACACCACACCGAATCCCACGGGGCTTCTGCGGGGCGAATCCTATGAGGCGATGGTGTACTAGCGTTGCCGTTTCTCACGGCAGCTTCTGGTCAGCGCTCCGGCTTGGTTCCCGGAGGCGCTAGGTCTATTGGGGTTGGCTTGTGATGTGGAGAGAGAAGGGTGCTACACGTCAACGCGCCCGTGCGCTACGGCGGCGGCGACGTTTCGCAGCCTCTATCTTCAGGCGGCGGGCTAGGCTCGGCTTGACGTAATAGCGCTTCTGCCGCAGGTCCTTGAGAATGCCCGAGCGTTGAACCTTCCGTCTGAAGGCCTTGAGAGCCCACTCTACGCGATCATCATCCTTCAGGACTATCTCCGTCACTGGCTCTTCTCCGATGGACAAATGCTAGATGGGCCGCCCGATACGAGATCGGGCGGGCCCCATCAGACAGATCACTCTAGTCAGCTATGCGCCGACCGGGGTCACGTTCTCAGCCGCTGGGCCTTTCTGACCCTGGACGATGTCAAACTCAACCTCTTGACCGTCGCGGAGAGACTTGAAGCCTGTTCCCTGAATGGCACTGTGGTGGACGAAGCAATCCTTGCTACCGTCCTCGGGCGTGACAAAGCCAAAGCCCTTGCTGTCGTTGAACCACTTCACGGTTCCTTTGGTACGCATTACGTACTCCCTTGTGTTGCTGTGGCCGGGGGTGCGGGTAATGCCGTACCAACCGACTACAATTCCGCGGAATAACGCCCCCGCGTTGGGCTGCCGTGCAACCGTGCACGACGTAGAACCTCTAGTAACTAAAACGGGAGCCCCGAGCGTAACCGGGTCCCCCGTCGACGTTCGTATATGGTCAGCCCCCCAATTTGGGGCCTTGTTCAAGACCGCGAACCATAACTGACCCGGGATGCCCAGTCAACCGTACGGCCCGCTCGCTTTCGGGTCGGGTAGACTGTTACGTTTGTCTAGCTCACCCGGCCAAAGGGGGCGTGGGGATTCGGGATGAACGATCCAGAGCCTAATCTGACCGCGGTTGACGAGATCGAATCGGCGGTACGGGCGGCCATCGGGGAAGAGTACCGGATCGACCGATTGTTGGGGCGTGGCGGCATGTCCGTGGTGTTCCTGGCCGAGGAACTCGCGCTCAAGCGGGCCGTGGCGCTCAAGGTATTTCCACTGACGTTGGCCCTGGAGAAGTCGGCGTCTGAGCGGTTCAACCAAGAGGCCCAGATCGCTGCCTCGCTGGAACACCCCCACATCGCACCGATTCATCGATTCGGCACAGCACCCGGGTTCTTGTGGTACTCGATGAAGTACATCAACGGCTTTTCGTTGGCGGAGACACTGCGGGACGTCGGTCGGCTCAGCCGGTTCAGTGTACTCAGCCTCACCGAGCAGGCAGCGAGCGCGCTCGACTACGCGCATCGGCACGGGATCGTCCACCGAGACATGAAGCCCGCCAACGTCATGTTGGACGAGAGCAACTCGGCGTACGTGTGCGATTTCGGGGTTGCCAAGGCCCCCGATACCAAGCTCACGCAAACTGGGCGCACGATTGGGACGCCGGCCTACATGTCACCAGAGCAGCTGTACGACAAGCCGCTCGACGGCCGATCGGATCAGTACTCGCTCGCGGTGATGGTGTTCGAGTTGTTGACGGGCCGGCACCCCTTCGAAGCGGAATCGGTCGCCGACATCATCCAGATGCACTGTACGGCAACGCCTCCATTACTCACCGAGTTCCTCCCCGATTTGCCGGAACCTTTGGTGGAGGGCGTCGCCCAGGCGATGAGCAAGGAGCCGGACGACCGTTTCGGCTCGGTGATCGACTTCCTTTCCGCGATCGGTGGTCGACGCCCGCCGCAGGCGCCGCAACCGCGTGTATCGACACAGCTGACGGAGGCCATCACCGAGCGGATACCCACCAGGCGATCTCACAAGGCCCGGCGAGTTCTGACCCTGGTCATTGGCGCCGTAGTGGGGGCATCAGCCACTTTGGGAGCGGTGATGTTCACACCGGTGGGCGACCTCGTTCGCTTGGGTGAGGAGGCCACGCCTGCTGCCGTTGTCCCGCTCGATCCTGGTCACGTGTTCATACGCGCCGAGCCGTGGGGGGAGTTGTATATTGACGGGAACTACGTGGGGAATACGCCCGCGCTCAATCTTCCCCTCGCCGCCGGTCCACACGTGCTGCGGATCGAACGCGAGGGATACGTCACGGTCGAAAGAGACTTCGAGTTGACGTCAGGACAGGAGCTACGCATTACCGACATCGTTCTTCGGCGCGTACCGTGAACGCACGCGGACTCATCCTGGCACTCGTGGGTGTCCTGCATGCGGTGCCTGCGCTTGGGCAGGGGGGGGCGGGACTCCATGAGCAAGGGCTCAGCGCGTATCGCGAG
>Ga0255055_10001227_pt1 | contig 19170 bp, 15 predicted proteins | sample JV7_2_27_MG_FD_188633 | JGI IMG/M metagenome (GOLD analysis project Ga0255055, IMG submission 188633) | Seawater microbial communities from Jervis Inlet, British Columbia, Canada - JV7_2_27 | ecosystem: Environmental > Aquatic > Marine > Inlet | place: Canada: British Columbia | collected...
AAATCTGTTTATAAGAATGATTTAGTTTTTTTAGGTGGGTTTTCTAATGGTATTCCATTTTCCGCTGCTCATGAAATTATAAGACAAAATATAAAAAATCTTAAAATATGTAAATGTAGTGGAGGAATGCTGTTTGATCAATTAATAGGAGCAGGAGTCACAGATCAAATAATTACATCACATTGTTGGAACCCCCATGGTCCACAACCAGCTTGGAATCTTAAGAGAGCCATGGAGGAAGGAATACCTCAAAAAATTGTCTATAATGAGCAATCACTTTTTATGATCAATATGTCTTTTTTTGCTGGTTATATGGGTCTACCTTTTATGCCGATTCGTTCAATTGTTGGGACCGATATTTACGATCATCCCAAAGAAGTTGGATTAAAAGCAGCTAGAGTAGAATGTCCGTTTACTGGAGAAGAACTTTGTGTTGTTCCCGCTATAAATCCCGATGTTGGAATAATCCAGGTACAGCGGTCAGATAGTGAAGGTAACGCTCAAATGTGGGGATTAATTGGTGATACAAAGTTTGGTGTTAATTCATGTAAAAAAATAATTGTTGCAGCTGAGGAAATTGTAGATAAAAAAGTAATTATGGAATCTCCCGAACGTACAATTGTGTCGGCAAACAAGGTTGATGCAGTTGTGCATGAACCTTGGGGAGGTCATCCTAGCTACGTGCAAGGCTTCTATTACACCGATTTAGAATATAGATTTAATTATGCCAAAGAAACAAAAACTATAGAAGATTGGGAGAATTGGCTTGAAAAATGGGTCACTGGGGTAGATGATCGCGAAGATTATTTGAAAGTATTGGGAACTGAAAAAGTAACGAAATTAAAAGCAAAAAGTCTTATACAAGGAGCTGTTAATTATGGATACTGATGAAAAAATATATTGTAAGGAATATACCGGCTTTGAGATGATGTTAGTCTCATCATGTAGACAGATTAAAGATGAAGATATTGTATTTAATGCCTTTCATTGGCCGTTTCTTGCGGTTCATATGGCAAAATTATTACATGCCCCAAATCTTTTCACAGTATTAGAAGTTGGCTTGTTTCAAGATGAGCTTCCTAAACCTGATAAACTTCCTTATTCGATTAGTGATCCGGTTTTAATCCCAAATTCATTATTTATCGGAGATTCTATTGATGCGTTATCAGTTCTTCAACGTGGTGAGATCACTCTGGCATTATTAAGTACATCTAGTATTGATAAGTATGGAAACTGCAATACCACTGTAATTGGCCCTTACGAAAAGCCCATTTATCGATTACCAGGTGGCGGTGGAGCTACAGAAATCGCAGGTTTATCAAAAAGAGTGATCTATCTTGTAGATGACCACTCAAAATATAGATTTATTAAAAAATTGGATTTTATCACTGATCCTGGATATTTAAAAGGCTATGATAGTCGAATTAAAGCAGGATATCCTCCTGATACGGGCCCTGAAGCTATAATCTCGCCTCTTTGTATTATGCGTTTTGATTCCGTGACCAAAGAAGCGTATCTGGACGCGTTACATCCAAATGTTACTATAGAACAAGTAAAAGAAAAGACTGATTGGGACCTAAATATAGCAAAAGAAGTAAAAGAAGTTGAACCACCCACAATCAGAGAAATCGAAATATGTCGAAAAACTATGCAAGATGCTATTGATCAATATTATATACTAAAACCAGAATGGACCATTTACTTAGATAAGTAGTCTTAATCTTGAATTTTCATAAGTCTTTTGATTCACAAGAATTTTTCTGTGAATTGTTTAACTTTTTCCATTGCTTCCTCTGCTTCAGGTAAATAGTATTTTTGGAATACATGTATAGTATCATTCCAAGTTTGCATTGAAATATCAACACCTGCCTTCTTAGCCAGTCCAAAAAATCTTTTGGAATCATCAAAAAGCATTTCGCTTGTACTAACTTGTAGTAAAATGGGAGGTAAGCTTTTTAAATCAGCATAAAGAGGAGAAAATGCGGGATCAAAAGGATTCCTTCCTGTTAAATTAGAATCAACCCACCAGACATACCCTAAATCTCCTAAAATAATATCAGTGGAACTCTTTTTTTTTAAAGACTCGCCAGTTAGCGCCAAATCTGTGGATGGTGAAAAACAAATTGCTCCTGCAGGTAACGAGATTCTATCATCTCTTAGTTTGAGTAAAGTTAGCAGTGTGTAATAACCTCCTGCAGAGTCTCCAGCGATAACAATGTTTTTAGATTGATATCCAGAGGAAAGAAGCCATTTGTAAACAGAAACGCAATCATGTAATGCTGCAGGATGAGGTTCCTCGGGAGCAAGGCGATAGTTTACACTTAAAACCTTTATATTAGTTATTCTTGCTAATTTCAATGTAAATAACTTGTGACTATTGGAAGACCCCATAATGTGACCACCTCCATGAAGGTATAAGATAACTCGATCTTCTTTTGTTCCATTATGGAAAAACCATTCGCAAGGCACATTATTGGCTTTAACCGGTTTTCTTACAGCATCTTTTGGAATTGGAAATAACTTTTCCAAATAATCCGCACTATATTCCATATAAAATCTAAGATGTTCTGCTAAAAGTAACTTTTCTTTCATAGATAGCGTAATTTTCACATTTTCTCCGTTAAGCCATCGTTGATTTAAAACACTTACTTTTTCCCAAATCGGTATGTAATCATCAAGTGTTAAAGTTACACTATTAAAAAAGGCTTCATTGACTTGATTTAGTAAATTCTGACGAGATTCAAATATTTCAAGAATTTCTGCTCGTTTTAATTTCGATAAATCAACTACAGACATCAATAATCCCTTTTTTCTTATTTTTGATTTAATTGAATACTAGGCATACTTTAAATTTAAATAATCTAAATTAAGTAGCATATTCTACGTAAGTAATCTTCAAATCTTTTATGATAAACCGGTTTAATTCTATTAAATTCAAATTTTAATCATAGCAAGAAATCTATAACCAAAAAAGAGATTTTAAGACGAATTCTAATTTTACTAAAGTAAAATTGAAAAATATAAAAAAAGAAATTAAAAAGTTATGACGAATTTATAACTATTGAATTATGTCGGGACACATACATTTTGAAGACTTGGATTTAAAGTTTGGATATTCTTGTATGCCAAATAGGTTGCATTTTTATTCAAAAGAAGAAAACAATTTTAGAATGGAAGTTCGCGAATGGTGTGAAATGAATGTTGCACCAGTTGCAGAACAGATAGATAGAAATAGAGATAAGAAATTAGCTGTAAAAACTTTAAAAAAAATGCCATATCTTGATATGACCATTCCAAAAGAAGCCGGAGGTCAAGGTAAAGCGATACTGTATCGCACGATTTTAGGAGAAGAATTAACAGCTTTTAGTTATGCCTTAGCGGGTGTTTTTGGAGCGTCGTCGTGCCTTTTTGCTGGACCTGTTATTGAATTTGGTACCTCTGAACAGAAAAAGAAATACTTATCCGGTATAGGAGATGGATCAAAACTCGGTGCAATTGCTATTACAGAACCAACAGGTGGTTCTGATGCAATTGGTGGAATGAGATTGAGAGCAATCCAAGATGGTGATCATTATATCTTAAATGGTGAAAAATGCTTCATTACAAATGGAAGTGTAGCAGATTATCTATGTTTATATACAATAACCAATGATCAGGTGAGACAACACAAAGGAATGACTGCCTTTATTTTTGAGACAGATACACCAGGGTTCGAAGTGGTTAAAGATTATAAGCACATGGGGAGGAGAGGAATGCCAAACTCGCATTTAAGATTTACCAATTGTAAAGTCTCCGTTGAAAATTTGCTTCACAAAGAAAATGAAGGGCTTGATGTGCTACTTTATGGATTAGATGGTGAACGTACTTTTACCGCATCTCAATATATTGGTTTAGCAAGGAGCGCGTTTGAAATTGCTTACCGATATGCTCATAAACGTGAACAATTCGGAAAAACATTATATAAGATGGAAGGAATTAATTTTAAACTTGCCGAAATGTTCATGGATATAGAATTAAATCGAATCGCAATGGTGCAAATTGCGCGCATGCTTGATGATGGTCATTACTTAAGAGCCACAGTTGCAGCATTGAAAACTAAAATAGCTGATGCCACTGTACGAATTACACAAGAAGCGATTCAAGTTGTTGGTGGTTTGGGATATTCTGAAGAATACCCATTAGAACGATATTATAGAGATGCAAAAATCGGGCAAATATCAGCAGGTACATCAGAAATCATGAGATATCTTATCACAAGAGAAATGGTCCGAATGTGGGGTAAATAAGGTGAAATTAAATGGAAAGTAAAGTAAAATTAGAAATTAATGGCAAAGTTGCAACACTTATTATTAATGATCCAGAAAATTACAATCCTTTAAATCAAATAATGGCTGAAGAGTTGCTTGAAGTTTTAGAGCAGCTTCGGAATAAAGAAGACGTAAGATGCTTGATGATCACTGGCTCTGGTAAAGCTTTTTCTGCAGGTGGTGACGTAAAAGCTTTTAAGGAGAGTATTGAATTGGGGAGACCAGGTGAATTCATGGATGATTTATTAAAGAATCTTTATAAAATCGCACTTATATTGCGTCAATATCCAAAACCTGTTATAGCAGCCGTGAATGGATGGGCCGTAGGAGCGGGAATGAATCTTGCACTTTCTTGTGATTTAGTTATAGCATCAAATACAGCTAAATTCAAACAATCGTTTAGCAAGCTTGCGTTAATTCCCGGATTTGCTGGAACTATACTGCTTAGCCGGCAGTTAACTTGGCAACAAGCAACTCAGATGGCGTTTTTTGGAGATACGTATACAGCAGATGATTTGTTTAAACTAGGGCTTGTAAATGAAGTTGTTGACCCAGAGAGATTAATAGAAAGAGCTAATGAGGTGGCATCTAAACTCGCGAGTGGTCCTACGCTAACATACGCACGTACAAAAAAATTGTTTTTTGATGCTTTAAGTGGATCTCTAATAACTCATCTTGAAAACGAACGTCAAATGCAGATCAAATCAGCAGAAACGCAAGATTTTAAAATTGGAGTGTTTGCTATTAACGATAAAAAAGAACCAGAGTTTATTGGCAAGTAAATTGAAACTGCTTGCTATTCTCAAATGAAGGCACTTCTAATTTAATTGTTTTATTATAATCTTTTTTTTGATAGAGAATATATTATAAAAGAGTTTACAAATATTAGAACTATTTTTAAAAACTAAGAGAAATTTACCTAATTATACTAAAAATAGGAGAAGATTTGAAAATTGACTCTAAAAACAGCAGAACAGTATTTTAAAAGCATCCAACGCCCTGTTAATCTCTACATGTTCGGTGAAAAGGTAGAAAAATTTTGGAATCATCCAATCATTAAACCATCGATAAACACCGTTATGAAAATCTATGAATTAGCTCAGATAGACGAATATAAGGATTTGATGACGACAACATCCCATTTAACGGGCGAAACTATTAACAGATTTACACATATTCACCAGTCTGTTGAAGATTTAATTAAAAAGGTAAAAATGCAGAGGTTATTGGGTCAACAAACTGCGTGCTGTTTCCAAAGGTGTGTAGGCTTTGACACCGCTAACGCACTTTATAGTATAACCTATGAAATGGATAAAAAAAATGGAACCAATTATCATAACCGCTTCAAAAAGTATTGGACTGAAGTGCAATCTCAGGATTTAATGGTGGGCGGTGCCATGACAGATACTAAAGGAGACAGAAGCAAAAGACCGAAAGACCAACCTGATCCTGACGCTTTTTTACATGTTATCGAGGAAGATGATGACGGAATAATTGTTCGCGGGGCAAAGATCCATCAAACGGGATACTTAAACTCACATAGAGCAATTATTATGCCCACTCTTTCTTTACGACCCGGTGAAGAACAATACGCTGTAAGTTTTGGCATTAATACTAATGAAAAGGGAATAACACTTGTCTATGGCAGGCAGTCGTGTGACACTAGAAAAATGGAACCCGGTAAATTAGACATTGGAAACTTCAAGTATGGCGGCCAAGAAATATTTGTAATATTTGATAATGTGTTTATACCAAATGATCAAATATTTATGAAGGGAGAAATAGAATTTACAGGTCAATTAGTTAATAGATTTGCTGGTTTCCATCGGCAGTCCTATGGTGGATGTAAAGTTGGGGTAGGCGATGTTCTCATCGGTGCATCATCGTTGATCACTGAATACAATGGAACCGAAAAAGCATCACATATACGAGATAAACTTGTGGAAATGGTCCATTTAAACGAAACACTATATAGTTGTGGTATTGCTTGCAGTTCGTTAGGGTTTAAACGGGAAGCAGGAAATTTTGAAATGGATATGCTTTTGGCAAACGTATGCAAACTAAATGTTACTCGCTTTCCATACGAAATTGGGCGGCTTGCTGAAGATTTAGCTGGGGGGCTAATTTGTACAATGCCTTCTGAAGCAGACTTTAAATCAGAGGAAATTGGGTCTTTGATTGAAAAATATCTGAATACATGTGAAGAAACATGCGCAGAAGATAGATATAAGGTTCTAAGATTTATTGAAAATTTATCAATGGGCGTGGCTTCTGTTAGTTATAGGACCGAATCATTGCACGGAGCAGGGAGTCCACAAGCGCAGAGGATTATGATATCAAGACAAGCAAAACTAGATGAAAAGAAGAAATTAGTAAAAAAAATTCTCGATATTGATTCAGAATAATATTACCTTACTTTTTTTAAACCACTATAAGTGTTATTCAATCATAACCCTATTGATAAGAAATGTATTCTTGTTTTTACCTATTTCCTATAATTCTGAAGAAGAAGTTTTAAAACCACAAATACATTAAAAAAAATTAATTAGCAACATTAAACTTATAAGGTGAGTATTTTAGAGCCAAAAAACATATTTGATGATCAGAAATTTAAGACAGATGGTCCTGCAAAACATCAAATCTACATTTCAGAAGAGTTTAAGGTGATGCGAATTTCTTTAAAAAAAGGTTTAGAAATCAAACCTCACGATGGATCGCATCCGGCGGTTTTCTTAGTATTGAAAGGAAGAGCTATTTTTCCTACTGCTTCTGGAGAAGTAGAATTAGGTGAAAACGATTATATAGCTTATAGCGAAACTGAACCAAGGGGTATAAAGAGTTTAGAAGATCTGACTGTGTTAGTTATTCGCGACTAATTTATCTTTTTTTTATTTTTATATGCCGTACAAGCTTTGATAAAATCGTAATAAACCCTAGAAGGAGCGTAGGGTCTAGATTTGAATTCTGGATGAAATTGAGTCCCAACCATCCAATGATCTGCTCTATCTAATTCGATACTATTAATAATTTTCCCAGTTTCGTCTCTGCTAGATACAATCAATCCCTTCTCTCTGGCTTTTTCGTTAATATATCGCTCTTGGATATGATACCGGTGTCTAAACCTCTCATATATTTCCTTTTGTTGATATGCAGCATAGAGCTTTGTTTTTTCGTTAACAATTATTTTATGAGCCCCTAAACGCATTGTTCCCCCTTTTTCTGTAACATCCTTTTGGCTGGATAAAACATCCACTACAGGATAAGGAGTATTAGGATCAATTTCTGACGAATTAGCGCCAGCCAGCCCAAGGTATTTTCTACAAAATGCTGCAAAAAATAATTGCGCTCCAAAACAGATTCCCAGAAATGGAACTTTGTTTTCCATTGCATATGTTGCAGATTTTATCATTCCTTCAACTGCGCGCCCTCCAAAACCCGGAGTCAATAAAATACCGTCACAATCTTTCAACTCTTCGTAAATATTAGTATCTTCAGCTATGTTAATCATTTTCAATTCAGTTTTATAACCTTGATGAGCTGCAGCATGATCTAAAGCATCATTTATCGAAATATATGAATCAGAAATATTGAAATATTTACCGGGCATTGCTATCTTTACCCGTTTGTTAGCATTTTTATACATCTCAACCATTTTCAGCCATTCGGAATAGTTATTTACCTCACTATACGATACCAACTTAGCTTTTAAATCTATTAGCTCACAAAGAAAATCACCTAGACCTTGTTCTTCAAATAATAGAGGTAACTCGTACACAACTTGTAAATCAGGATTTGAAATTACTGCGATATCCGGAATATTCGAATAGAGTGAGATTTTTGATTTTATATCGTCAGCAAGTGGTTTTTCACTCCTCCCAATTATTATGTCAGGTTGCAATCCTGCACTCTGAAGCATTCTGACGGAGTGTTGCGTTGGTTTCGATTTTTGCTGACCTACTGCACGAGAATAAGGGACAAGTGTTACATGAACTAAGGCAGTACGTTTAGGAAATTCTAATTTAATTTGCCTAAATGCTTCTAAAAATATACTTGATTCTAAATCACCTACTGTTCCCCCACATTCGATTAAAAGAACATCTAACTTTTCATTTTTGGATATCTCCATTAATCTTTCTTTAATTATGTTAGTTACATGAGGGATTATTTGCACCGTTTTCCCTAAAAATCTACCTTTTCTCTCTCTTAATATTGTTGAAAGATAAATTTGCCCAGATGTAATGTTATGAGAAGGATGCATTTCAATACCAAGGAATCTAGAATATGTCCCGAAATCTTGGTCTATTTCAGAGATCCTATACGATCTTTCATCAGATCCACGGACAGGTGTAAAATCCCATACATCTTCAGTTATAAAACATTCACCATGCTCTATTGGATTTAGGGTTCCAGGATCGACATTAAGGTAAGGATCAATCTTAACCACAGAGATCTTGAATCCACGAAATTGGAGTAGTTTTCCTAAACTTGCCGTAGCTACACCTTTTCCTACTGCTGACATTACACCTCCCGTAACGAATATAAAACGCGTATTACCGTTATTCGTATCTGTCAATTTTATATTACACTTCTCTGATAATATCAAAAATAATTATATTTTCATTATAAAAATAGTAAATAGCAAACACGTTTAATAAGAATTTCGAGATTATCTCTAAACTAGATAGTGATGGAAAATGGTTAGGTTATAAATAGACTTTTCGATGAAAAGTTTGGATCAGATGTAATATTAAGACCTAATCGTCTCAAACCGGCTTCGTCTCCCGGAGTAGGGATGTGAGTTGAGTGCATTTCACACCCCTTTAATTCTTTAAGTTTATCTATGGCTACTTTAGCAGAATGGTTAAAATCAGCACTGATACTTAAAGTTATTAGAGTTTCTTCAAGATTGAGACTTAATCGTTTGTCATTGAAAATTTCAGATTTTAAATAGCTAATGGATTTTAAAATATTAGGAGATAGGAGATGTATATTTTTAGGAATGCCCGCCAATTCTTTAATTGCATTTAGCAATAAACTTGAAGCCGCATGCAGCAAGGGAGAATTGCTACCAGTTATTATTTTTCCACTAGCCAATTGTAATGCCGCTCCAGCAAATACACCTTCATCCCCTTTCCCTTTATTTTTAGCTGCGATAGATGCTTGTCTAGCCTCATTTACAACTTTTCGATTGAGTACAGTGAGATTCAGTTCTTTCATCAATAATTCCGCTCTTTGAACAGTCTTCCTATCTGAGAATCCCATCACATATTCACAGCTATATCTTAAATATCTTCGGATGAGTTCCTGTTTTGCGGCTTGTTGTACCAGATTATCATTGATTATAGCAAAACCTACTTTATTTACGCCCATGTCTGTTGGGGATTTATAGACTAATCTGCTATCCATAATCCTCTGCATTATTTTCTTGACCACTGGAAAAATTTCTACATCTCTATTATAATTAACTGACTTTATATTATAGGCTTCAAGATGAAAAGGATCTACTTGATTAAAATCACCAAGATCAGCAGTTGCAGATTCATACGCCATATTTACAGGGTGTTTTAATGGTAAATTCCAAATTGGAAATGTCTCAAATTTAGCATAGCCTGCATCAATCCCCCTTATATGATCGTGATATATTTGGGAAAGACATGTTGCTAGTTTTCCACTACCAGGACCGGGAGCAGTAACTATTATTATAGGTTTAGAAGTTTCGATGTAGGGGTTAGTGCCATACCCTTCTTCACTTATGATTAAATCTATGTTAGTTGGATATCCCCTAATCAACTTATGCGTATAAACTTTAATATTACGACGCTCTAGTTTATTCATAAATTGTTTTACTACTTGTTGTCCGTTGTAACGTGTAACTACCACCCCACTTACGCTAATTCCCCCATCTCGAAGATCATCAATTAATTTCATTGCATTTAAGTCATAAGTGATGCCAAAATCTGCTCGGATTTTCCTTCTTTCAATATCTCCTGAATATATACAAATTATAACCTCAATTTTATCTTTAAGCACCTTTAGAAGCTTCATTTTCACATTTGGATCGAATCCAGGGAGAACTCGCGAAGCATGATAATCATATACAAGCTTTCCGCCAAATTCAAGGTACAATTTATTCCCAAACTGAGCTGCTCGATCTAGGATGCTCTTTGATTGTTCTTTTAAATATTTCTCGTTGTCAAATCCGATTTTTTGATTTGTCATTTTATTTTGAATTAGCTTATTTTGTAGTATTATTAATTTGCATCATTTTCCTTTAAAAATTGGTTCTCGTTTTTCTTTTAAAGACTTTGTAGATTCCCTAAAATCTCGTGTTTTAAAAGCTGCTTGAAGAGCTTCATTTTCTTTATCGAGAGTATTTGATAATATATCTTTGAAGTAGGCATGCATAGTCTTCTTCATTAATTTTAAAGCAGTACTTGGTCCTTTTGGTGGTATTAAGCGTTCTGCTTTTGCTCTCACAATAGACATCAATTCTTCAGGAGGTACTGCATTATTAATCAATCCTAATTTTTCAGCCTCTTTAGCAAAGATTTTTTCTCCAAAATATAATATTTCCTTTGCTTTCTGGAATCCTACATAGAATGGAAGTAAGAAAGAAAGACCAAACTCCGGTATAATTGCACGTTTAACAAATATTAATCCTAGATAAGTTTCAGGATCATCAGCCATATAGATTAAATCAGCACCCGCCAGGGGCATTGTAAAACCGGCCCCTAAAGCTAACCCGTTTATAGCGGCAATCACAGGTTTATTAAAATTCCAAAATTTCATACACGTTTTTTTTTGAGCGATGTCCATCAAATCAATATCTTTCATTGTTTCTTTAGGAATTTGAGTTACCATTTTCATGTTAAAATATCCTCCCGAAGAAAACGCTCTACCCTCCGGAGAGCCAGTCATAATTAAAACACGAGCATTCTTATCTTTTTCCATATCGTCTAATGCTGTGCGTATTTCCAAAAAGGTTACATATGAGAGCGCATTTCTTCTTTCAGGTTTATTAAAAGTAATAGTGCAAATCCCGTTTTCTTCTTTCTCATAAAGAATATCTTCAAAATCTTCGATTTTCATAAGTAAAACTCAAATACCTTAATATGAATATATACAGAGTTTGATTTACTCATTTATAATTGTTTTCAACTAAAAAAAGAAAAAAAAGATACTTAATTTAAAAAGCGAAAGCATTAAAGCATTATACATTTGAACCCCATTTAATTCATGCGTAACGAAAAAAAAACATTCAAATTAATATGAATCTCAAAAATTTTTAACTCTCTTTGGATATAATTCTAATCGAAATTCTCTAATTTTAATTAGAGATAAATAAATTTTTTGCGATGGTTACTACAACAATTCAAAATAACCAAATAAAAGAACATTTAAGGAAATTAATTCAAGAACAATTAGCTTATTTTGAAGAAACAGGCAAGCAACAATATTCAGTGACCGCTGCATCAAAATTAATTGAGTATAAGAATCGTCGTTTAATAAAAAATACCATTATCGAAATGTTTTCACGAGAGCTTTATAATCGAATTTTTGGAGCGTATCGAGGTTGTATAAGGGAAGCACACGGAGGAGCTTTAGGACGGTTGACTGAACAGGAATTCGTAGGCATCATTAGAGATATAGGTTTGAAAAAATCAGGAAAAGAAGGTATTGTTACTGAGAAAGGTATAAAAATGTTTAGACAAGCGCAAGAATGTAAAACCCCTCCAGGTGAAGTTAAACTAGAGCTTTCTTGTCAAATAGAGGGACACCAGAAATGGGAAGCTTTTTTTTACAATATACTTGATCGAGAATCATGGTGTAGGAAATGTGCCGCTAATCGACGAACATTCACATGGATGGATGCGTACTTAAGGGGTTTGAATAAAAACCCTAGCATGGAATTCTATCTAAAAGAGACTCCAGAAACATTAGCAGCTAAAATAACAAATCTTCCCGAAGGAACAGCCCCAAGTTGGCTTAAATTAGACTGGGAATGTAAAGAAGGTCATAAAATTTCAAAATCTTTTGCACAGATCGGCATACGTGGATGTAAGCAATGCTTTCATGAAGGTATGGCCATTACTTATGAAATGGCTGAAAAAGCTGCGGTTATTAAGGGGTACAAATTAGCCACAACACCTACTCAATTCAAAAAAATTGTGGAACAAGCTTTTAAAGACAAAGTCAAACCGAGTCAAGTTAAACTGAAATATTCTTGCGGAAAGCATACATGGTATACTACTCATTCCTCGATGATGGTAAAAACGAGTAGATGTCCTACATGTGATTCTGGATACTATGAAACTCGGACCAGAAAGAATTTTAAGCAAGTATTTAGGTTAGATCTCAACAAAGTGAGAATGAAGGAGGTTCTAAATAATAAACAAGGTGTCCATGGAAGGTTAGAGTATGATGGGTATGCTACTTTCCACATCGCAGGAAGAAAAGTTAAAGTAGCTTTTGAGTATAATGGCGAACAACATTATCTTTATCCAAATGGTCGTCACAGATCATATAATCAATGGTTAAGAGCTTTAAGCACTGATGAGCAAAAAGTCTCACTAAGCCAAGCTGAAAATATTATCTTGATTACTATTCCTTATCATTTCTACCAAAGAGCTGGAGCAGATACCTATATTCAGAAGTTCATTATATCCCAGTTTGAACAACAAGTAAGGAGTATTTATGAAGTGCCTGGTTTTAAGTTTACCAAAAAAGCCGTCTCAACAAGTAGTTCTTCTTTGTTAAATTTTATTGGGAGGAAACCATAATTTAAAGTTAAAAATTTTACCATCATATTAAAAAATATCAAAATTGAAAAAAATAATATAAATTGGATAATTAATTGCTATTGAAATGATGAAATGGGACTCTACAGTAGTTTGAATAGGGCTCTAAGACTCAGACTCATAATATACTGTTGTACTTGTCTTGTTCCACCGCCTATCTCCTGAATCCGACTAATTCCTAGTAAATCATGCATTAATGTATTATCACAAACTCCAGCCCCACCCATAAGATTAGCACTTTCATAAACCACACGTTCAGATAGTTTTGTGCTAAGAAATTTCATTTGGGAGGCAGTCGCGGCCAACGCTAAGTTAAATTCTTTAGGTAATGTACCTAATTGCTCCATTTTATCATCAATCGTTTGACAAATATTTAAGCACGCTAGCGTCATATTCATTGTTTGCGCCCATAAGTCAGATAGAGGAAATCCTACGCCTTGATATTTTAGAATTTCTTTATCAAACTGTTTTCTCATATTAGTGTATATTACTGCATGAGTAATTGCATTCCAAGCTTCAGCTAAATTTAAGCAAACAATACCCAACCGTTCTAAATTAAGCCCCTCAAATAAATGTGATCTACCTTCGCCGGGTTTACCTAACACGCATTCAGATGGGACTTTTAAGTTTGACATTGTTTCTTTACCGATGTGTATTCTTGGAGTCCATGGAATATTTACTCGCTCATGAGACCAGCCATCCCAAGAAGTATCAACAATAAATTGAGCCATCGTGTTCCCGTTATTTTTTTCGGCAACAGCATAAACTACTGCCCAATCTGCTTTGCTTCCATTAGTTTGGTATATTTTTTCTCCATTGAGAATAAAACTACCATCTTCTTGTTCATTACAGGTAGAAAGCATATGCACGGCATCAGAACCTCTTTCTGGTTCTGTAATACATATGCACCCGATTTTTTCTCCCGTTACTAATTCTTTTAACGCTCTTAGTCGAATATCGACGTTTTCATGATGAAGCATTAAGGGGTTAATGGCTAAAACTGTAGCTCCAGCGCCCATTGCCAGTTGTGGATCAAAGAAATCCATAGCTAAAATTCTCATAAATTCCGTAGTCATCCCGGAAGGCTCGAAATTTAACCCAAGATTATCGAATTTGTGCATTCGAGTAATATATCCGTTTTTGCCAATTTCGGGTATCCAATCGTAGAAATCTTCGTTATGGGTTATGTTTTTATCCTTTTCAAATTTAACAAAATACTTTTGGGCTTGTTTAAGGAAATTAAAGTGCTTCGGTTTCAAAAAACTCATCAAATTGTAATTTAAAAACTTATTACGGGTTTTTAGCGAGAGTTTTTCGAGAATTTCATCGTTAATACATTGAACTTGTCCTTTTTTAATAACCAATTTTATCAACTCTTTAATTTAGAAATAAATTACTAATTATGATAAGTATTTGATAAAATCCTTAAAAAGTTTATAAAAAGAAAAAAAAATTAGTTAACAGTTATTCAAAATCGACAATTACTTTTAATTCGTCATGAGGAGGATTACCTAAAACTTTAAACATCTCCGGAACCCGTTCCAATCTTATTCGATTGGTTATTAACGGATCAATTTTTATTTTTTTCTGAGCATATAGATTTATGGCAGTTTTGAAGATATCATGATTATAGCCATAAACTCCCCTTACTGAAATGTTATTAGTTGTCATTATCAGTATATTGTTGATTTCGAGTGTTTTCGCGTGCATACCGATTAATGTTATATTTCCACCTTTTTTTACTAGTTGTAATGATGTAGTAAAAGTAGACGATAAACCTACGCATTCATAAACATGGTCTGGACCTAACTTATCTGTAAGTCTTACAATCTTATTCCATGCTTTTGGCAAGAATACTTTATCAGCCCCAACTTCCATAGCAATTTTTTGTTTCGATTCTACGGGCTCAATTACATAAATTTTATTTGCACCTGCGCTTCTTAATACTTGTATTGTCATTAATCCTATAGGTCCGGCTCCTATGACGGCTGCGTTTTGACCAAATTGAAACTCAGATTGTTCTACAGCATAAATAGCTACTGCAAGGGGTTCAACTGTAGCGCCTTCTTCATAAGTTACATTATCTGGTAAAATATGAATTCTTTCGGCCTTGACATTAATGAATTCTCTCATAGCACCATCTTCAGTAGTACCCAATGAATAATTCTGCAACTTGCACATGTTCTCTTGAGCGTGAAGGCAATAATAACATTCATGGCAAGGAATTTGAGGATTTACCGTAACTTTCATTCCTTCCTTTAACTTTTTGACTTTTTCACCGATCTCAACTAATTCTCCAGAAAATTCATGACCAATTATTTTTCCGGGTAAGTATGGACCTCCAGATTCGTAGGACCCAACATCTGATCCACATATCCCAACTTTTTTAACTTGAATTAAAACCTCATCCAATTTTATTTCAGGTTTAACTCCATCTTTAATTACTATCTGTTCTTTACCTTCAAATATAGCAACTTTCACGATAAATCACCACAATTAAAGTATTCCCATGCTTCCGAGTAGTTTTGTTGCATCTGGGATTGTCCAAGCTGTTTTAACATCTATTACAGCTGGTTTTCCGGAATTTTTAGCTCTTTCTAGTGCCGGTTTAATTTCATTTGGATCAGTCACAACCTCTCCATAGCACCCAAATCCTTCGGCACATTTGGCAAAATCAAAATCGGGTAATTCGACATCAATGTAGTGTTTGTTTACAAATAATTTTTGACCGGATTTGAGCATTCCCCAAGCACTATTATTTGCTATAACAAAGATTAGATTGTTTAGACCTAATCTCACCGCAGTTTCTAAATCTTGGATATTCATCAAAAAGCTACCATCACCAGAGATTGATACAACTTGTTTATCCGGTTTTGCCAGTTTCGCTCCAATTCCGTATCCTACAGAGGTCCCTAGATGACCCATACCAACAGCTTGCAAGAAAGAAAGTGGCGATCTTGGTTTATAATAATCTATTTGTTCTATAGTATAACAAGCTATATCCCCACCATCGTTAATTAATACCGCATCCTCATCCATGAATTCTAAGACATCTTTGACTAATCGTTGTGGTAAGATTGGTACCTTATCTTTTGTTGCTTTTTTCAACATTCCAGCCATCTGTGTCTTTCTCAAAACTATTAATTCGTCCAACCAAGGTCTACTTTCAACTTTTTGAGTCTTTTTGGCTGCTTCAAGAATTTGTTTTAAAAATTGTTTGCAATCGCTTACCACACCTAAAGTAATAGGTTTTGCTCTTCCAATTATTCCTGGATCAATATCTACCTGTATCATTTTTTGAGAATCCTTCCAGAAAGGTTCGCTCCCATGTCCCATAATGTAAGAAAATTTACATCCGAGAACGAGAACAACATCTGCTTCGGGACCTGCTTTTAAACCTGGACCATTTATAGTTGCTCCAATAAAACTTTCTGAATTGCTTGAAATCGTTCCAACACCCATAAGACTTGTCATAACGGGAATTTTTAAATATTCGGCAAAATCTCTAAGTTCTTCCCATCCTCCTGATCTTGATACTCCACCTCCAGAGACAATTAATGGCTTTTCTGCCTTTAACAACATTTGCAGTGATTTTTGGATTACTTCACCGCTAACTGCTGGTTTCTCAAAGCTTCGATACTGGTCTGGAGACAAGATTGGAATTTCACTTTCTTCTTTCTCACTGAGAAACGCGTCTTCGTAAATCTCTAATAACACGGGCCTTGGTCTCCCACTAATAGCCTCTCTAAAAACTTTGTGAACTGCATCAGGAATGTCCTCTATTGTGCGAACGGATTTCTGATACTTCGTAATTGGTTTAAACATAGTAACTTGGTCAAGGTTTCCCTGCAGAGTGTACGAATCTGAAAATTTACTATTCACCTGAGGTACTATAACTATTAGTGGTATGTTATCGCTCCATGCCGCACCCACACCTGGAACGAGGTGAGTTGCTCCAGGACCAACAGTTCCGAAACAAATACCCGGTTTATTAGTCACTCTTGCCCAAGCGTCAGCTGCATGTGCGGCTGCTTGTTCGTGTCTAAACATAATAGTATTGATTCCTTTTTCGCGTCCCCACTTGTATACGGCATCAAACATATTTAAAAACTGGCCACCGATAAGCCCAAACATATATTTTACGTCTTCTTCAAGTAAGGCTTTGACAAGGACATCGCCACCATTTATAATATTCTTTTTTTCTTCCAAATTTTTACACCTTTCTCTTAAATTGTTATATTGATTTTAAAATTGGTTTTTATTGCTTAAATAATTACCTTTAACAAAAATGTAAGGGATTTTAAATCTTATAGGTGTTAAGCTTATCTAAATACACACTTACAGCTTTAGGAATTTTATTGATTTGATTATTATGGATTTTTAAGCTAGTTAAAGATTTTAATTTCGTAATTTCTGCTGGGACTTCATCCAACATGTTATAACTCAAATCTAAATTTTCAAGATTAGAAAGTAAAAACATCGATTTTGGTAATTCAGTAATGTAATTTTTGCTTAGATTCAATTTTCTGAGTTTCGTTAGTAGCGAAATTGATTCAGGTATTTTAAGATTTTTATTAGATGTCGAATGGATTTTTCCTAATAAATTTAAGTATACAACTGGATTCTGTAATTTTAATATAGAATTAAACAGATCAGGGTTTCGTTTCATGTATACCCAATTAAAACAGTTAAAACTTAGGGACTCAATGTGTTTGTTTTTTATTGTTAACCAAAATTCTCCAATCTTAGAATCTTTAAGTTTTGTATAAAATTGATATGATGTTAACTCTAGGACATAATTCACCTCGTTTTGAGCGAAAAGAGCTTCTAAATCCAGGATAAACTTTGCCTCGTTTGATATAATCCCAACCGCTAACGAAATTTTTTCTAAATATTCATTTAACTCTTTACTTAATGATTTAAATCGCCAGTTAGTAAGGTCTAAATTAAGATCAAAAATAGCCTTTAATACAAGTGGTGATTTCTCGTGTTGGACCACCCATATTAGTGTGTCTAACCCTTCTTTTAAAAACTGATTACCTATCAGGTTAACAGCAGACGTTCTAACATGTGAATTTTCATCTGATAAAAGAGAACTTTCTATGATTTTGAAAAGCTTTGGATTGTGAATCTTTAGTTGATGCAAGATGGAAATTGATTTAATACGAATTTTGGGATTATTACTCCCTTCAATTAAAAAAATTAATTGATCAAAAGCGATATCTCTACTAAGTTCTCCATTTATTAAGCCAGAGTATATCGTTTCTGGTGATAGGAACTTTTTCATTTTTAACTAAAATAAAAAAACTAAATAGTTTACACTAAATTGTCTTTAAAATTTAAATAATTTTACTTAATTAGGACTATTGAATTTTGAAGGGACTCATTATTGGGTTTATAATCTCAATAAATTAAATTTATATATCTGAGAAGTTATTTTCGTACTCAACACCTAATTTTAATTAAAAATAAAAAGGTTTAGTAGAAAATGAGTGAAAAAAAAGTAAAGAAGAAAGATTCGAACGAACTTTTAAACATTGTAATGATTATACTGGGTTTACTTTTCTTGTTTAAAGGTATAATGGACTTCTTGGCATGGGGAGGAATCGTAGTACCTTCTTGGTTAAGTGATTTTGCAACGGATCCTGATTTAGCTGCAGCTCTTACAATGTTCGGGAGTCAAGGTTTAATTTCAATAGCACTAGGCTTCTGGTGTCTTGTAGCGGGAATTGGTATGTTCAGAGAAGAAGAATATGCTCTAGGAATAGGTTTAGTAGTTCTTTCTCTCATGGCACTTACCGGAGTAACCTCAGTTATAGGATGGTTTACTAATCCTGCATCATTTGATTTAGGCTATTGGCCAAATTATATAATTCTGGCTGCCTTTATAATTGGTGTACTTGGATTTATATGGTTACTCTTTACGTACAAAAGGTATGATTAAGAATTTTAAAACTATAATAATTTTTTTTTTTTTTGATCTAAGAAATTTAAAACGTCTTATTTATAACAAGCACAAACCAAATAATTGTGTTTTAGAATAAGTTTCTTCTTTAATATCGCTC
>Ga0255055_10001228_pt1 | contig 19168 bp, 13 predicted proteins | sample JV7_2_27_MG_FD_188633 | JGI IMG/M metagenome (GOLD analysis project Ga0255055, IMG submission 188633) | Seawater microbial communities from Jervis Inlet, British Columbia, Canada - JV7_2_27 | ecosystem: Environmental > Aquatic > Marine > Inlet | place: Canada: British Columbia | collected...
ATTGTCGCCGATCTCGGGATGATCCATCATGTGCTTCAGATTGCTGATCACCTCCGCCGTGCGCAGGTCGTCGCCCCCGGCGGGAATCATGGGCTGCTGCATGTGCAGCGCGTTGGCGAAGAGGCTTCTGGCCCGGTCGAAGTCGATCCCGCTCTCCGGGAGGTAGAGGGGACCCGATCCGGAGACCGCCTCTGCAATCAGGTCCTCCGAGCCGCAGAGGTTGGGCAGATCGCCGAGGGTTTCGGGAAGCGTCTTCGCACTCATCGTTTCGGGCGGGGGGGAGCGTGGGAATCGAGGAGACCCGGTCCGTTCGCGCTCCCGGCAGCCGGGCCTCCACCCACCAGATTGACGTGCCATCGTGACGCCGGCAACCTGGGGGCCGGAGACCACGGGGTCGAGATGCGCCTCCGTGGCAGCGTGCTCCCGGACGGGGGCCCCAGGAGCGCCTGCCCGGGTGGCGGATATCGCCCTGCCTTATCTCCGTTGCCGGCTATCCTCCAGCAGGGGTCATCATGAGCGAGCGCGCGGTGCGACGATTGTTCCCGGCCTGGACTCTGGCGGTCGAGGCGGCCGATGCGGCGCGCCTCGCAGCGGGAGAGCTCGCCCACCCGCAGCGGATCCTGGGGCCCCACAACGCCGCCGTCGATGGGTGCACCGGCGTCGTCGTCCGGGCCTACCACGCCGAGGCGATCGCCGCGTCGCTGATACTGGCGGAAGGCGACGTGGTCCCGATGCAACCGGCGGGCACGCGGGGGTTGTTCGCCTGCTTCCTGCCCGAAGCCCCCATGCCTCTGCTCTACCGGCTGCGCTTTCACTTCCCCGACGGCAACATCTGGGATCGGGAGGACCCCTACCGCTTCCCCTGCAGTCTGGGCGAACTCGATCTCCATCTCTTCGGAGAGGGCACCCATCGTCGGCTGTGGGAGGTGCTGGGCGCACACCCGCGCCGGATCGATGGGATCGACGGCGTCGCTTTCGCGGTGTGGGCTCCCGAGGCGCAGCGCGTGAGCGTGGTCGGGGATTTCTGCCACTGGGATGGCAACGCCTTCCCCATGCGCTGTGTCGGCGACTCCGGTGTGTTCGAGCTCTTCGTGCCCGATCTCGAGCCGGGGGCGCTCTACAAGTACGAGGTCAAGACCAGCCAGGGCGCGATTCGCCTCAAGACCGATCCCTTTGCCTTCTCCATGGAGCTCCCGCCCGCCAATGCTTCGCGGGTCGTCGAGTCGCTCTATGCCTGGGGCGACAAGGACTGGATGGAGGCGCGGCGCGATCGGGACCCGCACCGTGAGCCGATGGCCATCTGCGAGGTCCACCTCGGCTCCTTTGCGCGCGTGCCCGAGGAGGGCCATCGCCCGCTTTCGTACCGCGAAATCGCACCGCGGCTCGTCGCGTACCTGAAGCGGTTCCGGTTTACACACCTCGAGCTGCTCCCGATCTGCGAGTATCCCTTCGACGGCTCCTGGGGCTACCAGGTGAGTGGATACTATGCGCCGACGTCACGCTACGGAGACCCGGATGACCTCCGCTACCTGGTAGATCTGTGTCACCAGAACGACATCGGGGTCATTCTCGACTGGGTGCCGGCCCACTTCCCGCGAGACGACTTCGCGCTGCGTCGCTTCGACGGTTCCGCGCTCTACGAACACGACGATTCCCGCCTCGGCGAGCACCCCGACTGGGGCACCTTGATCTTCAACTACTCCCGACACGAAGTGAGGAGTTTCCTGATCGCCAACGCTCTCTTCTGGCTGCGCGAGTATCACATCGACGGGCTTCGCGTCGACGCCGTGGCCTCCATGCTCTACCGGGACTACAGCCGCGAGGAGGGGGAGTGGATCCCGAACGACGTGGGTGGTCCGGAGAATTTCGAGGCGGTGGATTTCCTGCGCGCATTGAACGAGGCCATCCGTGCCGAGGAGCCGGGCTGCGTCACCGCCGCCGAGGAGTCGACCGCATGGCCGGGTGTCTCTCGCCCGGTGGCCGAGGGTGGGCTCGGCTTTACGTTCAAGTGGAACATGGGATGGATGCACGACACGCTGAAGTATCTGTCCCGGGATGCAGTGCATCGACGGTTCCATCACGACGAGTTCACCTTTGCCGCGATCTACGAGCACACCGAGCACTTCATCATGCCGCTGTCTCACGACGAGGTCGTGCACGGGAAAGGCTCGCTGCTGGAGAAGATGCCGGGCGACCTGTGGCAGAAATTCGCGAACCTGCGCCTTCTGTTCACATATCAGTACACGCGGCCCGGGAAGAAGCTGCTCTTCATGGGCGCCGAGCTGGCACCGCACGGAGAGTGGGACCACCGGCAGAGCCTCGACTGGCACCTGGCCGGGGATCCGCGCCGGATCGGGCTCTCCCGCCTGCTCGAGGTGCTGGGCTGGCTGTACCTCGAGCACCCCTGCCTGTGGCGCAGCGACAGCGATCCCGAGGGCTTTGCCTGGATCGACTGCTCCGATCGGGACCAGTCCGTGGTCTCCTACCGGCGCCGCAGTGGGGACGACGAGCTCGTCGTGGTGGTCAATGCGACGCCCGAACCGCGCGTCGACTATCGGATCGGGGCGCCGCATCCCGGGCTCTGGGTCGAGAAGCTGTCGAGCGACGCGCGCGAGTTCGGAGGCAGCGGCTTCGAGACGCTCGCCTCGGTGATCGCGGAGCCGATCCCCTGTCACGGCCATCCGCAGTCGCTGTGCCTTCGCCTTCCTCCGCTCTCCTGCCTCGTGCTCGCTCCGGCGGGCTGAGGTCGACAGAGGTGCGAGCTCTCGTGTAGCGCCGGGCAGGGCGGGGGTTCTTCGTCGGGGAGGATCGATCATGGGTTATGAGCATCTCGATGTCACCAGGGGCGGGAGCGTCGCGATCGTGAGGTTCGATCGACCGGAGAAGCTGAACGCGCTCAGTCGCGATCTCATGCTCGAGATCACCCACGCTGCGAATGCGTTTCACGAGGATGTGGAAACCCGCGTCGTCGTGTTCACCGGCAAGGGCAAGCACTTCAGTGCGGGCGTGGACATGCGCGATCCCGATCGCACGGGCGGCTCGGGAACCACCCGCCTGCGGCAGCGTAGAGGAACCCGCCTGGGGCCCGAGATGATTCGCAGCATCTTCGAGATGAATCAGATCACGATCGCCGCCATCAACGGCGCTGCGCTGGGTGGCGGCGCCTGCATCGCCACCGCGTGTGATTTCCGGATCGGCGCTGATGATTCATTCTGCGGCTACCCGGAAATCAACCGCGGCATGAACCTGCACTGGGTGGCATTGCCTCTCTGCGTGCACCTGATCGGACCGTCGCGCGCCAAGCGGATGATCGCGTTGGGGCGCAACGAGGATGCGGAGACCCTGCTTCGGTGGGGGTTCTATGACGAGGTGGTCGAGGCCGATCGGCTGATGGAGAGGGCGCTGGCGATGGCCGAGGACTACGCGCGCCAGCCGCCTCTCCCGGCCCAGATGATCAAGCAGAGCGTGAACGCCGTCGTCTCGGCGCTGGATCGTTCCATCATGCACATGGATCACGACCAGTGGATGCTGACCGCTTCCACCGAGGACTATCGTGAGGGCATCAAGGCATTCTTCGAGAAGCGCAAGCCCGAGTTCACGGGGAACTAGCCAGTATAAGCGGGGACGTTGTTGAACGTTCAACTTTTCGAGGAATCGAAAAGTTGAACGTTCAACAACGTCCCCGCCTACTGGAGTCTCGCCAGCGCGGCGAAGATCTTCTTCGGGAGGTTCGACCGCCTCCTGACTCGAGAGAGGAGGTGTTCGCCGACCGCCTCCATCACCGCGTGGCCGTCGGATTCGATGAGCGCGCCATGCGAGAGAACGATTCTCTCGAAATCCCAGGATTGGATGCGCTCGAGGGACTCGGCCGCGGCGGGGGCATCGCTCGTGTAGAGGCGGTGTTCCGGAGAGGCCACCGGCTTCGAGCCGACGCCGAAGAGTCGCGCGAGTGTCCGCCCGAAGGTGGATGCGGTCTCTCGGTCGAGGTTCTCGACGAGGTCCGCCACGATCAAGGTGCGCGATGCCCGGTGAAGGAACACGATCTCGGAGAAGAAGACGTTGCCGCGCACCTCCGCCTGGTCGAGCTCCGTGGCCCAGGCGGGATCCGGCTGATCGCCGAGAATGGCGTCGAACTCGAGATCGGGGCGCCGCTCGGGGAGGCCCGGGGAAGCGAACGCCTTTGCCCGTGGATAGGCAGCGATGTATTCGCCGATCGAAAGATGGTGGATCTTGTTCGGCGAGACGACGAAGGCGACCTCACCGAGCCCGTCCAGGTCGCGTCGGGTGGCCGCATCGAGCGGCACGGGAGAGTGGATGAATAGCCGCGAGTCCGAGAGCCGCACGACGGTCATTCGCGTCTGGATTCTCACGCCATAGAAGCGAACGGTCGACTCGACCAGATGGACGCTCTGTGCGAACTCTCTCAACTTCGGGCTTCCCTATATGTGCTCTTCGATCGTCAACTTCTGATTCCCCAGGAGTCTCAGCGGGAACGGCTCACTGTCCGAAAGCTCATCTTGATCGGGGAAGAACTTCGACAGGCCGGTCAGCTCCACACGGGTCTCGGGCGGGAAGCCGGTATCGATCAGCTTGCGGGCGATTCGGATGTACTCGTCATGAACCAGCTCGAGGTGCTTCCGGGCGCTTCTCTCCTTCTCTGGCACGTTCTTGAACTCGAAGTAGTCCTCCGTGCTCTGCGGCTCCTTCAGGGTCAGTACCGGCCTCTTCAGGTCGTCCTCTTCGAGTCGACCTCGAAAGGTCGCTTCGAAATACATGGGTGAGAGGTCTTCGTGATTCATGCTCCAGAAACGCTCGTACGGCCTGTGAGCCAGGAAATCGATGGCGTTGGTCTCGGTGATCGAAATCGCAAAGATGCTACCGGGGAACTGCGTCTCCGAGCTCTGGTAGTCCTGGTAGAGCATTTGCCCACAGCGAGTGTGCTTCTCGTCGCCCGGCCGAACGGGCTGGGAAGGGGCGCTCTCCGTCTCGAGAGTCGTGGGCATGGTCTCCCGCGAGGCGCTGCCCGCTCCTGCGATGCCGCGGTCTTCGCGGCGCTCGAAAGCTGGGATGGCAGAGGTCCCCGTGCCGGGGAGAACGGGAAGGCGGACGGTCACCGTGGTTCCCTCGCCGACCGCACTGTCAATGGAGATCTCCCCAGCGAGATCTGCAACCGTCTGTCTCACGAACACGAAGCCAAGTGAGTGGAGCTCACCGTCGAGCGTCTCTCTGTCCGCCAGCAGTTGTCGGATCTTCTCCGGCGCCATGCCCGATCCGTTGTCGCGCACTCGCAGCACGACGCGATCGCCCTCGACGGTGTCGCCGACGTGGATGACCCCGCTCTTCCCTCTGGCCATGGCGTCCGCGGCATTCATGATCAGGTTGAAGTACATGCGTCGGAATCTGGGCTTGTTGCCGGCGATGGTGGCGGAATCCAGCTGGTCGAGGCACAGCTCCACCGTCGCGTCGCTCTTCTCGGCGACGTAGGGTCGCGCGACGTTGCGAGTGAAATCCTCCAACTCGGCGCCCAGGTCGAACTCCTCGTGGATCTCCTCGTTCTGCTCTTCGTCGAGAAAGTGTTCGATGCGACGGGAGACGCCGGCGATCCAGTGGATGCAGTTTCGATAGTGATCTTGGGACCGGGCCGATCTGGACTCCGCGGGCAGGAAATCCAGGACCTTGTCGGTGCGCCCCCAGAGGGGGTTCAGGATCAATGCGCAGGTGCCGCGGATGGTCTCGATGTAGTTCCGTCCCGTCAGCAGGACGGTGCGGTTCGGAGAGAAGTTCTTGACCGCGCTGGAGTAGTTCTGGAAGGCCTTTCGCAGGGTGATCGTCCTCGTCTTCAGGACCTGCAGGTCCTGGCCGTGCAGGATCTGCGCCTGTTCGACGCTGTAGATCTCGAGGTCGGTGTTGAGGGTCACGTGGAAGTGAATCACCTCGTTGATGAACCGCTCGACCCGCAGGTCGTGGATCAGGAACTTGACCTCGGCGACCTCCTTCTTGATGCCCTGGCTGTAATCGGTCATTTCTCGAGCCCGATTGTCCTCTCGCGGCATCGGTCTGGCAAGACGAGAAAAGGGGCCCCCGTTTCGAGGACCCCTTTTCCGATACTGCGACGGTCTAGACGTTCTAGCCGATGCCGGCGGTCTTCTCGAGCATCGCGGTCGTGACCGACTTGGGCCGCTCGATGGCGTAACCCAGAGCCCTGTCCCAGGTGATGTTCGCGAGCACGCCGATCGCTCTTCCGACGCCGAACAGCACCGTGTAGAACTCGTACTCGGTGAGCCCGTAGTGCCACTGAATGACGCCAGACTGGGCGTCGACGTTCGGCCAGGGGTTCTTGGCCTTGCCCTGCTCCCTGAGGATGTCCGGCGCGACCTCGTAGATCCCGGACACGACCTTGAAGAGGTCGTCGTCGGGCAGGTGCTTCAGACAGTAGTCACGCTGCGAGGAATATCGCGGATCGGTCTTCCGGAGCACGGCGTGTCCGTAGCCGGGAATGACCTGGCCGCTGTTCAGCGTCTCCCACAGGAACTTCTTGAGCTCTTCCTGCGTCGGGATCTTCCCGCCCAGCTTCTCGAAGACGCCCTGGATCCAGCGGAGAACCTCCTCGTTCGCCAGGCCGTGCAGCGGCCCGGCCAGGGCGTTGATGCCCCCCGAGAGGGCGTAGTAGGCATCGGAGAGGGTGGAAGCGACCAGGTGCGTGGTATGCGCCGAGGCGTTTCCGGACTCGTGGTCGGAGTGAAGGATGAAGTACATCCTCGCGACATCGTCGTACGGGGGATCGATCCCCATCATGTGGGCGAAGTTGCCCCCGAGATCGAGATCCGGGTTGGGCGCGATCGGCGTGTCGCTGCGGTACTTCATCCTGTAGATGTAAGCCGCGATGGCGGGAATCCGCGCCAGGATGTCGGTGGAGTCCTCGTACATGGACTCCCAGGCGGTCATCCTGTCGTAGGATTCCTTGTAGAAGCGCGCGAACTTCGACTCACGCTGCATGGCGACGATGGCCGCGGAGAACATCGTCATCGGATGGGTGTCGCGCGGCAGCACCCTGAGCAGATCGAAGACGTACTGGGGTACCGCGCTCCTCCCCTTGAAATCCTCGACGACCTCCTCCGCCTGCTTCTGAGTCGGAATATCGCCGGTGAGCAGGAGGTACCAGAAGCCTTCGACGAAGGGATAATCCTTCCCCTTTGGTCTCGGAAGCTGGTCCATCACTTCCGGGATCGTCATGCCCCGGAAGCGAATCCCCTCCTCGGGGTCCAGATACGAGATGTCGGTGACGAGGCAGCGCACACCTCTGGCGCCGCCGATGGCCTGGGCGACGGTTACCTCGCCCACCTTGACGTCACCGTGTTGCTTGACCAGCTTGGTGGTCCTCGGACGGTGCGCCTCGATCTTCTCCCTTAAGACATCCTTAAGCGGCATTGCTACCTCCTGTAACGAGAATCATCTATTGCGGATTGGGAAATGAAAAGGGGTGACTGGCTCGGATCACTCGACTCCGAATCGAGGCACACGACTCCCCCGACCCGCGGCCTCCTGTAAACACAGAAGTGACCGGCCAATGGACGCACTCGACCTGTCCACATGTTTTCGACGCGGTCGAGTGCACACACTCCGAGCGGCACGCTAGCGAATTTTCTCTGCGTCCGACAGTCCCTCGGGTCGCCGTTGCCCCTCAGGCGAGAGCGGGTCCGCCGATTTCCACAGCAAGTTGACCGGATTACGTCTATCGGGCGGCCGCCCTGGGCGCTTCGATGCCCGCCTCGGCGACGACGGCCATGCCGGCGGCGCGCACCAGCAGCAGCGCGGCGAGCCCGACGGCGAGGATGCCGAGACCGAGCAGCGTTGTGCGCAGGAGGCGCTTCACATCGCGCCCCGGGGTCTCTCGCTGCCCGCTTCGTCACCTTTCATCGCTGGCCTCCGCACCGCCTCGAAATATCCGATACTGGTTCTCGCATGGTATCAGCTGACTACTGCTCCAAGGCGCGCTCGTGGTGAGGAATCCAAGCGGGGGCGAAGCGGCCGGCCGTCCTCGCGTGAGGTGGGGGGTCCGCCTGGGCCTCGCTCTTCTGATGGTGCTGTTGGCGGACTGCCGGGGGCCAGCGCGCGATGCGAAGCAGCTACCCGAGCCCGCCCCCGTTTACACCGAGAGCAAGCTCGTGGCCAATCTCGTGGAGCTGGGAGAGCTGGCCCTGGCGCGCGGCGAGATCGACGTCGCGGAGACTCGGTTCCGCCGCGCCCTCGAGGCGGATCGGGAGGCGCCGTCGCCCCGGGTCGGCCTGGCGCGGGTGGCCCTGGCCCGCGACGACCCGGACGCGGCCCGGCGCTTCGCCGGCGAAGCGCTCGAGCGGGCACCCGAGGACGCGGATGCGCTCGTGCTCCTCGCCCGCTTGGAGCATCGTGCCGGCGACGAGGCTGTGGCGCGCGAACGGCTGGAGCGGGTGCTGCGGGCGCAGCCCCTCCACCTGGAGGCCCATGCCGAGCTCGCCGTGCTCACTGGCCGCGCGCCGCGACGGCCCAGCGCGGACGCGGCCGAGGCGCTTCGGGTGGCCGAGGCCCATCCCTATGACCCGTGGGCGCGCCTTCAGGCGGCTCGGGTGCTCCTCGCGAAAGGCCTCCGCGAGCAGGCGCGCGCCCAGCTCGCGGACCACACCTGGTTTGCGGATCTCGATCCGGCCAGCGGCCTGGCCGCTCTTAGCCTGCTCCAGCGGCTGGATGAGCGCTGGGCCCGGAGGCGAGTCGTCCTCGTCCACTGCTACGCCGACGAGACGGTGCGCCGATCACCCGTCTGGCAGATGCGCCTCCGCGCGGTCTGGGCCGCGCTCACCGCGTCCCTCGACCCCGTGCTGGAGACCGCGTTCGTCCCGGTCTCCTTGTCGCCCTTCTCCTCGAGCGACGCCGGGAGCCGGTTGGCCTCGATCGACGAGGCCCTTCTCTCGAGCGTGCGGAGACTCCCCGCAGGTGGCATCGTGGTGGCTTTCAGCGAGCGCCCCCCGCCCAGCCGACGGGGCAAGTGGCGCCTTGGGCAGGCCGAGTACCTGGGACGGCGGATGATCGTCCGCCTCGAGCCGGATCAGGTGGAGAGCCGCACGCTGATCCACGAGGTGCTGCACCTCTACGGCGCCGTCCACATCAACCCCGACCTCGACTCCATCATGAACCCGAGCGGCGCTTCCCTGGAGCTCGACCAGTCAAACCGGAAGATCATCGAACTCCTGCGCGAGCGCCGCTTCGGCCCCGGAGGTGTCCATGCCAACGTCCTCGCCCTTGTCGACCACGGCGCGTTGACCGCGGCGCTCGCGCAAGCGCTGCGACTCAACCTGCAGTTCCGGCGGCTCGGCGTCCTCGAGGCCCTCGAGGCCAAGGAGAGCTCGCGCTTCCTCGGGGCGCGCAAGGCCCGTGAGGCCTTCGACCTCGATCCGGATCTCGCCAGCGTGGCCCGTTTCGTCGCGCTGCTCCTGGCGGAGCAGCAGCGCTTCGCGTCCGCCGCCCGGTTCATGGAGACGGCGGCGAACCTCTACGGTCCCCGCAGCGCCGAAGGTCGCGAGGCGAGGCGTCGCGCCGAGGTGTTGTGGCGCCGGGCCCGAGTGAAGTACGGCGAGGACCCCGGGCGCTGACTCGAGGCCACGCGTCGGTGTAGGGAATGCCCCCGAGCACGTCGACGCCCACCACCGAGCCGATGACGAGGTCTCCTGCGTCGCGAGTCGTTACCGCCTCCCGCGCCGACGACCGAGGATGGCTTTCCTTATATGTGGTAAGCGTTTTCCAGGGGCGCCGTAGGCCTTCGGGCGCTGTCCGGGGGCTCTCTTATGCTGCTCCTGTGCTCAGGCGATCCCGAACCGCTTCATCTTCTTGTGGAGCCCTTCGCGGGTGATGCCGAGCCGCCGCGCCGTGCGGGTGCGGTGGCCGTCGTGGGCCTCCAGGGCGCGGCGGAGCAGCCAGGCCTCGATGCGCTGCAGGGTTTCCCGGAGCGATTCGCCTTCGCGCATGACGGCTTCCACCGGCTCGACGATGCGGGTGATGGAGTCCGAGAGGAGAGCCGGTGTGATCTCGTCCCCGCGCTCCGAGAGGGCGAGGGCGCGCTGGACCTCGTTCTCGAGCTCACGCACGTTCCCCGGCCAGCTGTAGCTGAGCAGCAGGTGTGCAGCTTCCCGGGAGACGCGACAGCCCGGCTTCCGTTCGCGGCGTCCGTGGAGATGCAGGAAGTGCTCCAACAGGGGCAGCACGTCCTCGGGGCGCTTGCGCAGCGGCGGGACGGGGATCGGGAACACCGCGAGGCGATAGAAGAGATCCTCGCGGAAGTGTCCATTGGAGACCTCGAAGCGCAGGTCGCGATTCGTCGCTGCGATCACACGGACATCGATGCGGCGGGCGCGCGTCCCACCGAGGGGGCGGACCTCCCGCTCCTGGAGGACCCGCAGCAGCTTCGCCTGAAGCGGCCCGGAGGTCTCGCCGATCTCGTCCAGGAGCAGGCTGCCGCCGCTGGCCGTCTCGAAGAGCCCTCGCTTTTCGCGATCGGCGCCGGTGAAGGCGCCCTTCCGATGTCCGAAGAGTTCGCTTTCCAGCAGGGAGTCGGGAAAGGCGGCGCAGTTCACCGCCACGAAGGGCCCGGAGCGACGCCGGCCGCCCGAGTGGATCGCGCGACCGAGGACCTCCTTTCCCGTTCCGGTCTCGCCGGTGAGCAGCACCGTCGCCTGGGAGCGTCTTGCGCGATGAACCAGGGCGAAGGTTTCGCGCATGGCGGGGCTCTCGCCGATGATCCCCTCCACCCGCGGCGGGCCGGCGGCGCGCGCCGGCGAGGACCTCTCCAGCCGTTCGACGAGCTCCAGTGCGGAGGCTCGTCCCCGGCTCTCGTCGGGGATGACCACCTCTCTCGCTCCGGCCGAAGTGACTCTTTGCGCGAGGGCCTCGTCGCCCTCGGCCAGATTCACGAGGAGGGGCGGGAGCTCCGGGGCGTCGATCAGACGGCCCAGGTCGGCCTCCAAGGTGTCGGGATCCGGGCCATCGAGGATCACGCCGTCGAAACAGTTGAGCGGAAGCTCGAGAGCTCCCTCGACGTCCGGCGCCCACGCAAAGTCGAGACTCGAGGCGTCGGCCACGCGGTTCTCGTCGAGGCTTTGCGCGCTTCCAATCCACAGCACGGAGCGTATGGGTCGCATGGGGTTCTCCTGCCTCGGGGTGTGTGGGCAAGATGCAACCGCCATGCCGCGCCCTTCCGGGCGCAGGTTTCAGGAGAGGCGTTTGGAGACGCCGAAAGCGGTGGCGGCTTCGCCGCGATCGGCCAGGTGAGCGCCCGGTCAGCGCCTCCGCCAGAAGGAGTGGGAACTCCCGCAGCCGAGGCTTTCGAGCGGCGCTCCGACGTCGGTCACTCCGCTGACCTCCACCAGGTTCTGGTCCTCGAAGCAGCGGTCGATCTGGCCGTCGAACTCGGCGTCCTCGCACTGGCGGATCACCTTCCCGTCGGCCAGGTACTGGATCACGTCTGCGCGACCGTCTTTGTTGGTGTCGATCTCGACGCGAGAGATCTGCCCCCCGGCAAAGACCTGACGCTGCTCGCCGACTCCATCGCGATCCGTATCGACCAGCCCCTCGCTCACCACCCCTTCCGTCAGCCGGTAGCGGAGCTCGAAGACGCCGTCACCATCCTGGTCGACACATTGGCTGCGGATGCTGCCGTCCGGGTTGATGAAGAGCTTCTTGTCCGGTCTTCGCTTTCCCTCGGAGACCAACTCCTGGATGGTGGGGGTCCCGGCGCCGTCGTAGCGGATGAGGGCGGTCGCTCGGCCCGCGCCGCGCTCGTCCCTTGCCTGCCATACGACCTTGCCGTTCTTCAAGCTCGACCAGAGATCGATCTTGCAGTCGCCGTTCTCGTCGACGAACTGCTGCGTGAGTTTCCCTTTCGAGTCGTAGTTCTCCTCGAGGTCGACGCAGCCCTTGAGCTCCGAGTCCTGGCGCAGATGCCGGAGCGTGCCGTGCTCGTACCGGGAGATCATGTCCGCTTTCCCGTCGAAGTTGCGGTCCTCCTCCTGACGGGAGACCTCGCCATCGACGTCGAGGGTGATCCAGAGATCGGTCTTGCCGTCTCCGTTCTTGTCCACTTCCTGGAGCTGCGAACCGCCCTCGCCCGAGGCCACCTTCTTCTCGAAGAGCCCGTCGAAGTCGTCGTCCTGCTCGGTGCGGACCATCTCTCCCTTGGCGTAGGTGACGATGACGTCGGGCTTGCGATCGCCGTTGCGGTCCCTCTCGGTGCGGACGAGCGCCCCGTTCTCGCGAAAGCTGACCGTCTCGCGGCGCCCGTCCCCGTCGCTGTCCTCCTCGATCCTCGCGGGTTTCTCGTCGGCGCCGAAGTGCGTTACCACGTCCACCAAGCCGTCCAGGTCTCGGTCCTCGGTCTGTACCTTCTTTCGGCCGCCTTTGTACTGGACCACGACGTCGGCGGCGCCGTCACCGTCGAGATCCTCCTCGGAGCGCCGGGGCATCTTCTTCTCGAAGTGGGTCACGAGCTCGAAGCGGCCATCGAAGTCCCGATCCTGCTCTTCACGGCTGGTCTCACCGTCATCGTAGAAGCGCTTGAAATCCGGCTGGCGATCGGCATTGGTGTCCACCTCCTGCCGTGCGATCGCCCCGTCGGGAGCGAAATGCGTCACCTGGTCGATCTCTCCATCTCCCGTGGTGTCTCGATCCTGACGCGCGGGCTTTCCCTTCACGAAACGGATCCGGGTGTCGAAGCGTCCGTCGCCGGTGGTGTCCTGCTTCTGCAGAGTCTCCACGCCGCTCTCGAAGCTGGTGATCACGTCGGCCTTGCCGTCTCCGCGCGTGTCCTTCTCCTCGCGTATCTTCTCGCCATCCCGGTAGACGACCTCGAGGTCGAAGCTCTTCGTCGCGCCGGTAGCGCGCTGCTCGCTGAGCACTTGACCGTCGGGAGCCAGCTTGCCGCGCAGGTCGGGCTTTCCGTCGAAGTCCGTGTCCTCCTCGAAACTGGTGGGCTTTCCGCCGGCGAACTTCACGAAACGGTCCGCCTTCCCGTCGCCGTTCTTGTCCTCTTCCAGGGACAGGGTCACTCCGTTCGGACCATTGGCTCGCCAGCTGTCGACCTTGCCGTCCCAATCCGAATCCTCGAGGACCCGGGTTTCCTTTCCCGTCTCGACGTCGAGAGTCACCCAGGTATCGGGGTTTCCGTCGTGATTGCGGTCCTGTTCCTGCTTCTCGAGCCGGCCCTCTGGATCGTAGAAGTTCCATAGATCGATGCGCGCGTCGAGGTCGTCGTCGAGTTCGACGCGCAGGAGTCGCCCCTCGCCGTAGTGCTCGATCCGATCCGGTGTTCCCCGGCCGGTATGGTCGATTTCCTTGCGGAGGATTCGGCCTCGCTGATAGGCGCCGACGATTTCGAAGCGGCCGTCGAAATCCAGGTCGCGCCTCTCCGAGCGGACTGCCTGGCCGTCTGCCTCGTAGGTGAAGATCGCGTCGAGTTCGCCGTCGTGGTTCTGGTCCTCCTCCTGGCGGGCGCGTTGCCCGTCGCCGAAGGTGACGAAGATGTCCTTGCTTCCGTCGTGGTTGCTGTCGGCCTCGCTCCGGCTCACGGTGCCTTCCTCGAACCAGACCTCGAAGTCGAAGCGGCCGTTCCCGTTGGTGTCCTCTTCCTCCCTGGCCTTCTCGCCCTCGCGGTAGCTGCGCACCAGGCTCACGCGGCCGTCGTCGTCAGGGTCGAACTCTTCCCGCTGCCGCTCGCCGTTGGGTAGGAAGAGGATCACCGCCTCCGCCTTCCCATCCCCGTCCCGATCTCGAACCTGGCGGCGCTCCTTGCCGTTCTCGTAGGTCGATTCCGTGTCGAAGTGACCGTCGCCGTTGGTGTCGGCGCGACGTTGGACGATCTGACCGCCGTGGTAGTCGGTCACGCTGTTCACCCGACCGTTCTGGTCGGTGTCCTCGTCGGTACGGACCTTCTCGCCGTGGTCGTAGCGGATGGTGACATCGAAGCTTCCGTCGGCGTTGGTGTCCTGCAGCTCGATCTTCTTGGTGCCGTCCGGGTTGAATTCCGCCCGGAAGTCGGGGCGGCCGTCGCCGGTGTGGTCTTCCTCGACCACGGAGGGTTCGCCCTTCTCGTAGGTGATGGAGCGGTCCGTGCGCCCGTCGAAGTTGACGTCCTCCTCCTTGTGCACCGGCACGCCGGCCTGGAACTCGATGGTGGAGTCCGCCTTTCCATCGAAGTTGTGGTCGTCCCGCTGCCGCTTCGGGTTGCCGGCTTCGAAATCGATCCATTGGTCCGCGCGGCCATCGCCGTTGGTGTCGCGCTCCTGCACGACGGGCTTGGCGTCGGATCCGAAGCGGATCTTCGTGTCGAGCTTGCCGTCGTGGTTGGTGTCCTGCTCGGCGCGGACCGGCTGGCCCTTCTCGTAGTAGATGAATTCGTCGTAACGGCCATCGCCGTTGGTGTCGGCGCGCTTCTCCTTGAGCTGCTCTTCCTGGTCGAAGAGCAGTACCACCGGCGGCTTGCCCTGCGCCGAGGCCCCGCGCGCCCCGAGCAGCGCGAGAAGGGCAAGAACAGCGAGAAGGAGTCGGGGTTCAGTTCGTCGCAACGGTCGGATTGCGGAAGGTGGCCATGATCGGGTTGCCGGCGAGGCAGCGCACCCGGTCAGACATCTGGTCGAAGGGAGAGGCGGAGCGCATCGCCTTGACGGCGCTCGAACCGAGGACGTTGTCGTCTGCAGAGACGAAGCCGACGCGATTGGCGGTGCCCGCCGGGTCCAGCACGAAGCGGAGTGTGACCTCGCGGTTGGCCGCCACTTCGGGGGGGAGCACCCAGCGGTTCAGGACCCGGGTCTTGATGTGCCGCATGTAGGCCTGGACCTCGGGCCGGCTCATGCACTGGTCCCAGCTGAGACCCCCGGGGCCGGTGCCCTGGCCGCCGCTGCCCCGCATGTTGCTGTCGCCGACGGCCCAGTTCACCTGGGCGCGGACCCCGGTCTTGGCGCCGAGCACGTCCCGGTTTGAGGAGATGCCCTCGCGAACCGAGGACCCGCTGCCGAGAGCGGACGGGTCCGCGATGCCTACGCCGCTTCCCCGAGCGATCTGCCGCGGCCCGGCCTGGATCCCGGAGGGTGCGTGATGCTCGACGGGCCCGCGGATGGCAGGGGCCGAGGCATCGATCGCCAGGGGGGATACCGTGGCCTGCGCGACGGACTGGTAGGTGCGCGCCATTTCCACCTGGCGGCTTGCCCGCTGTACCTCGCGCGGGGCCTGGACCGGGCTCAGCGTGTCGATCTCGAGCTGCTGGGCATTGATCACCGGGGCCGCGCGCTGGATCACCGCGGGACTGACGATCTGCGGAGGGAGGGCCATGGGGGAGGGGTCGTAGCGGCCCAGGCTCTCCGCCAGCACCCGTGGCGCCGGAGCGGGCTCCTCCGAGGCGAGCTCCTCCTCGATCCTCGTGATCTCGATGATCTCCTCGATCATCTCCTGGGGCGCGAGCCAGGCGGCCAGCACGATGGCGCCGACCGCTGCGCCATGCGAAAGGAGAGAGATTGCCCCCGATACCAGGCGTCCTCGTGTCCCCTCGGGGTCGGGGATCGCAATTCCCGGGAACTCGGCACCCGCACCGGCAGTGGCGCCGGCAACGCTGCCGATCCGCCGGGTGCGCATCGGCGACGGGCGGGCTCTTCGCCTGTGGATCGCCATCTCATCGGCCATTGGGCCGTACGTCCCCCAGCACGCTTTCCTCGCCCGTTGCGGCCCCGGCTCCCGAGGTTACCGGTCAGCTGCCTGTCGGTTAAACCGCCCCGGGCGATATGCCGATCTCATCGGCCAGACGCCGGCTTCCGTGAAGCAGCTGCCAAGGGTAGACGGCTTCGGGGGCGCAACTATTCGGCGCGATTATGAAATCTCCCGTCCCCCTGGGATCGTAAGAGAGGGGTAGGGGGGTGTCAACGCGGCACTCCCCCTGTAAGTTTGGTCGCCGGCGAGGAGGCCAGGAGGAAAAGCCACCGTGAACATGGAATGGAGCGAGGTCCTGGAGTTGCTGCACCAGGGGCGCCTCACCGTGTATCCGCTCGGAGTCCTGTCGGTGATCGTATTCGCAATCGCCCTCGAGCGGCTCTGGAAATACCGGGGTCTCGATGCGGCGACCCGGGAGCTCACCCGCAAGCTCGTCGACACGCTCGTCCGGCGCGACCTGGCAGCGGCGCGCACGCTCTGCGAGGCCTCGAGCACCCCGATGTCGGAGGTCTTCGGCGAGGGGCTGCGATGGAGGAACATCGCGCTCGAGGATCTCGATCACGTGCTCAGCACCGCCAGACAGGAGGTGCTCACCGAGTTGCGCCGCGGGCTCTGGTTCATCGGAACCATCGGCTCATTGGCCCCCTACATCGGTCTCTTCGGAACCGTGATCGGGATCATGGTGGCCTTCGGCGCCATCGCCGAGTCCGGCGACGCGGGCTTCGAGGTGGTGTCCGCCGGGATCTCGGAGGCGCTCATCGCCACCGCCGTGGGCCTTCTGGTGGCGATCGTCTCCCTGGCCCTCTTCAACTGGCTCCAGGTCAGAGTCGGGGGAATCGCCTCCAGCTTTACTCGGGCCAGCGAGCGCTTCATCCAGGCGCTGCTGTACGTCGAGGCGGCTCCCCCGGCCGTGCCCGACCCCAGCGCGGAGGTGGCTGATGGCAACCTCATTCCTGCCCGAGGGTGACGACGCCGGCGGCATCGTCGCCGAGATCAACATCACCCCGCTGACCGATGTCTTCCTGGTCCTGCTGGTCATCTTCATGGTGACCTCCTCGGTGATCGCCAATACGGGGAAGAAGGTGGATCTTCCAGAGGCGACCCAGCAGAGCCAGACGCCGCCCCAGGCGGTCACCGTCACGCTCACGGCCGACGACATCGTTCAGGTGAACGACCAGGTGGTGAGGCTGGAGGATCTGCGCGCCCACCTGGAGGTGGCTCTGGCCAGCTCCGAGGACAAGATGGTGATCCTGCGCGGGGACAAGCAGGTGGTGCTCGGGAAGGCCGTCTACGTCCTGGACCAGGCCCAGCTCGCCGGTGCCGAAGGCTTCGCCTTGGCGACCACGAAGCCGAAGCGACGGAAGTAAGAGCGGCGCTCAGGCGGAACGCCGTCGCAGCCAGAGGATGGCGGCGGAGATCAGGAGCAGCTCCGGGAGCAGCAGCCCGAGTCCCTGGAACATGCGGAGGGTGTTGGCGAGGGGCAGGGGAAACTGCATGGTGCCAATGCTCGTCTTGGGGCGCAGTGTGATGTCGGGCTCCCTCTCCAAGGCCCAGTGAATCGAGTTCAACACCAGATCCAGATTGTAGAGCGTTCGCAGGTGGCGGTTGGAGGCGAAGTCGCTGTCGCCGAAGGCGACGATTCGCGCCTCGCTACCCTCACGTGGGTAGGCGGCGGCGACCGCGATGGGATGGTACTCCTCGGCCGCCCCGGCTGGGCGCTCCGGCTCGACCTTGCTCGAGAGCACACCGATGTCCGCGTGCAGCCAGGATCGGGGGCTCGCGAAGACCACGCCCGCGAGCTTGTCACCGGGCCGCGGCTTGCGCAGCTCGAAGGATCGCGCGCCCCGGAAGAAGGTCATGCGAGAGGGGCCGAGGCCTCTGGCTGCCGGGTGGCTGGTGGTGTAGTTGAAGGCGATCGGGTTCACGCCCGGAGCGTCCCCGTCGACCGGGCCCGAAGCCGGGTCGATGAGTACGGAGTTGGGCGAGCGGATCCCCCATTGACCGAGCAGCTTCTCGATACCGGACTCCCTCCCGGGCTCGATGAAGGCGACGACCCTCCCCCCGCGTTCCAGGTATCGGTCGAGGGCGTCGAGCGCCTCGGGGCGAAACGGGCGGGCCGGAGCGATCAGGATCACCGCGTCGGCCTCTTCCGGGATTTCGCTCACCGACGCGGTCACCAGGTGGCGCAGGCGGTAGCCCTCGGTGAGAAGCGCCTGCGCGAGCCCGGAGAATCCGATCGCATCGGTGCGTTCGAGGTCTCCCTCGCCCGCTCCTCGTGAAAGGTAGAGGATCCTGCTTTCGAAAGTGCGGAAGCGGTAGAGGGCCTCGTAGATGGCGCCCTCGGTGGGTCGTTCGACGGTCTGGAATTCGTCGCCGCAGTGAAAGACGACGGTGTTGGACGATCCGATCGCGTAGCGGTCCTCGTCGTCGGGGTGATCGTCGAGGCGCCGTTCGTCGAAGCGCAGACCACCGGTGCGCCCCATGGTGCGTAGGAGGAGCCGGGTGCTGCGGCTGCGCGGATCGAATTTCTCGTAATAGAGAGTGGCGGTGAGCTGGCAGGGGAGGTCGGCGAGGGCGGTGAGTGTGGCTTCGGAGAGCGCGAACTTCCTCTCGAAGGACCAGTCGAACTGAATGCCGGAGTGGTAGGCGGCGCGCTCCACGGCGAGGGCGAGGAGCGCCGCCGCCAGGATGCCGAGCACGCCGCGCGCGAGGATGCCGCGAAAGGCCGGCACGCCGGCACCGCGCAGTCGGGAGAGACCGCGAGCGGCAGCGACGGCGAGAGCCATCCCGCCCAGGATCACGTTGGCGTAGTTGAAAGCACCGAAATGATCGGTGGCGTAGTAGGACCCCATCCCGAAAGCGATGGCGATCAGTCCGCCCAGTGCCAGCTCGCGCATCAGCCCGCCACCCGCCTCCAGTCGAAGGAGAAACGCGCGACGGCGGCGGCGACCATGGCGACCCCCAGGAAATAGGCCAGATTCGCCAGGTTCACGATTCCCTCGGCGAAGCTGCCGTAACGGAGATGGAGGGAGACTGCGTCGAGGAACCTGTTGACGGTCTCGCCCACGAACTCGCTCGCCCAGCTGAAATCCCAGAGCACGAATCCGACCGCCCAGGCCGCGATGGCGGCGACGAGCTGGCTCGACGTGAAGGCGGAGCAGGCCAGCCCGATCGAGGCGAGGGCGATGGCGTGAAGGAAGAGCCCGAGAAAGATCGCCAGCAGGTGCTCCGCGCCGATGCCCCCCTGGTGGATCGCCATTGCGGGGTACACGAAGCTCGCCCCCATCATCAGCGTGACGAAGAGGTAGGCGACGGCGAACTTGGCCAGCACGATCTGGCTCGCGGAGAGGTGCGTCGTCACCAGGAACTCGTCGGTTCCGCGGGCCCGCTCCTCGGCGAAGACGCGCATGGTCACCAGCGGGACCACACCGATCAGCGTGATCCCAAGGAT
>Ga0255055_10001229_pt1 | contig 19159 bp, 15 predicted proteins | sample JV7_2_27_MG_FD_188633 | JGI IMG/M metagenome (GOLD analysis project Ga0255055, IMG submission 188633) | Seawater microbial communities from Jervis Inlet, British Columbia, Canada - JV7_2_27 | ecosystem: Environmental > Aquatic > Marine > Inlet | place: Canada: British Columbia | collected...
TGGTTCTAACCACTTTGCACACCGTTGATGCCGGCTCCACGGTAAATCGTATTCTCGGTATGTTTTCCACCGAAGATGCAGAACAGATCCGCATCCGCCTGGCCGACACCATGCGCTTTGTTGTATCCCAACGGCTGCTGCCCAAAGTCGGGGGCGGACGTGTCGCAACCTTTGAAATTTTAGGATCCAACCTGAGGGTCAAGGACTTAATTCTGCACGGTGAGTCAGAGGGCAAAACCTTCTACGAAATTATGGAAAACAGCAATGCATTTGGAATGATCACCTTCGATCAGCACATTATCGGGCTGTATGAACAGGGATTGATTACCGCAGAAACGGCTTTGGGTTATTGCTCCCATCGTGGTGCAGTGGGTCGCGGCATCGACTCCATCAAGAGTGCTCGCGGAGAGGCCACCACCGACATCGGAAATCTTGAGATCGATCGAGGTTATGCCAGATCAAGGTGAGCCAATCATCCGCCAGATATAGGTATCTAAATATTTAAGCATTTTCAGAAAACCCTTAATTTAGGGAGGCTAATAAATATCCGTCATGAATATTATCTGTGAAAATTGCCAAAGCAAGTTCAGGATACCGGATGAAAAAATCCCCGCCGGCAAGAGAGCCACTGTTGCCTGCCCCAAATGTAAAGGTAAAATCTCACTGGGCGACAAAATGGGTGCGGCGGCCACAAAGGTCAGCTTTGTCGATGCCAATTCAAACGGCAGCTATGATGCCAGCGAGAAGCCGTTTGACTTCATCGAAGAAGAAGGTCTGACCGCTCTGGTGTGTGAGGCGAATCCGTTGGTACAGACTACCATCACCGAGGCCTTGGAATTGATGGAATACCAGATTACGAAGGCCGAAAGCACCCGCGACGCCCTCAAGCGGATGCGCTATCACAATTACGACCTATTTGTTGTCAATGAAAATTTTGACACAGACAATCCGGAATCCAACGGCATATTGCTGTATCTGGAAAGGCTCAACATGCTCGTGCGTCGCAACATGTTTATCGCTTTAGTCAGTGATAGATTTCGTACCATGGACAATATGATGGCGTTAAATAAAAGCGTCAATTTAATCATTAACATCAAAAATATTGAAGATATTGGCAAAATATTGAGCCGTGGAATCACCGATAATGAATTTTTCTACCGGGTGTTTAAAGGAACGCTGAAGGAAGTCGGCAAAGTCTGAGCAGACTTCTCCAAAACCATTTAACGTTCTGGAAATAATTTATATTATCTGATTCATTCACGAGTTTTTACCTCCAACATGGAATAGTGGAATGTTGGGGGCGACAGTATGTAAATTATTTATTATTTTATCGCCAACACGAATTTAACCATTAACCCAGCATTGCATTATTCCAGACCCCATTTTTCCATTATTCCATTTTTCCATTATTCTAATTGGGTTATCATCCCAAACTTCAAATGACTTCCAAAACTCAAAAAATAGCAGACGATCTATTTTTGATCCCGCTGAATCTACCGGGAACCGGTTTTACCGCATTTATCAGTGCCTGGTTATACCGCGGGGAAAAAACGTTTCTGGTTGACGTGGGCCCCTCGGCAACGGCAACGGATTTACTGAGCGCGTTGCAAGAACTAAATGTGGGTCACCTTGATTACATCCTGCTAACCCATATTCATCTGGATCATGCCGGTGCCATTGGACAAATTGCGGGCGCATTTCCGCAAACGCCTATTATCTGTCATGAAGCCGGCATTCCCCACTTGATCGAGCCTTCAAAACTGTGGGAAGGCACAAAAAAGGTCCTAGGATCAATGGCCTTGTCATACGGGCCTGTGCAAGCGGTTGAGGCCAACCGGCTTTCGGATGTGAACCAATTTCAGGCCGAAGACGTCACAGCGATCATTACACCCGGTCATGCACCCCACCATGTGAGTTTTCAGACGGACAACTACCTGTTTGCCGGTGAAACCGGCGGAATTTATATTCCACTACCTGAAAAGAAATTTTATTTGCGGCCAGGCACACCCCCCAGGTTCTTTCTGGATGTTGCCTTGCAAAGCGTGGATGCCCTCATAAAGTCTCAACCGAAAACAATCTGCTACTCACATTTCGGCATGAACGAAGACGGTTTGATGATGCTGGAGGCACACCGCGGTCAGCTTTTGCTCTGGGAAGCGTTAATTAAGGACGAAATCCAGGGCAGTGCTGCAAAAGACAGGCCGGTTGCATGTTTGAAACGACTGTTAAAGGAAGACCCGCTGATGGCAACTTTCGATCAATTGCCGCCGGACATTCAGGAGCGCGAAACATTTTTCTTACTAAGCAGCATCAACGGGTATTTGGGGTACCTTAGTTCAGATGACAGAGGGCAGAAGTCAGAAGACAGATGATAAAAACTGGAAGATGAAAAATCTCGTCTGTCCCCTGTCCTCTGACATCTGTCTTCTGTTATCTGCAATACAACCTATCGCATGTTATCGGCGATAATTCGTAGTCCCTCCAACGTCAGCGCCGGTTCGACCGCTTCAATCGTCCCGGCGACATCAAATAAAAGCTCGGCCAGGCCACCGGTAGCAATAACTTTCGGATCGGTTCCCATTTCAGTTTTCATTCGCCGGACAATCCCATCCACAAGTCCGGCATAGCCAAAAATAATCCCCGATTTTATACTACCGATGGTATCTTTACCGATAACGTGTGCCGGTGGAACAAAAATTTCGACCCGAGGCAGCTTGGATGCTTTTCTGAATAATGCCTCGGAAGCAATCCCGATCCCCGGGCTGATAGCACCGCCAAGATATTCTCCCTTTTCTGAAATCGCATCGAATGTGGTGGCGGTGCCGAAATCAACAACAATTAGACTGGTATTGTATTTGTGATAGGCGGCCACGGCGTTAACAATACGATCTGCACCAACTTCGGCCGGATTTTTTATGCGGATGGGCATTCCGGCGCAATTTCGGGCATCCACCCATTGAGGCGCATGGCCTAGATATTTTTGGCAGAAAGCATCCAAGATGGTGACCATGGGAGGAACCACACAGGAGATATAGGTTCGATCAACATCATGCGGATGAATGTTGTCAACGGAGAAAAGACTGTTAATCAATACATTAAACTCATCTTCAGTCGTACTTCGCTCCGTATGGACTCGCCAATCTTTCAGCAGTTGGCTGCCGGCATAAACTCCCAAAACCATGTTGGTATTGCCAACGTCGATTACCAGAAGCATAATGTTCACTCCTTGTTCGGTTCAGTTGTCAGGTTCAAAGGTTTGGGGCTTCGCGCTATGCGCTACGACCCCACAAGCAGGGTTCAGAGGTTTAGGATAGCTCTTGCTTCTGGCTGCTGGCTTCTTGCTGCTGGCCGACCCAGAGACAAGCAGCCAGTGACCAGGAGCCAGAAGCCAGGGGCCTCTGTCCTCCGTCTTCTGTCTTCTGAATTCTGACATCTGACTTCTGTCTTCACTTGACGAGCTTAACGGTAAATAATTTCGGTTCCACAATCACAAGCGCTGTTTTCACCGGCAACGTAATCGTCGCACGTCTGACATAAACGCCGGGGTTTAGATCTTTGAGTTCAACAAGCACCCGTATATCCTTTTCCGGATCAAGGTTCTCGACGATCTTTTGAGGACCTTTGATTTCAATCGTAATGGTGGGGGGGGAAATACTGAAATTAAAGGGCGTATTTTCGCCTTCAACCAAAATATCCGTAAATCGTCTCGTGACCTCTTTTTCAGCAATGTAAATCTCAGCAAGAATAATTCCCGATGAAGCACAAACTTCAACGCCTGCGCCTAAGTCCAGGGCAGTTTCTTTTTTAAAGGATTCCGACCGTCTGTTAACATCAATCGGTTTGGTCAAAACGGCATCAATGGGGCCCAATACCGTTTCAGGCCCACACACCATTACCGTCGAAGGTTTTGCCAGTAAATCGTCAATAAAAAAACTGGCCGGTGGTTTGCCGGAAACAGAAATCATAACCGGCACCTGCTTTTTCAGTCGGCGGTCGACCCGTACGGTCAAATAGGCCGGATTGACACGCGTAATTTTAACCCCGTCAGGCATCTGAAGCATATCAGGGTTTATCGGAATCGACTCAACACCAATAGTAACACCGGATAGGTCCAGGCTATACCTTGGTTTATTGAGCGCAAGATACTCCAGGGCCGCTGGCGCCCCCTGGACTCGAACCTCAATCTCTTTAAGCGGGGGACCGACCAGTGTCAAACCTTCCGGGAGTTTATACGGATAGATGGGAATCAGGATGTCAGCCTCATGCTCATTGGCAGACCAGCCTGGCAGACAAAAACACACCAGGAGGCCAAGCAAAATCACAAAAGAGAGACCGAGGCGTCTTAGGTCATAAAAACACCCTCTGTGGTTCTGATGGGCCATAATCACTCAGCAATTTTCATTGGAATGTTGGAATATTGGGCACGCAGTGAAGCTTTAGCGCTATTATGGAATAATGGGGTGATCGTTTTGTGGTAAACGTCTTCTTCATCCGCCTGCGGCAGACCATATTTCCATTTTTCCATTATTCCATTCCCAGTGCTATTTCGGAAGTCTTTAAACAATTTGATATTTTCGGTTGGTTGTAAAGATTACGAAATATTTAATTGTCTTGGGCGGCCTTCATGGCATCCAAAATCCGGATGGTTGCCCGTGTATTAGCGACATCATGCACCCGGACGATATGCGCACCCCGCAAAACAGCTGCGGCAACTGCGGCCTGTGTGCCGATTTCAACAATTGGCGAATCCGCAGAGATATCTTCGCTTTGCTCATCTTTTAACAGTTTCCGAATAAAGGCTTTTCGAGAAGGACCAATGAGAATAGGCACCTCCAGTGAGGCAAAAGACTCAAGATGGTTTATTAATAAAAGGTTATGAGATACCGTCTTCCCAAATCCGATTCCGGGATCAATGATGAGTTTTGATTTTGATATACCCTGACCCGCGGCGCGTCTAATCGCATCCTCCAGAAAGCCCCGAATTTCAAAAATGAGGTCATCATAGGAGGGTGATTTTTGCATGGTTTTGGGGTCACCCAGCATATGCATAAGCACCACCGGTGTGTCGAACGCCTTTGCCACTGCTGCCATATCGGGATCAAAGCGTAGTGCGGAAATGTCATTGATCATCGATGCCCCCGCCTCAAGGGCCCGCCGAGCAACAGCGGCTTTCATCGTATCAATGGAAATAGGAATGGATAAGCGCTGGGCGAGTTTTTCGATGACCGGCATAACCCGTCGAATTTCCTCATCTTCAGGTATAGGCCCGGAGAAGGGCCGGGTCGATTCACCACCAATATCAAGGATATCGGCACCGTCGGCTGCCAGTTTTTCCCCCTGGGCGACAGCAGCGTCAGACGTAAAAAAATTCCCACCATCCGAAAACGAGTCCGGCGTGACATTGACGACGCCCATAATACACGTCTGGCGCCCGAACTCCATGTCATAACCGGCCCATGAAAGTCGATATGTTTTGGGGGAATCCGGCATATTAAGACTGACCGGCAGCAGTTTCCTTGGTGGCTTCTTGATCTTCAGCGGATTTTGAAGGCAATTCGATACCGGGTCTTAGGGAATGAATCAATTCATCGAGCTCTTTGCCCATAACGGTTTCTTTTTCGAGCAGTACTTCCGCCAGTTTATGAAGAATATCTAAATTTTCATTTAAAACGGTTTTGGCGCACCCATATGAATTTTTAATCAGCTTGTTGATCTCTTCATCAATTTTTTGAGCCGTGGCTTCGGAGTAATCCCTGTGCTGCGCAATTTCGCGCCCGAGAAAAACCTGTTCTTCACCTTTGGCATAGGAAAGGGGGCCGAGTTCATCGCTCATACCCCAGCTTCTGATCATCTTCTGCGATAGATCTGTGGCTTGCTTGATATCATTGGCGGCACCGGTGCTGATGCGATTGAAAACGATCTCCTCCGCCACCCGGCCTCCGAATGCGACCGCCAACTCGCTTTCGAGTTGGTCTTTAAACTTAAAATCACGTTCCTCGGGTAAAAACCAGGTGATTCCGGCTGCACTACCTCGCGGTACAATGGTAATCTTATTGACCACATCGGTTTCGGGCAAGAAACGGGCGACCAGGGCGTGTCCGCCTTCATGGTAAGCGGTAACTTTGCGATCTTCTTCTTTGATGACCTTGGATTTGCGTTCAAGCCCCATATAGACTTTGTCTTTTGCATCTTCAAAGTCCGCCATGCCGAGTTTTTCTTTATCGCGCTTGGCCGCCAGCAATGCCGCTTCATTCACCAGGTTCTCAAGATCGGCGCCTGAAAACCCGGGAGTTCCTTTCGCCAGAATGACCACGTTGACATCATTGTCGATCGGGGATTTTTGCATGTGAACGCGCAATATCTTTTCACGACCGCGAATATCCGGCATCGAGACAACCACCTGCCGATCAAAACGACCGGGTCGCAACAAGGCCGGGTCCAAAACATCGGGCCGGTTAGTCGCCGAAATCAAAATCACGCCTTCATTGGATTCAAATCCGTCCATTTCAACCAGAAGCTGGTTCAGGGTCTGTTCTCTTTCGTCGTGTCCGCCGCCGAGTCCGGCACCGCGATGCCGGCCGACAGCATCGATCTCGTCAATAAAAATGATGCAGGGCGCATTCTTTTTGCCCTGGACGAACAGATCCCTCACCCGGGAAGCGCCCACGCCTACGAACATTTCCACAAAATCCGAGCCGCTGATGTTGAAGAAGGGCACTGCGGCTTCGCCCGCAATGGCCCGGGCCAAAAGGGTTTTCCCGCAACCCGGCGGGCCGACCAGCAGGACGCCTTTGGGTATGCGACCACCCAAACGGGTAAATTTTTTGGGGTCTCTGAGAAACTCAACAATTTCAATCAATTCTTCTTTGGCCTCATCGATACCTGCAACGTCTTCAAAGGTCACTCTTTCAGATTGATCCGACATCAAACGGGCGCGACTTTTACCAAAAGAAAGGGCTTTGCCTCCACCCGCCTGCATCTGACGCATGAAAAAAATCCATACCCCGATGAGCACGATCATCGGAAACCAGGAAACCAAAACCGACATATACCAGGGATTTTCAGAAGGCGGTTTGGCGTTGATGACAACGCCTTTTTGTCGAAGGATCTTAATCATCTCGGCGTCCTCCGGGGCGTATACCTTGAAACGGCCGTCGTTGACATCGCTTACGTAGAGCTCTTGGCCCTGGATGACGACACTTGCGACTCGCTCCTCATCTACCATTGACAGAAATTGAGTATAGCTGATGGTGGTTTCAACCATGTGCTGTTTGCTGAAAAGTTGATAAAGCATGACCATCATCAATGTGATGACGAGCCATAATGCCAGGTTTTTATAAAATGGATTCAAAGACAATTACCTCCCGGATAAAAATAAATTGAAGATTGTAAATTGTATATTGAATTTAAAAACGAAAAGCTCCTTAAATATTCAATTTTCAATATTCAATATTCAATTGGTAGTATCGTGTATCTTGGCCTAAATATCAAGTATCAATTGTGAAACAGCCCGGCACAAACCTCCAGGTGCAAAAAGACTATAGTGAAATTAATCATCATAGTGCCTTAGGCAAGCAAAAGTTCAGCCTTAAGTATTCTGCGGGTTTGGAGACCTAATTTAGCGGAATTATCCAATCGGTGACCTGCAACCCAGATGATTCTGTGCTGACTGAGTACAATCGGACATTTCGCTCTGTCGAGTCGGGATATTTTGTGATCAATAAAAAATTTTTTCAATTTCTGGTTACCGCCCAAACCCAACGGTGAAAAACGGTCACCCGGCCGAAAGTTTCGGATAACAAGCGGAAACCGTATCCGATCCATATCAAAAAAGACGATGCGATGTCCGCATAGGTCCAAATCAGGCAATTGCGCGTTAGGCATTTCACTAAAGCTGATCTGCACCTCGGCCTCTTCAATAAAAATGTTACCGGGCTCCGATAGGTGGTACTCGTAATCGCGCGTCTGCGATGGAAAAGAGGCCCTTTTCGGAGATCTGAGATTTAGGCCTTCTTTGGATATCGTTAGAACATTGTTGTCGCGCCGAATTCCAATGCGGTCGGGTAGATCCAGCAAGCCGTAGATCGGCCCTAGTTGAGCCAATTGACATACAGACTCAACATGGGCAAAGGTCAAACGCCTCAGGTTTCCCTTCACCCCTAAAATGGCCTTTCGGATCAAGCGTCTTCTAACGGCGACCGGCTGTTGATTCAGTTCCGCAATGGAAAGGCCAAGCTTGCTTTTTTCTTTTGAAACAATCGCTTTCTCATAAATCGGTTGGATTAGATCTTCAATCCAGGCCTCTTCGGCGCTCACGATGGCGGTCAGCCGGTTGAGCGAATCGATTAATTTCGGGTTATATCCGTTTTTAAGTTGGGGAATCAGCCGAGCACGAATCTTATTGCGATGGAATTTTAGATCCCGGTTTGAAGAATCCGTAACATAATCCAATTTTTTCACGGCAACATAGTCCATAATTTCTGAGCGTCTCAGGTTAATCAGAGGCCGAACAATTCTATTATCGCGTACCGGTGATATCCCGGATAAACCCAACGGGCCGCTTCCGCGCAAAAGATTCATCAAAACCAGTTCGGCATTATCATCACCATGATGCCCGAGCGCAATTTTGCCATACCCGTATTTGCCGGCAATGGAATCGTAGAAGCGATAACGTACCTGTCTGGCCGCATCTTCAAGGGACAGACGGTGTCGTTTCTGATAACGGAGGACATCTTCCCTGCCAATATAAGAGGGCAATTCAAGTTGTTTGGCAAGAGACGCTACAAATGCTTCGTCACGATCGGATTCCTGTTCGCGCAGGCAATGATTCAGGTGTGCAATGGCTATGCGAAGCGAATACTTGGGAGCCAACTCGAGCAGAATATAAACAAGGGCTACAGAATCGGCACCACCGGATACCGCAACCAAAACGGCGTCTCCGTTTTGAACCATGCGATAGGCGCGAAGCGTACGATCAACCGCTCGGTGGATCTTTTTTTCAAGACGAAAATTCTTAAAACCGTTGTGTTTTTGTATCATGCAAGCATTATTGCTTAAAAGATTTCGGTGGCGGGTTTTATAAACAATAGTCCGTCCACCGGTATAACTAGCCGGAAATTCGCGATATATGGCTGTTTATCTAAGGCAGCGCCCCCAAAAAGTCAATACTAAACGCAGTGCGTTAGGTTCGGGGTTCCGGGTTCAAAGGTTCAGGGTTAAAAAAAGTGTTGGATTAGTTTAATTTGTTTCATTGGTTGAATTGGTTGGTCTAAAACGAACCAATTCAACCAATTGAACTAATCTAACCAAAAAAACAAGTCACTTTTCTTTGAACCTTTGAACCCTGAACCCTGCTTGTGGGGTCGTAGCGCATAGCGCGAAGCCCCAAACCTTTGAACCACTGAATTTTTCTATTGAAAAATACAGCATATAAAGTATGCTAGATACGGTTGTGCTAGGCGGGGAGCTAGCGGTGCCCTATTCCCGAAATCCGCTTATGCGGGGCTGAATTCCCTCTGAAGGGTCTTACACGTAGAAAGCCGTGACACATTTTGATCGGACGCCACGCAACAGACGGTCATGAACCTCGTCAGGTCCGGAAGGAAGCAGCGATAAGTGATGCGGTCTGTGTCGTGGATAGATTCCGGTCATATCAATGGGTTACACTCTCTACAAAAGATTCGATAGAGGGTGCACAACCATCTTTTCCCATCAGAAAAAGCCTGCCTAAATCCCGTCAGGCCGGATTCACATCTGAAAACTGAAAAAGCCACAAAAAATGACGGTAAACCCTTGCATTTTTAAGTATAAAACCTTGCTATTACCTTCTTGACAACCTTTCAAAGAGTCTTATTTTTCAAATCATTAATATTCCATGCCCCTAGAAGTGGTTTCAAAACCTCAGATCAGGTTCAAGGGCCCCGCTGAAGCGGGATTACATGTCTGATCTTAAAAAATTAATGTATGCATCAAGGCGTCCCGCTTGCGGGACAACGAAGCCATTGGAGCCTTTTGAGCTCCTTAAATCATCTTTCAATTAGATGCGAAATCCCGCTTCATTTAGCGGGGAGATGGGGTTTTAAAGCCACTTCTAAACATTTTGGAGAAAATACCAGCGTATGTCAAAAAAAAAGAAAATCAAAATCAACATTAAGTCTGATGAAACAGCAGAAAAAGAAAATATTGAAAAATCGGCTCCCGCTATCGATGAATATGATGAGCCTAAAGATGAAACGGGAGACGATGGAGATAGCGAGGCTAAGAATCCCCTGAAGGAATTGGAAGCCATGCTTGAATCCAAAGAGGAAGAGGCTAAAGAGACATACGACCGGCTTCTGAGGGTTTCAGCTGATTTTGAGAATTACAAAAAACGATCGACACGTGAAATGGAGGAATTCAGAAAGTACGCCAATCAGTCTCTGCTCAAAGAGATGCTCTCGGTCATCGATAATTTAGAATTGGCTATCAATTCATCAAAAGACGAACAAGACGCCGATAAAAATTTAATCGAAGGTCTGAACCTGACCCTCAATGAGATCCTGCGGGTACTTGAAAAATTCAATGTCAAGCCCATAGAGGCGCAAGGCAAGGCTTTTGATCCCGCATTCCATGAAGCCGTCATGCGGGAAGAAACCAATGATTTTCCCGAAAAAACCGTGATTAGTGAATTTCAGAAAGGATACCTGATCCATGACAGGCTGCTGCGGCCGGCCATGGTGGTGGTTGCTGTGCCTAAAACAACCCAAAAAGATTAAAAAACCTGGGAAAACAGATTAACAAACATATAACTTCATACAGAATAAAAGACTTGGAAGGCTAAGGAGGTAATCGAAAATGGCTAAGGTTATTGGAATTGATCTCGGCACCACGAACTCATGTTTAGCGGTTATGGAAGGTGGTGACGCTAAGGTGATCACAAATCCGGAAGGCGGGCGTACGACACCATCAATTGTTGCTATTTCGGAAAATGACGAGAGGTTAGTGGGCCAGATCGCAAAACGGCAAGCAATCACAAATCCGGAAAATACGGTTTTCGGAGTCAAACGGCTGATCGGCCGTAAATTTAAATCAAAAGAAGTCCAAAATGACCTTAAGATTCTGCCTTACAAGATCGATCAAGCGTCTAATGGCGATATCCGCATCAGTTTGAAAGGCAAAAAGTATAGCCCGGCGGAGATATCCTCATTTGTGCTGGCCGACATCAAACATTCAGCCGAGGAGTATCTCGGAGAAAAAGTGACGGATGCGGTCATCACGGTACCGGCTTATTTTGATGACAGCCAGCGCCAGGCGACCAAGGATGCCGGCAAAATTGCGGGCCTCAACGTATTGAGAATTATCAATGAGCCCACGGCGGCCTCACTCGCTTACGGTCTGGACAAAAAAGGCGAGGAAAAAATCGCCGTCTTTGATCTGGGTGGCGGTACATTTGATATCTCCATCCTTGAAATCGGTGAAGGGGTCTTTGAAGTTAAATCCACCCATGGCGATACCCATCTGGGAGGGGAGGATTTCGATTTGCGGCTTATTGATTACCTGGCAGATGAATTTAAAAAGGATCAGGGCATCGACCTTCGCGGTGATAAAATGGCTCTGCAGCGGCTCAAAGAAGCGGCCGAAAAAGCCAAAATGGAACTGTCGACATCAATGGAAACCGATATAAACCTGCCCTTTATCACCGCCGATGCCAGCGGCCCCAAACATCTGAACATTAAACTCACCCGGGCTAAATTGGAAGCGTTAGTTGGCGATCTGTTGGACAAGCTGGAACTGCCCTGCCGAACCGCTTTGAAAGACGCCGGCCTGAATCCCAAAGAGATCAATGAAGTGATACTGGTTGGCGGCATGATCCGGATGCCGGCTGTCCAGGAACGCGTTAAGAAAATTTTTGAAAAAGACCCGCACAAAGGCGTCAACCCCGATGAAGTGGTCGCACTCGGTGCCGCCATCCAGGGCGGAGTGCTCAAAGGGGATGTCAAAGATGTATTGTTGCTGGACGTGACCCCGCTGTCTTTAGGTATCGAAACGCTGGGCGGCGTTATGACCCGTTTGATTGACAAAAACACCACCATCCCGACCAAAAAAAGCCAGGTATTTTCAACAGCGGCGGACAGTCAACCGGCGGTGTCGATTCATGTGCTTCAGGGTGAACGCGAAATGGCACCCAATAATAAGACCCTGGGTCGCTTTGAACTGGTCGGCATACCGCCCGCACCAAGGGGTGTGCCCCAGATTGAAGTCACCTTTGACATCGATGCCAACGGAATCGTCAACGTCTCGGCGAAGGACCATGCCACCGGTAAGGAGCAATCCATCCAGATAACCGCATCTTCCGGTTTGTCACAGGAGGAAATCGACCAGTTGATTAAGGATGCCGAAATGCATGTCGAGGATGATAAAAAGAAAAAAGATCTGGTCGAAGCCCGGAATTCCGCTGATGCACTCATTTATTCAAGCGAAAGATCAATCAAGGAACTCGGCGATAAAGTTGATAGCGACACGAAAACCAAAGTAGAAGAATCGACTGCCGCGTTGCGAAAGGCCATGGAAGGCGAGGATGCTGATGAGATTAAACGGGTTACTGAAGAACTCACCCAGGCTTCCCATAAGCTGGCTGAAGCGATGTATCAGCAGGCCTCCCAAAACGAGCAACAAGCCGGAGCAGGAGCCGAATCCAGCGAGCAGGCCGCCGGTAGCGCCGGTGAAGCAGATGAGGATGTGGTCGATGCCGATTTTGAAGAGGTAAAAGACGAAGACAAAAAATAAGATGGCTGCTTACATTTGCTAGTGCTTAAATCCCGCGGGAGTTAACCTCCGCGGGATTTTTTTAGGTTCAGCTGTCGAATCGGTAACGCCCGAAGATGGGATAGCTGAGGATTTTAGCTTTTCGGCCTCTCACCGGAAAGCTAAAAATAAAAAATCTCTGCGATCTCTGCGCCTCTGCAGTTAAATAAAAACGAGCTCGCATTTATAGCTCCGGCGAACTTGACAGGGGGCCGATTTCGCTGTAGTGGCTAGATCCAAAATAAATCCAGAACCGCAAATGGACGCTGAACCTGTCAAGCCGCGTTAACGCTTTAATTGGACCTGCAGATGAGTAACTACGCTGAGATCATCAAACATAATCTAGGCCGTTTATACAATTCAATTCCGGTGGATCTGGCAGAGAGACTGCCCGCCCAACAGAACGGAAAAAATTATATCTTCCGTGCATTCGGTGAATTTTGCCGAATAGGTCCGGGTCGCATTCAACTCGCAGATAAAGATGAGAACGGACCCAGGGGCGTCATCATCTCTCTGTACGCATTGCAGGCACAACCGATTTCATGCAAATTAACGCCTTTTAAGGCGTTTCGGGAGATGCCCGACAGCATGCCCTATGTCGGTGCGTTTGCTTCGCACGTGGAACGGGTATTGGTCAATCGCCTTGAACAGATTGAAACCCATATCGACCGGATCACGCGTCATTTAGAAGGTTCGCAGGGATCGAGTGACGGGACAGGTGATTTTTCAATCCGGGTCTACCCACTGCCGAAGATCGCTCTAAATTATATATTTTACCGGGCGGATGATGAATTCCCGGCTTCAGTGACCTGCCTTTTCTCTCACAATGCCGCCACTTTTTTGCCAACTGATGCACTAGCCGATACCGGTGAATATACCTCAAAAAAAATACTCGATATCCTTAGTATTCATTGAAAATAAAACGAAATGATATCTATTTGAGGAGTCGGGGAGTTTTTTATTCAAAGCTTGTCATGCCAGCGCAGGCGGGAATCCAGAAGTGTTCTGCTGAAAAAGCTGGATGCCCGCCTACGCGGGCATGACAGGAAAAACTCCCCTACCCCTCATCTATTTAAGACTTGAAACGCTCAATTCAGGTTTTGGTGTTTACAACTAACAAAGAATCCGTATTATAGAATAGAAGTGAATTTTAAGGAGTTGTTCAGAACGAAAAGAGGCCATAAAAGAAGGAGGAATGCGCATGGAAGTGAAGAAAATACTCTGGCCCACTGACTTTTCAAACAGTGCCGAAAAGGCATTGCCGTATGTGACTTCGCTAACTCAAAAATATCAGGCCGAAATCCATGTCCTTTATGTAATCGAGGATATTGCCCACCATGAATCCTGGTATGGTGATTTTGATCGATCACATGTGGACAAATTAATGCAATGGGCGGATAAATCGGCCAACAAGAGACTGGAACAGGTATGTGAAAAATATCTGGACGGCTGTCCGTTGTATATCAAACATATTTCCGTCGGCGATCCGGCCCAGGAAATCTTAAAACTGATCGACAGTGAAAAAGTGGATATGGTCATCATGGCCAGCCATGGAGAGAAAGGGCATTATCGCTTTGGCAGTGTAACGGAAAAAGTGGTCAAAAACGCCCCAATTCCGGTCACCACCATTCCCATTGAAGCGCACTAAGCGCCCAGGAATCAGATGACAGAGGTCAGAGGTCAGAAGACAGATGGTAAATACTGAAAGATGAAACATCTTGTCCATCATCTGTCCTCTGTTTTCTGTTCTCTGTCTTCTGTCATCTGACCTACCCACCGGATGTCTGCGGAAAGGCCGTATTGGCGTAAAGATATTCCATTTTTTCTTTATGCTTCAGTTCTTCATTGGCCATTTTCAGCAACATTTCGCGCAGCTCACCATCTGCATGCAGGTTGGCCAACTCCGTATAGAACAGATAAGATCTCTGTTCCCTGTGGGAGGCCACCAGATACACATCCTCGGGTTTCATATTCTCATCTACCTCAGGTTCTTCTAAATACTCTGCAATTTTATAATCAACCACATCGCTCATCCTCAAAGCCTTCTCGCCGAAAGTGCCGTCGCGATAACTCACCAAAAAGGCCTTATGCTTCTTTTCTTCGCCGGCAATAAATTCCAGAGTGTCTTTGACACCCGGATCACTGACCTTTGAGTGGATATCCATATAGAAGTCGTAAGCGTCTTCCTCTCTTTTGATGGCAATCTCAATAATATCGGAAACTCTTTTGTCCATTGACGTGCCTCCTCGTTTGTTATTCATCTAATCTAACATTGAAAACCTGATCTTCGGTGCCTTGTCAGAAATCACCGGCTTTGCCGTAATCCAAGGCCATGGGGTACTGGAATGATGGAATGTTGGAATACTGGGTTGGGCGGAAGGAGATCTAATTTTATATAGATAGCCGCCATCGGAAATTAAAATGAGGACACCCATCGCTTTTCATACCCAATATTCCATTCTTCCACCATTCCATCATTCCACGGGTTATCTTCTGGAAAATTTATAGCATAAAATAAATATAAAAAAAATGCGTCAACACTCAGGCGCCAGCTTCTTTGCCCGTGATGACATGCAGGTTCTTATAATCGCTTTTCATTTTACAGTAAAATATGATAATTCTATTCTCAAAAACTGCATGTTGAAATCATCAATCGTTGTCCGGTCAGTCGAACCATAGAGGGGTCTGATATGAAAAATGATCGCAAACCAAAAGAAAAAAAAATTGAAGCCTCGCAAGCGGATTTTCGAAGTTTGTTCGAACATGTCGGCTGCGGGGTTTATATTAGCAGCAAAGAAGGCAAATTACTAACTGCCAATCAGACGCTTATCGACATGTTGGGCTATGATAGCAAAACTGAATTTTTAGCCATCGATATGACGCATGACCTTTATCAACGGCCTGAGGATCGACGCAAGCTTCAGGAAATTATCGAACGCGAAGGCCGCGTAGTGGATTACGAGGAGATATATAAACGCAAGGATGGCAGTATAATACCGGTCTTGCTTACCAGCCACGTGCGCTATGATTCAGATGGGAACGTTTTAGGTTATGAAGGTATTATCGTTGACCAATCGCATAGAATTCAGATGGGAAAAAGGCTCAAAGCCTCTCAGGAGGATTTTAAAAGGCTTTTTGAAAATATGCCGACCGGGGTTTTCTTTAGCAGCACAGAAGGAAAATTTTTAAACGCCAACCGCGCGCTTCTGGATATGCTGGGCTATGATAGCAAAGATGAATTTCTGAACATCGATATCGCCAAAGATCTGTATGTCAGGCCGCAAGATCGTCAAAAATTCAAAAAATTGGTTGAACGCCACGGCCGCGTGATTGATTATGAAGTCGAATTCAAACGCAAAGACGGCAGCACGGTACCCGTGTTGCTCACCGGGCATGTCCGTTATGATCAAAAGGGGAATGTGATCGGTTATGAAGGACTCAACATCGATATATCCCGCAGAAAACTGATGGAGCGTCAGCTAAAGGAAGCCCATGATTTTATCAATAAAATCATTCAAAGCTCGCCCAATGCTATCATGGCCGCCGATATAAAAGGCAATATTCTGATCTGGAACCGCGCGGCTGAAGAAACCCTCGGATACACCGCCACCAATGTCATCGGTAAAATGAACATCGATAGGATTTATCCCGAAGGGACAGCCCGCAAGGTTATGCAAATGGTGCGAAGCCCGGAGCGTGGCGGGGTGGGCCGGCTTAAGGCGTATCCGATGGTGTATGTGAGACACGACGGCACGGTGGTTGAAGGCAACCTTTCGGCAGCGTTGATTTATGACGCCGATGGCAAAGAAATCGCTACCGTGGGCTCGTTTGTTGATCTAAAGGAACGCTTGGAAATGGAACGGGCCCTCAGGCGAACCCAGGAGCAATTGCTGCAGTCCGAGAAGCTGGCCGCTATGGGGCGTTTGACCTCCCAGATCGCCCACGAGTTAAACAATCCGCTTTACGGAATCATGAACACCCTTGAACTGCTCAAGACCGAGATTTCCCCCCAGAGCAAGCGCCGCAAGGTTCTGGAAATGGCGCTGTCTGAAACGGTCAGACTTAGCGATATGTTGCGAAAAATGCTTTCATTTTCCAAACCCGACCAGCAAGAAAAACAGGCCGTCGACCTCAATACGGCGCTTGATGAAATCCTGCTTTTGCACGAAAAACAATTACAGGAAAATGATATAAAAATTAAAACATCTTTTTCAGAGGGGATTCCGGAAATCAATGCCTCAAAAGATCAATTGCGGCAGGTTTTTCTGAACCTAGTAGCCAACGCCCGGGACGCCATGCCCGACGGCGGCACCTTGAGTGTGACAACCGCTGCCGACGATGAAAATGTCAGAATCGAAATAGCCGACACCGGCAGCGGTATCGAGGAAGAGCATCTTAAAAAGATTTTTGACAGCTTCTTTACCACCAAAGACAGTGTCAAAGGGGTTGGCTTGGGTTTATCCGTATGCTACGGCTTCATTAAGGATCACGGCGGGGATATTGACGTAAAAAGCAAGGTGGATTCCGGAACCACTTTTACCATCACCTTCCCGATCTTTGATGAACTTGCTGAAAAAAAAGAAGTTCAGTCATAAAAACCGATAACCTGAATGATTGAATATTTTCGATTGAATATTGAATATTCAATTATTTCAGCCCTCCACCGAAGTGCTTTGTTTAGTTCAACGCCACAATAATTCAATATCCCAAGAAAACACCCCTCGTAAAAGCTCCAACAGCAGGATACATCCGGCTTGAAGAAGCCATTATTCCAAAAATAACTATAAATTCTGTAATAAATGAAATATGCTTTTTGCCGAACCTGCAACCGAATATCATAATTATTTGTTTTATATTAAATAGTTATAAAAAATACAAAAAACTCTTGACAAAATGTCAAAATTATAATTATTAGAATAACTGTAATAACTATAATTTGCCGCTTTCTATAATAATGTTCCCAAATACAGAATTGCGGTATAAGTGGTTGTAGAAAAAAACGTTTGAATACCGCAACGTTTTTTTGACAACCACTAAGACGGAAAGGAGCGTTTCTATGGAAGACGTATTGACTGTTTTCAAAGCCAGTCAACTCTGCAGTGTGTCGGCTAAAACCATTATCAATTGGATCGACTCCGGTCATATCAAAGCATACAAAACCGTCGGCGGACACCGCCGCATCAACCGCTCGGATATGGAATATTTTATGAAAAAGCAAGGCATTCCGATACCGGCGCAGGAAATGAACGGCCTTAAAAAGAAGATCCTGGTAGTCGACGATGACCCCATCATTGTTGAAACCATCGTGCAGGCGCTGGAAGAGGACGAATTTGATTATGAGGTTATATCAGCCTCCGATGGATTTGAAGCCGGGCTGCAAGTCAATCACTTCGTTCCCCATCTGCTGATTCTGGATATTATGATGCCGGATATAAAAGGTTATGAAGTTTGCAAAAAAATTAAGGAAAATCCCGACACTGAAAACACAAAGATCATCGTGCTATCCGCCTATCTGGACGAAGATAAGTTTAAAAAAATGAAAGAGTACGGCGCGGATGCCTGTTTTTCAAAACCGTTTCCGTTGCCCCAGCTAAAAGAGGAAGTGGCCCGTTTACTCGAGTTGCGTTAAACGCACGCATGTAAACAGACGGCCACACAGCCAGCCAAGGAGGCATCATGAAACTAAAGGAAGCCTTAAACAAAAAACAATTTGTTGTGACCTCGGAAATCCAGGCGCCCATCGATCAGGAGCCGGAAGATCTGGTCCAGAGTCTTTCCAAGGTGCGCGGGCGCGTTGATGGCGTTTCATTGTCCGAAGTGGAATTCGAAGGGGTCGTCGGAGATACCATAAAAACCTGCCGGCTTTTAGACCAAAATCAATTCGAACCCATTTACCAGACCACAACCCGGGATAAAAATCGCCCCCAGCTGCAAAAAGATCTGATCGAAGCCCATGAGGCCGGGATTGAAAATCTGCTGGTGTTTACTGAGGATTACCGCATCACCGGCGACAGCTTGCAGGAAATGATGTTTTTCCATGTTGATTCCGGCAAACTGCAATCCGTACTGCAGCATATTAAAGAGGGCCAGACCGTTGAAGGCGATTCCCTGAAGTCCAAAGCCGATTTTCTGGTGGGCTCCGGGGTGGAATCCGCCTGGGGTAAAAATGTGCCCGATCTGGAAATGAAGGAAATGGAGGAAATGACCAAACTCGGCACCGGGTATTTTCTGACAACCCCGATTTTTGATGTCGACCAATTTGCAAAATTTATTAAACGGGTCGATACATTTGGCGTACCGGTCATCGCAGAGGTGATGATCCTGCGGACCGCCGGCATGGGAAGCTTTCTCAACCGGCATTTGAAATCCGGGTTGG
>Ga0255055_10001231_pt1 | contig 19154 bp, 16 predicted proteins | sample JV7_2_27_MG_FD_188633 | JGI IMG/M metagenome (GOLD analysis project Ga0255055, IMG submission 188633) | Seawater microbial communities from Jervis Inlet, British Columbia, Canada - JV7_2_27 | ecosystem: Environmental > Aquatic > Marine > Inlet | place: Canada: British Columbia | collected...
CACTCGCGTCCCCCGCGCGGGCCTTCTCGAAGACCTCGGCCGCGTCCGCAAATCCCTCGGCCCGCCCCGCCTTCGCGAGCGCGGTACCGGAGGCCACACTCTCCAGGCAGCCCCGCATTCCGCAGTAGCACTCCGGACCGTCTGGAGCGACGAGGATGTGACCGATCTCGGGATGCTCGCCCTTCATCCCCCGATACACGCGCCCGCCGACGAGGGCTCCGCCGCCCACGCCGGTGCCGAAGGTCAGCATCACGACTTCCCGCAGTGAACGGGCGGCGCCCGCATGCGCCTCACCGAGCACGGCTGCATCGGCGTCGTTTTCGAGATAGGCGGGAACCGAGAACTCCTCTTCGAGGATGCGCACCGGATTCGCCCCCTCCCAGCCGGGCAACGTGAAAGGATTATGGATGGTCCCGGTCACGGGATTCACGGGACCCGCGCATCCGATGCCGACGCCGACGAGCTCGTCCCGCCTGCATCCGGCCGACACCAGCAGCCCATCGATGGCCCGTGCGACCTTCTCCATGGCTTGCGCGAAGCCTCTCTCCGGCTCCGTCGGGAAGACCACCCGCCCTGCGATGCTGCCGGATTCACCCACCAGGCCGACGGAGATCGTGGTTCCCCCGATATCGATGCCGATGGCGGTCGGCTCGCGCATCATCGGAGCCCGTCACTCGCACCCGGAGTCCGCATCTAATGCACCTCGACCTCGCTCGACATCCTCTCGAGCATCTGAGTGGTGATCTCTCCGACGACATCGAGATGTCCCGGACCACACCGGACCGCGCGAAACGCCTCGGCCAGAGCGATGTCGTACCGCTGCCCGATCCCGGACGCCATCGTCCGGATCAGATTGCGGACCCCCGAGTCCAGCTGCTGCTTCTCGTCTTCGGTCAAGTTCCTCGGGTCCGCATCGGGAATGAACCAGTCAGCCAGCATTTCGACCTGGGACCGATGGCAGAGGATGCTCTGGACCTTCTTCTCGAAGGTGCCTCCAATGTCCACGATCCGATTCGGCGCTCGCTCCGTCGGAAGCATGTACCAGACTTCCTGGGGCTGATGACAGTCCAGCCCCGCTTCGATCTGATTCGGGAAGTACAGAGGGAAGCAGGTGAACACGGCGACCTCGGAGGCGATCCTTCCGACCGCGATGTGGTCGGGATGGATCTCGTAGCTCAGCCAGGGATCCAGGGTAACGATCCGATCGGCTCGGAGCTTGCGTACCCAAAAGGCGACCTTCTCCTTCAGCTCTTCGCAATGGTCGCTCAGCAAACCGTCGGGGAACCAGAAGCCGATCGGCTCGTGCCCGCCAAGCACTTCCATCGCCCTGGTGAGCTCTCCCCTGCGCCGTTCGGCGACCTGTGCGCGGGTGAGGCCGATGGTCTTGGTACCCATGCTCCCATCGGTCGCGGCAATCGCGTACACCTGATGGCCTTCCTCGGTCCACTTGGCCATACTCCCGCTCGCGAGGAATTCGGCATCGTCGGGATGTGCGTATACCGCGAGGATGTTCATGGCCCACTCCTTTCCCCTTCCGCACGGAACTCCGCCGCGGGCTCGGGCTCGATCCGGTCCCCACATCCTACCCTCTTCGTGGTGCCGATGAGGATCGGCATCACCCCTGGCCAGCTTCGGTTCGGAACGGGTGCGCGCAGATGAGGTACCCGAGCTCGGCGTGGGTGTGGGGCTGGGCACGATCGTCGAGCAGTCCCGCCGGGTGGTGATGGTCATGACGGGGAGGGAGAAGCGCGCTGCCGTGTTTCGCCTCCGTCGCTCCGCTGACTTCACGGCCGAGTGGCCGGCCAGCTTCATCTACCGCTGCGAGAACCCCATGATCCTGGTGGATCGCTTCGCGAGCCCGGCCGCATAGCCGGCGCTCATGCTCCCCCCTGACGCTCCTCCCGACGCGCCCGCTTCGGCCTCCTCTTCTGCCTCGGTCGAGCGCGCCTACCGCGACTTCACCTTCGGAACCGGCATGTGGTTCGGCGGCTGGGGGATGCTGCAGGTGCTGTTCTCCTGGCTCGTCGTCGGAGAGCTGCGGGCGCGCGAAGAGCTGGTGGGCATCGCGCAGCTGGCACTCATGTTTCCGGCTCTCTTCTTCTTGCTGATCGGCGGCGCCGTCGCGGACCGGGTCGACCGGCGGCGCCTGCTGGTCGGCCTGCAGATCGCAGCGGGCGGCCTGGCCGCGGCGCTGGCGGCGGCAGTCTGGGCCGGCGCTCTCAGCTTCGCACTGGTGATCGCGTTCGCGCTCACGATGGGGACGGTCTCGGCGCTGAGCTTCCCGGCGCGCGACGCGCTGCTCTACGACGTGGCCGGCAGGAACCTGATGCGGGCGGTCACCGGCATCACACTGATCCAGTTCGTCGGACAGGGAGCCGGCCAGCTGCTCGCGGGCTCGGCGCGATACCTGGGAAGCCCGACAACCCTCGGGCTCGAAAGCTTGCTCTTCGTGGTAGGAGCCTTGGGGTTCGCGCGGATTCCGCCCAGCGTCTCCTCGCGAGCCCGGCGCGCGGAGCCGGTTCGACTGGCGGAGCTCCTCGAGGGGATCCGCGAAGTCGTCCGGTCGCCCGTTCTGCGTCCCGCCTGGTTGCTGGCGATGGGGGTCGGCCTGTTCTTCGCAGGACCGTACTTCGTCGTCTTTCCGCTCCTGAACCGGGAGTATTTCGGGGGAGACGTCGGCGAGCTGAGCCTGATCTACATGACGTTTCCGGCCGGCTCCATCCTGGGCCTGATCGTGCTGTTGCGGCGCGGCCAGGTGCGACGGACGGGCCGCGCGATCGCGCTTGCGCAAGCAACGGCCGCCCTCAGCCTGCTCGTCATCTCCGCCGGGATCCCCTTCGCCGCAACGCTCCTGGCGGGCACCGTCTGGGGGGTTTGCGGCGCATTCTTCATCAGCGCCACCCGGACCGTCTTCCAGGAGAACGCCAGCGATGCGCACCGGGCGCGGGTGCTCTCGGTCCAGATGCTGGGCGTCATGGGGGCCGGGACCGTGGGCTCGCCACTCGCCGGCTTCCTCGCCGCGCAGCTGGGGGCGCTCGGTACCTTCGCATTCTGTGGGATCGCAATGCTGGTCTTCGTGGCGCTCGTCTGTCTCTTTACCGACATCTGGGCCTACGAGTGGCCTCAGTCCAGAATGCAGGCGGAACTCCCGTCGTAGCGGGCGGTGCGCTCGGCGACGAACGAGATCCAGGCACGGACCGCTCTCTCTTCCTCGAGAAGCTCCGCGTCGACCTGTGCCACCATGCCCGGCATCTCGACCAGGCAGCGCGCGAGGCTGCGCTCGCTGACGTAGACACACAGGCAGGCCCGCCTGGCCACGTACTCCGCAGCGGCTTCCGCCTGGTGCACGATGGGACGAACCGCGAAGAAGGCCATGCCCACGATGGCCAACAGCAGGGCGAGAACGATCCACTTCCATCGGCCGGACATCGCTTCTCTACCTCTCAGCCCAGCGCCGCAACGACTTCGCGGCCGGCGCGAAGGCCGCTCTCGATGGCGCCGTCGATGAATCCCCGCCACCCGTTCGCGTTGTCGCCGCTGGCGTAGAAGACCCGTCCCTCCGGCCGCTGGAGCTCCCGCAGATAGCGCGTGAGCTGACCCGGCCGGAAGACGCACCAGGTGCCGCGGGAGTAGGGATCGGCATTCCAGTCGTAGCCCGCCGCCCACTGGACCTCGGCGCCGGGGACAAGCCGCCGCACCGCCTCCTGGATCGCCTGATCGTCGTTGATGTCGATCAGCTTCCCGCTGGGACCGAAGGCGGTGAGAACTGTCCCCTCCGGATCCGAAAACTCGGTCTGGAGCGAGGTCAGCGGGGCCGGCGACGGCGCGAGCCCGTTGAAGTTCCCGAGCTGGCCGCGGACCCGGATGTGGAGCTTCACGCCGCTTCCGGCGTGGCCCTCGCTGGCCGCGGCCCGCTTCTCCGGCGAAAGGGGAGGTGAGAACTCGATCTGGCCGAGGACGTTCAGCGGAATCGTGACCACCACCGCCCGGGCCGAGACCGTCTCGCCTCCCTCGGTGGTGACGACGACGCCTCCGTCCTGCTGCCGGACCGCCGTCACCGGGGTGGAGAGCTGAGGCTCGAGCCCGGCGTCGGCGAGCATCCCCTCGATCAGCGTCTTCGTGCCGCCGCGGAGCCAATAGCGGCCAACCGAGTCCACGTAGGCCTGAAGGCTCGCGCCCGGCAAGGTGTACCAGCGCAGCATCTCGACCACGCCCGCCTCGGAAGGAGAGCAGTGGCAGGAGGTGGCAAAGATGGCATCCAGGACGTCCCGCTGATCTTCTGGAAGACGCAGCCCGTCGAGGCGGTCCGAGACCGAAAGGCGATCCACCTTCGCGACGCCCGGCACGAAGAGCTGATCGTGAGGACGCTCCATGACCTGCATCGCGTCGAAGAAGAAGGCCCCAGCGGCGCGAAAGGCCAGCAGGGAAAAATCATCCAGGCTTGCCTCCCTGAGTTCACCCGAGGTCACCCATGCGCTCCGCGGAGGTGCCGTGAGAGCGGCCTCCTCGATCTCGAGCCCGTAGCGGGTGATCTCGGCCCAGACGTGCGGCTGGGTCCAGTGGACGAAGGCGCCCCCCAGCTCGACTTGGTGTCCTCCGATCTCCGAGGTGAAGGTCCGGCCGCCGATGCGCGGGCGCGCCTCGAGGAGAAGCACCCGGAGCCCCTTCGTGCGCAGCTCCCGGGCCGCCGTCACGCCCGCGAATCCGGCCCCGAGGACGATCGCATCGTAGTCGGGGGAGGGACCGGATCCACCGGGCCGAGGCTGCTGTTCCGCTTCCGGCTCTTCGCCGAAAGCGGCGTTCCCGCGTGCGATCCCGGTCGCGGCCAACGCCCCGAGACCGGTGTTCCGAACGAACTGCCGCCGCGTCCAGCGCCCGCGGCTCGAGCCTGTCTTCTCGTCACTCACTGGCCTGGTCCTCCAGGAAGCAGATGATGGCCTGCCGATCCTCACTTCGCTTCAGTCCGGTGAACGGCATCCAGTTGCTGTCGACGAATGCCGCCGGGTTCTCGAGGTAGCGATCGAGCTTCTCGCGGTCCCAGGTGAATTCGGCCTCTCGAAACGCATGGGAGTAGTTGAAGGCGGCTGCGGTGCCCGCCTTTCGCCCGATCACCCCGTGCAGGTTGGGACCGACAACGTGCGGGCCTCCGGCTTCGGCCGTGTGACAGGGCTGGCACTTCACGAAGACCTGCCGTCCCCTCGTCGGATCGCAGGCACGCGAACCGGCGGCGGCGGAGAAGACGAGTGCGGACAACGCGGCGCCAGCGAGCGCGGCGGCCAGCCACCCGGCCTTGGCAAACCCGAAGCGCACCTGGAGCCTCCCGTTCGTTGGAGCAGCGAAACGATCCTACTCCGGGGAGCCTGCAAGCGGCTATGACAGCCATCATACCCGGGGCTTCCCGGCCGACCCTGCCGCGCCTTCCCGACCGGTGGGCTATCGTGGACAGCCACCCGCGGGCCAGCGCGCCGGCGGCACCGGCACCATCGGAGGAGTACCAGATGTCTTTTCGGGAGTACGCATCGTATGACGGCCTCGGGCTGGCGGAGCTCGTGGCGAAGGGGGAGGTGAAGGCTTCCGAGCTCGTCGAGGAAGCCATCGCCCGAATCGAGAAGCACAACCCCACCCTGAACGCGGTGATCCACAAGACCTATGAGACGGCGCGAAAGACTGCGGGTGATCCGCCGGCAAAGGGCCAGGAGGGCACGTTCCAGGGGGTACCCTTCCTGCTCAAGGACATCCTCGGCGACTGCAAGGGTGTACCGACCACGAGCGCCTGTCGGTTCTTTACCGGACTGACCGCCCCCTTCGATTCGGAGCTGGTGGTGCGTTACAAGCGCGCGGGGTTCATCCCGCTCGGCAAGACGAACGCCCCCGAGCTGGGAATCCTTCCGACGACGGAGCCGCTGCTCTACGGTCCGAGCCGAAATCCCTGGAACACACTCCATTCGACGGGGGGCTCGAGCGGCGGGTCAGCCGCGGCGGTCGCCGCCGGCATCCTCCCGATCGCCCACGCGAACGACGGCGGTGGCTCGATCCGAATTCCTGCGGCCTGCTGCGGGCTGGTGGGCCTGAAGCCGACCCGCGCCCGAAACCCGCTCGGACCCATGTTCGGGGATCTCATGAACGGGTTGGTGGCCGAACACGTGGTGACGCGTACCGTGCGTGACAGTGCGGCCGTGCTCGACTGCACGGCGGGCCCCGACGTCGGCGACCCGTACTGGGCACCGCCCCCGGAGCGGCCCTACCTGGAGGAGGTCTCGCGGGATCCGGGCAAGCTTCGGCTCGCCTACTGGTCCAAGACCTTCCGGGGCGAACCGATCCATCCGGATTGCGTGGCCGGCGTGAAGAAGGCGGCCAAGATTTGCGCTGATCTCGGCCACCAGGTCGAGGAGGCTTCGCCCACGGTCGACATCGATCGGATCGACGAGGCCTTCACGGTGCTCTTCGCCGCCAGCTGCATGGCCAACATCAACGTGATGGCTCTGGTGACCGGCCGGAAACCCTCCGCCGAGTTCTTCGAGCCGCTCACGTGGGCCCTCTACGAGCGAGCCAAGGACGTGAGCGGCGCGCAGTGCCAGATCTCGGTGGGGAGCTTGCACGCCGCATCTCGCCAGATCGCCGCCTTCTTCGAGGAGTACGACGCCTGGCTCTCCCCGACGCTCGCTACACCGCCGGTGAAGCTCGGCACCATCGACCCCTCCGAGGCCGATCTGGAGAAGTCGCTCGAGCCGGTCCTCTCCTATGTTCCGTACACGTATGTGTTCAACGCAACAGGACAGCCGGCGGTTTCGCTCCCGCTGCACTCCAACGACAGAGGCCTGCCCATCGGCGTGCACCTGGTGGGACGGTTCGGCGACGAGGGGCTCCTCTTCCGCCTCTCCGCCCAGCTCGAGAAGGCGTGTCCCTGGATCGACCGCAAGCCCCCCGTCTGGGACTGACTGGGACTGACGATTCAATGGAGGCCAGGACATGAAGGTCATCAGCCTGGATCGGGCCACCAAGGCCAAGGTGGACATGGAAGGCGCGGAGGGTGTCCACAAGCAGATTCCGGTAGGTCAGAGTGAGGGTTCACCGGCGTTCTCGTTCCGCGTATTCACCGTCGACCCCGGCGGCCACACTCCGTACCACCAACACCCCTATGAGCACCTGAACTACGTGATTGAAGGCCACGGCGCACTGGTCGCGGAGAGCGGCGAGGAACGCAAGGTCGAGAAAGGCGATTTCGCTCTGGTCCTGCCCAATGAAACGCACCAATACAGGAACAAATCGAAGGACGAGCCATTGGTGATGATCTGCGCTGTACCGAAGGAGTTCGAATAGGGAACCCGCGCTCCGTCTGGAGATGCCTCATGGCCTACCAGCACTACGATCGTCTCACCGCTCTGGACGCCATGTTCCTCGACCTGGAGGAGAGCCACGTGCACATGCACGTGGGAGCCGTGGCGCTCTTCGACGCCGCGCCGCTCACGGGCTCGGACGGGGAGCTCGGGATCGATCGCGTCCGGGCCGTCGTCGAGGCGTCGCTCACCAACAGCCCCCGCTTCCGGCAGAAGCTGTCGCGGGTCCCTGTGTTCAGGCATCCGGTGTGGGTGGACGACGAGCGATTCAACCTGAGCTTCCACCTGCGCCACACCAGCCTGCCCCGCCCCGGGGACATCCGACTGCTCAAGCGGCTCGCCGGACGGATCCTCTCCCAGAAGCTCGACCGAGGGAAGCCGCTCTGGGAGATGTGGGTGATCGAGGGGGTCGAGGACAACCGCTTCGCCATCATCGCCAAGGCCCACCACTGCATGGTGGACGGGATCTCGGGGCTCGATCTCCTGGCAGGCGTGCTGCGCGGCGATCCCGACCCGACGCTGGAGCCGGCGTCCTCGTGGTATCCGAGACCGACCCCGAGCCGGCGGCGCCTGCTGAGGGACGAGCTGCTCCACCGCGCCTCGTGGCCGCTCTCCGCCGCCCGCTCGGTAGGCCGCGCCCTCGGGAACCCGCGCGAGGTGCTCGGCGATCTGGAGGAGGCCGCTGCAGGACTCGGCGAGATCCTGACCACCGGGCTCAGGCCCACCGCATCCACTCCCCTCAATCCAGACATCGGTCCGCACCGGCGCTTCGACTGGGCCGGGATCGATCTCGCGGCCGTGAAGGAGGTGAAGACGCGGCTCGGTGGAACCGTGAACGACGTGGTGCTGGCCACCGCGGCGGGAGCGATCGGTCGCTTCCTGCGGCAGCGCGGCATCCCGGTCGACGGCGAGGTCTTCCGCGCCCAGGTGCCCATGAGCATTCGCACAGGCTCCGAGCACGGAGCCCCGGGCAATCGCATCGTGATGCTGCTGGCGGATCTCCCCATCGACGAACGGGACGCGCTTCAGAGATACAGCCGGGTGGTGCAGACGACCGCTCGCCTCAAGAAGTCGTCGCAGCGCGCGGGGGTGGAGTTCTTCGAGGCGCTGAGCAACAGCACGCTCACGTCGATCTTCCTCTTCTTCGCGCGGATCGCGACCTGGCAGCGGTCGTACAACATCGTGGTGACCAACGTCCCCGGGCCACAGTTCCCAGTCTACCTGCTCGGGGCGCGCATGCAGGAGATCTATCCCCTGGTCCCGCTGGCCGGCAACCAGGGCCTCGGGATCGCGCTGTTCAGCTACGACGGGCGTCTCTACTGGGGTTTCAACGCGGACTGGGATGCGCTGCCCGACATCCACGGCATGGTCACGGGCCTGCACGAGGAGTTCGAGTCCCTGCACAAGACGGCCCTCAAGAGCTGACCCGCGGCCCGCGGGCACGGCCACACGGGAGTGTGTTCAGGAGTCTTCTTCCGAGTCCGGCTCGGAGGAGTCTTCCGGGTCCTCCGTATCCAGAAGATGACGATCCACGAATGCCTTGTTGCGCAGACTCACCTGCACGCGCTCGCAGCGGGACTTTCCGTCGGAGCCATCGACGAGGACGCCGATCCCTGCGTGCACCGCGGAATAGTCGTGGATCCATTCCTTGCGGATCAACACGGACTCGTGCGGCCGCAGCAGACCGCCGCCGACCATTTGGTCCAGGTCTGCGCACGGCTCGAGCACCCGCTCCGGACGCAGCGAGAAGCGCGTCCCGTTGGCGACGAAACACGCCGTGCGCGACGGATACGCGCTCTGGACGTGTCCGTAGACGATGTGAAGCCCGTCGTGGTACTGCTCGTCCTGGCGATCCGTGAAGCTCGAATACGCAGCCATGTCCGCGTGGCTGTGGATGGTGCCGAAGCGCAGGAAGCTCGGCGGGCGCGGAGCCTCGCCGTAGTCGAGGTGCAACGAGGCCCGCCACTCGCCGCGCCAGTCCCGGTAGCCCGGAAGCGTCTGGTCTGGCGCGTCCACCTGAAACTCCTGCGTGTCGGGCCGGTAGAAGAGGATCACGATCGCCTCGCCGCCATGACGCCGATAGACCTCGCGGAAGAAGGAGAGCACCTCCTCGAGCATCGGGGCGGGCAGGCGCGGGAAGCGCAGCTCCACGCGCTCCTCCTCCGGGAGCAGCCCCGGGATCCCCGCCCGGGCGGGGGTCACCGCCCGGTAGCTTCCGGCCTCGCGGATCTGGAAGACCCGCAGTCGACCACCACCATGCCCACTCCCAGGAGGGCGAGGTGGTGGATCACGGTCCCGCCCAGCAGCCCCGCGCCCACCACGGCCACCGTCGAGGCCTGGAGCCGCTCGAGCTCGCTCCGGCCCACGCTGGCCACCAGCCGCGCCTGGGTCCCGTCGATCACTCCCAAACCTCCTCCGGGCTCCAGAGGAGATCCTCGACCGAACGCCCGCACGCCCCGCAGGGCTCGCCGAAGTAGCTGAAGCAGCGCCGGCTCTCCTCCGGCTTCTCCGCCCGCGCTCCCTCGTGGTAGACCGCGCGACAGGCCGGACAACGCGCGGCCTCGTCGCCGGCCGCGATCTCAGTCTTGCAGCGCGGACACAGTGCCGGGGCCCCCTCTGCGACGAAGCGCTCCGTCACCGCCAGACCGTGCGCACCGAAGTAGAGGACCTGGCCAACCGCGATCAACTCGTCCCGCTCCTCGAGCACGGTCGCGGCGAGCGGCGGGAAGCCGTTCAACAGGCAGGTCACCCCTCCAGCGCGCGTCAGCAGCATCGCGTGCGCAGCGCCGCTTTCGGGATCCGCTGTGACGAGCGCGCAATGCGCACCGCGCCAAGCACCGATCGCGGGCCGGAGGTCCCAGCCTGGCGTCAGGAGTCAGCAGTCACAAAGCAGGATGGGCCTTCTAAAACCCTTGCTCGGCCAGTCTTGCCGACTCCGCTCGCCTTCGGCTCGCTGCGCGCTCGGCTCGCCGCACTTTCTGCCTCCGGCGGGCGGTGCTTGCTAGAACGTGTAGCGGATGCGCAGGTAGGCCTCGTCGCGCTCACGGACGGCCGAGAGCCCGTTCTCCACGTAGCTGCTGTAGGCGCCCTCACCCACCCGGTTGTCCAGCCCATTCATATAGAAGGGAGTCGACCTGCTTTCGTAGCGCCCCCAGAAGCCGGCCAGACCGAAGCTCGCCGAGAAGTTCTCCGTGAAGCGGTAGGTCACGGACGGAAGCGCGGCTCCCGAGTTCGACCCGAAATCGTACACGAAGGTGACGCCCGGAAGCAGCCGGTCCTGGAAGTAGCCGGTCATGACCGTGAAGGTCGCGAGCATTTCCCAGGGACCGTTGCTGGTAAAGCCCTTCTCGTAGTCTTGCTTGTACCGGAAGAACCACTGGCTGTTGAAGAAGAAGGTCCGGTTCTGGTTCAGGAAGTTGATGAAGCTGGGGCGGTCCACCGACACCGTCAGGTTGAAAACGTCCGTCTCGCTGGCGGCGTCGAAAGAGTTGTTGTTCGTGAACGGCAGCCCCTCGATCCAGGTGAACTCGAGGCCCCAGTTCGACTTGGTGAAGTCCTCGGCGAAGTCCATGGAGAAGCCGAGCACGTTGCGCTTCTCGTAGCGAAGCACCATGTCACCGCCTCCGGTCCAGAGGAAATCCCGGCGCCCGAAGCGGCCGTTGCCGCCCGCCCTTACCGAGTTCCGCCGCACTCCGCTGATGGCGTTGTAGGCGGAGAGGTTGCTGCAGAAGGCCGGCGCGGCAAAGGAGCAGCCGTCCTCGCGGAAGGGCTGCTCCGGATCGAAATAGCTGATCCCGAGGCTCCCGGGCGGGATCCCACCATTTTCCTCGTCCGGGGGAGACGAGAGCCCGATCAATACCATCATCATGTTCCAGGAGAGGATCGCCATCTCGCTGGACCACACCTGCCCGGTGAAGGGATGGCGGCGCCCCGCCGGGTAGAGGGTGCCGACCGAGCTGGGGCCTGTGGTGGAGCCGTCGACGTTGATGTCGTAGTCACCGACGACTGTAACTCCCGTGATCCCCGCAGCCTCGAGCTGTGCCCGGACGGTAGTCGCATTGTACCCTTCGCCGCGGCAGCCCGGGAGGATGTAAAGTGTGTCACCCTGGTACTGCGTGCAGGCTGGGCCGCCGTCGAATGTTTCCCCCGTGACGGGGTCCCACGTGCCGGGCTGGAGCAGCTCTGCACCCGTGTCAGGATCAAACATGCCCGTCGTGAGCCAGAGACCCGGTCCGAAGGTCCCCTCGAAATCAGGGAAGGACCACATGTGCACGCTGGTTTCGATGTTCATCAGGTCGATGCCCTCGCGGTCGCACCGGGTCCCGTAGAAGGCACCGCAGCCGAGCAGCGCCTCCTGCTCGTCCGTCAGGTAGCGATCGACACCGGTCCAGGCCCAAAAAGTGACTGAGGGTTGGATCATATAGTCGGGAAGGTCCGATACCAGCAGGGGGAGGCCGTCGATGTCGAGACCATCATGGGAGAGCGGCACGACCGGCGTCGGGGTATCGACGCCGAAGTCCAGCGAAGTGAAACGCTGGAGATCGGCGTTCGTACAACCCGTCCTTTCGTCCCCAAGTTGGCAAGCCTCCAGCCATTCGATCGTGCCCCAATCCGAAGGAGGATCCACAAGAATGTCTGCTCCCGTCTTGGTGAACCCCGGGACTGTCTCCATGACAGCCGCACCTCCAGTGAGGGGGTTGTTCTGCCCGGAGAGGCCATTGGTGACCGCGATCATGATGCGCGGCAACAACGGGTTAAACGGCTCTCCGGATAAGATGACCGGCTGCTGGCTGCTGTAGATAGTCTGACCGCAGGCGGTCGGATCGAGGTTTGGAAGGAAGCCGATGCTGGTGGCGCAGATGAAGGCGAACTGCGTCTGGTTCACACTGTGGTGGGCGAGCGCGTTCCCACTCTCACGGATCACTTGACCGGTAACGGGATCTACCAAGCGACCCGTGAGACAGTCCGGGTCGGGCTCAACATTCGGGTCCGTCCAGTCGGTCTCGCATTTCCCCGTGGACATTCCAACGCGAGGCCGGCCCGTCAGCGGATCAACGTTGCGAGAGTAGGAGAAGATCGGGTCCACATAGGGCGTATCGTTGAAGCCGTAGAAGTTGGTGACGGCGAAGCTGAAACGATCCCAGCGCCACTCCAGACGACCGCCCACCTCGATTCCCTTCCAGCTGTTCCAGGGATTCGGAGGCCGGATCTCCCCCGCGATCGCGTCCCCCACGAAACCGTGGGCCATCAGACCCCAGGTCTTGTCACACACCGGAAGCGGCGCGTAGGGCTCGCCGCAACGACCCAGGTCCATCGGCTCGAACTGGTCGTAGTTGACGGCCACCTCGAAACGAAGGTCCTCCAGCGGCCCCACGTTGTAGAACGACCAGACCGCCCGCGCCGCCCACAGAGCGATCCGAGACTCCTCCAGGCTCGGCAGCGAAGCGAGAGCGAGATCCGTGGGATTGAACTGGTCGGTGGTGCGGAACAGCTCCGTCTTCCCCCAGACGATGGTCTGCTTGCCCAGCCGCAGCCAGAGCCGGCTGTCGAAGAGCTCCAGGTCGAAGTAGAGCTCCTTCAGCTCCTTCTCGTCCTGCTGGCTCGCGCCGCGGTTCCACTCCAGCTCGGCCTGACGGAAGTTCTGGTCGGCGTTGTCGAACTCGCCGTCCCGGAGAAGCTCGGCGAGCCGCTCGTTGGGCATCCACAGGCCCTGGGCCACGTCTCCGCCCCCATACGGGTCCTCCCAGCCCAGCTCCGGCGCGGGCCGTAGCGGCCGCCTGCCGAAGCCCGGCTGCCACGTACTCGGGATCGGCGTGAAATCGCCGTTTACCGCGTCGACGACCTCTCCGAGGATCGGGTTGAAGTCATCCAGCAGCGGGTCCGGCGCCCGGACGTCCGCCGGAACGCCCCGCATCGGATTCGGCCTGTTCCACATGGCAGCGATCGGCCGGACCTTGCACTTGGGGGTCCAGGGGAGGTTCCGTGTCCCCACCCCGTCGAAAGATCCCTTCGTCGCCTGAACCCCCCACTTGCAGTCGCTCGGGTTCATGAACCCGCTCTCGAAGCCGCGGATCAGGGAACCGCCCGTGTAGAAGGGGAAGGGATCATCCCAAGAGAGTCCTTCTAAAGCGTTCCGGGGGTTGTCATCGCCAAGGAGTCTCCGGTCCGGGCCCTTGCTGGCAGAGAGCCCTTCGAGCCCGGGGATGTTGGGAAACGGTATCGGCCTGCGGGCGGGATCGGGGAGGTAACGGTAGTCGACTCCCATCTGGTCATAGCGAATCTCCCGGTATTTCCTGGTGTTGCCGGTGAATTCCTGCATGGTGTAGCCGGAGCGCCGCCCGTTCAGAACGCGCTTCGGGAGCCTGTTCGCGCGGTCGCCGTAGGCGTCGGCCGAGGAGAAGATGCCGCAGCCGCGGTTCCACACGCAGTCGTAGCGGACCTCGACGCGGCCGAAGGCGGAGATCAGGTCGAAGGGACCGAAGCCGTCGGGGGCGATCTCGGCCTCCATCTCCAGGTTCAGTATGTGGTACCACTGGGTGAGATCCCAGTCGTCGTCGAACGAGTAGTCGCGCACGATGGAGCGAATCTGCGTCTCGTAGTAGCCGTGAATCGAGAACCGGCCTTCCCAGAACTCGATCGCGGCGGCTGGTGACGCGAGAACAGCCAGTACCGCGAGCGCGCAGATGGTCCGAATGCACAAGACGCAGAAGCTCCCCTCATGACACCCCCTGCTTCCCCTTTTCCCACCCCAGCGGAATCGCGGCGGGACGAACGCGGTACGGTTGTATCACGTTCACCGCCATCCAACCACTATTCCTTGCAAGAACCGGTTCTGCCCGAAAACACTGAGCTTTTCCGTTTTGGAGAGAGGAATGGGCGACGGCATCGGGCGGCCTCGGTCCTGGAAGCCGGCGCGGGTCCGGGCTTGGAATGCCACTCACGCCAGCGTCAGGAGCGCGTGCGCGCCGCGGGTGCGCTGCTGGATCGGCAGGCCGTGCGGGCAGGCGCCGGCGCACGGAGCGCTGCAGCCGACGCAGGCGTCTGCCTGCCGCTCGAGCTTGGCGTAGAGACGCATCGCCTCCTTCTCGTCGCCGTAATCCTCGAAGTACATGCGGTATCGGAGCACGTCGTCGATGGCCAGGCCCACTGGACACGAATCCAGGCAGGCCCCGCAGTGCTGGTAGCAGTGCCGCCCGGCGCTCCGCCGGTCGTACTTCTCCAGCAGCGCGAGGTCTTCGGAGGTCGGACGTCCGCCCGAGGCGTACAAATACTCGTCCACGTGCTGAGGATCGAAGAACGAGATCACCAGGCCGGCGACGTGGGGGTTGCTGAGCACCCACTTGAAGGCGGCCTGGGTGTACGAGTCCGCCTCCTCCCGATTCTCGAGCAGACCGCGATGCCGGGCGCCCTTGAGGGTCTTCATGGCCACCACTCCGACGTCGTTCTCCGCGGCGCGGTCGATGATCTCGCCCAGCTGCGGCCAGGAGCCGTGGTGGTAGGCGAGCATCATCACGTCGATGCGGCCGCTGTCGATGGCGGCGTTCGCGATCTGCTCCAGCCGCGGCGTGTGTGAAGAGAAGCCCAGGAAGCGCACCTTCCCCTGCTCCTTCAGGCGGTCGAAGGCCTCGTGCGTGTTCGGAGCCAGCAGCCGCTCCACCGAGTTGCAGGCGTGGATGTGCACGAGGTCGACGTGGTCGGTCTGCAGGCGCTTCAGGCTCGCCTCGACCACCTCCATGTGCTCGCGGACGCTCGCACTGGGCGGAAGGTGTCCGTGCGGCGTGCAGAACTTGGTGGCGATGAACATCCGGTCCCGGTACCCCTTCATCGCCCGGCCTAGGAGCAGCTCGGAGCCCGCCTCCGCGTAGTCAGGCGCCGTGTCGAAGTAGGTGACCCCCCGCTCGATCAGGCGCCGGGCGATCTCCTCGCCGCCCTTCTCGGCTCGGATCTTGGTCGATCCGAGCGAGATGTCGGAGATGCGCGCCTCGGTGCGCCCGAGCCGCCGGTACTCCCGGATGCGGGAACCACTCCACCTGGCCTGTGGCTTGGGGTCCTCGGTGGGTACCTCTTCATCGGCCATGGGCTTGCTCACGGTGAGCCAGGGAGAGAGGCGCGCGAAGCTGGCAGCGCCCACGCCCAGCAGCCCGCCCAGGCTCGCCGCCGCCCCGGCGAGGAAGCGGCGACGGCCGGATCGCAGCTCCACGCCTTCGCAAGCGCCCGCAGCGCGGGAGCGGAGCCGGCGCGCCCAGACGACGGTAAGGGCGAGAGACGCGATCAATGCCAGCGCCGGAATTGCGATCAGCGGCTTCGAGATCCGCCCCGGCAGGATCCCCTCGACCGAGCGGGAGAGAAACTCTCCGATACCGTAGTAGCCCGCCACGAATGTGAGGAGCCAGGCGGTGGCGACGATCCACCCGGACAGCGAGCCGCGCCCGCTCGTCGCGCTTTGCTGAGACATCTCTACCTACCCCTCCGACGCCACGGCGGACCAGGTCCAACCGTATTCGTAACCCGTTTCGTACATCGCCACGACGTTCTCCGGCGGACTGATCCTCAGTCGACGACCGCCGAGAGCACCAGATCCGAAAGCCGCTGTAGGCGGTCGAGGTTGCGCGATTCCTCCAGCAGCCCCGCCGTCAGGCAGACGAAGACGAGCTCCCGCTCGGGATCGACCCAGAACATCGTCGAGCCCGCGCCGAGACCACCGAAGGTGCGCGGCGAGGCCGCGAGCCCGAAGGGCATCGGGAAGATGCCCTCGCCGCGCAGGAAGAAGCCGAGCCCCAGGAAGGCGGGATACTCGTCCCAGCCCCGGTGCTCCCGCATGTGGTCGAAGAGATGATTGGGCTCGGTGCCGGTGTGGTTTCGGGTGGCGAGGTCGAGGAGACCGGGGGAGAGGATCCGCACCCCGTCCAGCTCGCCGCCGCGGCGCAGCACCTCCGCCCAGCGGTGGACGTCGTAGGCCGTCGCGACGCCGCCGCCCCCCGGGATCTCCGTCTTCTCGTCGAGGAGGACGTTGAGCGCCTCGAGCAACTCGGGAACGAAGAGGCCCGGGCTCCGGTCGCGCACGACGATCGGGACCCTGCGCGCCGCCAGGTCCGCGCGCAGGCCCAGAGCGGTGTCCTTCATTCCGAGCGGCGCGAAGAACTCGTCCGCCAGGATCTGACGGAAGGGGCGCGAGCCGCCGTCCAGGCGACGCACGAGCTCTCCGAGGACGGCATGCGCGCCGATCGGGCTGTAGGCCACGATGCTCCCCGGCGCGGAGAGCAGGGGCTGATCGCAGACGGCAGCCGCAACCGCCTCCAGGTCACCCAACTTGTCCGGCGTGACGAGCGGCATCTCCGAGGACATCCCGCCGGTCTGCGTCAGGAGGTGCGCCACCGTGACCCGTTGCTTGCCCTTCACGCCGAACTCGGAGACGACATCCGCCACGGGGGTGGTGAGCTGGATCTCACCGCGATCGATCCGGGCGAGTACCGCCGCGGCGGTGAAGGTCTTGGTGACGGAGAAGAGGCAGAAGACGTCGTCGGTGCGCGCCCGCCGCCCGCTCGCCCGCTCGGCGAAGCCGACCGCCTCGTGGAGGGCGATCTCACCGCGCCGCGCCACCAGCACCACGGCCCCGTCGTAGCGCTCCGCGCCGACGTCGGCCTCGATGTTCAGGACGAGCCGCTCCAGGCGACCCTCGTCGAATCCCAGCTCACCGGCGTTCATGCGCTCTCCTCCATCGCATCCAGCCAAGCCGGACAGCGAAGCCGGACTCGCGGTCCCGCCGTCTGGCCATCGGTGGATTGTCGCTCGGGGTCTTCGCAGCCGCCACCCAGCTTTCTGGAGGGAGGGAGGTCACCTCCGTATAATGCGGACTCGTTCACTCGCGCCCGCAGAGAGGGGAAAGAGCCCATGCCCAGGACCCCGCCCAAGCTGAGGGATGTCTACGTCGTCGGCGTCGGAATGACGCCGTTTGCGCGACACGACGACAAGACCGTGATCGACCTGGGCAGCCGGGCGATTCGCGACGCGCTCGCGGACGCGGGTCTGCCCTTCGAGGCGGTGGAGGCCGCCTGGTGCGGCCACGTCGCCCAGGGATCCACCGCCGGCCAGAAGGTGGTCGGGGCCGTGGGCCAGAGCGGAATCCCGGTGATGAACGTCGAGAATGCCTGCGCCAGCGGGACCACGGCCTTCCGCGGGGCCTACATGCAGGTCGCCTCCGGCCTGGCCGACGTCGCGCTCGCCGTCGGCTTCGAGCGAATGGGGCGAGGAGCCCTTCCGATGCCGAAGGCCCCGGGTGAGAAGTCCGAGACCCCGCCGGAGCAGGAGCCAAGCAAAAAGCCCGCACCGCCCTTCCCCAGCCTCTTTGCGGGCCTCTTCAGAGAGCACAGCCGGCGCTACGGAACCACGGTGGAGCAGATGGCGAAGGTCGGCGTCAAGAACCACCATCACGGCGCCTTGAACCCGCGCGCACAGTACCGGGACGAGGTCACGGTACAGCAGGTGCTGGAGGCGCGTGAGATCGCCGATCCGCTGACCCTGCTGATGTGCTGCCCCACCGGCTCGGGCTCGGCCGCGGCCCTGCTCTGCAGCGAGGACGTCGCCCGTCAGGCCGAGGTCGAAGCGGTCCAGATCCTGGCCTCCACGCTCTTCTCCGAAGCGGCCAACACCACGGGCGACACCCTGCACGGGATCGTGGAGATCAACACACGGACCGCGGGGAAGGCTTACGACCTCGCCGGGGTCAAGCCGGAGGACGTCGACGTCTGTGAGCTGCACGACTGCTTCGCGATCGCCGAGATCGTTCACTACGAGAACCTCGGATTCTGCGCGCGCGGCGAGGGGGGCAGGTTCATCGACGAGGGCATGAGCGCCATCGGCGGGCAGGTGACCGTCAACCCGAGCGGCGGTCTTCTGGCCAAGGGACACCCGCTGGGGGCCACGGGAGTCGCGCAGGTCTTCGAGATCGTCACCCAGCTGCGGGGCCAGGCGGGAGAACGACAGGTGCGCGACGCCCGGATCGGCCTGACCCACTGCCAGGGCTTCGGCGGCGCCACCGGCGTCCACATCTTCACCCGTTAGCCGCTAGGCCGATCCCCTTCCTCGCGCCCGTGCCAACGCGCTGGCCACCGAGGGAAAATTTCCCAGATCCGTGTGGGGAAGGAAGAGCGCTCCGGTGTAGTGGTCCATGTAGGCCGGATCGGCGCTGAGCTCGATGTTGGTCATGCGGCGGGTGAGATCGAGTTGGCGCTGGCGAAGCTCGCTGGAGATGGCCACCAGGTAGGAGCCCATCAGCGAGGCGTTGCCGATGTAGCGGAACTTCTCGCGCGAGAGATCCGGGATCAGGCCGATCACGATGGCCTTCTCCAGGTCGAGGAAGCGGCCGAAGCCCCCGGCGATGTAGATCCTGGCGAGATCCGAGGAGGCGAGCCCGATCTGCTCCAGCATCAGCGAGGAGGCCGAGTAGACCGCCGCCTTGGCGCGGAGGATGTTCTCGATCCCCGCCTCGCTGATCGCGATCGGCTTGCGCGTCGGGCTCTCTTCCGCCGGCACGAGCAGGTAGCGCGCGCGCTTGCCGTCGGTCTCGATGAAGGGGCTGGAACGCGAGCGGTCGAGCTTCCCCGCCGGATCGATCCAGCCGGTGAGCAGCAGGTTCGCCAGCAGGTCGATGATTCCGGATCCGCAGAGCCCGCGCGGCGCGATGTCGCCGATGGTGGAATAGTGCGCCCGCCCGGTTTCGGGGTCGACCTCCACCCGTTCGATCGCGCCGAGGGCCGCGCGCATGCCGCAGTCGATTCCTCCTCCCTCGAACGCGGGCCCGGCCGAGCAGGCGCAGCC